>Ga0302314_10016634_pt1 | contig 12405 bp, 12 predicted proteins | sample III_Palsa_N2_3_FD_200533 | JGI IMG/M metagenome (GOLD analysis project Ga0302314, IMG submission 200533) | Peat permafrost microbial communities from Stordalen Mire near Abisko, Sweden - III_Palsa_N2_3 | ecosystem: Environmental > Terrestrial > Soil > Palsa > Peat permafrost | place: Sweden...
CGAGAACCGTGTGGTCTTTGTTGGTGCGCAGCGGGTGCTGGCCGGGAGGGAGTTGCGGGCCGCCGGGGAATTCGAGGACCTCGTCGAGGTGCTCGCGCTCGACCCAGAACTGGAACTCGCCGGGGATGTCGCCGGTGTCGTTGCCGACCTCGAAGGTGGCGATGACGACGGCGCGAATCGGCCACGGCTTAGGTGTGGTCTGGGTGTGCGCGATGGTGGGCAGGAGGAGCGCGGCGGCTAGGGCGAGGATGGCTGTGTGGGGGCTCATGCGGGGGCTCATGCTGGCTCCTGGGTGTGTGGATTGGGTGCGGAGACTCTAGGGTATCGCATGTGCGCGTGGTGAAATAGAACGATGAGCGATGTGACGGTGCGGGAGTTTCAGCCAGGGGATGAAGACGCGTTTCGGCGGCTGAACGAGGAGTGGATTGTGCGCTACTTCAAGCTGGAGGCGAAGGACCGCGAGGCGTTTGCGAATCCTCAGGAGAAGATCGTTGCGAAGGGTGGGCGCATCTTCTTTGCGGTGATCGATGGCGAACCTGTAGGCGTGTGTGCGCTGGTGCCGATGGGGCCGGGCGAGTACGAGATATCGAAGATGGGTGTGACCGCCGGCGCGCAAGGCAAGGGCGCGGGACGCACGGTGCTGCAGCGATGCGTCGACGCCGGGCGCGAGATGGGAGCGGCGCGGCTGTATCTGGAGACGAACCGTACGCTCACGCCGGCGATCCACCTGTACGAAGCGGTGGGCTTCAAACAGGTGCCGACGGAGCGCATCGTGGCGTCGCCTTATGCGCGCGCGGACGTCTTTATGGAGATGTGGCTGGATCGTTAGCCGGACTTCAGGGCCGTCGACGGCGTATCCTCTCCGATGAGGAATTTGCGGCGATGCGAAAGATCTTTGGGCTATCGGTACTGTGGGTTGTGTTGTGGCAGGCAGCGGCGGCGCCTGGATTGCGGGCGCAGACGGACGACGCTGCCATACAAGCCGCGGCGCAACCCACGAGCGATGCAACGTGGTGGAAACATGCGGTGATCTATGAGATTTATCCGCGATCATTTCAGGACTCGAACGGCGATGGCGTTGGCGACCTGAACGGCATCACGCAGCGACTGGATTACCTGCAGGCGCTGGGTGTGGATGCGATCTGGATTGCGCCGATGTATCCCTCGCCGCAGGTCGACTTCGGCTACGACATCTCCGACTACGAAAAGGTCGACCCGCAGTATGGCTCGCTCGCGGACTTCGATCGGCTGGTGGCGGAGGCTAAGAAACGACGGATTCGCGTTGTGCTGGACATGGTGCTGAACCACACCTCCGACCAGCATCGCTGGTTTGAAGAGGCTGCGAGTTCACGCACAAATCCGAAGCATGACTGGTATGTGTGGAGCGATGGCAAGCCCGGCAGCGGTAAGGGCGCGCATGATGGCATGGTGCCGCCCAACAATTGGGTGTCGCTGTTCGGCGGCTCGGCGTGGGAGTGGTCGCCGAAGGTGAAGCAGTTCTACTACCACAAGTTTTATAGGCAGCAGCCAGACCTGAACTGGCGCAATCCGGCGGTAGAGAAGGCGATGTTTGGGTCGATGCAGTTCTGGCTCAATCGCGGTGTGGCAGGGTTCAGGCTTGATGCTATCCCGGAGCTGTTTGAAGACCCACAACTGCGCGACGAGCCGGAGACTGGCGGGACCAATGCGCAGGGCGATAAGAACCTGCAGCACATCTACACCAACAGCCTGCCGGAGGTGCATGAGACGCTGCGCCGTATGCGCGCGATGGTGGCGAAGTATCCCGGAGACCGCGTACTGATTGGCGAAACCTATCTACCCAACACCGCGGAGATGGACAAATGGTACGGCGGCGCTGCGAAGAACGAACTCCAGTTGCCCATGGACATGATCGTCGGCTTCAGCGATCACAAGCTCGATGCCTCGCTGTTTCGCAAGCGGATTGAGGAGGTTGAGACGCAGATACACGGATCGCAGCCGCTGCTGGTCTTCGACAATCATGACAACGTCCGCAGTATGGATCGTTACAGCGACGGCGTGCATGACGCAGCGATTGCGAGGTTGCTGGCAACCGTGTTGCTCACGAGCAAGGCGACGGCGCTAATGTATTACGGCGAAGAGCTCGGCATGACCACGGCCACGCCGGTGCGGAAGGAAGACGTGAAGGACCCCATCGGCATCACAGGCTGGCCGAAAGAAAAGGGCCGCGACGGCGAACGCACGCCGATGCAGTGGGACAGCACGAATGCGCAAGCTGGCTTCAGCACAAATGCAACGCCGTGGCTTGCGGTACCCGGTAACTACAAGAGCTTGAATGTGCAGGCGGAGCTTGCGGATCCGGACTCGCTGCTGAACTGGTACAAGCGTCTGATTCATCTGCGTCGTGAGCTGCCTGCGCTCCACGACGGTGGCGAGATGATGCTTGATCGTACGAACGCCAACGTGCTGTCGTACGTGCGCACACGTCCTGTGGGCGCGGCGGCGGTTGTGGTGGCGCTGAATATGTCCGCACAGCCGCAGGCGATTTCGCTCGACGTGGCCGGCGCGGGTGTGAAACGAACGCAGGCGCATACGGTGTTGAGCGACGATCCATCAGCAGGGACAACCGTTATGCTGGATCACATCACGTTGCCACCGTTTGGCGCGTGGGTAGGAACGGTGCAGTAACGCTGTCAGAGTGTTGTGATTCCGAACGAAATTATCTCCATAGAAAGCAAGATTCGTCTTGCTTTTCGTCGTTGGCCGTGTCATGTTGAATCATCTTGTATCGAAAGGACGCGCAATGCAGGTTCTTCAACACAATTTGCTGAGACATTGGGCGTCCCAGTCGCGCTAACCGACAGTCGGCGCCCAATGCAGACAATTTGATTTCGCTGGTTGCTCCTGAGAGGAGCAATGTCTTCGGCTACGCGCCAAAGATGTTGCCCTTGATGAAGTGGCCTGCCTGACGTGCGCCCCGGCATTGTCCGGAAGGACCGGTGCGCGTTGCGCGAGCCTTGTGCTGCGAAGTGCACTGCATGTCCGTTGGTTCCGGCGATGCCGGTTAGAAGAAGACGATATGTTCGCGTTCGTACAACATTGGATGAAGTATGCGTTGAGTTCGCAGAATCAGTTTGCCTCCGGCGGCTTGCTGCTCATGGCGATTGGCAGCGTGGGTGTGTTCCTGCGCACGTTGCCGGAGCGCGTGTGGTCCTGGCTGGAGCACCAGTTCACGATGACCATCACGGTGAAGGATGATGACGCCGCATTTGTGTGGGTGAAGGAGTGGTTTCTGGAACAGCAGTTTCTCAAGCGGCTCCGGCGCGTCGATCTGGACACCACTTTACGCGGCGCTGAACTGGCGCTCATTCCCGCGCCGGGGCGGCATCTTTTCTGGCGGCAGGGAAGGCCGTTCTGGGTCTGGTTTTATCGCAGTGAAGATACCAAGGGCCGGAGCCAGCGGCGCATTGAGACGCTCACTTTTCAAACTATCGGGAGGAAGCAGGCGTTCCTGAAGCAGTTCGCGGATGAGATCGTGGCCTGCCACCGCAGGAAGGAGCGCGAGTCGTCGCTGCTGTATGTCTACGACGATTACTGGACCCATGTGGCCGCGTATTCGCCTCGCTTACTGGATTCGGTGATTTTGAAGCCCGGCGAGAAGGAGCACTTGATGCAGGACCTAGAGCGGTTTCGCGCAGCCAGGGCGCGGTACCGCCGGTTGGGTGTGCCCTACCATCGTGGCTATCTGTTGCATGGGCCGCCGGGTACGGGGAAGACGTCGCTGGTGTCCGCGCTGGCAGCGCGATATGGCATGTCGATCTACGTCGTGAACCTGACCGATTTCAATGACCGGACACTGAAGTCGGCGATGAATGAGGTGCCGGAGAACTCGGTGATCTTGTTTGAGGACATCGATTGCATGAAGGCTGGTCATCGGCGGACAGACGTTGACGAGGCGCAGGATAAATCGAAGGCCGCGAAGGATGCGCCCGCGACGAATTCCGTGACACTCTCCGGCCTGTTGAACGTCCTCGATGGCTTCAACGCACCGGAAAACGTGGTGTATGTCATGACGACGAACAAGATGGAAGCGCTCGATCCAGCGCTGCTGCGGCCGGGACGAATCGACTACCGGCTGTACATGGGCGAAGCCGCGGAGTCGCAACGGTTGGAACTCTACCATCGCTTCTTTCCGGATGCGAGCGATACACAAGCATGCGAGTTTGTCGAAGCGCATGGCGCGGAAACCATGGCGGAGTTCCAGGGCCTCTTACTGGCGCTGGAGCAGGAAAGGGACGTGTGTTGCGCTTCGACGTTGGAGGTCTAGCTCCAGTCGTCGCGCACGCTGGCCTGGTCGGCGAAGACCTGATCGAAGTTGCTGGTCTTCTTGATGAGGATGTCGCCTTGCAGTTCTGGCTGACGCAGCAGGATGGCCTGCAGGCGCACCAGCTCGAGCATCGCCAGGAAGGTGCAGATCAGGGCGCGCTCGCTCTTGGTGTTGTTGAGCAGACGGCGCAAGCTGATGGGGCGGTCTTCGAGCAGCAGGCGACGTTTGACGAAGTCGATCATCTGCGCGACTGTGACGGAATCTTCGTCGATGGAATGGACCGGGCGCGAACGCAGGCGTTCGAGGATGTCCTGGAAGACGCGGACGAGGTCGACAGTGTCTGCGTCGATTTCGCGCTCGTCGTCGACGGAAGTGATGCCTTCGTCCTGGAGAAATTTCTTGAGGCCGGGCTGGGACCACGTGGCTTCTTCGAGCATTTGCTTTTGCTGCAACATCTGCGCGGCGGCCTTGAAGCGCTCGTGCTCGAGCAGGCGTTCGACAAGCTCGCGGCGCGGGTCTTCCGCGTCGGCTCCGGTGACGTCGGAAGGGTCGCGTGGGAGCAGCGTTTTGCTCTTGATGTGGATGAGCAGCGAGGCCACGTAGATGAACTCGCCGGCGGCATCGACGTCGGTCTGCTTGAGGTGGTGCGTGTACTCGAGGAACTGCGCCGTGATGCGCGCGATGGGGATGTCGTAGATGTCGATGTTCTGCTTGCGGATGAGGTCCAGCAGCAGATCCATGGGGCCGTCGTACACTTGGCCTACCGTGATGGTGAAGGGAGACTGGCTGGCTTCTTCGTTGGCCTTGTCGGCTTCCTTTTTGGTGAGCTTTTTCGGTTCGGGTGGTGGAGGAGTTGGAGGGTGTTCGAGGGTGAAGGTGTTGGTGGGGGCGATGGTGTTGTCGTCCATCAGATTGGTCGTCGCTTCATCCCGGGTCCCAGAGTCGGGACCCGGGGCACCCGGTTCTGTGGTGGGTTCAGGGCGCGGGGAGATGTCGTCGAACTCTTCGCGGAGGTCGTCGGTGGGCGTTGGGTCGAAGGTTTGATCGTCGGCCATCAGGCAAGCCCCATCGCGGTTTGGACTTCAGCCAGCGTTTGCGCGGCTCGTTTGGTGGCGCGGTCCTTGCCGTTGGCGAGCACGTCTTTGATCACTGACGGCCGTGATTCGAGGTCGCGGCGATGCGCCTGGATGGGCGCAATCTTCTCCACGATAGCGTCCGCTACCCAGCTCTTGCACTCGATGCAGCCGATGCTGGCTTTGCGGCAGCCTTCAGCGGCCTCTGCTTGAACGGCATCGGTGCTGAAGACCTTGTGCAGGTCGAAGACAGGGCAGACGTCGGGGTTGCCGGGGTCGTCGCGGCGAACGCGCGCGGGGTCGGTGACCATGGTCTTTAGCTTGGCGCGGATGTCGGCCTCGGGCTCCGAGAGCGAGATGAAATTCTTGTAGCTCTTCGACATCTTGCGACCATCGAGCCCGGGCAGCTTGGGGCTGGGAGTCAGCAGCACCTGCGGCTCGGGAAGAATCTCGCGAACGCCTACGGGCGAGATTTTCTTCGTTTGCAGCGCGGCCTCATAAAGCTGGTGTGCATTGAACTGCGTGCGTTCCGAACCCTTGGGTTCGCCCGCGAGCTTGCGCGCCTTTTCGAGGATCGCCGGCATCTCCCACGGCGCGGCCTCGGGCGAGGTGAAGAACTCGCCGGGATAAAGCTGGTTGAAACGGCGTGCCACTTCGCGCGTGAGTTCGACGTGCGCCACCTGGTCAGCGCCCACGGGCACGAAGTCCGGCTTATAGAGCAGGATGTCCGCGGATTGCAGCAGCGGGTAGCCGAGGAAGCCGTAGGTCGCGAGGTCCTTTTCGCGGAGCTGCTCCTGCTGGTCCTTGTAGGTCGGCACGCGTTCCAACCAGCCCAGCGGCGTGAACATGCTGAACAGCAGGTGAAGCTGCGCGTGCTGCAGCACGTCCGACTGCTTGAAGATGACGCAGCGGCCGGGGTCGAGACCGGCAGCCAGGAAGTCGAGCGTAATCTCCGTGCAGTTGTCCTTGATCAGCGTGGGATCGGCATAATCGGTGGTCAGCGCGTGCAGGTCGGCGATGAAAAAATAGCAATCGTAATCCTGCTGCAGGTGCACCCAGTTGTTGAGGGCGCCCATGTAGTTGCCAAGGTGCAGGCGGCCAGTGGGTCTCATGCCGGAGAGGACGCGGGGGCGAGGGGACGTACGTGCGGGGTGGATGCTCATTGAGTCGACCTTAAGGATAGCAGTGTGAAGGCAAGTAGTAGTGGGTAAGTCGTAAGTAGTAGTGGGGTGGATGGCGTGGATTAAGCGGTACTGGAGTGAACAAATGGGCTGGGGGCAACGTATTCTGTGGGCATGAATGCTCCCAGGGCTCAGGGGTCGGTGCGGTCGGATGTGGTGGTGCTGTCCGCACTGGCGTCGGTAGTGCTGGCCGTGCACTTCCTGCTGGGCAACGGCTACGGCTGGCATCGTGACGAGTTGCAATTCCTCGACGACGCCCGCCATCTGCAGTGGGGGTTCGTGGCGTATCCGCCGCTCACGGCCTTTTGCGGGCGCGTGGCGATTGCGCTTTTCGGCATCTCGCCGCAGGTCTTCCGCCTGCCAGCCGCAATGGTGGACACGCTTTCGCTCGTCCTCGTCGGCCTGATGGCCCGCGACCTCGGTGGCCGTCGCATGGCGCAGGTGGTCGCGCTGCTGGCGATGCTTCCACTCGGCCTCGCGTTGAGCTCGCTGATGCAGTACACGTCCTTCGACCTGCTCGGTTGGACGCTGATGGCCTTCTTCACGGCCCGCGTTCTGAGCACCGGCGACGAGCGCAACTGGCTCGGCGTCGGCCTCGGTCTGGGCGTTGGGGCGAACTCAAAATATTCCATCGCGCTTCTCCTTGTGAGCGTGCTTGTTGGCCTGCTCGCACTTCCTTCGCGGCGCAAACACCTGCGCAGCCGCTGGTTCTGGTACGGCGCGCTCGTGGCCACGTTGATGGCCGCGCCGAACCTTATCTGGCTCGCGCGCCACCAGTTCATTACGCTGCAAATGGAAACCTTCATCCACGCCCGCGACGTGCGCCACGGCCGCGCCGACGGTTATTACAGCGATCAACTCCTGTTCACTCTGCTCGGATTTCCGCTTGCTGTCGCCGGGCTGGTCTCGCTGCTCAGGAGCGCGCGCTTTCGCCTGTTGAGCCTCTTCTACGTCGGGCCGTTTGTGATCTTCGCCGCGCTGAAAGGCCGCGGATATTACCTGATTCCTGCGTACCCGGCGCTCTACGCCGCGGGAGCGGTCGCGCTCGAGCGCGCGCTCAACGGCCGGACGCATTGGCTGCGTCTCGCAACGTGGTCCGTGGTCACGCTGGCCATGCTCGCGGATACGGTGGCGATTAATCTGCGCATGCAGCCGGTCTACCATCCGGGCTCGGCGCGCTGGCAAAATCAACTGGCCAACAACGGCGATCTCCGCGACGAAATCGGCTGGCCTGAACTCGTCGCACAGGTGGCCGCAGTGCGAGACGCGCTTACGCCTGAAGAGCGCGCCAACCTCGGTGTCCTCGCCAACAATTACGGCGAAGCTGGGGCGATCGCGCTCTTCGGCCCGCAGCACGGCCTGCCTTACCCCATCAGCAGCACCAACACGTTCCACATGCGCGGCTACGGGACTTTGAATTCAACCTGGAGCTCAACCGGTCCCGGTCCGGAGACGCTGATCGTCCTCGGCGACACGCTGGAGAATCAGCTAAAGAACTTCGAGACCTGCCGCGTCGCCGCGCAGGTGGTCATCCCTTACGGAGTAAGGAATGAAGAAGCGGTTGACCACCCGGTCATCCTCGTCTGCCACCACTTGAAGCTGCCGTGGGCGGTAGTCTGGGCGCGTTCGCAGGAGTTTGGCTGAGTCAAAATTTAGCCAAAGAGAAACGCGTCGAAGATCGCAATCAGCGGATTGAACGCGAGATACACCAGCGGCCCAGCGAGGAGAAAGAAGCCGATCATGAAGTAGTTGGAGTAGTTCTCATACGCGCGCGCCGCGTTGTAAGGCAGAAAGTGCAGCAGGATTCTGCCGCCATCGAAGAACGGCATCGGCAGCAGGTTCAGGCACAGCAGCAGCAGGTTCATCATGATGCAGAGGTAGAGCAGCAGCAGCACGGGGAAGATGCTGGGCAGCGGCCCAAACCCGTCGGCAGGCACGGCGCGAAGCGCCACAAACTTCACCAGCAGCAGCGAGCGTGCAGCATCCGGGCTGTGTCCGCGCAGGATCAGCAGGACGATCAACGCAACCACCGCGCAGAGCAGCTGCGCCACCGGCCCGGCGCAGACGGCGAGCATCTCGCCATTCTTCTCGCGGAAGTTGCGGAAGGTCATAGGCACCGGCCGGCTCCAGCCAAACGGCAGCCGGTTATGGAAGATGAAGATGGAAAGCAGCGGCGAAAGCGCCATCCCCCACGTATCGAAATGCGCCATCGGGTTCAGCGTCATGCGGCCGTCCATGCGCGCCGTGGGGTCGCCGAGGCGGTTGGCCATCCACGCCTGCGTCATGTCATGCAGAGAAAGCGCGAAGGCCATCACAACGAGTTCGAACAGGATGACGGCGAAGGACAATGGATCTTGCGGCATGAGGATAGAGTACAAGGCGCGACGAAGCGTGTGGAGCGGGGGGCCATTCTACACCCGGCTATTGGTCGAACTTGTCGGCACAGTCGAACTCGCCATAAATCTTCGCCGTTGCGCCATGCAACGCCCACCACGCGCGCCAGTCGGCCTGCATCTGTCCGGCAGTTGGCCGTGGCATGGAGTTCGGCGGGGCGTGGTGGGTAAGCGTACTCAGCGCATAGGTGGGCGCCGTCGGGTCGCCGGGGCTGGCCACATCGAACAGCGCAATCAGCAGCGGCACCGCCTTCGCCGACTTCGTTCGTCCCATCGTCATGATGGCGTCCGTCCGTTCCACCTGGCTGGTTGTTTGCCGGGCAATTTTATCCAGCAGGGAAAGCGCGTCTTCACCGCCCAACTCGCCCATGCCGAATATGGCGGAGCGGCGCACTTGCGGGTCTTCATCGCTGGCGTAGCCTTCGACCAGCGGCAGGTAAGAACGGTCGCCCGTCCCAGCCAGAGCGCGCAGGGCATTCCAGCGCGAGTTCGACTGCTTCACTCCGTTGACCAAGCGGTCGGGAACGGGCTCGGCAAGATGGGCCAGCGCGGCGCGGGCTTCGGGCGTGTTCAGCCGCGCGAGCGCCGAGATGCCGTAGCCGACATTGTGCGGCGGCGTCTGCCAGTCGCTGAAGATCGGCTCCATCCCCGCGGCGGGATAGGCAGCGAGGCCCTGATAAATTGCATAGCGTTCTTCGTTGAAGTGCCGGGAGGCAGGGCGGTCAGCATCCGACCACGCGCGGACAGCGGCCATATAGGCGTCGTGGTCGCCGTTGTTGGTGATGTTCATCGCCAGCCGTTGATAAGGCTTGGCGGCTTCTGCAGCGAGAGATTGTTCGAGTTGGAGGAGTTTTGCCGGGTCTTCAGGTGTGAGAGTGAGGGTCAACTCCTGGCTGGCAGTTTGGGTCTGGCGGTCTTTCGGAAGCAAGACGTCGAACTTTCCCGATGCCGCCGCATAAGGAAAGTCCTTGGAGATGTGTACCGTGTACACGCCGGGGCGAGTTAGGCGGAAGTTGCCGGAGAGCACGTAGCGATGACTGTCGGAGGCGCCGGGAGCGAGCGTCGTCGGGCCCGAACTGGAGCAGTCGCAGGCCATGCTGCCGCAATTCTTTGGCTCGCCGTTGCCTTGCTTGGCTTCAGGAACCTTGACGGTTAGCTCGGTGGCTCCGCAACAACTGGAACCCCAGCTCACGGCAAGGGCCTGGCCGGAAGTGTTGGTGATGGTGAAGTCGACCCACAGCGGCTCGCCAAGCATAGCGCTGGGTTTAGACAGAGCGATTTGAACAGACAGCGGATTCGCCGGAGTCTGGGCCAAGAGCGGCGCTGTGAGCGCAGCGGCGGCCAGTGCAGTGCATCGCAGCGCGGCGGACAAAAAGGACATCAAGCATCTCCGGTGTTGCAGGGTGCTGGTATAGACCTGTCCGAGGAACGCTCCGCGAGCCGAGTCTTGCAAAGTATTTCTCCGCCGTCCATCTCAAGCAATCAGCGGCTAGTGGGCTGGCGGATCCTCGCCGCGCACAAAAGCCTTGCACCCGGCGGCAAATCCGGCGGAGCCTTCCCGACCCGAGGCAGTCTCATCGCAGTCAGATTCATCGCTGAGCTTGTGCAGGCTGGCCCAGGTATAGCCGGTTTCGGTGGCAGAGCAATCCTTCAGGCAGAGGTCTTCGGTCGGATGGCCGGGCGCGGACGGCTCAAGCGGTGGCGTCTCCATCCAGCGGGCGCGCTCATAGAAGCCAAAGGCACCGATGGCCAGCAGGATGCAGAGTCGCCAATTTTGGCCATCGGGATGCTCCTTGCCGCAGCGTTCTGCCTTGCTCAGAAGCTTACAACGAGCCTCAATCCTTCTGGTTCAACAGATCGGCGAGCGTCTCTTTATGCTTCGGCTTGGCGGCGGCCTTCTCTTTCAGGGTGGGCAGCGGGAATGAGGTAGGCGGCGTTCCGAGGCGCTCCCGGGCGTTGGCCTTGACGGCCTTGGTGGCGGAGAAAACTTGTTTTTTGGCCTTGGCCATTCGGTGGCGACTCCTTGAGTAACAGCGTACTCTGCAACAGGCGTATTCTAGGCAAGCGCGGAGGTGCATGATGGAAGAGCGCGATTTTTATGACGAACGGGCCGAGCAGAAAAAGCACACCTTGACTTGTCCGCATTGCAACCAGCCGGGGGAGTATGAGCTGGGCTGGCTGGTCAGGCGGAAGAAGCAACAGCTTCCCCGCGGAGCCGACGAACGCGACCGGGCGAAATTCGCCAAGGCGCAGAGCTACATGGTGCGGCGCGACGACCTGGTGGGCTGCAAAAACATCCGCTGCCGAAAGCGCTTCGAAGTGACCGGAATCCAGTCCGTCGCCGACCTCAACGAAGCTCCCGTGGGAGCCGTGGAAGACCGCGAGGCCCGGATTCGAGCGGCGTTTGGGCGCAGAAACCTTGGCTGAAACCCGTGAACCAAGGTAGTTAACACCCCCTTCAAGTGGAGCTTTAGGTGTTAGCGATTGAGCATTAGCGGCTGAGATGCATCCAATGGTTCAGCGGCAGATGTGATTTAATGGCGAAAAGAGATTTCTGGAGTGGCGCATGGCGAATTATTTGATTCCGATTGAAGAGCGGCTGCTCAAGCCGGCTGAAGTAGCAGCATTGGACGCGCGGCGTCGGCAGGGTCATCTGCTGATCGTGATTGGATTCCAGTTCACGCTCATCAGCATCTTCCTGACCCTCTGGAGCGGCCAGGACCTCACGTATTCGCCCGGCTGGGTTCACCCCGTCTTCTACTGGAACTGCTTTACGGCGTTCGTCGCGCTCACCTGCTTCGTGCGCGGGCTGGCCATGCGGCGCGGCTTGAATGAGTTTTTCTCCTACTAACCGGGACAGATTTGAGTTTGAAACGGCGACCCATTGCGGTCGCCGTTTTGCTTGCCCGCTGGTCTGGTATCGTGGCTAGTTCGCTCAGTGTGGAGGCGTGTGTGGTTGCAACAACCCAAATCTCAGGATCGAAGCTACTTGTTTGCGGAAACAGCTACATGCAGCAACACCGGCTAACGCACATGTTCAGCCTTTCCGAACCGTCGAAGTTCATGGGATGGGAGATGGTTCTTGCGGGCGCATTGGTAATCGCGTCGGCCGCCGCGTTCTGGGTGCGCGTTCGACCGATTGTGGCAAACATCCTCGGTGCGAAGAAGGATGTCGAATTCAGCCTCGCTCCGGTCGGCCGTCGCGTCTGGGTATTCGTCTGGGAGGTGCTCTGCCAGGCGAAGGTCATCAAGCAGCGACCGCTTCCAGGCATCGCCCACGCCTTCGTCTTCTGGGGGTTCCTGGCGTTTGCTCTGGTCAGCCTGAACCATCTGGCCGTAGCGTTTGGCCTCGGTTTCCTCGGTCGAATGGGCGCGGTCGGCACGTTCTATTTTGCCTTCGCGGGCGTTTGGGCGGTGCTGGTTGCGGTGTCGATTGCCGGGTTGTTCTGGCG
>Ga0302314_10016636_pt1 | contig 12404 bp, 12 predicted proteins | sample III_Palsa_N2_3_FD_200533 | JGI IMG/M metagenome (GOLD analysis project Ga0302314, IMG submission 200533) | Peat permafrost microbial communities from Stordalen Mire near Abisko, Sweden - III_Palsa_N2_3 | ecosystem: Environmental > Terrestrial > Soil > Palsa > Peat permafrost | place: Sweden...
TCCAGGTGGTTTGCGTTACTCGACCGAGCTGGCCAAGCTGATCTCGGATCGGTACCCCTTCTGCGTCGGCGCCGCCTGCTTCCCCGAGATCCACCCCGAAGCGGAGGACCTGGCCCACGACCTCCGGTTCCTGCGCGAGAAGGTCGCGGCGGGTGCTTCCTTCGCGATCACCCAGCTCTTCTTCGACAACGAGCTTTACTTCCAGTTCGTCGAGGAGGCGCGGGCGATCGGGATCGAGATCCCGATCATCCCCGGGATCATGCCGATCACCGACGTGGGGCAGATCAAGACGATCACCGGCATGTGCCGGGCGACGATCCCGGCGGCTCTGCTCGAGCAGCTCGAGCTGCGTGGCGAGGACCGTGACGCGGTGCTCCAGCTGGGCGTCTCCTACGCGACACTCCAGTGCGCCGAGCTGCTCGCCCGCGGCGCGCCCGGAATTCAGTTCTTCACCCTCAACCGCTCGTCGGCGACGCGGGCGATCCTCGCGGCGCTCAAGCTCCTACGCCCGTGGTCGGGGCGCCTGGCTGCCGGGATCGCGACCGGCGAGGCTTAGCAGCCGGCGGCTCAAGGGCACGTGGGAGCCGGTGAGCGACGAGTTCGAACGTCTGGATCGCCTTCTCCGTCAGCTCAGTCAGGTCCTCGAGGTTCCTGGTGAGTACGGCGGTGACTCGGCAGAGCTGAGCTGGCAGAAGCTTGATCTGCTTTACAAGTCGATGGGTTCAGACGCTCTCGGCGCATTGCTGCGCCGGCAGGGAATGGATCGGTCATCAGCTGACGAGGCGGTGGCGGTGCTGGACAGCCGGCGGCGGCTGATGTCTTGAACGACGGTCGGCGGCGGACGCTGCTCACCGCGCGCCGATGACGCCGGTCCTCTTCCCACGGCGCGCAAAGAACTCGTCCTCGGCCTCCCCGAGCGGCGTCGCGGGTGGCGCCCCGTGCAGGTACTCGGCGGCGATCGCGCCCCAGTCCGCGCCGGCCCGGAGTTGGCCCAGCACGACGGCGACGATGCCGTGCATGCGCCGGATCAGGATCGTCTCGGGTGGCAGCGTGAACTGGTTCACCTGCAGCCTCATCGCGGCCCGCTGCTCGCTGTCCGGACGCTCACGGTCTCGGCCGCGGGTGTTGTCCGGCGAGAAGCGACGCTCACCCGGCACGGAGTACCACTTGGTCGCGATGCGCATCAGACGCAGCGCCAAGTCCGCGTCGACCGCGTCCGCCCGGTCGCTGGGCAGGTAGCCCGCCGCGACGAGGGTGGCTTTCAGGGCCGCCGCATCCCGCTCGCGGACGGCGAGGGCGATCGCGCGTTCATCGGCGACACGGGCGGCATCGACGTCGCGCAGCAGTCCGAAGTCCAGGAAGCACACCCGGCCGTCTGAGCAGAGGAAGTAGTTACCTGGATGAGGGTCCCCGAGTGCGATCCGGTCGCGGTACAGCAGGCCGAAGAAGAATCGGAAGACGATCTCGCCGTAGCGGTCGCGCTGCGCCTCGTCGGCCCGGCGCACCGCCTCGAACCGTTCGCCCTCGATGTACTCGGACACGAGCACGCGGCGCGTCGAGAGCTCCGTGTGGACGCGCGGAACCCGGACGAAGGGATGCCCGCGCATCAGGCGCTCGATGCGTCGTTGGTTCTGTGCCTCGAGCTCGTAGTCGAGCTCCTCGCCGATCCGCTCGCGCATCTCAGCGGCGAGCGCCTTCGCGTCCAGTCCCGGGGCGAGCCGCTTGACGAGTGGCAGCAGCAGCGTCGCGTTCCGCAAGTCGGTATCGACCGCCTCCGCCACCCCCGGGTACTGCACCTTCACGGCGACGTCCTCGCCGTCCACGGTGGTGGCGCGATGGACCTGGCCGATTGAGGCGGCGGCGAAGGCACGTTCGTCGAAGTCGGAGAAGATGCGCTCGAGCGGCCCGCCGAGCTCCTGTCGCATGAGCTTCTCGAGCTGTGCGAACGGCACCGGCGGGACGTCGTCGCGGAGCGAGGCGAGCGTGCGCTGCAGTTCGTCCTGCTCCTCCTCGGCAAGACCGTCGAACTCGACCATCGAGATCATCTGGCCGACCTTCATCGCCGCGCCGCGCATCTGTCCCAGCTGGTCCACCAGCTCCTGGACGAGTGCCGCGGTCCGGTTGCTCTGGGCGGTGGCCGCCCGCTCGGGCGTCCGGACCCGGTTGGCCGTCCGCATTCCGGCCCACCGCAGGCCCTGTCCGGCGACAAGCCCGCCGACCCGCGCCGTGCGCGCAAGCCGGCCGGTCGGCAGCTTTCCCGCCTCGGGTGGCGGATCGTCGGCCTGCGTACCCATCTACCGAGATTAGCGAGGCCGCTAGGCGGGGTTTGTCACCTGTGCGACGAACAGGATCGCGCCGGTCGCGTCATCGCGCAGGAACGCGAGGAACGGGTGGTCGAGCGTGAGACGCAGCGCCGGCGAGGGCGCGACCGCCGTTGGCTCGATGCCAATTCCGGTGGCCGCCGCGGCGACCGTCCCCGCCTCGTCCACCCGTAGGTTGGCTGCATGCTGGACCGCTGAGATCTTCAGGCCGGTCTGGGTCGTGATCCCGGAGAAGTCGGCTGCGTTGGTGAAGGCGACGGGCATCCCGAGCGCGGACAGGACCGGTTCCAGCCCGGTGTCGAAGCTGAGATGGAACCGCGGGACGTGGAGCTCGAGCCGCGCCGAGCTGAGCTCCCTGTAGATCTTCGCGACCGAGCCTGCGCTCAGGCCCTGCTCGAAGCGCGCGAGCGTGCCCGGCGCCGGCATTACCAGGAGCATCGACAGGGTCGAGTGGAGGTAGGGGAGATCCACTGCCTGATAGCCCTGACCCTGTGAGTAGGACAGGTCGACCGGGGTCTGGGTCATGAACGGCACCTGCACCGTCGGCCCGGCGCTGGTGTAGAACGGCCCCGGCGCGGTCTGCGCACGGGTGAACGGATCGGCCCAGTGCGCGGCGAGGTAGATCGCGTTCGCGAGCACGAGCGCCGTCTGTGCGGTGATCGTGCCTGCGGGGAAGAGGTTCGAGATCAGATGGGCGGTGCGAGCTGCAACCCAGGAGTTGATGCTCTGACGTACCGCCTCGGGCGCGCGGGCGAAGTCCGCGGCTTGGGGCGGGGCGCCGAAAAGCGAGGAGAGCGACCCGGTGAACGGCGCTCGCAAGGTGAGGCCTGACTGCACCCAAAGGCCGTTGGCGAGGTGCACCTGTGGCGCCTGGGGTGCTCGGGACGCCGCCGTCAGCCGGACGTCGAGAGCCGCCAGACCGGCCGCGACGGCGGCCGGATCGGTTGTGTGGAGCACGTGGGCGATCTCGGACGCGGTCGAGCCCGCCGCGCCGGTCTCGACCATCGACAGCGCGGTCTCGATGCTGTACGGGGAGAAGACGACGTTGGATCCGTTCAGCCCGAGCCGCTGCAGCAGGGCGATCGCGAGCCCGTCGCCGGCGTGCACTGCGGCTGGAATGTCGGCGGTGTGGCCCGCGGATCTCGGCACCGGCTTGGTTGCCGCGCCTCCGCACCCGGCGAGGAACGCCACGATCGTCGCGAGTGCGACGGCGAACGAGGTGCGGTGCCGGTGGCGTGCTCCGGACCCGTTCACGCGCATGGGTGCAAGCGGGCGAATCACTCGGGTGGGATGACGTCGAGCGCGTGGGCGAGCATCGGACGGCCGGCGACCTCGTAGCGAACGTCGATCTCGTCGTTCTGCTTGTAGGTGCCGATTCCCCAGGCTCCGAGGAACCAGCGCCCGGCGCCGATCTTCGAGCGCTTGAGCTCACGTGAGAACAGCAGCTCGCCGCTCGCGACACGGAAGTCGCGGCCGAGCTCCTGCTTGACGCCGTTGATGTAGACCTCGAACGGCTGCCGGACGCCCGGCGGAAGTTTGACGCGCCACTCTTGCACTCTGGGGATTATGGTCGCGCGCCGTCCGAGGATGGTCGCGCCTCGTCCGAGGCGATCCGCGAGAGGACGGTCAGGTCGGTGCGCGTCCCTCGCAAGCGCGCGTGAGATCGCAGGATCCCCTCGCTCGTAAAGCCGGCGGCGAGCGCGGCGCGGATCGCCGGCTCGTTGCCGGGCGGGGCGAGAAGCTGGACGCGCTCGAGCCGGCAGGCTTCGAGCAGCCAGGCGGCTGAGAGGGCGAGCGCGCGGTGGCCGAGACCGCGCCCGCGAGCGTCCGGGACGAGCCAGATTGAGATTTCGGCATGGGCGTGCTCCCAGTCGAAGCGCTCAGCGTGGATCTGCCCGCAGCACTCGTCCGAACCAGGTTCGAGGATCGTCAAGGTGACGGCCGTGCCCGTAGCGCGGCCCACCGCCGCGCCCTCCATCGCCCGGCCGAGCTCGGCGCCCGTCGGCGGGCGCACGAGGCCGATCAGCTCCGCCAGCACGGGATCGTCCTGGTGCGCGATCAGGATCTCGGGGATGTCTCGCTCCGCTGCCAGCCTGATGCAGACGTGCCCGTCGGACAGCGGTTCGTCGAGTTCCGAGATTGCGGGCATGTCAGAGGCTCACGGTACCGTTGCGCCGAGTGGATGAGATCGCGCAAACGTTCCTGCCCGGCGCTCGCCACGTTGCCGTGGCTGCCGCCGCCGATCCGATCGCCTACCGGATCCGGCGCTCCGAACGCGCGCGCCGGGTCCGGGTGACCGTCGATGCTGCCCGCGGCGTCGAGGTCGTGCTTCCACGCCGCGCCGCGGAGCGCGAGGCGGCCGCGGCGGTGCGAGAGCTGCGCCCATGGATCGAGCGGCGGTTCGCCGAGCTCGATCGGGCGCGCCGCGCCGTGGCCGAGCGCGGCGCGACCGTGCCCTACCTCGGTGGCGCACTGCATCTCGTCCCTGAACCGGCACGCACGAGAGTGCATCGCCGCGGCGAGGACCTCCTCGTCCCGACCGGCGACCACCGGCCCGCACTCGAACGCTGGTACCGCCGAGCCGCTCGAACCGAGATCGCTCCTCGGCTCGACCACGCCACCACGCACGCCGGCACGCGCTACACGGCGCTCACGATCCGAGGCCAGAAGACCCGCTGGGCCAGCTGTTCGAGATCCGGAGCCATGAGCTTCAACTGGCGCCTCCTCCTAGCCCCAGAACCGGTCCTCGACTACGTCGTCTGGCACGAGGTCTGCCACCTCGAGATCATGGACCACTCCCAAAGGTTCTGGGCACTGCTAGCCAGCCGCTGCCCCGACTACCAGGAGCACAGAAGCTGGCTAAGGAGGCATGGGGCGACGCTTGTGCTCTAGCGAGCGGTCGGAAAGGTCTGTTGCCGCTGAGAGGGCTCGGCGCGCGCGTGCGGCGCGCGCCAGTTGCATGCCGTTCAACCGTTGACGGAGACCAAGGCGCCCATCGGCATGCCCCTGGCGCGAGACGTACGTCGCGCCGAGCCAAACAGGCTTGAACGCTAAGGGCAACTTCCATACCATTTGCGCCCGCATGCCCGCACTGACCATCGACGAGCTCAAGATCGCGGCGAAGGATGGGACGATCGACACGGTCTTGCTCGCGATCACGGACATGCAGGGCCGCCTCCAGGGTAAGCGCTTGACGGCGACCCACTTCATCGACGAGGTGCTGCCGAACGGGGCCGAGGGATGCAACTACCTGCTCGCGGTGGACGTCGAGATGAATACGGTCGACGGCTATGCGATGTCGTCGTGGGACCGCGGTTACGGCGACTTTGTGATGCGCCCCGACGTCGACACGATGCGCCGGATCCCCTGGCACGAGGCGACCGCGCTGTGCCTCGCGGACATCGTGTGGGCCGACGGCTCTGACGTCGTCGCCTCGCCTCGCCAGATCCTGCGGCGGCAGCTCGCCCGTCTCGCCGAGCGGGGCTGGATGGCGAACGCGGCGACCGAGCTCGAGTTCATCCTCTTCCGCGACGGCTACGAGGAGGCGGGGGAGAAGGGGTATCGCGACCTACAGCCGGCCAATGCCTACAACGTTGACTACTCGCTGCTCGGGACCGCGCGGGTCGAGCCGCTGATCCGTCGCATCCGCAACGGCATGGCGGGCGCCGGCCTCGTGGTCGAGAACTCCAAGGGCGAATGCAACTTCGGGCAGCACGAGGTGAATTTCCGTTACGCCGATGCCCTGAGGACAGCCGACGAGCACGTGATCTACAAGAACGGCGCCAAGGAGATCGCTGCCCAGGAAGGGATGGCGATCACATTCATGGCGAAGTACAACGAGCGCGAAGGCAACTCCTGTCACGTGCACCTCTCGCTAGCCGACGCCGACGGCGGCGCCAATGTATTCGCCCGCGAGCGTGTCGTGTTCGATCGATTCCTCGCCGGCCAGCTCGCCTGCCTGCAGGAGCTGACGCTGCTGCTCGCGCCCAACGTCAATTCCTACAAGCGCTTTCAGCCTGGGTCATTCGCCCCCACGGCGGTCGCCTGGGGACATGACAACCGCACCTGCTCGCTGCGCGTCGTCGGCCACGGAGAGGGCCTGCGGCTCGAGAACCGCCTGGCCGGCGCCGACGTGAATCCCTATCTCGCGCTGAGCGCGATGATCGCCGCCGGGCTTCACGGGATCGAACAAGAGCTTCCACTCGAACCGCCTCTCGTGGGGAATGCGTACGTGTCCGACAAGCCGCACGTCGCAACCACGCTGACCGCCGCGCGGGACCTGTTCGCCGCCTCCGAGGTCGCCGCCGCGGCGTTCGGCGTCGAGGTCGTCGAGCATTACCTCAACAACGCCGACGTCGAGCTGCGCGCGTTCGAGGCAGCGGTCACCGACTGGGAGCGCGTCCGGGGGTTCGAGCGTCTGTGACCCTCGCGGTGATCGAGCCCGCGACGGAGCGGGTGCTCGCTGAGCTGGCGCAGGCCGGGGCCGAGGAAGCCGATGCGGCCGTGGCACGGGCAAAGGCGGCCTTTCCCGCCTGGCGTTCCGTCGCGCCGCGGGACCGCAGTCAGCTGCTGCACCGGCTCGCTGATGCTTTGGCGGCGAGCCTTCAGGAGCTGGCCCGGCTCGAGGCGCGTAACGCGGGCAAACCGATCGGCGATGCCCGTGGCGAGATGGCGATGGTGGTCGAGACGTTCAGGTACTACGCGGGGGCGCCCGAGCGCCTGCTCGGGGACACAATCCCCGTGGCCGGAGGCGTCGACATGACCTTCCGCGAGCCGCTTGGGGTGATCGCCCTGATCGTGCCGTGGAACTTCCCGCTGACGATCGCCGCGTGGAAGCTCGGTCCGGCGCTGGCGGCCGGAAACACCGTCGTGCTGAAGCCGGCCGAGCTGACGCCGCTGACGGCGCTCGAGCTCGAGCGAATCGCAGTCGAGTCCGGCCTTCCCGAGGGCGTTCTGAACGTGGTCGTCGGCCCTGGGCGGGTGGTCGGCGAACGACTTATCGAGCATCCCGACGTCGCCAAGGTCGCGTTCACCGGCTCGACCGAGGTCGGACGCCGAATCGCGGAGGTGGCGGCGGGCACGATCAAGCGGGTGACGCTCGAGCTCGGCGGCAAGTCGGCCAACATCGTTTTCGCCGACGCCGACATCGAGCGCGCCGCGGCGGCCGCGCCGATGGCCGTGTTCGGCAACGCCGGTCAGGACTGCTGCGCTCGCTCGCGGATCCTCGTTGAGCGCTCCGTGCTCGACGAGTTCATGTCCGAGCTCGAACGGCACGTGCTGGCGCTGCGGGTGGGAGATCCGCTCGACGAGAACACCGAGATCGGGCCGCTGATCTCTAGTAGTCATCGCGAGACGGTGGCATCGTTCCTCACCGACGGCGCGCCGGTCGCCCTGCGTGGCAGTGCCCCGGAAGGTCCCGGCTACTGGTTCCCGCCGACGGTCCTCGGTCCGATAGACAATCAGGATCGCGCCGCCCGCGAAGAGATCTTCGGGCCGATCGCCTGTGTGATCCCGTTCGCCGGTGAGGCCGAGGCGATCCGGCTCGCCAACGACACGATCTACGGCCTGTCGGGCTCGATCTGGACGCGCGATGGGGCCCGGGCGCTCCGCGTCGCCCGCGCGCTCGACACAGGCGTGCTGTCGATCAACTCGAACACGTCGGTCCGGGTTGCGACGCCGTTCGGCGGCTTCAAGCAGTCCGGTGTCGGGCGCGAACTGGGTCCCCACGCGCTCGAGCACTACACCGAGGTCAAGAACGTCTACTACGCGACGGACGCGCACTGATGGCCCGGCGGCTCGAGGGGAAGGTGTGCGTGATCACCGGCGCAGCCGGCGGCATCGGCGGGGTCACCGCGGCGCTGTTCATGGAGGAAGGGGCGACCGTCGTCGGCGTCGACGCCGTCGCCGGTTCCGCCGGACAGCTCTCGCTGCAGGTTGACGTGACCGACGAGCGCCTCGTCCGCGGCATGTACGAACAGGTCGCCGAGAAATACGGGCGGATCGATGTCCTGTTCAACAATGCGGGTATCTCGCCACCGGACGACGCGTCGATCCTTGACACCGAGCTCGACGCATGGCAGCGGGTCCAGGACGTGAACGTGAAGAGCGTCTTCCTGTGCTGCAAGTACGGCCTGCCCCATCTGATCGCAGCCGGCGGCGGCTCGGTCATCAACACGGCGTCGTTCGTCGCCGTGATGGGCTCGGCGACTTCGCAGATCTCCTACACCGCGTCGAAGGGCGCCGTCCTGTCGCTCTCGCGCGAGCTCGGCGTCGAGTTCGCGCGCCAGGGGGTCCGCGTGAACGCGCTGTGTCCGGGTCCGGTCAACACGCCGCTGCTACGGGAGCTGTTCGCTAAGGATCCCGAGAAGGCGGCACGCCGGCTCGTCCACGTGCCGATGGGCCGCTTCGCCGAGGCGCACGAGATCGCGGCCGCGGCGCTGTTCCTGGCCAGCGACGAATCCTCGTACGTGAACGCGACGACGTTCCTGGTCGACGGCGGGCTTTCTGGCGCCTACACGACGCCGGCGTAGGCGGCGCGTCGATCGGGCCGTTGGCGGCCGCCGGCGGCGGCGCTACAAACGCGCCGGCGCGGCCTCCGTGGTGGCGCCCAGCTCGGACTCGTCGACCGTGCGCACCGGGCCCTTGAACGTGCGCTTTGCGCCAGCCTCCCACGCGATCCAGACTCCAAGGATCACGACAATCATGACCAGCGGCGCGTAGTTGAAGCTGCTCCAGCTGAAGCCGCTGTTCCACGGGACCGCTGCCGGGATCGTCGGCAGGCTGAAGATGATCACGCACAGCCCGACCCAGACGATCGCGATCAGGTTGATCCACCGGTGGTGCCGTCCGAGGTTCCACACCCCGGGCTCGAACTTGTCGCCCATCCGGAAGCGGAGGAAGACGGGGAGGATGTACGCGATGTAGAGGCCGATCGTCGTGATCGACGTCACCGCGAAGAACGCGACCGGGAGGCCGGCCTTGTTGCCGAAGATCGCCGGGATCGTGATCACGAGCGCACAGACGATCACGAACAGCACCGACCAGGTCGGCGTACGGTGCTGATTCAGGCGTCGCCACAGCTGGTGGCCGGGCACGGCGCCGTCGCGGGAGAACGCGAACACCATCCGCGAGGCGGCCGCGACGCAGCCCATCCCGCAAAACAGCTGGCCGATGGTCGAGATGTCGAGCACGAGTTTCGCAAGCCCCGTGCTGAGCGCCGACTCGACGATCGGAACGGTGCCGCCCCCGCCCTTGTTGATCGCGGCGATATGCGTCGCTGCGAACGTGATCGCGAGCAGCAGCGCCCAGCCGCCGACCGCCGAGTACGCGATCGACTTCCACAGTCCGCGGGGCGCGGCCCGCTCGGCGTCGTGGGTCTCCTCCGAGAGGTGGGCCGAGGCGTCGTAGCCCGTGAAGGTGTACATCGTCAGCAAAAACCCGATCGGCAGGATGAAGAACCAGTACATCGAGTGGTTGAAGCCGCTGTTGTTGTTCCGGTGCCCGAACACGAACGAGGCGCTCGCATGCGAGGACGGGCCGAAGATCAGCACGGCCACGATCACGATCACGCCACCGAGCATCCACCACGCCGAGACCCGGTTCAGGAGCGAGACGAGATTCGAGGAGAAGACGTTGATCAGCCCGTGGGCGGCGAGGATCAGGACGAACAGGACGAACGTGTGGTGCAGGATCGCCGACAGGTTCGTGGTCCCGAAGTTGAGGATGAAGTTGAGCCCGTAGAGCGAGAGCACCGAGTTCAGGAAGGACGCCGCGCCGTAGTCGACCCCCGCGATGATCGCGACGAGGCCGATCAGGTTGAACCAGCCGGTGAACCACGCCCAGCGGACGCCGCCGAGACGGTACGCCCAGTAGTAGATCCCGCCCGCCGTCGGGAACTTCGACGCGAGCTCCGCCATCGAGAGTCCGACGAGCAGGACGAGGATGCTGATCACCGGCCAGCCGATCGAGATCGCGATCGGACCGCCGTTGTTCCACGCCTGCCCGTAGGTCGTGAAGCAACCGCTCAGGATGCAGATGATCGTGAGCGAGATCGCGAAGTTGGAGAACCCGCTCCAGCCTCGGTTCAGCTCCTGCTTATAGCCGAGCTGCGCGAGTTTCTGTTCGTCTTCCGAGAGCGCCGGCGTGCTCATGTCTCATCCCCGGGTTTCGAGTTGCCCTGACAGGCGCCGTTATACAAATGGTCTGGTCTAATGTCAAATCATCCGAGGAATCCCCGGATTAGGTTGGCAGTCGCGTCTATATGCGCCTCCATGTGCTGGCGGGCCTTGACCGGCTGACCCCGCCGGATCGCGGCGACGAGCGCATGATGCTGCTGATCTGAGTGGTGGATCGAGGCTTCGACAATCGGGAACGCACCGAGCAGATCCGAGAGCTGGGTCTGGAGCTTGGCGACCGCGTCGACGAGTGACGGCGACCCGGTCAGGTCCGCGATCGCGACGTGCAGGCGTAGGTCGTTGGCGCGGTACTCGTCCTGTGACGAGGCGGCGGCGTTGTCCGCCAGCGTCAGCAGATGGGCCGTGTCGCGCTCGCCGGCGCGCTCAGCGGCGAGCTGCGCCGCGGAAGGCTCGAGCGCGCGACGGAACTGGAGCGTGTCGGTCAGCGTCTCGCCCATCGCGCGCAGCCTGCGCTTGGCCGTCCGAACCGAGCCGACGGCGCCGTTTCGCCGCGTCACGTACGCACCCCCGTTGCGACCGCGGCGCGACTCGATGTACCCGCCCTGCTCGAGCGCGCGCAGCGCCTCGCGGAGCGTGACGCGACTGATCCCGAGCTGGGGCGCCAGCACCCGTTCGGGCGGGAACCGCTCCCCGGGCAAGACGACGCCTAGCTTGATCGCGTGGGCAAGGCGCTCGACCGTCTCTTCGAACGTGTTGCGAGCAGCGACCGGCCGGAAGATCAGCTTGTCTAGCTCCGGTGCCCGGGCGGGGACCATGGCGCGCGAGCCTATCCCTCGCGCTGCTCGGGCGCCACCGTCCGGCGCAACGCCTCCTGCGCGCTCTCGCCCTTGCGCTGTTCGAGCGCCGAGCGCCGCAACCGGCCAACGTACGCCTCGGTGGACCCGTCGCCGTGCACGTCGATCCCTGCGCGGACGCTGGGCAGCAGCCGTTCAGGTCCGGCCAGCTCGAGTCGCGCGGCGACCTGCTGCGCCGGCTCGAACTCCTTGTAGCGGACATCGACCGCCTCGTTCGGCGCCGAGCCCGACAGCTCCTCGGCGCGCTGCTCAAGCGCGTCCAGCGCCTCGTCGAGCCCGGTGAAACGGAGGCGCTCGAACTTCGGGCCGCTACGGACTGTCAGGGTCCAAGGCACAGACGCGATCCTCGCACGGAGGCGTCGCCGATGCCGGTCCGAAGCTACGCCTCCAGCTCGACCTCGAGCTCGTCGACCGCCCCGAACCGGCGCTCTTGCGCGAGCTCTCCGGCCAGCCGGCGCGTCAGCTTGTGGGCGCCGACGTTGTCGGCCAGCATCGTTCCGCGCAGGCGCTTGACGCCGTGCGCGACCGCCGCGAAGGCGAGACGCTTCATCAGCGCCGAGCCGAGCCCGTCGGCCTGGAACGGGTCGCCGACGACGATCGCGAACTCGGCCACGCTCGGATCCTCGGGCAGCCGCACAAACCGCGCCACGCCGATGATCTCGTCGGACTTGCCGGCCGTCGTCGCGACCAGTGCGATGTGGTTGCTGCCGTCGAGCTGCGTCAGATAGCTCACATCTCGACTCGAGAGGTGCGGCTTGGCGGCCATGAAGCGCTTGTACTTGGTCTCGTCCGAGAGCTGTTCGTAGGCGGCGATGAGCGCCGGTCCATCGCCGATCGTAATCGGGCGGATCTCGACCTCCCGACCGCTGTTGAGCTGCACCACGTCCATGGTGAACAGCTTACGCTTCGTAAGCGACCAGCCTTGTGGGGCAGGTCACACAAGCGGCTCGTGCTTACCGCTCGTCGATCGGGACGTAATCGAGCGTCCGCGCGCCGGTGTAGATCTGCCGCGGCCGGGCGATCTTCTGCTCGGGGTCGTCGATCATCTCGAGCCACTGGGCGATCCAGCCGCTCGTGCGGCCGATCGCGAACAG
>Ga0302314_10016637_pt1 | contig 12403 bp, 7 predicted proteins | sample III_Palsa_N2_3_FD_200533 | JGI IMG/M metagenome (GOLD analysis project Ga0302314, IMG submission 200533) | Peat permafrost microbial communities from Stordalen Mire near Abisko, Sweden - III_Palsa_N2_3 | ecosystem: Environmental > Terrestrial > Soil > Palsa > Peat permafrost | place: Sweden...
CCTGGTCGCCCTTGGTCTTCGGCTCGATCGCCACGTGGATGACCGGGGCCGGGAAGGTCATCGACTCGAGGACCACCGGGTGCGCCGCGTCGCAGAGGGTCTCGCCGGTCGTGGTGTCCTTGAGACCCATGACGGCGACGATGTCGCCGGCACCCACGAAGGGAATCTCCTCACGCTTGTTCGCGTGCATCCGGTAGATCTTGCCGATGCGCTCCTTGCGGCCCTTGACCGAGTTGAGCACCGCGGAACCGGCCTCGAGCCGGCCCGAGTACACCCGGACGAAGGTGAGCTTGCCGAGGTGCGGGTCGCTCATGATCTTGAACGCCAGCGCCGACAGCGGCTCGTCGTCGGAGGGCTTGCGGTGCAGGATCTCCTCCTCGTTGCCGACGGCGTGGCCGTCGATCGAGGGGACGTCCAGCGGCGAGGGCAGGTAGCGCACGACCGCGTCGAGCAGGGGCTGCACGCCCTTGTTCTTGAACGCCGTGCCGCAGAAGACCGGGGTGAGCTTCGAGGCGAGCGTGGCGCGGCGGATGCCCGCGTACAGCTGCTCCACGGTGGGCTCGACGCCCTCGAGGAACAGCTCCATCAGCTCGTCGTCGTTCTCCGCGATGGTCTCGACGAGCTTGTTGCGCCACTCGTCGGCGGCCTCGGTGTGCGTGGCGGGGATGTCGACCTCGTCGTACATCTCGCCCAGCTTGGCCTCGAGGTTCCAGACCAGGGCCTTCATCGTCACGAGGTCGATGACGCCCTTGAAGTCGCCCTCGGCGCCGATCGGCAGCTGCATCACCAGGGGAATGGCGTTCAGCCGGCTGACGATCATGTCCACACAGCGGTGGAACTCGGCGCCGGTGCGGTCGAGCTTGTTGACGAAACAGATTCGGGGCACACCGTACCGGTCGGCCTGCCGCCACACCGTCTCCGACTGCGGCTCCACACCGGCGACGCCGTCGAACACGGTGACCGCGCCGTCGAGGACGCGCAGCGAGCGCTCGACCTCGACCGTGAAGTCCACGTGTCCGGGGGTGTCGATGATGTTGATGGTGTGGTCGACGTCGTCCGTCTTCCAGTGGCAGGTCACCGCGGCGGAGGTGATCGTGATGCCGCGCTCCTGCTCCTGCTCCATCCAGTCGGTGGTGGCGGCGCCGTCGTGGACCTCACCGATCTTGTAGCTCATCCCGGTGTAGTACAGGATGCGCTCGGTGGTCGTGGTCTTACCGGCGTCGATGTGCGCCATGATGCCGATGTTGCGGACCTTGGCAAGGTCTACGGCGGCGTTCGTGGCCATGGTGGCTCGTCTACTTTCGCGAGTCGAAAGGGTTGATGCTCAAGGAGGTTTCACGCCCGCCGCCGGCCTGGGCCGGCGGCGGCCATGGTCCTCTTACTACCAGCGGTAGTGCGCGAACGCGCGGTTGGCGTCGGCCATCTTGTGGGTGTCCTCGCGTCGCTTGACGGAGGCGCCCAGACCGTTGCTGGCGTCCAACAGCTCGTTCATCAGTCGCTCGGTCATCGTCTTCTCGCGACGGGCGCGGGAGTAGCTGACCAGCCAGCGCAGCGCGAGGGTGTTCGACCGGCCCGGCTTGACGTCGACCGGCACCTGGTACGTGGCACCGCCGACGCGGCGGGACTTGACCTCGATGGACGGCTTGACGTTCTCCAGAGCGCGCTTGAGCGTGATGACCGGGTCGGTGCCGGTCTTCTCGCGGCAGCCCTCGAGGGCGCCGTAGACGATGCGCTCGGCGGTCGAACGCTTGCCGTCCAGCAGGACCTTGTTCACCAGGGCGGTGACCAGAGGAGAATTGAAAACCGGGTCGATGACGACCGGGTGCTTCGGGGCAGGACCCTTACGAGGCATTACTTCTTCTCCTTCTTGGCGCCGTAGCGGCTGCGAGCCTGCTTCCGGTTCTTGACGCCCTGGGTGTCCAGCGATCCACGAATGATCTTGTAGCGGACACCGGGAAGGTCCTTCACTCGGCCACCGCGCACGAGCACGATCGAGTGCTCCTGCAGGTTGTGGCCGACGCCGGGGATGTAGGCCGTGACCTCGATGCCGCTGGAAAGGCGCACGCGGGCGACCTTCCGCAGGGCGGAGTTCGGCTTCTTGGGGGTGGTGGTGTACACACGCGTGCACACTCCGCGCCGCTGCGGGCTGCCCTTGAGCGCAGGAGTCTTGGTCTTCGAGACCTTGTCCTGCCGGCCCTTGCGGACCAACTGCTGGATCGTAGGCACTACGTCTCCGTCTTTCAGTTCAGCCAAGCCTTCGGCTAACCCACCCGTATGGGCAGGTCACCAGGCGTCCTCTGGCGAATGTCGCACCCTTGCGGATGCCCTTTTTGATGCGGGGGTTTTGTCCGGCTTCGCGATGCTTGGTCCCACCCCCGAGGTCGGGTGTGTCGCTCCGCCCACGCTTTGCCGCGTCACCTTGCAATGCGCGAGGAGTCAACCAAGCCCCGTGCGGTCCACGTCGAGGACTGCCGCGATCGCAACACCACGAGGGGCAGCCCCCGGGATAACGCGCGCACACGGGCAAAGCCGGGGGAACCCCAGCATCAGGCGAGAGCCTACCTACGCACCCGGCTTCCGGTCAAAACGGCCGATCTCCCGGTCAGCGCGGTCGGCGGGATCCCACCTCATCCATTGTCTCACGCCGCGTGAGCCGGTCGCGCCGGGTTTTCGCGGGAGGGCTAGCCGGTGGGACCGCCTCCGGTAGCGCCGCCGTTGGCGCCGCCCGCCTGGTCGGTCGAGCCGGTCGTCGTCGTGGAGGACGCGCCGGTCGACGCGGGGTCCGTCGGGGTCGTGTCGCTCGGGCTCGGAGTCGTGGCGGTCGGCGAGGCGCTCGTCGTCGTCGGAGCCGCGCTCGTGGTCGTCGCCGCCGCACTCGACGTGGTCGCCGCCGCGCTGGACGTCGTGGCCGCGGCGCTCGTCGTCGTGGCCGCCGCGCTCGTGCTCGCCTGGCCCGACACGTTGATCACGCCGGCGCTCGTGGACGGGTTGGTCACCGAGGAGGTGTCCGTGGGCGAACCGCCGGTGTTGTTCCGGTTGCCCAGCACCAGCGCCAGCGCGACCCCGCCCACCACCAGCAGCAGGATCACGCCGATCGCGATACCCGCCTTCCGGCCGGAGCTGGAGCCCCCACCCGGCGGCACGTACTCGTCGTCCGCATCCCGCTGGCGCAGCGGACCGACCGAGCGGGTCGGCTCGCCGATCCCCTGCGTCGCGCCGGCGGCGGCGAGCGCCGCCGTGGGCAGCGGGTCGGGGCGGGTCTCCCGGGCCTCCATGCTGAGCGCGGCGAAGCGGTTGGCCGTCACGCCCGCGGTCGGACGCAGCGGCGCGGAGGCGGCGAGCATCGACTGCAGCAGCATCGCCAGGTCGGCCGGGGCGCCGGTGTCGCGCAGCGGGCCGAGGTCCGGACCCGCGGTGTCGCCGGGGCCGACCTCCGGCGGGTAGCCCACCATCGCCGTCCACAGGATCGCGCCGAGGGCGTAGACGTCGTTCGGGGCGCCGGAAGGCACCGCTCCGCCCGCGCCGCCGGGCACCATCCGGGTCGCGTCGGGGTCCTCGCCGTAGGAGCCGCCGCGCACCATCCGCGTCGCGTCCGGGTCCTCGCCGTATGAGGGCACCATCCGCGTCGCGTCGTCGGCGCCGCCACCGTAGGGCGGAACCATGCGCGTCGCGTCGTCGGCGCCACCGCTGTAGGGCGGAACCATCCTCGTGGCATCGTCACCGCTGCTGTACGGAGGCACCATCCGGGTCGCGTCGTCCGCGCCACCGCCAGGCCCCATCAGCCGGGTCGCCTCCGCGTCGGTGCCGAAGGCCCCGGTGGCGCCGAAGCCGCTGGGCCGCCCGCCGCCGTCCTGGGCGCCGAGGCCGACGTCGGTCAGCTTCACCCGGCGGTCGTCCATCACCGACACGGTCTCCGGGCCGAGCACGCCGTCGACCAGGCCGACCGTGTGCAGCGCGGCGAGCGCCTCGGCGATCTGCTGGCCCCAGTCCACGGTGCGCTGCCAGCGCTGCGGCCCGGTGGCCATGATCTGGCCGAGGGTGCGCCCGCCGGTCCACTCGGACACGACGTAGCGCATCATGTCCTCGTGGCCCACGTCGTAGACCTGCGCGATGTTCGGGTGGCCGAGCCGGGCGACCTGTGCGACGACCGACTGCACCTGCTCGTCGAGGCCGGGCTCCGCGTCCCCCTCGATCGGCAGCAGGCGCATCATCACGGGCCGGTTGAGCGTCTCGTCGAAACCCTGCCAGATCTCCTCCGGCCAGGTCCCGCCGCCGGTGGGCCGCTCCAGCCGGTACCGCCCGGCGATCAGCGCCCCGGCCTGCCCGGAAGTGGTCATCATCCGCCTCGTGCTCTGTTTGCCGACTTAGGTCGGGCCTCATTCTTCCGCATCAGGAACGCGCGAGACCGCCACGCGGATACCGGCCGCCGCCTAGAACAGCCGGTGGACGAGGTCGTACACCAACTGGATCGCGGGGCCGCCGAACCACAGGAACAGCAGCGCGCTCCAGCCCACGACGTAGGTCCAGCCCAGGCGGCGGGCCCAGAGCGCGAGCCCGAGCCCGTCCAGCGCCCCCCCGGCGGCCTGGATGGAGCGCACGGCCGCGTTGCCCCGGCGGATCGCGGCGACCCCGCCGAGAATCGGCAGGATCCACCCGATCGAGGCGATGACGATGGCCACGACGGCGGCATTGGAGGTCCGCTCCGGGCCCCCGCCGTCGCCGGGCGCCCCTTGCCGCTGTCCGGGCAGCAGCGGTCCCGCACCGGCCTGCGGCCGGTAACGGGGGCGACCGAGCTCCGGGCCGTGCGGATCCGACATGTCAGTATCTAAGCTCTCGCAGGCCCGCTAGCGCGACTGGCTGCGGCGGGTAGGGGTGGAGTTCCGAGGCCATTGTACGGTCGGCTTTCGGAGGCGGGGGTCGGCAGACACGCTAGCGCGATCGGTCGCCGACCGCCGTCACCATCACCTTTTTCGTGGCTTAGCCGTCGAACTCGGGGATGAGCCCGCCGATCAGCCGCATGCTCTCCAGCACCCGCTCGTGCGGGATCGAGCCGACCTGGTGGAAGCACATCAGCCGGTCGATGCCGAGGTCGGCGTACGCCTGGATCTTGGCCCGGCAGGTCTCCGGGCTGCCGACGATGAGCGAGCCCTGTTCGTTGAGCGCCTCGAAGAGTTCGGCGTCCGGCACCGAGCCGCCCTGCATGATCGCACCGACGGCCATCTGCGCGGGGTTGAGCTCGGCGCCGGAGGCCGCCTCGTCGCGGTGGAACTGACCGGCCAGACCGCCGCCGGCCGGATCCTCCATCAGCTCCATCTGACGCGCGTAGGTCAGCGCGAAGGCGGACGCCGCCTCGAAGAAATTGAGCGCCGTCACCGTATACCACGCGGCGGCAGCCGCGGCGGCCTCGAAGACCGCCTGCTCGTCGGTCTCGGCGCAGTGCACGAAGGTGAAGAAGGCGATCTGGTTGTTGACGAACGCGCCGACCGGATCAGTGCACCGCTCGGCCGCGGCGCGGTAGAGCTCGACCATCCGCCGCACCCGCTCGAGCGGCTCCCACAGCGTCGTGCCCAGCACGCCCACGCCGCGTCGCCCGGCGTCCTCGAACGACGCGGGGCTGCTCGCGGCCTGCCAGAGCGGCGGATGCGGACGCTGATACGGCTTCGGCAGGATCGGCACGTCGCCGACCTGGAAGTACCGGCCGTCGTGGTTGGCTCGATCGGATGTCCACAGCTTGGGGATAAGTCCGAAGGCCTCATCGGTCTGCCCGGCCGCGGTCTCCGGGTCCACGCCGAACAGCCGCCACTCCGGCGGGGTGGACCGGGTCAGGCCGAGCTCCACCCGTCCGCCGCTGAGGTGGTCGAGCGTCGCGGCCCGCTCGGCGACGCGCACCGGGTGGTTGATCGCGCCGGGGGCGAGCGCGGCGGCGTGGCCGAGGCGTATCCGCTCGGTGCGCTGGGAGATCGCCGCGAGCAGCAGTTCGGGCGCGGAGGAGAGGCTGAACTGCTCGGCGCCGTGGTGCTCGACCTGCCACCAGCAGCCGTAGCCGAGCCGGTCGGCCAGCTCGGCCTGCTCGAGCGCCTGGGTGAAGCGCAGGTGCTCGTGCTGCTCCAGCCACGGCTTCGGATCCTGGATCTCGTTGAAGATGTCGATCTTCATGCGCTGCGTCGGTCTCCCTCGCTCAGTCCGCTGACGCCGGCTCGGCGCCCCGCGGCTCAGGCTACGGGCGAATTTCCCGCCATTGCGTAACGCGCGGATGAGATCCGGCTGACAACAGGGTGCTGAAGTCTAAGCCGTGCCCTCGTCTCGCTGTGCGGCCAGCCGATCCACCAGGCGAGACAGCGCGGGCAACGCGCCGTCGATCGCCGCGCGCTCCTCCGGTTCCAGATCCGCGAGAGCGGCGGCGATCCGACGCTGATGGGCGGCGTTCCACTCGCCCAGTTGCCGCCTGCCCGCCTCGCTCAGCGCCACCACGGCCACCCGGCGGTCGCGCGGGTCCGTACCCCGCTCGACCAGCCCCGCCGTGATCATCTGCGAGATCAGCCCGCTGACCGTCGACGGGGCGAGCCTGAGCCGCGCAGCGAGGTCGCCGACCCGCGCCGGGGCCGACTCGGCGAGCGACTGGAGCAGCTCGACCTGGGCCATCGGCAGCGATTCCCAGGGGTAGTCGGCGCGGATGCTCGCCCGCAGCACCCGCCGCAGCCGCGCCACCACGTCGGTAAGCCCCCGAGCGTCGGCCGGCTGCTCAGCGGCTCCGCCCGCGCGGCCCCCGGCACTCCCCGCTGGCTGCTCCGCCAGGACCGCGGCAGCCTGCGCCACCTGCCCGTCCCGCTGAATCCGCTCCGCCGCCGCGATCTCGCTCTCCGACCTGGTCACGCGCCAACTGTACCGGCCCGTACAAGCCCTATGCCCCCAAATATTTCGGTTGCCGAAATACTTGGTTACACTGGATAATAGGTCGGAGTCGAGCACCTGAGGCGAACTGATGGACATGACGGCACAGATCAAGCATGAGGGGACGTCGGCCGAACCCGGCGCCAACCCCTCCGCGACCGCGATACCCCGACCCCGGGTTCATGCTGTGAACATGGCGTTGACGACCGAACGCCCCCGTCCGCGACGAATACGCGAGGCGCCGAACGGCTGGTGGCTCGCCATCGCCACGGTCTGCTTCGGCGCGTTCATGGGCCAGCTCGACGCGTCCATCGCGACCCTCACCTACGGCTCGCTGTCCGCCGAGTTCCACGCGTCCTCCGCCGCGGTCTCCTGGGTCTCGCTCGGCTACCTGCTCGTGCTGGTCGCGCTGCTCGTCCCGGTCGGCCGCTACTCCGACGCGCACGGACGCAAGCTCTGCTACCTCTACGGCTTCATCGTCTTCACCCTCGCGTCCGCCGCCTGCGGCCTGGCCCCCAGCCTGGCCACGCTCGTCGTGTTCCGGCTGATCCAAGCCTTCGGCGCGGCGCTGCTGCAGGCCAACAGCGTCGCCCTGGTCACCACCAGCGCGCCGCGCAACAGGATGCGCGCCGCGCTGGGCGTGCAGGCCGGAGCCCAGGCCCTGGGCCTCGCGCTGGGGCCCGCGCTGGGCGGCGTCATCGTCAGCACCCTCGGATGGCGCTGGGTCTTCCTGGTCAACGTCCCGGTCGGCGTCTTCGCGGTGATCGCCGGCCAGTACCTGCTGCCACGCACCCGCACCAAGGTCTCAGCCGACTCCTTCGACTGGCCGGGCCTGGCCCTGCTCGCCACGGCCAGCACCGCGCTGCTGCTGGGCATCTCCGCCGCCTCAGGCCTCAACCTGCCGAGCTACGTCGCAGCCGCGCTGTTCGTCACCGCAGCGGCCGCCGGCTACGCCTTCTGGCGCCGCATCAGCGCCGCCGAGCACCCGCTCGTCAACCCGATCCTGCTGCGCTCCCGCCAGGTCTCCGCAGGCCTGATCGGCGCCCTAGGCGGCTACCTGGTCCTGTTCGGCCCGCTAGTCCTGGTCCCCGACGTCTTCGGCGCACACCAAGAAGCCAAGGCCGGACTGGTGCTGACCGCCCTCCCCATGGGCTTCGCCGCGGCGGCCCTGGGCGCCAACCGCGTGCTGCCGAAGACGTGGTCCGACCGCCGCCGCGCCATGGCCGGCTCCGCGCTGGCCGTCGTGGCCCTGCTGGCGCTGATCCCCCTCCCCTTCACCCCGGCAGCGCTGATGCCGATGTTCGCCCTGCTGGGCCTGGGCCTGGGCACCTTCACCCCGGCCAACAACACCCTCGTCATGGGCGCCATCCCGCCCCAGGCGGCAGGCACCGGCGGCGGCCTGGTCAACATGACCCGAGGCCTCGGCACCGCCCTGGGCGTCGCCCTGGTCACCCTGACCCTCTACGCGGTCCCCAACGTCCACCACGCCGCCCGCGCCGCCACCGCCCTGCTGGCCCTGGCAGCCGTCGGCGTCTACCTCAGCAACCTGCTCCACCCGAGCCGACCTACGACAGCCGGCCCCGCGGAGCCGCTCGAGCTCTAGAAACGCCGAACGCCCCCGTCACGCCGAAGCGTGACGGGGGCGTTTTGCTCTCGGGACCCGGGACTAGCCCGCGTACCCGCCGAAGTCGTACTCCTCCAGCGGAACGGCCTGGCCCGAGCCACCCATGGCGAACGGGCTGTAGTCCAGCTCGTCGTAACCCGCCAGGGTGTACATCTGGGCCTTGGCCTCCTCGGTCGGGTCGACCTTGATGTTCCGGTAGCGCTGCATGCCCGTACCGGCCGGGATGAGCTTACCGATGATCACGTTCTCCTTCAGGCCCACCAGCGAGTCCGACTTGCCGTGGATCGCGGCGTCGGTCAGCACCCGGGTCGTCTCCTGGAAGGAGGCGGCCGAGAGCCAGGACTCGGTGGCCAGCGAGGCCTTCGTGATACCCATCAGCTGCGGACGGCCGGAGGCGGGCTGGCCGCCCTCGGACACCACGCGGCGGTTCTCCGCGGCGAACTTGCCGGCCTCGACCAGGTCACCGGCCAGCAGCTCGGAGTCGCCGGTCTCGATGATCGTCACCCGGCGGAGCATCTGCCGGACGATGATCTCGATGTGCTTGTCGTGGATCGACACACCCTGCGAGCGGTAGGTGTTCTGCACCTCGCCGACCAGGTGCTGCTGCACCGCACGCTGGCCGAGCACCCGCAGCACGTCGTGCGGGTTGGCCGCGCCGTTGACCATCTTCTGGCCGACGGTGACCGAATCGCCCTCGCTGACCAGCAGCTTCGAGCGCCGGGAGACCGGGTAGGCGATCTCCTCGGTGCCGTCCGAGGGGACGATCACGATCTTGCGGGTGCGGTCGGTGTCCTCGATCTTGATGACACCCGCCGCCTCGGCGATCGGGGCGACACCGCGCGGGTTGCGCGCCTCGAACAGCTCGATGACACGCGGCAGACCCTGGGTGATGTCGTCACCGCCGATCGCGCCACCGGTGTGGAAGGTACGCATCGTCAGCTGCGTGCCGGGCTCGCCGATCGACTGGGCCGCGATGATGCCGACCGCCTCACCGACGTCCACCAGCTTGCCGGTGGCCAGCGAACGGCCGTAGCACATCGCGCAGGTGCCGACCTTGGACTCGCAGGTCAGCACGGAGCGGACCTTGACCTCGGCCACGCCGTTCTTGACCAGCTCGCCGATGACCACGTCGCCGAGGTCGCCGCCGGCCTTGATCAGGGTCTTGCCCTCGTGCACCACGTCCTCGGCCAGAGTCCGCGAGTAGACCGAGGTCTCCACGTTCTCCGCCGGGAGCAGCGCGCCGGACTCGGACCGCTCGCCGATCGGCATCACGATGCCGCGCTCGGTGCCGCAGTCCTCCTCGCGGATGATCACGTCCTGCGAGACGTCCACCAGACGACGGGTCAGGTAACCCGAGTCGGCGGTACGCAGCGCCGTGTCCGCCAGGCCCTTTCGGGCACCGTGCGTGGAGATGAAGTACTCCAGCACGGTCAGTCCCTCGCGGAACGAGGCCTTGATCGGACGGGCGATGGTCTCGTTCTTCGCGTTCGACACCAGACCGCGCATACCGGCGATCTGCCGCATCTGCATCATGTTTCCTCGGGCGCCCGAGTCCACCATCATGAAGATCGGGTTCTCCCGCGGGAAGTTCTTCTCCATCGCCTTGGCGACCTCGTTGGTCGCCTCGGTCCAGATGCCGATGAGCTCCTCGGTCCGCTCCTGCTTGGTGATCAGACCGCGCTCGTACTGCTTCTGCACCCGGTCGGCCTTGGCCTCGTAGCCCTCGAGGATCTGGCTCTTCGACGGCGGCACCACGATGTCCTCGATGGCGATGGTCACACCGGACCGGGTGGCCCAGTAGAAGCCCGCCGCCTTGAGGTTGTCCAGGGTCATCGCGACCTGGACCTTCGGGTAACGCTCGGCCAGATCGTTGACGATCGAGGAGAGCTGCTTCTTCGCGATCGGCCGGTTCTCGTACGGGTAGTCCAGCGGCAGGGCCTCGTTGAAGATGGCCCGGCCCAGCGTGGTCCGGATGATGAACGGCTGACCGGACTCCCAGCCCTCGGGAGCCACCCAGTCGCGCGGCGGCACGGCCTCGATCAGCCGCAGGTCGATCGGCGTCTGCAGGTCGAGCTCGCGGTTGTCGAAGGCCATGATGGCCTCGGAGACCGTGCCGAACGCCCGGCCCTCGCCGCGCACGTTCTCCTTGTTCATCGTCAGGAAGAACAGACCGAGGACCATGTCCTGGGTCGGCGCGGTGATCGGACGGCCGTTGGCCGGCGACAGGATGTTGTTCGAGGACAGCATCAGGATGCGGGCCTCGGCCTGCGCCTCCGCGGACAGCGGAAGGTGCACGGCCATCTGGTCGCCGTCGAAGTCCGCGTTGAACGCGGTGCAGACGAGCGGGTGGATCTGGATCGCCTTGCCCTCGACCAGCTGCGGCTCGAAGGCCTGGATGCCCAGGCGGTGCAGCGTGGGGGCGCGGTTGAGCAGCACCGGGTGCTCGGTGATGACCTCTTCCAGCACGTCCCACACGACCGAGCGGGCACGCTCGACCATGCGCTTGGCCGACTTGATGTTCTGCGCGTGGTTCAGGTCCACCAGGCGCTTCATCACGAACGGCTTGAACAGCTCCAGCGCCATCGCCTTGGGCAGGCCGCACTGGTGCAGCTTGAGCTGCGGGCCGACGACGATGACCGAACGGGCCGAGTAGTCGACGCGCTTGCCGAGCAGGTTCTGCCGGAATCGGCCCTGCTTGCCCTTGAGCATGTCGGACAGCGACTTCAGCGGACGGTTGCCCGGTCCGGTGACCGGACGGCCGCGGCGGCCGTTGTCGAACAGCGAGTCGACGGCCTCCTGCAGCATCCGCTTCTCGTTGTTGACGATGATCTCGGGCGCGCCGAGGTCGAGCAGCCGCTTGAGCCGGTTGTTCCGGTTGATCACGCGGCGGTACAGGTCGTTCAGGTCGGAGGTCGCGAAGCGGCCACCGTCCAGCTGCACCATCGGACGCAGGTCCGGCGGGATCACCGGGACGCAGTCGAGGACCATGCCCATCGGGCTGTTGTTGGTCGCCAGGAACGCGGAGACCACCTTCAGCCGCTTCAGGGCGCGGGTCTTCTTCTGGCCCTTGCCGGTGCGGATGATCTCGCGCAGCGACTCGGCCTCGGCGTCGAGGTCGAAGCTCTCGAGCCGCTTCTGCAGCGCCGCCGCGCCCATGCCGCCGGAGAAGTACAGACCGAAGCGGTCGCGCATCTCCCGGTAGAGCACCTCGTCACCCTCGAGGTCCTGGACCTTGAGGTTCTTGAAGCGCGACCAGACCTCGTCGAGCCGGTCGAGCTCGCGCTGCGAACGGTCGCGGATCTGCTTCATCTCGCGCTCGGCCGACTCGCGCACCTTGCGCCGCGCGTCCGCCTTGGCGCCCTCGGCCTCCAGGGCCGCGAGGTCCTCCTCCAGCTTGCGCTGGCGGGTCTCGAGCTCGGAGTCGCGGCGCTGCTCCATCTGCTGGCGCTCGACGGAGATCTTGGCCTCGAGGGAGGGCAGGTCGCGGGTGCGACGCTCCACGTCCACCCAGGTGATCATGTACGCGGCGAAGTAGATGACCTTCTCGAGGTCCTTCGGCGCGAGGTCGAGCAGGTAGCCGAGCCGGCTGGGCACGCCCTTGAAGTACCAGATGTGCGTGACCGGCGCGGCCAGCTCGATGTGGCCCATCCGCTCGCGGCGCACCTTGGCACGGGTGACCTCAACGCCGCAGCGCTCGCAGATGATGCCCTTGAACCGGACGCGCTTGTACTTGCCGCAGTAGCACTCCCAGTCCCGGGTGGGACCGAAGATCTTCTCGCAGAACAGGCCGTCCTTCTCCGGCTTGAGGGTCCGGTAGTTGATGGTCTCCGGCTTCTTCACCTCGCCGTAGGACCACTCCCGGATGTGCTCCGCGCTGGCCAGACCGAT
>Ga0302314_10016639_pt1 | contig 12403 bp, 10 predicted proteins | sample III_Palsa_N2_3_FD_200533 | JGI IMG/M metagenome (GOLD analysis project Ga0302314, IMG submission 200533) | Peat permafrost microbial communities from Stordalen Mire near Abisko, Sweden - III_Palsa_N2_3 | ecosystem: Environmental > Terrestrial > Soil > Palsa > Peat permafrost | place: Sweden...
AGGCGCGCGCTGTCATGCTGTTCATCGTAGCGCAGCTCGCCGAGACCGCCGTTGAGATACGAAGGCAGGCCGTCGGCGACGACCCCGCGAAGATCGATCGTGGCATCGAAGTCGGATGCTGCAACCAGCGACGGGGCCAGCAGCAGGCCCTGCAGCACCAGAGCGGTCGTCAGTAGTCGGTCCATCGCTTATCCCCATCGTGCGTCATCTCCGTTCGCAATGGGCGCGTGAGGTGCAACACCGGGGTTGAGTGTTCGTTTTCGGCGAGCGTGAATTGCAGGCGCAGTGTGTTTTCGCCGGCTTCCTGCATCTGTGGATGCCACGCGGTCAGCGTGTAGCCGCCGGGCGGCAGGCCATGCAGCTGCAGCTGCCCTGATGCATCGCTGCGGCCGAAGAAGGGCGAATCGGTCACGTAGATATAACCGATCATGCCGTCATGAATGTTGCAGCCGAGGGTTACCAGACCGGGACGATCGAACACTATGGGTGGATATTTATGCCCCGCGTACAGTGACAGCTTGAACGACTTGGGCGCCGAGAATGAATAGACCTGATGCTGAATCTGATCGCTGTTCGGGAAGTCCACGCCGGTGCCGGTCTGGATTACGAGGATCCTGGGCACGAACTGCATGTGCTGCTGGTCCATGATGGCGCGGCGCGCGATGTGCCTTTCGGGCACGGCGGTCTCGGGCTGAGCGATGATCACGATCCCGGCCACGCCGTGGCCCGCGCCGTCGAGCACCGATACGGTCATGTCTGCCGCGGCGGCACCGCGGCCGCTGACGATGGCGATGGCGCCCAGCGCCAGGGCCGAAAAAGCGCTGCCCAGGCCGAACGCGCCGCGTCCGGCCACAAGAGCAGTTGCATTTATGCGCATAGTCGGGTCCGAGTCGGCGCCTGCTTACTTCAACGCTGCACGACTCGATTAGAGTTGCCTACCGCTGTGCAGGCCGCGACGCCGCAGTTCACACTCTGGCACGGTGGCGAGTGCTGGCGCGGAGGCGAGCGCGTCAACCGGTTGGGGAACGTGACGGCTGTTGCATTATCCGCGCTGGCAAAGCGGCTGCGGCGCGCGGGGGTGGAGAGTGAGTGCCGCCAGGGCCACTGCGGGTTGTGGTAGCGGCGCGCTTGCCGCTGCGCGCCGCTACCGAGAGCGATCGAGCCGTCAGGGAGCGGCGGCTTCGATCACGATCTCCAGAGTCACTTCGTCGCTGACCAGCGGCACGGCCTTGCCCATATTGAAATCCGAGCGCTTGACCGTGCCGGTGGCGTCGGCCCCGATCGCGTCTTTCTTTTGCATGTTCGGGGCGTGCTTGAATGACGTCACGGTCAGTGTCACCGGCTTGGTGACGCCCTTGACGGTCAGATTCCCCGTGATGCTGACCGGCTTGTCGCCGTCGAACTTGACCGCCGTGGACTTGAAGGTGGCGGTCGCGAAGTGCGCGGTATCCAGATAATCGGGGCCCTGAATGTGCTCATTGAACAGATCCGAGCCGGTATCGACCGATTTGGTGTCGATGGCGATATCCACCGAGGCGGTCTTGGCCGCCGGATCGTACGTCACCGTACCGCTGACCTTGTTGAAGCGCGATTCCTGGGTCGTGAATCCCAAATGGCTGTACGAGAAGCGCACGAAGGTGTGATTAGCGTCGCTGGTAAACACGCTCGGTGCCGCGAACGCCGCGGTGGCGAGGGCGAGCGACATGAAAGAGGCCGTGGCCGCCAGTTTCAATGGATGCATCGATAGTTCTCCGGGGGTCTTGGGGATGCGCATATTAGGGCGCCGGCCGCGGCGGCACAATTTGTCCTCGACTTGACAGGCAACCATATGGTTGCATATAACGGCGGCCGTGGACGACGTGTTCCGAGCGCTCGCCGATCCGAGCCGCCGGCGCCTGTTGGATCTGCTCCTTGAGCGCAATGGCCAGACCTTGAGTGAGCTCTGCGAGCATGTGGACATGTCGCGCCAGGCGGTCACCAAACACCTGCTGCTGCTGCAGGCCTGCAGCCTGGTGGCGAGGGTACGGCGCGGACGCCACAAGCTGCATTACCTCAACCCGGTCCCTATTCAGGAGATGTATGACCGCTGGATCGGCAAGTTCGAGCGTCATCAGCTGCGGGCGCTCGCGGAGCTCAAGCGAGGGTTGGAGGAGCCGTGAACGCGGCTGAATTCGCATACGTCATTGCTGCTCGATCCCGAGAAACTCAGCTAGCGCGGCGCGCCGGATGCGCGCTCAGTCCTCGGGAAAAGCCCACACCGGATCGACATCCACCGGCACGTCGTGGGCCGCCTCGAGCGACCGGGCCAGCTCAGGCGGCATCGAGCCGTACCTGGCGAACCAGGCTTCGGTGCGCGCGCGATCGCCGGTGGCCTCCTGGTGCAGCAATTCCGTGGCCAGCTCGGTGATGGCGCCCGGCATGCGATCAAGATCAATCGCGTAGCGGCCGGTGCCGGCATCGCGTGCCACCACGCCGCGTCCGGCCAGAAAATTGAACTCCATCATCTCGGCGCGGGCGTGCGCTTCCGCCACCCCGAAGCGCACGGTGCGAAGGATGCCGGCCAGATAAGAGACGTAGTAGCCGTTGAGCTTCGCGGGCGGTACGCCACCGTGGTCGGCCAGCCACTTGAGTCCGAACAGGCCGACGATATCGGCCTTGGCCTCCTCGAGCCCCGAGTACGCTGGGCCGATCGCGGCGCGGATGTCCTGCTTGTTGCCGTCAACCCTGGCGAATGCGGGGCCCAGACCGTGCGAGATTTCATGCAGGATCGTGGTCGCGAGGTACCCTTCCGCCGAGGCCTGCACCGCCTGATCAGCGCGCAGCAGCCGGCGCGCAATCGGCAGGATCACCTGATCGACGCGTGCGTCCATGAAATTCTTGAAAAAGATCTTCTTCGAGCCGCGCAACTCGTGGATGCGCGGATCATTCGGCAGGTTGTCGGCCACGGCCTGGTAGCCGTGCCGCAGGTCGCCACCCCGAAACGGCGCGTCCATGACCTCCATCGGTGAGCGCAGGCCCTTCTTCGATGGGCGGTCCTCCGCTGCGAGCGGCAGCGCGTCCTGGATGTCGGGCACGTATTGCTGATAGACGTCGAGCTTGCGGCTCTCGGCGTCGTTGCGAATCAGTACCGAGGCGCCGTACGAGGTCTTCACGCCGAGCAGCGCGTCCAGATAGGTCTCGTAGGGCGCGAAGATCACATCGAATTTAGGATTGTCGAGATCAAGCCACGCCAGATCGCTCGGGAAATAGTCGTCGCTGAGCAGCGCGTCGGCCCGCAGGCGCAGAAACTTCGCGAAGGCAGCGTCATCGGACAACTCGGCGGCCTGGCGCAACAGCGTGGCCGTGGGCTCCAGCCACTGGCGGTAGGCGACGCCATAGGGCACGGCTTCGAGCCCCGCGCCCTGCCGCTGGACGATCGTGTGCGAATCGTACAGCGCATCCTTCTGCTCCGGATGCGCCGCGACATAGCGGTCGAATTCCTCGCGCGTCAGGTCGGCAGGAAACAGATTGCGCCCCGGCGGCCACGGCTCGGTGCCGACGAATGGCGCATCGTTGCGGATCAGATCGAAACGGCTGCCGTTGATGCGCAGGAAACGGCGCACATTCTGCGCCGGCACGCTCTGATCGTCTTTCAAATGCTGGTAGAGCACCCAGCCCACAGGATCGCTCTGTTGCCAGTAGATGCGGTCGAGGTAGCGGCAGGCGTCCACCAGCTTGCCGACCATGCTGCGCTCGCGCGCGCTCAGAGCCGCGGCATTGAAGGGCATGCGCACGCGCTTAAATTTTGCGAGCTCGGCAGCAAGGTCGGGGGCCACGGTAAGCGTTGCGAGCGCCGGTGACGCGGCGGGGGCCGAGTCGGCGCGGGCAATACGCTCGCCGCCGCCGAGGCCGCCGAACATCAGGGCGAGGCCCGCTGTGAACAGCCAACGATTACTCTTGCCACCCAGCCTGGGCATGATCGCGGTCGCGGCGTGAATCAGAACGGCAGCGACAGACTGCCGGTCGCGCGCGCGCCCGGGGCGGGCAGTGCGCCCTCGATGGCGAGCAGTCGCAGCTTGGTGCCGACCCCGCCTCTGGCGGAGAAGCCGCCGCTCCTGCCGCCCGCGGCGAGCACCCGGTGACAGGGCACGATGATCGGAAACGGGTTGCGCGCCATGGCCTGGCCGACCGCGCGTGCCGCCTGGCGGTCACCGCACAGCGCGGCCACCTCGCCGTATGAGCGGGTCTGGCCGGGCGGGATGTCGCGCACGATCGTGTAGACGCTGCGGTGGAACGGCGGCACCGGCGTCAAATCCAGCCGCACGTAGCGCAGATCGCGCGGCTGTCCGGCCAGCAGAGCCACCATGTCGTCGATGGTCCGCTGCATCTCCGCGGCCGGGTGCCGCGCAGCGCTGCCGCCATGCACGCGCAGCAGGCGCGCCAGCGTGGCCGACTCGGTGGCTTCCGGCAGCTGCACGGCCACGACGCCGCGTGCGCCCCAGGCGATGCCGCAAGCGCCGATGGCGGTCCGAAACAGCGTGTACGCCAAATCGTGCATTTATAAAGTAAATCCGACCCCAGCCCGCGGCGAGTATAGCGCCCCGGCCGCGCCGCCGGCGCCGCCAATCGCTAAGGTGCCGGCAGCGGCGCGCGGGCGTACACTTTGCCCCATGCCCCTTGATAATTTCCACCCGGCGGTCGCCAGCTGGTTCGCGCAGCAATTCCCGCGGCCGACCGCGCCACAGCTCGCGGCATGGCCGGCCATCGCGAGCGGCCGTCACGCCCTGATTGCCGCACCAACCGGCTCGGGCAAGACGCTGGCGGCGTTTCTGGCCGCGATCGATGCCCTGGTCCGCCAGGCGGCGGCCGGCGAACTCGAAGACGCCACGCAGGTGGTCTACGTCTCGCCGCTCAAGGCACTGTCGAACGATATCCGGCGCAACCTCGAGCAGCCGCTCGAAGGCATTGCGGCCGAGCTCAGGACAATGGGACTGCCGGCCGCGCAGATTCGCGCCCAGGTGCGCACCGGCGACACGCCGCAGGCGCAACGCGCCGCCATGCGCCGCTCGCCGCCGCACATCCTGGTGACCACGCCGGAGTCGCTGTATCTGCTGCTTACCAGCGAGTCGGGCCGCAGGATGCTGTCCACGACGCGCTGCGTGATCGTCGATGAGATTCACGCCGTGGCGCCGAGCAAGCGTGGCGCGCATCTGGCGCTGTCGCTGGAACGGCTCGCGGGCCTGTGCGCGCGGCCGCTGCAGCGTATCGGCCTGTCGGCCACACAGAAGCCGATCGACGAGGTGGCCCGATTCCTGGTCGGTGCGCAGCCGGCCGGCGGCCCGGGCGTGGCCCCGGCTGTCGACTGCGTCATCATCGATAGCGGCCACACGCGCGGGCGCGATCTGGCGCTGGTGCTGCCGGATGCGCCGCTCGAGGCGATCATGTCGAACGAGGTGTGGGAAAACCTCTACGACCAGCTGGCGCGACTGATCCAGCAGCATCGCACGACGCTGATCTTCGCCAACACCCGCCGCATGGTGGAGCGCGTGACGCGGCACCTGGGCGAGCGCATCGGTGACGATCACATTGCCGCCCACCACGGCAGCCTGGCAAAAGAGCAGCGCCTGGACGCCGAACAGCGTCTCAAGGCCGGCACGCTGCGCGCGCTGGTGGCCACCGCATCGCTCGAGCTGGGCATCGATATCGGCGACGTCGAGCTGGTGTGCCAGCTCGGCACGACGCGCTCGATCTCGACTTTCCTGCAGCGTGTCGGTCGCGCCAATCACGCCGTCAGCGGCGTGCCCAAGGGCCGCCTGTTTCCCTTAAGCCGCGACGATCTGGTGGAATGCACCGCGCTGCTCGGTGCGGTGCGCGACGGCGGGCTCGATGCCCTGAGCATTCCGCCGCAGCCGCTCGATGTCCTCTCGCAACAACTGGTGGCCGAGGTCAGTGCCCGCGAGTATGGCGAGGACGAGTTGTACGCGCTGGTGCGGCGGGCGTGGCCCTATCGCGCGCTGCCCCGGGGCGAGTTCGATGAACTGCTGCGCATGCTGGCGGACGGCTTCAGTACCCGCCGCGGACGCCAGAGCGCCTATCTGCATCGCGATGCGGTGAATCGCCGGCTGCGCGCGCGCCGCGGCGCGCGCCTGACCGCCATCACCTGCGGCGGTGCCATTCCCGACAATGCGGATTACCAGGTGATCCTCGAGCCGACCGGCACCTTCATCGGCACCCTGAACGAGGACTTCGCGGTCGAAAGTCTTGCCGGCGATGTGTTTCAACTCGGCAATTGCTCCTATCGCATTCTGCGGGTCGAAGCCGGACGCGTGCGGGTCGAAGACGCCAAGGGCCAAGCCCCGACGCTGCCGTTCTGGCTCGGGGAAGCCCCGGCGCGCAGCGCCGAACTGTCGGCTGCGGTGTCGGCGCTGCGCGCGGAAATCGACGCCGGGCTGCCGAGCATCGACGGGCCCTCGATTTCGCATTGCCTGCAGCAGACGATGCAGCGTCATCAGCTGGATGCATCGGCGGCACGGCAGCTGGTGGAGTACCTGGCCGCGGCCAAAGCGGTGCTCGGCCATCTGCCGACGCAGCGCCGGGTGATCTTCGAGCGCTTCTTCGATGAAGCCGGCGACATGCACCTGGTGATTCATGCGCCGTTTGGCGCCCGCATCAACCGCGCCTTCGGCCTGGCGCTGCGCAAGCGTTTCTGCCGCGCATTCAATTTCGAGCTGCAGGCGGCGGCCACCGAGGACGCGATCGTACTGTCGCTCGGCGAGACGCACAGCTTCGAGCTGCAGCAGGTGTCGCGCTATCTGGCAAGCGCCGGGGTCGAGCAGCTGCTGATCCAGGCGTTGCTCGACGCGCCGCTGTTCACCACGCGCTGGCGCTGGAACGCGACCATCTCGTTGGCCATCAAGCGCTCGCGTGCCGGCAAGAAGACTCCCGCGCCGCTGCAGCGCATGGCGGCGGAGGACCTGATCGCAGTGGTGTTTCCCGACCAGCTGGCATGCGCCGAGAACCTGAGCGGCGAGCGCGAGATTCCGGATCATCCCCTGGTGCGCCAGACATTGTTCGACAGCCTGCACGAGGCGATGGATGTCGACGGGCTTGCAGCGCTGCTGCGCGCGATGGAATGCGGCGAGGTAGAGGTGCTCGCGCGCGATCTGCCGCAGCCCTCGCCGCTGGCACAGGAGATCCTCAGGGCCCGGCCCTATGCCTATCTGGACGATGCACCGCTCGAAGAGCGACGCACCCAGGCTGTGGCCGCCAGGCGCTGGCTCGATCCCGAGACCGCCGCGCAGTTCGGCCAGCTCGACGCGGCAGCCATCGAGGCGGTGCGCGCCGAGGCGCGGCCGGCGGCCGAGAGCGCCGATGAGCTGCACGACGCTCTGATGCTGCTGGGCGTCATGGATCCCGGCCGGGACGCGGCCGGCCACCTGGAGGCCGCGTTCGCCGCCCTGGTGCGCGAGTGCCGGGCAACCGAGCTGCGCACGGCGCAGCGCCGCTTCTGGGTGGCGGTCGAACAGCTGCCGATGATCGAAGCGCTGTATTCGCCGAGCGTCGCTTCGCCGCAGCTGGCCGTGCCGGCGGAGTACGCGAGCCGGCGCTGGGATCCGGAAACCGCGCTGCGCGAGCTGCTGCGCGGCCGGCTGCAGGCCGCGGGGCCCACGAGCGCGACTGCCCTGGCGGACATCCTGGCATTGCCGCGCGGGGCGATCGACACCGCGCTGTGCGCGCTGGAGGGTGAAGGCTTCGTGATGCGCGGCCAGTTCAGTCCCGGCGGCCAGGAGCTCGAGTGGTGCGAGCGCCGGCTGCTGGCGCGCATTCACCGCTACACCATCAAGTCGCTGCGTGCCGAAATCGAGCCGGTGGCGAGCGCGGATTTCATGCGCTTCCTGCTCGACTGGCAGGGCGTGACGGCGCAGCCGCGGCCGGAAGGCGTGACGAGTCTGGAGCGCGTCATCGAGCAGCTGGAAGGTTTCGAGATTCCGGCGATCGCCTGGGAGAGCGACGTGCTGGCGGCGCGCCTGCAGGACTACGACGGTGCCTGGCTCGACAGCCTGTGTCTCTCAGGGCGCGCCTACTGGGCGCGCCTGGTGCCGCCGGAGAGTGCGACGGCGGCGCCGGTTCGTGCCACGCCGATGGCGTTGCTCACGCGCAGGAATCGCGCGTTGTGGCAACAGTGGAGCAATGCGCGCCGGCAGGAGACGCAGCTCTCGGCCCATGCGCGTGCCATGGCCGAGTTTCTGCAGCGCCATGGCGCCTCGTTTTTCGACGAGATCGTGCAGGGCGCCGGCCTGCTGCGATCGCAGGCCGAGAGTGCCCTGGGCGAGCTCGTGGCCGCGGGCCGCGCGAGTGCCGACAGCTTCGGTGGGCTGCGCGCGCTGCTGCTGCCGATGCAGCGCAAGCGCGCCGTGCGCGGCCGTCGCGCCGGGCTGTTCGGGCTGGATGAGGCCGGGCGCTGGAGTCTGGTACGTCGCGCGCCGCCACTGGCCGCCGTGCCACCGGCCGACGCGCCACCGCCGATCGCCGCCGCCGCCGAGCCGGAAGCTGCCGTGGAGACGGTCGCGTGGCTGCTGCTGCGCCGCTATGGCGTGGTGTTTCGGCGCCTGCTGGCGCGCGAAGCCGAATGGCTGCCCCCGTGGCACCAGTTGCTGCGCGCTTATCGGCGTCTGGAGGCGCAGGGCCTGATCCGTGGCGGGCGTTTTGTCGGCGGCATGAGCGGCGAGCAGTACGCGCTGCCCGAGGCGGTCGGCGCACTGCGCGCGGTCCGCAAGCGCGCGCCCGATGGCGCCCTGGTGCCCTTAAGTGGCGCCGATCCGTTGAATCTGGCGGGTATCGTTACGCCCGGCCCGCGGTTGGCGGCGCTCGCGGGCAATCGCCTGCTGCTGCAGGATGGGATTCCGATCGCCACCTTCGCCGCCGGCGAGGTGCAGTTTCAACGCGAACTGCCGCCGCACCAGCAATGGCAGGCGCGCAACGCGCTGCTGCGCAAGCTCACGCGCCCCGGCCTGGCCCAGGCGCTCTAGGTCCGGGCCAGCAGGTACATGTGTTCCACCTTGTACTGCGTCTTGGTGCGCAGACGCTTGCGCGCGACCGTGAGGCCCGCGGCGTCAAACACCTGATCGAGTTCGGCCTCCGGCAACGAGATATCGACCATCTCCACTCCGGTACCATTGAAGTTGGGATAGCGGGCGATGGTCTGCTCCACCTCGGCCAGAGGCGTGAACAGCGTGACGACGGCGCGCTGCGTGAAGCTGGCAAGAACGTTTCGCAGGATGTCGCGCCACGCGGGGTTGTGTTCGAGTACATGACGGATATGAATGGCGTGCACCGTCGAGCGATAGATCGACAGGTCGGCGATGGTCGTGGCGAAGCGCGACTTGGAGCCGTCGATGCCGATGTAGGTCTGATGGGCGCCGATGTATTGCCGGAACCCGCCAAAGCCACAGCCCCAATCCTCGATCGTCGTAATCGATGGCAGGTTGAGCCATTCGCCGGCGAGCCTGGCTGTGGTGGCCTCGCCGTACATCCTGGGCGCGCCGGCTTCGGCTTCGTACCACGAATCCCACAGCCCCGCCCGCGAGTCGCTCTCCGCTGCCATCGCCGCCTCCCTATGCCTGGCGGCAGCTTACCAAAGCGCCGGCTGGCGCCACACCGGCGCGCACCAGATCGGATTCCCACAGCCGCGACTGGTGACGCAGCACCGCCGCGTGAATGATCGCGGCGGGGATCTCGCCATCCAGATCCACGCCCACGCCCCGCGGCAGCAGGTCCGCCGGCGCTTGCGTCAGTCGCTGCAAGGCAATCCCGGTCGGATTGCCGGGCTTGTCCCGCTGCGCATCGTAGTCGCCCTGGGAATAGACGCCCCCGGGGTGCCGGTACAGATTCGGCAGGAACCACAGGTACGGGGAATCCGACAGAAAGGCGGCGAGCGAGCTGAACGAGGACACCGAACAGACCAGCAGATCGGCCGCCGCCAGCGCCAGGACGTCCGAGCAGTCACCGGGACCCAGATCGTTGGTCGTGATGCACGGGCGCTGACTGGTGAGAGGCTTGAGCTGCTCCTCGGTGCCGTCGGTAATGAGCAGCAATTGCCAGCCGTCACCCCACGCGCGATCCAGCGAGCGCGCCAGCGCCTCGAGCCATTCGATCGGCAGCGAAATATTGGAAGCGCGGTGATAGTCGGGCGACGAGCCGGGCGGGGAGAAGTCGCCGAGGCGCACGTGCATGCCCACCAGTATCCGGTGCGGGTCGATGCGCTCGCGCAGCCGCAGCAGGTTGTGCGCGGCGTAACGGCTTTGATAGAGCGTGGAGCGGATGAAATCGCGCGCTGCATCGACATGGTGAAAGCCGCCCCAGAGCCCTTCGGTCACCAGCACGTAGGCACGACGATCATGCAACCGGTGCGCGGCCGCGAAGCCCTTGAGCGCGGTCACCGCATCGCCGCCGCCATGCGCCAGGTAGTCGGACTCGGTGAACTCGACCACCGGCAGCAGGTATTCGAGCGCGCGGTGACGGATCCAGTCGTCGGGCGGCGTATGGAAATGCCGCCAATAGGCGCGCCGATTCATGCCGAATGCGGGCGGCAACAGGGTCGCGTTCAGCAGCTGCGAGGCGAGGAAGGCGCGCGCCCACGGCACCATCTCGTTGCCCAGGCCATAGCCGCGGTTCTTCACCCGCGACAGGCAATAGCGCAGATGCGCACCCTTCATGCGGCCGGTACCACCGCCGGCATCGGAACGTCGATCCGGTGCAGGACTTTCCAGGCCGGCGGATCCAGGCTGCAGGGCATGCAGCTGGCGATGAATTCCGCGCGCTCGCCCGAGTTGCGCACCACTGCCTGGCGCATGGCATCCGCGCTGTAAATGGTGTCCGTCAACAGCTGCACGCGATCCTGGAATGATTCCCCGGCGCCGGCGGGATGCGTGAAATTGTGCCAGCCACCGCGGGCGCCGAAAAAGCCGGAGTGGAAGGCGCGCGGCACGCACGGCCAGGCGATCGGCAGCGGCGACTGTTCCTGAATGCGTCGTATCAGGCCGTCCTGCTCGACGTAGCCAAGGCCGATCGGGCTGGCGGGGAAATGCCGGCGAATGTATTTCTTCGGCCGGCGCAGGTACGCCATGTTCACATGCGGTGCGACCAGGCGCTGCAGCACCTGGCTGGCGAAGCACATGCCATTGGAGCAGGAATCGCCGCTGCTCAGGTAGTAGGCATCGGCTTCATCCGGCAAGGTCAGTGTGCGGTTGGGATTTTTCACGGGAATCGAGCAGAACAGTGGACCCGCCGCCTGCACGGCGCGGTGCCAGCGAAAGAAATCGCGCGCCACCATGATGTCTTCCTCCACGAGAAACACCAGCTGTTTCGTCGTGGCCGCGGCGTGCAACAGACCCAGCAGAAAGTTGGCACTCGGCTTGGTACGGCGGAATGGACAGGGGTCCGCCACCTGCACTTCGAAACTCGATAGCCGGGCGGCGAACGAGCGGATGACGTCGAGGTTATCGGGGGAGAATCCGGTATCCGGCCGGAACAGCACATGCACGCTCTCGATCCCGTCGGCGCGCGTCAGGTTATCCAGGCAATGCCACAGGAACTCCGGGCGCCGCCAGCAGGGCACGACCACGACGTCCCTGTCGCCGGCCACGCGCGCCGGCTCCGCCTGCGAGGCCCGGCGCACGGCTTTGCGGAAATTCCACCAGGTGCGGACCCGTCTCAACATCGCAGCACGGCGGCGCGGCCGGGGCTCCAGGCACTGTTATCCATCGTCTGGAAATCATACCCAGAAGCGGCAATGCGAAGCGGGAATGCAGCGAATGAAGGCCGCGGAGGCTGGCCACCCGCCGCACCGGCGTGGCCAGCCGCGGCCGCAAGCCGAGCGTGCGCTGGGTTCAGCGCTCCCAATGCCCCCGCACGTAATGATAGTGCGGGCCATTACCGACCCAGGTATCGGGTACCCAATGAAAGCCGCGACGTTCCCTGATCCAATGACCGCCGACCCACACGTGCTCGTGACCCCGCCATTCCCAAAATCCGGGCGCCCAGACGAAACCCGCTCGTGGTTCGGGAACCACTTCGACCCGGGCCGGTGGCGGCGCCACGTCGATGTCGATGTTTACGGCCGCCGTGCTCACCGCCGGTGCCATGCTGGCGGTCGCGGCCAGCAACAATGTAGCGAGCAATAATTTGCGCGTAGCCATGATCAATGCTCCTTGATGCAATTTTGATTTCGATCAGACCGCGATCCCACCCCGCTATAGCGGCCGCGCGGTCCCACGTCATCGCGTGGCACCTTATTTTACAACGGTCCGTCTCCCCCTGCGGTTGACCGTTGGCACCAGTCCCTGGCCGCGATGCTGCGACAGCGGACGCAAGGCGGCACTTCAGTTGGCGTTCAGAGGCGGGCGAGCAGACTGCGGTTCCATGA
>Ga0302314_10016642_pt1 | contig 12400 bp, 9 predicted proteins | sample III_Palsa_N2_3_FD_200533 | JGI IMG/M metagenome (GOLD analysis project Ga0302314, IMG submission 200533) | Peat permafrost microbial communities from Stordalen Mire near Abisko, Sweden - III_Palsa_N2_3 | ecosystem: Environmental > Terrestrial > Soil > Palsa > Peat permafrost | place: Sweden...
TGTGCCGCCGCCGCGTCCGCGCGCTGCCACCCGGCGGCTGGCTCGACGGGTGGCGGGAACCGCGCGCAGCCGGACGGCCGCCGCGACATCGGTCGCCGCCCGCTGCGGGTCGGCCCACAGCCCCGGTCCGGACGCGACGACGATGTGCCGGACGGCGGGCGCCCCGGTGGCAGCGCCGCGGGCCAGGCCGAGCAGCGCGGACTGCGGCCGGGTGAGCCCGGGGCGCCCGGCCGAGATCACCAGCTGCGGCCGGTAGGCCGCGGTGAACCCGGGTGACGCGAGCAGGTACTGGTACCCCGGCAGCGCGTTCGGCCCGCGCCGGGCCCCGGACGAGGGTTCCGCGAGGACCGGCCAGCCGGCCCGCTCCGCCATCTCGACCAGGGCGGGCGCGTCGTAGTCACCGTCGCCGCAGACCACGACACCCCGCTCGGCCCACGGCAGTTCCAGCGGCCCGGCGGTGAACGGTCCGGCCGGGGCGATCCGGGTCCACGGCTGACCACCGGGCCGCCCGTCGAGCGGCTCCGGCCAGCCGGACGGGTCCGGGGCGGCTGCGTCCGGGACCAGGGGGTCGCGCAGCGGCAGGTTGAGGTGCACCGGGCCGGGCAGGCTGCCGGGTGCCCCGGCCGCGTGCGCCCAGGCGCGGCAGGCGAGCGACCGCCAGTAGCCCGCCATGCCGGTACGGCGCTCGGGGACGCCGGCCTCGGCGTACCAGCGGACCGCCGACCCGTACAACTTGACCTGGTCGATCGTCTGGCTGGCGCCGGTACCGCGCAGCTCTGGGGGCCGGTCGGCGGTCAGCACGAGCAGCGGGACGGCGGACTCGTCGGCCTCGATGACCGCCGGGTGGAAATTGGCGGCCGCGGTGCCCGACGTGCACACCACCGCGACCGGACGACGGGACGCCTTGGCCAGCCCGAGCGCGGTGAACGAAGCCGACCGTTCGTCGATCCTGACGTGCAGCCGGACCCGCCCGGCCTGCTCGAGTTCCCAGAAGGCCAGCGCCAGCGGGGTGGACCTGGACCCAGGGGCGACGACGACTTCCTGCAGCCCGCAGCGGGCAAGCTCGTCCGCGAGCACCGACCCGAACGCGGTCGACGGGTTCACCCGTCCGCCAGGTACCGCGCGGCCGCCTCGGCCCGCCGGCGCCACGGCCCGGGATCGGTCTCCCAGCGGGCGAGGGCGTCCGGATCGACGTCGGGGCGGCGGACCGGCAGCACTCCCCCGGACTCGGCCAGCGGCTCGGCGGTGACATCACCCGCCAGCAGGGACATTGTCGCCAGGCCGCAGGCGTAGGGCAGCTCGGGCAGCGCGGCCGCGAGCGCCACCCCGGCGGCCAGTCCGACCGAGGAGTCGACCGCGCTTGACACGACGACCGGCAGCCCGCAGGCTTCGGCCACCCGGAGCGCGGCGCGGACCCCGCCGAGCGGCTGCACCTTGACCATGACGATGTCGGCCGCGCCCGCCGCGCGGACCCGCAGCGGGTCCTCCGCCTTGCGGATCGACTCATCCGCCGCTACCGGGATGTCGATAAATCGACGCAGCCCGGCCAGCTCGCCGAGCGTCGCGCAGGGCTGTTCGGCGTACTCCAGCGAGTACTTGCCGAGCTGCCGCAGCAGCCGCACCGCCTGCTCGACCGACCAGCCGCCGTTGGCGTCCACCCGGATCTTGCCACCCGGCCCGGCCGCGTCCAGCGCGTCGCGGACCGCGGCGACCCGCTCGATGTCGTCGGACTCGCTCTGCCCCGGCTCCGCCACCTTCACCTTGGCGGTCCGGCAGCCGGAAGCGGCGGTGATCGCGTAGGCGCGTTCCGGCCCGACCGCGGGCACGGTCACGTTCACCGGCACCAGGTCGCGCAGCGGGGCGGGCCACGGAACCGTCGCCGACTCGATCGCGCTCGCCAGCCAGCGGGCCGACTCGGCCGGACCGTACTCGGCGAACGGAGAGAACTCGCCCCAGCCAGCGGGCCCCTGGATGAGCGCACCCGCACGGACGGTGATGCCGCGGAACTTGGTCCGCATCGGGATCGAAAACGCCCGCAGCGTGCCGAGCAGCTCCACCAGGTCGCTCATCCGCCTGTCCTGCGCCGCTGCCACCGCATCACTGGCCAACCTCTCGTGTCACCGCGGCCGCCGGCGTCCGTCCGCGGCGGGCGGCTCGAACTGGCATCGTATTACGTCGGTCCCGTCCGGCCTCCGCCACCGCCCGGCAAGCCGGATCCCGGCGCGGGAAGCCGGATCCCGGCGCGGGAACCGCGTCCGGTTAACCTTGATCTCCGTGACTTCTCTTCCCTCCGTCCCTGATCAGTCCGCCCAGCGCTCCCCGGACGGCCGGCCGCTGCACGCGGTGCTGCTCAACGGGGTGGCGGACGCGGCCCGGCTGATCGAGCCGCTCGCCCGGGCGCTGGACGGGACCGGCCCCGCGATCTTGCCGCTGGACGCCGGGCTGCCGGCCGCCCGGCTGCGGCAGCTCATCGACGCGTTCGCGCCGAGCGTGGTCATCGACGCCGACGGCGCCGCCGGGCACCGCCAGCGGCAGCCGGGGGTGGCACCGCAGACGGCCGTCATCATCGGCACCTCGGGATCCACCGGGGAGCCGAAGGGAGTGGAGCTGAGCGCGTCGGCACTCACCCATTCCGCCCGGGCGTCCCTCGCCCGGGCCGGGGCGCGGCCCGGGGAGCGCTGGCTGGTGTGCCTGCCGGTGTCGCATGTCGCGGGCCTGCAGGTGCTGGTGCGGTCCGTGGTGAGCGGGACCGAGCCGGTGGTAGCGCCCGAAGCCACGGCGGGGGCGGTCGCGGGCGCGGCCGCGGCCGGCTGCGCGCACGTGTCGGTCGTGCCCACCCAGCTGGTCCGCCTGCTGGACACGCCCGCGGGCACGGCCGCGCTGGCCCGCTACCGGTGCGTGCTCGTCGGCGGGGCGGCGGCCGGCGCGGTCATCCTGGACGAGGCGGCCCGGGCCGGGGTGACCACCGTCACCACCTACGGGATGAGCGAGACGTGCGGCGGCTGCGTGTACAACGGGGTGCCGCTGGACGGGGTCACCGTGCGTGAGGGGGATGACGGGCGGCTGCGGATCGCCGGGCCGGTGCTGATGAACGGCTACTATGCCCGGCCGGACCTGACCGCCGCCGCGCTCGCCGACGGCGAGTTCGTGACGTCCGACCTGGGCTTCGTCGACTCCGGCGGCCGGGTGGTGGTCCGCGGCCGGGCCGATGACGTGATCAACACCGGCGGGCACAAGGTTGTCCCCGGTGAGGTCGCGTCGGTCCTGGCGACCTGCCCGGGGGTCCGCGAGGCGGTCGTGGTCGGCCGGCCAGACCCGGAATGGGGCGAACGGGTCACCGCGGTCGTAGTCCCGGCTGACCCGGCTGACCCGCCTGGTCTAGAATTGCTTCGTACGCATGTAAGCGCGCGCCTTCCGCGTTACGCTTGCCCGAGCGAGGTCCTAGTGATGGAAGCTATCCCGCTTCTTCCTAGCGGGAAGCCGGACCTGGCAGCCCTCAGGGTGGCAAGAACGTGACGTGGCCGGGAACAATCTCGGGCGCGGAGCGTTAATTAAGAGTGCCCCCCGCGAAAGCCGGTGAAACGGAGCGGGGTTGCTCATTGTCATCGGGGATCGTGTTAAGTCGTGTTGAAGTTGAAGTGCGCATCATACGCGCACGCATCCAGAAGGAGGGTGGTGTCTCATGCCGCAGACCGCAACAGCCTCGGCTGACGAGGAAGCGAGCTCGTCTCGGGTGGACGACCTCATCCAGCGCGGTCGCAGCCAGGGCCACCTGTCCCTTTCCGACCTGCGGACGGCGTTCGAGCAGGCGGGACTGCAGCCTGCTGAGGCGCGGTCCATTCTCCGCGAGCTGAGCGAGGCCGGCGTACGGCTGGCCGACGAAGAGACCGACATGAAGGCGCCCCGCGGCAAGGCCAAGCCGGCCGCGGCCAAGGCCGCCGGCGGTACCAAGGCGTCGACCACGCGGACCGCCACCACGGAGAAGACGCGGGCCAAGAAGGCTGACCAGGCGCCCGCCGCTCCGGCCGCGAACGCGCCCGCCGCCAAGGCCGCGCAGGGTAACGGGGAAGGCGACCCGGAGTTCGGCGACGAAGAGGTGGCCTCGCTCGAGGCCGATGTCGCCGCGTTCGCCGACGGGGTTGACCTGGACGACCAGACGCCCGCCATGGGCGACTCGGTGCACACTTACCTCAAGTCGATCGGCCGGACCAGCCTGCTGACCGCCGAGCAGGAGGTAGACCTGGCCAAGCGGATTGAGGCCGGGCTGTTCGCCGAGCACAAGCTTGACAGTGCGCCCGACCTGACGCCGCAGCTTCGCCGCGACCTGGAGCACGTGGCCGAAGACGGGCGGCGCGCTAAGGCGCACATGCTTGAGGCCAACCTGCGGCTGGTCGTGTCGGTCGCCAAGAAGTACAGCGACCGCGGGCTGTCCCTCCTTGACGTCGTGCAGGAGGGCAACCTCGGACTGATCCGCGCGGTCGAGAAGTTTGACTACACCAAGGGCTACAAGTTCTCCACCTACGCCATGTGGTGGATCAGGCAGGCGATCCAGCGCGGGTTCGCGGACTCCGCGCGGACGATCCGGCTGCCCGTGCACGTGCTCGAGATGCTGTCCAAGCTGTCGCGCGTCGAGCGTGACATGCACCAGCGCCTCGGCCGCGAGCCCACCCCGGAGGAACTGGCCGTCGAGCTGGACCGGACCCCGGACCAGATCGAGGAGCTGCTGCGCACCTCGCGGCAGCCGATCTCCCTCGACTCCACGATCGGCGAGGACGGCGAGACGTCGATCGGCGACCTCATCGAGGACGTCGACGCGCCGGAGGCCTCCGAGCTGGTCGACCGGCAGCTGATGGCCGAGCAGCTGCGGTCGGCGCTGGACGCGCTCACCCCGCGCGAGGCGACGATCATGGCGATGCGGTTCGGCCTGTACGACGGCAACCCGCACACCCTGGACGAGATCGGCCGCGCGCTCGGGCTGACCCGGGAGCGGATCCGTCAGCTGGAGAAGCAGTCGCTGTCCAAGCTGCGGCACCCGTCACGGGCGCAGCCGCTGCTGGACTTCGCGTCCTAGCAGGACTTCCGCGCGAGCGGCGCCCACGTGCGCCGGACCCGGCCTTCCGCCGGGTCCGGCGCACGTTGCGTTTTACCGGGTGGCCGCCCAGTGCTTCTTGCTGTTATCACGCCAGACCAGTCCCAGGCGCGGTCCGGCGCCCCGGGCCTCACCCAGGCCGGAAAGGCCGGTGTCACCGAAGACAGCGGCGCCGCCCGCCCGGCCGCCGGGCTGCACTAGGATTCCCAAGCCGCCTAGATTATGGCGAGTCAGGACGCACACGGCAAACGGCGCGGGAGGGGCAGATGGATAACGACAGCCTGCTTGACGAGCTCCAGGAAGACCTGGGCTCGGATTACAGCCCGCAGCTGCGCGTCGCCGCCGGCATGCTCAGCGGCGACGCCCAGGCCGCGGTCCCGTACCTGCTGTTCTCCATCGCCAAGTCGCTGGAGGACATCTCGTTCCTGCTCGCCAACGATTCGGTCAGCGTCGTCATGGAGAGCGACGACGACGAGGACGAGGACGACGAGGAGTAGCCGCGCCCCGTTTACCAGGCGTAGTGCTCCGGGGCGGTCTTGTAGCCGGGGAAGATCTCGTCGAGCTGGCTGAGCACGTCGGCGTCCAGCTTAATGTCCAGCGCCCGCTGGGCGCTGTTCAGCTGGTCCAGGGTGCGCGGGCCGATGATCGGCGCGGTCACCCCTTCCTGGTGCAGCAGCCAGGCCAGGGCCACGTGCGCGGGCTCCTCGCCGAGCTTGCCGCACAGCTCCTCCCAGGCCTCGATCTGCTCCCGGTGCGCCTCGACCTTGGCCTTGGCCCGGCCCGCGAGGCGGCGCCGTCCTTCGCGGTCCGCGGCCAGCACCCCGCCGAGGAGTCCGCCCTCCAGCGGAGACCAGGGGATGACACCGACGCCGTAGGCGCGGGCGGCGGGCAGCACCTCAAGCTCGATCCACCGGGTGGCCAGGTTGTACAGCGACTGCTCGCAGACCAGGCCGAGGTAACCCCGCGCCCGGGCGGCGTCGCAGGCCTGGGCGATGTGCCAGCCGGCGAAGTTGGACGAGCCGGTGTACAGCACCTTGCCCTGGGCGACGAGCACCTCCATCGCCTGCCAGATCTCGTCCCACGGGGTGGCCAGGTCGACGTGGTGCATCTGGTAGAGGTCGATGTAATCGGTCTGCAGCCGGCGCAGTGAGGCGTCGCAGGCGCGGCGGATGTTGAGCGCGGAGAGCTTGCCGTCGTTCGGCCAGCCGGTCATGTCGGCGTAGAGCTTGGTCGCGAGCACCGTCTTCTCGCGCCGTCCGCCGCCCTGCGCGAACCAGTCGCCGATGATCTCCTCGGTCCAGCCGGCGTGCGCCTCGGTGGTGCCGGCCACCTGGCCGGGCGGCGACATCAGCCGGCCGTAGGCGTTGGCGGTGTCGAAGAAGTTGATGCCAAGCTCGTGCGCCCGGTCCATGACGGTGTGCGCGTCGGCGGGCACGGTCAGCGTCCCGAAATTCATCGTGCCCAGGCAAAGCCGACTGACTGACAGGCCCGATCGTCCCAGATGCGTGTATTCCATACCGCTAGCTTTTCACGCCACCTGCGGGGCAGGACAAGCCCCATCCGGAGTTTGCCTCCGGATGGGGCTGGCCCAGGTCAGGACGGGGCCGGGTCCGCCGGGGCGGTGTCCGGCTCCAGCTCGGCCGTCTGCAGCTCGCCCGGTTCCGCCTCGGGGACCACCGCGCCCGCTTCGACCGCCTCGGTGACCACGCCCGCGTGCGGGTCGCTGAAGGCGGTCCAGTGGTTGAACAGCAGGTTCAGCAGGAAGACGACGATGACGGTCGAGGTGATGGCGGAGCCGAAGATGATCTGGAAGTCGCGCGGGAACTTCTCGTAGAAGTTGGACGCGATCGCCGGGATGAGCCCGAACGACAGCGACACGGCGATGATCAGCAGGTTGTGGTTGCCCTCGAAGTCGACCTTGTTCAGCGTGCGGATGCCGATCGCGGTCACCATCGCGAACATCACCGTGGCGGCGCCGCCGATGACCGGGCCGGGCAGGTTCGCGACGATGGCGCCGACCTTGGGCACCAGCCCGAGGATGATGAGGAACGCCCCGCACACGGTGACCACATAGCGGGACCGGACCCGGGTCATCGCGATCAGCCCCACGTTCTCGGCGTAGGCGGTGTCCGGGAACGAGTTCATGAAGCCGGCCAGCAGGGCCGACAGCCCGTCGGTGGCCAGGCCGCGCGCCAGGTCGCCCGGGGTCAGTTCCTTGTCCACCATCTCACCGACGGCGAGCATGTCCGCGGTGGACTCCGTGTAGGTCACCAGGACCACGATGCACATGGAGATGATCGCCGCCGCCTCGAACTTGGGCGGCCCGAAGTGGAACGGCCGGGCGACGCCGAACCAGCCGGATGACGTCACCGTCGAGAAGTGGTCCAGGCCCATGGGCCAGGCGATCAGCGTCCCGATGATGATCGCAAGCAGTACCGCCGTCTGGCTGAGGAACCCGTGGGTGAACCGGCTGATCGCCACGATGATGAGGATCACCACGGCGGCCAGCACGATATGCGAGATCTGCCCGTAGGACGGGTCGGGCACGGTGACGATCTGGCCGTCCTTGATGACCGTGTCGGTCGCGTTGTTGCCCGCGATCAGGCTGACATCCGCGCCGATGAGCGACAGACCGATGACGGTGATGACCGTGCCGGTGACCAGCGGCGGGAAGAACCGCAAGATCATCGAGAACGGCTTGGCGATGATCAGCCCGAAGACGCCGGAACAGAGCATCGCCCCGTACACGACGGGCAGCCCGGCCTTGCCGCCGTACTGGTCGGCGATGATGATCATCGGGTTGAGCACGGTGAATGTCGCGCCCGCGACCACCGGCAGCCGCACGCCGAAGATCCGGGAGATACCCACCGACTGGATCACCGACGCGATGCCGGACACCAGCAGGTCGGCGCTGACAAGGATGGCGATGTCGGCGGAGCCGAGTCCGACCGCCGGGCCGACGATCAGCGGGACCGCTACCGCGCCGGCGTACATGATGAACAGGTGCTGCAGTCCGAGGATCAGCAGCCGGGGCGCGGGCAGGACCTGATCGACGGGATGAGGGGCTGGATGCGTCATTCCGCCATGATGAGAACGCATTGTTACCAATATCGCACTGGCTGATGGCGCGAAGATTTCCTGTTCGGTCACCGTCGCGCCCGCCTGGTGCTGTTATCGGCGACGCAGGCAGCGAGCGCCGCCATGCTAAAATCGCATCATGTCTGTTTGCGCGCTGCTGGGCTGGTGGCGTCCCGTATAGGGACGGCTGCCGCGCTGCGCTTGCACTGACATTCACCGGCCGTCCGCCGACAGGGGACGGCCGTTTGCGTATCCGCTGACTGGATCGTCCCGCGCCTTATCCATCCACCGGGCAGGAGACAGATCCATGACCAGCGTCCGCACCGAACCAGGCACCAGCATTGAATCAGGCCCGGCCGCCGCCGGCGGCACCGCGGCCGGGCCGGCCACCGCCGGGGCGGGACTTTCGGCGACCGTCTCCGGGTCGCTCGCGGCGGCGCTGCGCCGCTCAGCGCAGACCGAGCGGCGGATCAGGTCGCAGCCGCACTCGTTCCGGGTGCTGACCGGCGACCGGCCGACCGGTGAGTTGCATCTCGGCCACTACTTCGGCACCCTGCGCAACCGGGTGCGGCTGCAGCAGGCCGGCGTGGAGCTGTTCGTGCTGATCGCCGACTACCAGGTGCTCATCGACCGCGATGTCGCCGACCGGCTCGGCGAGCACGTCCACGGGCTGGTGCTCGACTACCTGGCAGCCGGCGTTGACCCGGCCCGGTCGGTGATTTTCGCGCACAGCGCGGTGCCCGAGCTGAACCAGCTCATGCTGCCGTTCCTCAGCCTGGTCACGGTCCCCGAACTGCAGCGGAACCCCACCGTCAAGGACGAGATCGGGCACTCGCGGCAGGCGTCGGTCAGCGGGCTGATGTTCACCTACCCGGTGCACCAGGCCGCCGACATCCTCAGCATGAAGGGAAACCTGGTTCCGGTCGGCCAGGACCAGCTGCCGCACCTGGAGCTGACCCGGCTGATCGCGCGGCGGTTCAACGAGCGCTACCCGGGCCCGGGGGGCGCCCCGGTTTTCGCCGAGCCGGAGCCGCTGCTGTCGGACGCACCGCTGCTGCTTGGCACCGACGGCGGGAAGATGTCCAAGTCCCGGGGCAACGCGATCGCGCTGCGGGCCACCGCGGATGAGACCGCGCGGCTGATCAGGGGAGCCAAGACCGACGCCGTGCGGCTCATCAGCTATGACCCGGCCCGCCGCCCGGAGGTGTCGTCGCTGCTGCTGCTGGCCGCGCTGTGCCTGGACACCGACCCGGTCGCGGTCGCCGACGCGATCGGCGACGGCGGCGCGGCGCTGCTCAAGCGCACGGTGACCGAGGCGGTCAACGAGCGGCTGGCGCCGGTCCGCGCCCGCCGGGCGGAGCTGGCCGCCGATCCCGGCTATGCCCGCCAGGCGCTGCGCGACGGCTGCGCCCGGGCGCGGGAGGTCGCCGCGGGCACCTTGGCGCAGGTCCGTGACGCGATGAGGATGGGGTAGCGATAGCGGGATCTCTCTACCGCGCCGCGCGCCTGCGCCGCTTGCGCCGCTTTCCCGGCTAATATCCACGCTGGGGCAGGTTCGCCGCGGAACGGGAGCTGACGCGGGCGGCCAGGCTTCGCTGAGCACTCAAGCGAAGGGGACGCGCATGAGGATTCGCTGGACAACCAGGATTGCCATGGCGGTGGGCGTGATCACGCTGATCGCGGGGCTGGCGGCCGGGGCCGGACCGGCCAGCGCCGGGTCAGCCGGGGCCGCGACGACAGTGGCGGTGCACGTCGCGACGCCCTAGTACGCCGGGGCAGCGCCGCGGCAGCACGTGGCGCTGAGCGAGCCGGCGTGAACCGCTCCCGGGGGCGGTCCGTGATACATGACAGCGGACCATCACCAGGAGAGCACGATGAGTCACTGGGACTTCGGCCGTTCGCCGGCCGAGCAGTACGACGAAGCGCGCCCGGCCGGGCCGTTCGGCCCCGGCTTCCTGCCCGGTCAGCAGGCCGACGGCGGGGAACTGCCCGGCGGCGGCCCGTGGCCAGCCGCCCAGGGAGGACCCGCGGACTGGGCCGGGCAAACCGGCGAGGACAGTAGCTGGGACGACGGCTGGGACGACGGCGACGACCCGGGGCCGTACCCGGTCATCTACGAGCGCGACCCCTACTACGCCGCCCCGGCCGGGGCGGCCGAACCGGCGGCCCCGGTCCGCGACGCCGGCCCCCCGCCGCCCGCGTTCCGCCCGGCCGGGGAACCCGGGCCAGGCGATCCGGCCCGCGATGACACGGTCTGGGAAGATTGGGCCCTCGGCCGCCGGCGGCGGCTGCGCCGGCCCGGCGGCCGGTGGCGCCGCGCTGGCCAGCAGGTGCGCGCGGACCGGGCCAGCCGACCGGGTCCGGGCGGCCGGCGCTGGCTGATGATGGCCGCGATCGCCCTCGCCGCCGCCGTCCTCGGCGCCGCCGCCGTGCTGCTCACCCGGGGTTACCCGGGCACCTCCGGCGCCCCCGGCGAAGCGGGCTCCGGTGCCGCGGGCAGCTCCGTGGCACCGTCCGGGCCGGCCGGCGTCGCGGCGGGCTCGCCGCCAGGCGGGTCCGCGTCCCCGGGGTCCGGCGCGGCCAGCGGCGGTCCGCTCACCCTGGCGCAGGCGCAGGCGGTGGTCGCCGGGTACACGTCGGCCAACAACGCGGCCAACGCCCAGCGCAGCGACGCGCGGCTGGCCGCGATCGAGACTGGGTCCAGTGAGGCGATCGACGCGGGCATCTACCAGCAGTCGAAAGCCACCGGGGCGGCGCCGTACCCGCCGTTCCAGCCGGCCCGGGCGACCTATTACCTGCCGCGCGGCGAGACGGCCAGCGGGCCGCGCTGGTTTGTCGCCGAGGTCGCCAACGCGCTCACGGCAAACCCGGCCGCGGTGATCTCCACCGAGTACCTGCTGTTTACCCAGCAGGCGGCGGGCGCGCCCTGGCTGAACGCGATCGAGCCTTACCTGCTGGCGGGCGCGGGCGGGCCGGCGATCGCGCTTGGCCCGGACGGGCTGGCCACCGCGGTCGGCCCGGATTCGACCGCGCAGACGGTGTCTCCCGGCCGGCTGCCCGCGCTGACCGCGGCGTCGCTCGACGGGGCAAGCGCCGGACAGTCCGTCATCGCCGCCCCCGGCAACCTCGCCGACAGCACCGACCAGCGGCTGTGGCGCAAGGACGTGCCCACGGGGACGGTCACCGACGGCCACACCGCGGCCGCGGGCACCGACGGGCAGGAGTTCGCGCTGCTCACCGTTGGCGGCGGGGCGCTTGTCTTCTACACCGACGCCGCGCAGCTGACGGTCACCGCGCCACCCGGCACGGTGCTGCACGTGACCATCCCCGGCTACTACTCCCCCAGCCAGCCGGTCGCCGAGGCCACCGTGAGCTACCTGGAGCAGTTCGCCGCCGACGACCCGGCCAGCGGTCAGGGCGCGCCGCGGGTGATCGGCGACTACTCCGCGATCACCGGCAAGAACTGACGGCCCTCAGCCGAACGAGCGCGACGGTCCCGCCCGCGCCCGGCGCTTCTTGCTGTTATCAGTCGGGTGGCCGGGATCCCAGCGGCGGGAGGGGTGCGTCGCGTGACGGCAAGGTGAACTCACCGCCCAGGTAGCGGAACACCGGGTCGGCCAGGTCAGGCTCGCCCCCGCCAAGCACCTCGGCCGCGTAGGCCTCGGCGTCGTCGCGCGGCTGGTAGCCGAGGGCGCGGGCCCCGTCCAGGGAGACCCAGTTGCCGCGGGTGTTGGCCGACACGCCGTAGATGACGCGGAAACCCGGCGCGGGCGCGGTCAGGCACGCCTCGAAGAGCCGGCCGGCGTCGTCGGGGGACAGCCAGGTGGCGAGTGACCGCGGGTTCTCCGGCCGGTCGGCGCAGGTCAAGATGCGCACGCAGATCGTCTCGAGCCCGTAGCGGTTCGCGTACAGGGCGGCGAGCGCCTCGCCGGCCGCCTTGGAGACGCCGTAGTAGGTGTCCGGGTCGGGCCGCGCGTCGTCGGGCACCGGAAACGACGCGCGCGGTGCGAACCCGACCGCGTGGTTGGAGGAGGCGAACACCACCCGCCGGACCGCGGCCCGGCGGGCCGCCTCGAACACCGTGTAGGCGCCGTTGATGTTGACATTGAGGATCGGGCCCCACGCGTCCTCGGTCGGGATGCCGCCCAGGTGGATGACCGCGTCGGCGCCCGCACAGGCGGCGGTCATCGCGGCCAGGTCGGTCACCGACGCGGTCAGCGATACTTCCGCCGG
>Ga0302314_10016644_pt1 | contig 12399 bp, 5 predicted proteins | sample III_Palsa_N2_3_FD_200533 | JGI IMG/M metagenome (GOLD analysis project Ga0302314, IMG submission 200533) | Peat permafrost microbial communities from Stordalen Mire near Abisko, Sweden - III_Palsa_N2_3 | ecosystem: Environmental > Terrestrial > Soil > Palsa > Peat permafrost | place: Sweden...
AACTGCCACTCCCATTGCAACGTAGCCGCGGAGGTGGCATAGCCCTGCCGCCCGATCTCGGTCGGATATTGGTTCCAATCGCCGCGCACCGAGGCCGTTACCGTCATGTCCGGGCCTGGCATCATTGTCGCCATCAGATCGACTTTGTTTTCGGTGCGATCCGAGATGTCGTATTTGCGCATGGCGTTGACCGTCCACGCCGTGGGCGTGTCATCCGCGGGCACGAATCCCGGCAGGTTGTAGAAAAAGGCAAACGCGTAGGGATCGGAGTTGTAGACGCTCCCCGATTGCTTCAAATACGTGTAATTGAATCTCAACGTCAGCCAATCCAGACTCTTGCCCGCCCAGTTGAATTTGATGGTGTTGTCATCGACGTAACTGACCTCTCGATGTGCCGGGCTGTAGTGGTCGAAGGTGTAGGTCAGGCCCACGGTATCGTGCGGAGAGACTTTCCAGTCAGCGCCGGCGTAGGCCTCCATGGTTTGCCAGCTATAGGGAATACTCTCGACCTGAACGTCGCTGGTGTCCGGATAGGTCACGGGATTCCAGAGGCCGGGACCTGGCACGATGCTGCCCTGCGCACCGTTTTCGGCGACATAGCCGTAATCGCCGTTCTCCGGGTTGTACATCAGGTACTGATTACGATAATCCTCCCGGTAATACTTCGCGCCCGCTCGCACGCTGATGTCGTGGGTTGGTTGCAAGACCAGCGTCCCTTGAGTCAAGGTCGTCACGATCAGCATGTTCGCCCGTTGTTGCGAGAGCGCGGCGGTTGTATTCCATAGACTGCACGGAAAGAGCTGCGGATTTTGCGGCCCGATGTTGAAGGTGCCATTGCTGGAGAATCCGAAGGTTCCCTGGCAGTTGGTGGGTGCAATCAAATGATCGTTTTGCTGCATCTCCGCTTCCGCAGCTGTCAGGGAGACTTCGCCATTCATGGGCAGCACCCGGGTGAGCGTGGCACGGAGGTTGTGGTAGTCATTGTCGGGCTCCATCGACATCTGGCCCTGGGTGAGAGGCGACGCGAGTGATCCCGGCACGAGCGGGGGCCCCAGGACAAATGGCTGCTGGAAGCTGTACGACAGATAGCGGTCTCGGTAGATCGATCCCTGGTAGCCGACGTCCAGCCGCCAGGCGGAACCGGCATATCGGAGGCCCGCGCTTAGATTGATCGTGCTGTCGTCGATCGGCTTGACGGTCTCCAAAACGGCGCCGCCCAGGTTGTCGAAATCGAAAAAAAAGGGTCCGCCGTAAGGCCGATCGCCCTTGCGCTCCTCATCGCTGGCGTTGAGATAGACGGTCCAGCTTGGCGTGAGGTATGCAGAGAATGCCAGGCCCTGCTTCCGGCGTTCGGTTCCGAGGGTCGTGACCGGTGTGGCCGCCGAGACTGCCGCCACCTGGGCCGGGGTGCTGCTGGCAGGCACCAAACCGTCTTTGAGCGTGAGGTTATTGGTGCCCACGCCGTTCCAGATCGGCTTCGCATCAGTCGACAAGAGATTGGGCATGTCGCGCACAAAAACTTCGGCCTTGTAGGCGCCCGCCTTGCCATAGACGGCTTGAAAGTATTGATCCTCGGAGCTGATCGAGCTACCGCGCAACGCTGCGTAGCTGCCATCGGACGACCGCTCAGCCGTGACGTCGAAATCAAACGCCGCGCCATTGGTGGGCCAACGGGTATAACGATCATACAGCGCGGTCTTCTGACCCGAGGTGTGCAGATAGCCAGCATCCGCGTTACCGTAGATCAGCCAGTCATTGAGGTGCTCGAGGGGCGGCTCTGCCCATGGGGTTTGATAGAGATTGCCGGTCGGGGAGCGATGCTGCCCGGACTCGAGCCAGCTGGTGCCATTCGGGTCGAGTATGGCCAGTGCGTCCCCACCCGTGGGATCGAGCTTGTCGGCGCGCCAAGTGTCGACACCCACCCCGCTGTCGCTCCAGCTCACCGCCGGTGGCAGTAGCAGACCCAACAGACAGGACCATCCCACGGTCCGGGCAGTCCGCGGACTACTCATGGAAGCGCACTCCGGATGGCGCATTGGAGCCGTGGATATTGGCGTGACAGGTCAGACATCCCCGGCCCATCACGCGTTCATCCGGGTTCGAGCCCGTGCCCAGCGCCTGCTTGGTCTGCAGGTCATTCGGATGCAGGAAGTTAGTGTGACACTGCTGGCAAAGGAACGGGATGGGGGCGACCAGCAGGGTGCTCTGATTCGAGCCGTGCGGAGTGTGGCAGTTCAGGCAGTTCTCACGCACCGGCGCGTGTTCGAACAGGAAGGGCCCGCGCTTCTCGGCGTGACATTGGTAGCAGGTCTCGTTGACGGTCGTGGTTTTGAGCAAGGGATTGGTCAGCGTTCCGTGCGGGTTGTGGCAGTCGTCGCAGCTCATCTGCCCTTCGGGCAGCGGCATGTGCGATCGCCGGTTGAATTGCACCAACACATCCTTGTGACACTGCCCGCAGGTATCGTTGATCGATGACTTCGCCATCAGTCCCTCGACTGAGACTTTGGTCATCGGATTGTGGCAATCACTGCATGAGAGCTGATTGCGCTGATGCACCGATCCCGCCCAGTGATCCCGCGCCCCACCGCCATGACAGGCCAGGCAGGTCCTGGTCTGGGTCTCGATCGCCGTGCCGGACTCGTGGGTGTACCCGATGATCAGACCCTTGATCTGGGGTTTGGCCGCATGTTCCGATCCGGGGCCGTGGCAGGCTTCGCAGACCGGAATCGTCGGATCCGACCGGTTGGCGACGTGCAGACCCAAGGCATGCAAGGTGTGCGTGAAATGATCCGCTTCGAGCTGGTGGCAGGCGATGCAGGTCTTCTCTCCCACCGCTCTTGCATCGGGAGCCCGCGGATTGTGCGCGACCTGGGCGTTCGCAAAACCGGGCGCCGCCCTCGGAAGCCCACTGCGATCGACCGGAGACGTTGACAAATTCGTCGCCGGGAGCGAATTGCTGATATCGCTCGGGGAAGGCCAGGATTGGCCAAGTGCCATCGGACACACCAGGAGCAATGTGACCAGCCTGGCTGCAATCGATAAGCTTAGTCGAACCAAAGTCACGACCTTAACCTTCCCTACGCATGTCGATTCCTGCGATAGGCACCGGTCCCGTCCTACCCGTTTGATTGCCTCAAACGGTGCGCCCTGCGTTTAGCCCTTCTTCGAGTACGAGACGCACCAGCCCTTCGCCGCCACTGCCTTTCCCGCAAACACGGGACATGGTCCGGAGGAAGCGCCAGCGGCTCCCTGATACAGGACGCAGCCGGAACAGGTTTGACCCGTCGCGTACTGCGGGAACTTCGTCTTGTCGATCGTTGACGCATCCGCCTTGTATCCGAGCGCGGAGGCGGCCGGATCTGATTCCGACAACATCGGCGCCGAGTCCGACCAGGCGACCGACGACATACTGGCGGTGGCGATCACAATGGCGCTGTTCCCTATGAACGCGCGGCGTGAAAAGCTCATGGATGTCTCCTTCATGCTGGGTGCAATTGGTGATTACGACAGTCGCCCTCAGAATCTCCCGCCGGGCCTGCTACGATTTTCTTGTTGGAGTATTCCGCGATTGTTTCGCCGGCTACAACCGTTGTCACATTTGTAACCCGGCTGTCCGGAGCCCTTTACGAGATTCGGTGTCCCATTTGAATGGAGCTCATGCGATTTTACGGTCATCCGTAGATATCTTCTGAGCCATGCGGGCAATCGCCTCGGCGACACCTGCACCATAGCCCGGATCGGCTTTGGTGCAGTTGGAGATGTGCCTCTCTTGGATGTGCCTCGCCGCAGCGCCGATCTGGCGCGCCGTATTGTCAAACAGGGCCTGGCGCTGCGCGGCGTTCATCTTGCGGAAGAGATCGCCGGGCTGCTGATAGTGGTCATCATCCAGGCGATGGTCCCAGTGGGCCGCAGCTCCCTCGATCGGCAATGGGGGTTCGTTGAGCGCGGGCTGGTCGCCCCATTCGCCCAGGCTATTGGGGAAGTAGCTCGCGGTTCCACCGAGATTACCGTCCGTACGCATCGCGCCGTCGCGGTGATAGCTGTGCAACGGACACTTCGGCGCGTTGACCGGGATGTGATTAAAGTTGACGCCAAGACGATAGCGCTGGGTGTCTCCGTAGGAGAAAAGGCGCGCCTGCAGCATCTTGTCCGGAGAGAAGCCGATGCCCGGAACGATGTTCGCGGGCGAGAACGCTACTTGCTCGACTTCGGCGAAGAAATTCTCAGGATTACGGTTGAGCTCAAAGTAACCCACCTCGATCAATGGAAACGCGGCCTTGGGCCATATTTTCGTCAGATCGAACGGGTTGAACGTAAAAGCTTTGGCCTGCGCATCGCTCATGAGCTGAATGAATAGGGTCCATCGCGGGTAGTTGCCGCACTCGATGCTCTCGAAGAGATCGCGCTGATGAGTCTCCCGATCCTTGCCGACCAGCGCCTCCGCTTCCGCATCCGACAGGTTTTCGATACCTTGCTGGGTCCTGAAGTGGAATTTGACCCAGATCCGCTCATCGCTTGCGCTAATCAGGCTGTAAGTGTGACTGCCGAAGCCATGCATGTGACGAAAACTGCGCGGGATGCCACGATCGCTCATCACGACGGTAACTTGGTGCAGCGCTTCGGGCAGCAGGGTCCAGAAGTCCCAGTTGTTATCGGCGCTACGCATTCCGGTGCGCGGATCTCGCTTGATAGCGTGATTAAGATCTGGAAAGCGCAACGGGTCGCGGAAAAAGAATACCGGCGTGTTGTTGCCGACCAGATCCCAGTTGCCCTCCTCGGTATAGAATTTCAAAGCGAAGCCACGGATGTCACGCTCGGCATCCGCGGCGCCGCGCTCACCGGCGACGGTGGAAAAACGCGCGAACATGGGAGTCTGCTTGCCAACTTGAGCGAAGATCTTCGCCTTCGTGTGGCGACTAATGTCATGCGTGACCGTGAAGGTCCCATGGGCTCCCGCTCCTTTGGCGTGCATACGCCGCTCGGGGATCACCTCACGGTCGAAGTGCGCGAGCTTCTCGATCAACCAGACGTCCTGCAGCAGGGCCGGGCCACGCGGGCCAGCGGTCTGAATGTTGAGATTGTCGCTGACCGGCGCGCCTGTCGCGTGCGTCAGGTGTGGTGAGACCGGACGGTGTTTCATAATGAGCTCCTGGCGAATATCATGCCGCCCAAGCCGACGCGCGGATCACGCTGCAGAAATTGCCGCGCTTGAAAGAGGGATCCTTGTCCGCCAAAACAGCATTTCGCTCCGCGTCACTGTATTCGGGATAGGTCAGGCCAAGCACATCCATCTCGACGCCTGCCGTAACCAGGGCAACGACAGGATGCATGTGTCGCGGAATGCCGGGTGTCGTGTGCAAAGCGATTGCCGTCCATACCGTGTCGACATCCGCCTGAGGGATGTCGTGATCGCGGAGGAAATCGCGGGCTGCATTTGCGCCGTCCACTTCGAAGCGCTCATGAGCGCTCCCATGACGCGGGGTAAGTCCCATGTCATGGAACATCGCTCCGGCATACAAAAGTCCGGATCGAAGCTCAAGCCACGGTGCAATCCGGCCAGTGCTCCGAAATAATAGACCCGGCTGGAGTGGTGGAAGAGCAGGGGCGACGCCGTATCGCGGACAAACTCGGTAATCTCGCCGGCAAGCTTGCTGTCGGGAATACCTACCCCTGGTACCGACAATCCCATCAGGATCTCCTGCTGAACTTGCGACGAGTTTCGTGCCCGGATGTGCCCCGATTGTTTCCCCGGCTGCTGTCTTGGTCACATTTGTAACCGAACACGCCCTCGGCACAGCTTCCTGTTGGACGGCCGACCGACACGTTGGGCGAGAAGCTTCACGACATTGATTGTGTCGGAGTATTGTCGCCACTGTAACGCTCATGGTAGGAGGGCGCGTGGACTCAGCGTGGCCGATCGCCGGCCTGCAACTGGTGGAGGATTCGCGACAAACGCTCCGCGAGGACGCAGAGTTTGTTGTTTACCGTGCTCGGTGGCAAAACTCGATCAACGCGGCGCCGACGCCGATACTCGTCGTTGCGCCGATTCAGGAACACACCTCTCCGCGCAGCCTTCGCCAAATGGAGCACGAATATTCGCTGCGGAACGAACTGGATTCGAGCTGGGCGGTTCGACCACTCGCGCTCGCCGGGCTCCAGGGCCGCCCCGTACTCCTGCTCGAGGATCCCGGAGGCGAGCCGCTGGAGCGATTGATCGGAGCACCGATGGAATTGCGACAGTTCCTTCAACTTGCCATCGAACTGTCGGGCTCGCTCGGGCAGCTACACCGGCAGGGCCTCATCCACAAAGACATAAAGCCGGCCAACGCTCTCGTCGACGCTTCGACCGGGCGCGTGCGGCTGATGGGGTTTGGCGTTGCTTCACAGCTGCCGCGCGAGCGGCAGGCGCCGGAACCGCCGGAGATTCTTGCCGGAGCGCTCCCCTACATGGCGCCGGAACAGACCGGGCGGATGAATCGTTCGATCGACAGCCGCAGCGATCTGTATTCACTGGGCATCACGCTGTACCAAATGCTGACCGGCGCGCTGCCATTCACGGCCTCCGATCCCATGGAGTGGATTCATTGTCATGTCGCAAGAGAGCCGATGCCACCCGGGCAGCGGCTAAAGGACGTCCCCTCCCCTGTATCTGCAATCATTTTGAAGCTCCTCACCAAGACCGCCGAGGAACGCTATCAGAGCGCCGCCGGTCTCGAGGCAGATCTCAGACGATGCCTTGACGAATGGGAGGTTTGCGGATTCATTGACGGGTTCACTCTCGGCACTCGCGACACTCCGGATAGACTCCTGATCCCCGAGAAATTATACGGCCGTAACCAGGAACGCGAGGCGCTGTTCGCAGCCTTCGATCAGGTGGTCACCTCCGGTTCGACGGCTTTGTTACTGGTCTCCGGCTATTCCGGGATCGGCAAGTCATCAATCGTGCATGAGCTGCACAAAGCGATCGTGCTGCCGCGCGGATACTTCATCTTCGGAAAGTTTGATCAATACAAGCGAGACATTCCGTATGCCACGCTGGCGCAGGCATTCCGCACCCTGACTCGCCAAATCCTGAGCAAAAGCGAGTCGGAGGTTGAGGGTTGGCGAAACGCGATACATGAGGCGGTTGGCTCGAATGGGCAACTCATTGTGAACCTCATCCCCGAGCTCGAGTTCGTCATCGGTGGACAGCCGCCGGTTGTGGAGCTTCCAGCCACGGAAGCCGAGACACGTTTTCACATGGTATTCCGATCCTTTCTGGGCGTATTCGCTGCTGCGGAGCATCCGCTCGTCGTCTTTCTGGACGATCTCCAGTGGCTCGACGCCGCGACCCTCAAGCTGCTGGAGCACATCGTAACGCACCCCGATGTCCGCCACCTTCTGATCATCGGCGCATTTCGCGACAATGAAGTCTGCGCCTCTCACCCCTTGGCGCAGACCCTGGATGCCATTCGCGGGACACCGGCCGTGGTCAGCGAGATCGTTCTGGCGCCTCTCTCTTGCGACGATGTCACCGAACTCGTCGCCGATACGCTGCATTGTGAGCGTGGGGCCGCCGAACCTCTTGCCCGGCTCGTGTACGAAAGAACGTTGGGCAATCCGTTTTTCGCGATCCAGTTCCTGACGGCGCTCGCCGAGGAGGGCCTGCTCGCGTTCGATGCGGACTCCGCTTCCTGGCGCTGGGACTTGTTGCGCATCCACTCCAAACGCTATACCGACAACGTGGTGGATCTGATGGTCGGGAAGCTGAAGCGCCTGCCCGCCACGACGCAGGAGCAATTCAAACAACTCGCCTGTCTCGGGAATGTGGCCGATATTGCCACCTTGGCCTTGGTTCACGGTGCATCGGAAGCGGAGATCCACAAGGCATTCTGGGATGCGGTCCGCACCGGGTTGATTCTCCGACAGAATGGCGGCTACGCCTTCCTCCACGACCGCGTCCAGGAAGCAGCTTACGGACTCATTCCCGAACCCGAGCGCCCGGCAATCCACCTTCGAATCGGCAGGTTGCTTGCAGATCAAACGCCCCCGCAGGGTGTCGAGGACAACATCTTCGAAATCGTTAACCACCTCAACCGCGGCTGCGCGTTGTTAACCTCCGGGGAGGAGCGGGAACGAGTCGCCGAACTCAATCTCATCGCGGGCGAGCGAGCCAAGACTTCAACCGCGTACGCCTCGGCGCTCACCTACTTGTCCGCCGGTCAAATGCTGCTGACGCCGGAAACCTGGGATCAGCGCTATACCTTGATGTTCGCGCTCGAATTCCACCGTGCAGAGTGCGAGTTCTTGGGCGGTCAGTTGCCGGCCGCGGAACAACGGCTCGCCATGCTCGCCGCGCGTCCGCTGCCCTTGATCGACAGCGCAAAGGTAGTGTGCCTACGCCTGGAACTGTACACGACGCTGGATCGCGCCGACCGAGGCGTCGAGCTGTGCCTGGAATACCTGCGGCGAATCGGAGTGGACTGGTCGCCCCACCCGACGAGGGAAGAAGTGCGGGGAGAATACGATGAGATCTGGCGGCGTATCGGCCGTGGCGCTGTGGAAGCCCTCATCGACTTACCGCACATGAGCAACCCGGAGTGGCGCGCGACCCTGGACGTTCTCGCCCAAGTCGTCACGCCGGCTTTGTTCACCGACGATAATCTGCTTTGCCTGGTCCTCTGCCGCATGGCGAACATCAGTCTCGAGCATGGCAACACCGGCGCATCCTGTTTCGCGTACGTCTGGCTCGGCATGATCGTGGGCCCGCATTTTGATGACTACCCGACGGCATTCCGCTTTGGCCAGGTCGGCTTCGAGCTGGTTGAGCAACGCGGCATGGACCGCTTCAGGGCGCGTGTCTATATGTCTTTCGGGAACCTCGTCAGTCCCTGGACCAAGCACGTCCGCAATGGCCGGCCGTTAGTACGGCGCGCATTCAAGACGGCCAATGAGATAGGGGACCTTACTTTTGCGGCCTACAGCTGCAACAATCTGATCACCAATCTGCTCGCTTCCGGCGAGCCACTAGCCGAGATCCAGCGGGAAGCCGAATCCGGGCTGGCATTCGCCCGCAATATACGGTTCGGTCTCGTCATCGACATCATCACCAGCCAGTTGAGGCTGATACTTGCGCTCCGCGGTCTGACTCCAACATTCAACTCGTTCAATGATGCGGAGTTCGATGAGACACGCTTCGAGCAGCATTTCGAGGCGGATCCGCGCCTCGCACTGCCCTCGTGCTGGTATTGGATCCGCAAGTTGCAAGCGCGCTTTCATGCAGGAGACTACGAGTCTGCAATCGGCGCCGAATTGCAGGCGCACCGGCTGTTGTGGACCTCGCCGTCATTCTTTGAGGTGGCCGAGTACCGCTTTTATGCGGCGCTTGCGCGCGCCGCGTACTGCCACGCCACTTCGGCCGAGCAGCATGCTCAGCACCTGGAGGCTCTAACCGGACATTATAGGCAGCTACAGATCTGGGCTCAGCATTGCCCCGACAATTTTGCAGACCGCACGGCGTTGGTTAGCGCCGAGATCGCCCGCATCGAAGGGCGGCACCTCGACGCCGAGCGCCACTACGAAGACTCTATCCGGCTGGCTCGGGAGCACGGGTTCATCCATAACGAAGCTGTCGCCGCAGAGCTCGCCGCGCGTTTCTACGCGGCGCGCGGCTTAGATACCATTGCCCACGCTTACTTGCGAAACGCCCGATATAGCTACCTGCGCTGGGGCGCTGATGCCAAGGTGCGGCAACTGGATGAGTCTTACCCTCACCTGCGCGCGGAACTGTCTCCTCGCTTTTCGACGACCCAGACCGGGACGCCGCTCGAGCATCTGGATCTCGCGACCGTTGTCAAGGTTTCCCAAGCCGTCTCGGGTGAGATCGTCCTGGAGAGATTGATCGACACGCTCATGCGAACAGCCCTCGAGCACGCAGGAGCGCAGCGCGGGCTGCTGATTGTTCCGCAGGGCGATGGTGCGCCCCGGCTCAATGCCGAAGCCGCGACCAGCGGCGACACAATCACGGTCCGCTTCCGCCAGGCAAACGTCTCAGAGACTGAACTGCCGGACTCCATCCTCCAGTACGTCGTGCGGACCCGGGAGAGCGTGATTCTGGACGACGCCTCGGCGCAGAGCGCATATGCCGGCGATGAGTACATCCGTCGCCATCACGTCCGCTCGGTTCTTTGCCTCCCCCTGATCAAACAGGCCACCCTGATTGGCGTGCTCTACCTAGAGAACAACCTCGCCCCCGGCGTGTTCACGCCTGCCAGAAGCGCCGTTTTGAAGCTGATCGCCTCTCAGGCCGCGATCTCGCTGGAGAATGCCCACCTCTATACGGACCTGGGGCAAGAGAACGGTGAGCGTCGGCGAGCCGAAGAGGCCTTACGACGCAGTGAAGCCTACCTGGATCAGGCGCAGGCCGCGAGCCACACCGGCAGTTTCGGCTGGAACGCAACAACCGATCAGATCTATTGGTCGGCGGAGACCTATCGGATCTATGAGTTTGACCGGGCAGCTCCACCCACGCTCGCACAAATTGTCCAGCAAACTCATCCGGAAGACAGGGATTTCCTAGCGGGAAGACTCGAGCGCGCCCGATACGAGAAGACGGATTACGACCTGGAGTATAGGTTGTTGATGGAGGATGGCTCGGTCAAACATCTCCAGGTAGTGGCCCACGCCTTGGCGGGGAAGTCAGGCGACCTCGAATTTGTCGGTGCGGTAATGGACATCTCCCGGCGTAAGCGTGCCGAGGAAGCGCAACGAGCGCAGGAGCGCGAACGAGAGGAGATGCAACGGCAATTGCAGCAGGCGGCCAAATTGGAGGCGATTGGGCGGCTCGCTGGTGGGATCGCGCACGACTTCAACAACATCCTAGGCGCGATTCTCGGTTACGGTGAGCTTGCGCAGAGCAACCTTGCCGAAGGTAGCGCCGTGCGCCGCCAGATCGATCAGGTGATGCATGCTGGCACGCGCGGGAAGGGCCTCGTCGACCGCATACTCGCCTTCAGCCGCAGCGGCATGGGCGAGCGCGTGCCGGTCCCGGTGCAGTCGATCGTCGAAGAGACCCTCGAGCTGCTGGCGGCCTCCCTGCCGGCTGACGTGCGTCTCGAAAGTCGACTGCGTGCGGCCGATGCCGCAGTCATTGGCGACCCGACCCAGTTCCATCAGGTCGTTATGAATCTCTGCACGAACGCGGTGCAGGCCATGGTGCGCGGCGGCGCGCTCATGGTGGAACTCGAACATGCATCGGTGGACGATCCCCGTCTGCTGTCGCATGGCAAGCTGTCCGCCGGCCACCACTTGCGCCTGTCGGTCGGAGATACCGGCAGCGGCATCCAGCCTGCGGTGCTGGAGCGCATATTTGATCCGTTTTTCACCACGAAACGTGTCGGTGATGGCACGGGACTTGGCCTGGCCTTGGTTCACGGCATCGTTGGCGATTTCGGTGGTGTCATTGATGTTGCGACGGAGGTAGGCGTGGGCACCACGTTCACGATCTGGCTACCGCCGGCTGACAGCCTTCCGAGGCTCCCAGCCGCGCCCGCGCCCGCGCTACCGCGAGGCGACGGCGAGATCGTCATGATCGTAGACGACGAGCCGGCGCTGGTTGCGCTAGCGGAAGAGACGCTCGCGGAGCTTGGCTACGAACCGGTCGGATTTGACTCCAGCCTGGCGGCTTTGCAGGCCTTTCGCGCCGAGCCCAACCGTTTCGATCTGGTGCTGAGCGACGAGACGATGCCCGATCTGACAGGGACCGAGTTTGCGCGTGAGATCCTGCGGTTGCGACCCGATGCTTCGATCATGCTCATGAGCGGCTACAGTGGCCCGCAAATGAGCGAGCGAGCGCGGGCTGCGGGGATCATCGACGTGCTTCGCAAGCCGCTCGTCCGCCGCGATATCGCCGAAAGCGTCGCGCGCGCGCTGCAGGCGCAGCCTCGTCAAATGCCAGGTTTCAGTTGAAATACGAGCCGCGCGCGGTGCAATCGCGCCGCAGCTTTTCGATGTAAGCCTATGCCTAATTTCCGAGACTGCTGACAGATTCGCTGATGCTCGATTGACAAGCCCCTCCTCGATGAAACGCGCACTCCCAGCCACCCTCCCCCCCACGGCTGCTCTGCGCGAAGGAGGGGCTCTTTTCGGCGACTGGCGCCAGCGTAACTACTTTGCGTAGCTCGGCCGATCGCCTCTCGAGCCAGTGCCCATGTGGATAGTCGAACTCGGACTGCAGAGCCCTTACACGTTCATTATCCTGGCGACCCTGCTACTGCTTCTGGGTGTTGTCACAATCGCCCGCACTGCAGCCGACATCTCCCGAACGGAAGAATCCCGCGCGCGCCCTGAACGATGCGCACGTATTAATCGCACAGTAAACTTAGTTCAGCCGGGCCGCCGAGTCCCGCGACGATCCTAGCT
>Ga0302314_10016645_pt1 | contig 12398 bp, 8 predicted proteins | sample III_Palsa_N2_3_FD_200533 | JGI IMG/M metagenome (GOLD analysis project Ga0302314, IMG submission 200533) | Peat permafrost microbial communities from Stordalen Mire near Abisko, Sweden - III_Palsa_N2_3 | ecosystem: Environmental > Terrestrial > Soil > Palsa > Peat permafrost | place: Sweden...
CAACGAGGCGCTGGCCGGCACGCGCGTCTTCGCCAATCCGCGCAACGCCGCCGCCGGCTCGCTCCGCCAGAAGGATGCGACGGTCACCGCCGCGCGCACGCTGCGTTTTCTCGCGCACGGCTGGGGCGAGGCGTCGAGCGTGCCCGGCGAAACCCAGCTCGGCGTGATGGAGGCGATCCGCGGCTTCGGCTTCGCGGTATCCGATCTGCTGGTGCGCTGCCTTTCCGCTACCGATGTCCTCGCGCATTACCGCGGCATCGAGGCCCGGCGCGCCGACCTGCCGTTCGACATCGACGGCGTCGTCTACAAGATCGACCGGCTCGACTGGCAGCAGCGTCTCGGTCAGGTCGCGCGCGCGCCGCGCTGGGCGATCGCGCACAAATTCCCCGCCGAGCGCGCGCAGACCATCCTCAAGGCGATCGACATCCAGGTCGGGCGGACCGGCGCGCTGACGCCCGTCGCGCGTCTCGAGCCCGTGACGGTCGGCGGCGTCGTCGTCACCAACGCGACGCTGCACAATGCCGACGAGATCGAGCGGCTCGGCGCGCGCCCCGGCGACCGCGTCGTGCTGCAGCGCGCGGGCGACGTCATCCCGCAGATCGTCGAGGTTTTGTCGCGAGACGAGGCCCCCGATCCCGACTACCCCGCCTTCGTCTTCCCGCGCACATGCCCCGAATGCCAGTCGGCGGTCGAACGCGAGGAGGGTGGCGTCGTATTCCGCTGCACGGGCGGGCTGATCTGCCCCGCGCAGCGCGTCGAACGACTGATCCACTTCGCCTCGCGCCGCGCGATGGACATCGAGGGACTCGGTCTCACGCAGATCGAGGATTTCTTCCGCGACGGGCTGATCCACGCGCCCGCCGACATCTACCGGCTCGACGAGGAACAGCTCCGCGCGCGCAAGAAGGACGGGCGCGTCTGGGCCGCCAACCTCATCAAGGGGATCGACGCCAGCCGCACGCAGACGCTCGATCGCTTCCTGTTCGCGCTCGGCATCCGTCATGTCGGCGAGGTCACCGCGCGCGACGTCGCACGCCGCTATCGCTCGATCGGCGCGGTGCTGGCGCTGGTCCGCGACGTGCTGCGGCTTCACCGCTCGCTCGTGCCGGTGCTGGGCGAGCCCGAGCGCAAATTCGTCCTGCGCCGCGACAAGGCGCTGATCGCGCTGATCGACGTCCCCGGCATCGGCCCCGAGGTCGCCGACGCGATCCTCGCCTTCTGCGGCGAGGCGCACAACCGCCGCGTCGTGCTCGACCTGCTGCGCGAGGTGACGCCGCGCGACGTGATCCACGAGACGCTGGTCTCGGAGGTGTCGGGCCAGACCGTCGTCTTCACCGGCAAGCTGCTCACGCTGTCGCGCGACGAGGCCAAGGCGCAGGCCGAGCGGCTGGGGGCCAAGGTGGCGGGGTCGGTGTCCAAGGCGACGCATCTCGTCGTCGTCGGCGCGGATGCGGGTTCCAAGCTCAAAAAGGCGCAGGATCTTGGCCTGCGCATCGCCAGCGAAGAGGAATGGGCCGCGATCGTCGCGCGCGCCGGCTAGGCCGGGCCCTTTCCATCACTCATCGAAAAAATCGGGAGAAGAGCATGACTATCGATCTTTCGGGTCGCGTCGCGATCGTCACGGGTGCCGGTGGTGGGCTGGGGCGCGAACATGCGCTGCTGCTCGCGCGGCGTGGCGCCAAGCTGGTCGTCAACGAGCTCGATGCCGATGCCGCGACGCGCGTTGTCGCGGAGATCGAGGCGGCGGGCGGCGAGGCGGTCGCCGCGCCCGCGTCGGTCACCGATCGTGACGCGGTCGAGCGCATGGTGCGCGACACGCTCGATCGCTGGGGCCGGATCGACATCCTCGTCAACAATGCCGGCATCCTGCGCGACAAGAGCTTCGCCAAGATGGATCTCGACGATTTCCGCCTGGTCATGGACGTCCACGTCATGGGCGCGGTCTATTGCACCAAGGCGGTGTGGGACCATATGCGCGAACGCAATTACGGGCGCATCGTGCTGACCACCTCGTCGTCGGGTCTCTACGGCAATTTCGGCCAGTCCAATTACGGCGCCGCCAAGATGGCGCTGGTCGGGCTGATGCAGACGCTGGCGATCGAGGGCGCGCGCAACGGCATCCGCGTCAACTGCATCGCGCCCACCGCGGCGACGGCGATGACCGAGGGGCTGCTGCCGCCCGATATCCTCGCACAGCTCGCCCCCGCGTCGGTCAGCCCCGGCGTGCTCGCGCTGGTCGGCGAGGATGCGCCGACGCGCACGATCCTGTGCGCGGGCGCGGGCGGGTTCGAGCAGGCGCATGTCACGCTGACGCAGGGCATCCACGCCGGCACGGGCGACGACGCCGCCGAACGGATCGCCGCGCACTGGCGCGAGATCGCCGATCCCGCAGGCCAGATCGTGCCCGAGGCGGGCAGCGCGCAGGGTGCGCTGGAGATCGTCAAGGCGGGGAGGGGCGCTGCGGGGTAGGCGGATCGGATCGCTACAGCAGCGACCGGATGCTGAACAGCACGCGCGCCTTCTCGCGATCCTCATAGACGACGGGGTTGGAAAGGCCGCGCACCGCCTCGATCTGCACCATCGTCCTCTGCGCGACGTGCAGCCGCATCCCGCCGCCGAACGAGGCGAGGTGCGCGGGGATCGCCTCGAGGCCGAAGCGGCTGCGATAGGTGACGCGGCCGCCGTCCGTGTAGAGATAGAGTTCCGATCCCTTGAACGCGCTCGGCAGCCCGTGGAGCGGCAACCAGGCGAGTTCGGCCGATCCGGCATAGCCCGTGTCGCCGGTGATCAGCGCCGCCTCGTAGGCGCGGCCGAACTCGTCGCCGCCGAGCGCGATCTGCTCGGAGGAGGGGAGGCGGTCGCCGGTCGCCTGGCCGAAGCCGTTGAGCCGCAGCACGACGGTCTTGCCGATCTGCAGCGTGTCGGCGATGCGGCCGCTGACCTTGCGGAAACGCTGGTCGGACTGGCCGGGGATCACGCGCGCGCCGGCGATGTCGAGCCCGAAGCTCGCGGTCGCGCCGAGCGTCAGCAGGTTGCGCTTGCCCGCGGTCGTGTAGGAGGATGCCAGCCGCAGCGTCCGGATGCGGTCGTTCGACAGCGTGTAGCCGAACAGCGCGTTGTTCGAGTCGATGCCGTCGATGCCGATCGTCGCGGTCCAATTGTGATCGTAGCGCCGGATCAGCGCGCGCGTCAGCTGGACGCCGAACGAGGTGGCGTCGCCCTTGATCGGGAAGATCGAGGGGCGCGTGCGCAGATAGGAGAGATTGCCCGTGATCGAAGTGCCGTCGCTGTCGAGCGGCGTCGTATAGGCGCCCGCGAGATACTGGAAGCGATCGACATGCGTCGGCAGCACGAGCGTCGCGCGCAGCTGGTCGCCCCCGGTCAGCAGCCCGCTGACCAGCGTATCGAGCTGGACCTGCGTTCGCCCGAGCAGCGCGGTTCCCCGATCGTTGGCGCCGAAGGAGATCTGGATCGGCTTCTCGCTCACCGTGACGACGAGCGTGACGGCGCCCTGCGCGGTGCCGCGCTCGAAGCGGGGCGTCGCGGTGACTCCGGACATGTCGCGGACGAACGAGAGGACGCGCTGCAGCGTGGAGGTGCGCAGCGGTCGCTCGCGTTCGAGCCGGCGCAGATAGGCCTGGAGCAGCGCGAGGCGCGATTTGCGCAGCTTGCCGCGGATTTCGATCCGCGCGACATAGCCTTCGACGACGGCGAGCCGCAGCGTGCCCCCTTCGAACCGCTGTTCGGGAACGAGCACCGTGTAGAGCGCGACGTCGCTCTTCGCGTAGCGCGCCGCCAGCGCGTTGGTGATGGCCGACAGCGCCGGATTGTCGATCGTCCGGCCGGCATAGGGCTGCGTGACCTGCGCGATCTGCGCCGGCGGCAGCGTCGATCCCGCCACCTCGACGCGGCCGAGCACGAATGGCCGGATCGCGGCCTGTGGATTGCGCGCGGGCGTGGGGACCTTCAGCGGCGCGACGCGCGCGGGTGGCGGGATCACGGCGCTTTGGTCGGGGCGGTCCGCGGGAACGCCGCGCGGCGATGTCTGCGCATCGGCGGGCGAGGACAGGCCGAGCGATGCCAGCGCGAGGCCGGCGACGACATACTTTTTTGCCGGCACGCGGCGAGCGATCACCGGCAACCCTTGAGGAGGCAGATCCTGACGAGGTTGCCGGCCGAGAGCGTGAGGAGGTTCGATCCGCCCGGCGTCGCCAGTTGAGCGGTGACACCCGACAGGATCGGCTGCGTCGTGACGAGCGCGACCGAGACGGGGCCGACGATCGCCGCCGTCGCGCCCGGCGATCCGGTCGACAGGGCGGCGTCGATCGCGATCGATGTCGCGGGCAGGCTGGCGGCGAGCGATGCGCTGACCGGCGCCAGCGTCGGTCCAGTCGGCAGGCCCGCGGTCACCGCGAGCGAGGCCACGGGAAGCGTCGCCGCCACGGTTGCGCCGTCGGCGGGCGAGATCTGCAGCAATATCGCGACAGGCAGATGCTCCGGCAGCGTCGCGCCGAGAGCATCGGTGAGCGTGGACAGGGCGGCGACGGGCAGCACGGCATTGCCGCCGATCGCGACATAGCCGATTCCTGCCGCCGCTGGATCGCTCGCCTGAATCTCCAATGGCGTGGCGAGAGTGGCCGATGTGGGAACGCCGTCGGGCGCGGACTGCTCGGCGAAGATCAGCGGCGCCTGCGTGAAGGATGCCGACGAACCCGTGGCGCAGCCGGCCAGCGGGAGCAGAAGAATGCCAGCCGTGGCGAGCGGCGCGAGGCGGCTGAAACGAGTGGCTGGCGGGGAGGAAGTCGGCATGGCCGAAGCCTTCGCATGGGCGTGGGTTAAAAAGGCGGCCGGAGCAGAGGGAGGCTCCGGCCGAAGCCGAGACGCGCCTCGGCGCGGCGCGCGCGGGCGCTCAGTGGCGCCCGTTGAGCACCGCGGCGAGCGAACCCTGGTTGCCGGCAGCGGTCGCCCCGACGCTCACCAGCGGTTTGCCGCCGGTCGACGACGCGCCGACCAGGACGCCGTTCTTCTGGATATTGGCCCCCGTCAGCGCTACGCCGAATCCGCTGGTGGCAAGGACATTGGTGACCGTGTCGGTCGCCGGTTCCACCGACGGCGATACTCTGTTGACGGTCGGTGCGATCTGCGCGTGACCGGCGGAAACCGCGTAGACGACATTACCCGTGGCGACGAGCGGGGCGCCCAGAAGATTGCCGGCCGTCTGCGCGTGCGCGCCGGTGGCGAGGGTCATGGCCATGGCGGATGCGATCGTCACGATGTGAAGATGGTTCATAGCGAGGCCTTTCGTTTCAGATGTCGGGTTGAACCTTCCGCCAGACTGCTACGATCCGCGGCGAGTCATCGTTTGATGGTTAATATCAAGGGGTTGCTCGAACATCGTCACCATTAACCAATTTAATACTGATAAACATTGGATAATATTGGATTCTATACTTTGGTCGAGTAGTGGCGACGCCGGTGCGGCCGGTCGGCGCCGCCTTGGTCTTTAGGCCCGATCGCGCCGGTCAACCGCGGGGCTTTCCAGGAATATTCGATCGATCTTCCGTGACCTGACGCCGATGCTGATCCTTGCGCGTGAGGCGCAGCGTCGTGTCGCGGAGGGAGGGCTGAAGGTAACCCGCTGCGAGGCTATTCGCAGGAACGCTGATCGCGCGCGCTTTCCGGGCCGCCTAGCGATCAGGACGGATCGTTTCCCGCGGGGCGACGTTGGCACGCCGATGTTCAACGAAAGGATGTTCGGCATGCACAGGAAATTGCTGATCTCGGCGGCGCTTGCAGCACTCGTAGCGCCCGTCGCGGTGACCGCGCCGGTGGCGGCGGATCCGCCGCAGCATGTCTATCACGGCCATGGCGGCCACTACCGCAATCACTGCAAGCGCAGCAGCGGCACGACCGGGCTGCTCGCGGGTGCCGGTGTCGGCGGCTTGGGCGCCGCGGCGCTGGGTGCCGGTCCGGTAGGCCTCGCGGCGGGCGTCATCGGTGGCGGTCTGCTCGGGCGCCATATCGACAAGAAGCACGACGCCGCGCAAAATCGCCGCAACGGCTGCTGAGGTTTGAAGGGAGGGGCGCCGGCCCCTCCCGATCCTCTCACCGATCGCGCCTTGACCCGCGGCTAGCCGGCGACGACACCAAAATCATATTCGCCGCCCGGCGTGGCGGTCACGAACCGGCCCGGCGCTATCCCCGCTTCGGCCAGCGCAACGTCGAGCGCGATCTGCGGCGCGTCGCGCGCCTCGTCGGTCAGCTGGAACGTCCCCCAGTGGATGCCGAGTGCCCGACGGGCATCGATGTCCTTCAGGATCTGCACCGCCTCGGCCGGATCGACATGCTGTGCGGACATGAACCATCGCGGCTCATAAGCACCGATCGGGATCAGCGCGACGTCGGGCGCACCCAGCCTGGTGCGGATGGCCGAAAAAATGTCCCCGTCGCCATAGCCGGTGTCGCCCGCGAACCAGATCGAGCCGACGGGGGTCGAAAGGTGATGCCCCGACCATAGCGCCATGCGCACGTCGGTGGGCCAGCGGTTCGCCCAGTGATGCGCGGGCGTAAGCGTGGTCGCGATGCCGTCGGCGAGCGCCAGCGTCTGCCACCAGTCGCCCGCGATGCAGCGCGCACCGGGCACCGCAGCGCGGACGATCGCGTCGTTGCCGAGCGGCATCGCCATCAGCGGCGCGTGCGTCGCGTGCAGCCGCCGCAGCGTGGCGACGTCGAGATGATCGTAATGACAGTGGCTGATCAGCACGACGTCGATCGGTGGCAGATCCTCGAACGCGATCCCCGGGCTCGCGACGCGCCTGGGCCCGACGAACGAGAAGGGGCTCGCACGATCGGACCAGACCGGATCGGTGAGCAGATTGAGCCCGGCCGCCTGGATCAGCAGCGACGCGTGGCCGACCATCGTGACGCGCAGCCCGGCGATACGCTCGGCGGGCTTGGCCTGGACGACGGGCACCGATCGGGGCCACCGCGCCGTCCCGCCGCCGAGCTTCCAGCGCAGCACCGCGGACAGGCCGTGATCGACGGGGGCCGATCCGGGGTTGAAGAAGCGGACGCCGTCGAAATGATCGCTCGGCGGCCCCTGATAATAGCGGTTGTGCGGCATCGCGTCCGCTTAGCCCAAGCCGCGCCGTTTGGCGAACCGCGCCGTCCGGGCGTTGATCATGGCGTGGTGCTATCGATAGGGGGTTGCGGCCCGATCGGCGCCGCAGCACGAAAGGCGGATGACGACATCCTCATTCGCGCCGAGCCGGCGTGCGCTTCTTGCCGGCGCGGTTTCGGCGACGGTGGCATCGTCGGCGGCGACGCGCGTGCTCGCCGCCCGCACCACCACCTTCACCCCCGAGATGTTCGGCGCGAAGGGGGACGGCCGAACCAACGATACGCTCGCGATGGCCAATCTCGCGATCGCGGTGACCATCGCGAGCGGCGGCACCGTGATCTTCCGCAACACGACCTACATCGTCGGCATGCAGGACGGCGACGACGTGCTGGCGTTCACCGGCTGCACCGATCCGCTCGTCATCCAGGGCAACGGCGCGCGCATCCGCTGCGCCGACGGCCTGCGCTATGGCGTGTTCGATCCCGCGAGCGGCGAACCGGTCCAGCCCAAAATGCCTTATTTCGGGCCGGGGCGCACCTCACCCTATCGCAACATGATCCGGGTCCAGGGCTGCACAGGCCCGGTGACGATCGCCGATCTCGAATTGGACGGCAATCTCGATCGCCTGATGCTCGGCGGGCCATGGGGCGACACGGGGTGGCAGATCGGCGCGACGGGGTTGACGCTGCGCGACAATAGCGGCGCCGAGATCGTCAGCAACCTCCACACCCACCACCACGCGCAGGACGGCTTCGCGATCAACGGCGTCGATCCGGCGCCGCCCGCCCACGCACGCCGCATGACGAACGTGCGCGCCGAGCATAATGGCCGGCAGGGCTGCAGCATCACCGGCGGCCACGGCTATCTGTTCGACGGTTGCAGCTTCGCGCACACCGCGCGCGGCCCGATCGTGAGCAAGCCCGGCGCAGGCGTCGATCTCGAGGCCGAAGGTGGCAAGGTCAACAGCGGCTTCGCCTTCGTCAATTGCGTGTTCGACGACAATTATGGCCCCGGCTTCGTCGCCGACACCGGGCCGAGCGCCGACGTCACCTTCACATCGTGCAAGTTCGTCGGGACGATCGATTGGGCGGTGTGGCCCAACAAGCCGGGGATCCGGTTCAGCCAGTGCAGCTTCACCGGCGCGTTCGCCAAGGCGTTCGGTGATCCCGATCGCGCGCGCGCGACTCGCTTCGACGATTGCGTGTTCGACGACGATCCCCGCCATTCGTCGACGGGCAAGGTCTATGGCGGAACCAACACCGACCGGCCGCTCGCCGATCTGAGCGACGCGCTCAACATCCAGTTCAACCGTTGCCGGTTCCTGGCGCTGCACGGGAGCGTGATGCCCTGGTCGAAGCACGCGATCTACAAGGACTGCACGATGCAGCAGACCGCGCCGGGCCTCAGCTTCCCGCGCGGGACCTATGAGGGGCACAGCGTCGCGACGGGCAACATCAGCCCGACCTTCTCGACGATGACCGGCGTGCTGCTGCTCAACGGCAAGTCTTTCGGCCGGCCCTGAGGCGTATCGGCGTTCATAAGGATGGGATCGGAAAACCGACGCATACCCTTGTGCTCCTGCGCAGGCAGGAGCCCAGGTGATGAGCCGGTGCGGCCCGATAACCCTGGGCTCCTGCCTACGCAGGAGCACAAGCAGGGCGAATGTCGATAAGCCCTAGGCCGATGGCGGATCGGGCCGCACAAAAAAAGGGGCGGCGGATCGCTCCGCCGCCCCCTTTCGCATGGGCCGATCGTCAGAAGGTGTAGCCGAGCTTCACGCCGTAGGTCATCGGGCGGATGATCACCTCGGACTTGATGAACTGCGCCGACGAGGTGAAGGTGCTCGCATGGCTGTTGGTGAGGTTGTCGCCGAACAGCGACAGCGTCCACGCGTCGCGCTGCATGCCGATCGAGGCGTCGAGCAGCGTGTAGCCCGACATGCGATACCGCAGCAGCGTCGTCCCCGGGATCAGCACGCCCGCACCCGTCGGATAGGTCGAGGGCTGGTTGTAGGTGTGCGCGGTGTAGGAGGCACCGCCCGAGACGAAATAGCCGATCCCGGCATGGCCCGCCCATTCGTAGCGGAGGCGCAGATTGGCCTGTTCGTGCGGCGCGTCGGGCAGGCTCGAGCCCTTCGAGCCGAACGGGCTCTGCAGCGCGGTCTGCACACCGTTGGTGTAGAAGGAGGTGATGCAGCTTCCGAAGCTGGTCGAACCCGCGACGTTCGAGATGAAGCAGGGCGAGGAAACCTGCTTGCTGTCGTTGTACGTCGCGCCGAGCTGCGCGGAGAAGCCGCGGAACGGCCGCGCGACGATCTGCGCCTCGACGCCCTTGACGTGGAAGTTCGCGCCGTTGGTCACGAAGCTGGTGTTGCCGAACCCGCCCGCCGGGTTGAAGAAGCCGATCTGCACATTGTCCCAGTCCATGTAATAGGCCGAGAGATTGACCTGGAGCCGGTGGTTGAGCAGGTCGGTCTTGACGCCGATTTCGTAGTTGGTGAGCGTGTCGGGCTTGTAGCCATTGGGGCGCAGCAGCTGGTCGACGCCGTTGATGTCGGGCAGGATCAGCTTGGTCGCGCGGTTGAAGCCGCCCGGACGGAAGCCTTGGCTGAACGTGCCGTAGACCATCGTCGTGTCGGTGGGCTTCCAGGTCAGCGACGCGCGGCTCTTGAAGCCGTGATAGACGACGCGGTCGTTGTTCGCGTCGATGTTGACGTCGCCGCCGCCGTTGGGCGAGCAGACGATCACTTCGAGGCAGCTCGCCGGGCTGGTCTCGAACTGCGATCCGACCTCGAACTCCTTATAGTGATAATAGCGCGTGCCCGCGGTCAGCGTCAGGTTGGGCAGGATGTCGAAATCGACCGAGCCGAAGAAGGCGTATTGGTCGTAGCCGCGCTGGACGTCCTCGCCGAACGCGGTGTTGTTGGGCTCGACGCCGGGCTGGTTGGCGGTCGAACCCGGGAAGGTCTGCACCGAACCCGAACAGACCTGGCTCGAGGCGATCAGCGTCGCGGTGCACGACGGGATCGTCTTATAGTCGAAGTTCATCACGTCATCGATACGGAAGCGCTCTTCATAGGCGCCGGCGATCAGACGGATGCGCTTGTCGTCGGGCGTCGAGACGCGCACTTCGTTGCTCAGATGCGTGTTGCGCACGCTGTCGTGCCAATAGGCGACGGGCGAGTAGCAGAAGGGCGTGCCGTTGCCCCAACCCGTGCTGCCGCCGGTGCACTGGTAGTACATGCCGCCGCCGGTGCGCGAATAGTTGGAATAATCCTGCTGCGTCTGGATGTGGCGCGTCATGTAGGCGCCGGTGTAGACGACCTTGAGGAAGTCACCGATCTTGCCGTTGAGCGTCCAGGCGGTGTTCTCGTAGCTGTCCTTATTGTAGCTGGGCGTGAACACCGTGGTCTGCAGCTTGCCGAGCGTCTGGAAGTCCGAGCCGATCGGGTAGGTCGCGAAGGTGCCTTCCGCATCCATCTTCTGGTAGCTCTCGGCGACGAGCAGATCCCAATTGTCGTTGATCTGCCACTTGGCCGAGATGCGGCCGCCGGTATAGTCGACCGGGTTGAAGTCCTTCTTCGCCAGCGCGTCGTTGTTGTACTGGCCGAGATTGGACTGTTGCGCGGCCGGCAGCGCGACGCCGCCATTGTTGAAATAATGGTTGCCGCCGTCCGAATTGGCGCGCGTGAAGTTGCTCGCGACGTTGTCGATATAGCCGCCGCGATGATCGTCGTAGATCACGCCGCGGATCGCCAGCTTGTCCTGGATGATCGGGATGTTGATCGTCGCGTTGAACGATCCATTGGGCGCGCCGCCGACGGTGCCGCCCGCGCTGCCTTCGATATGGCCGCCGAAATTCTGCAGATCGGGCTTGTTGGTGATGTAGCGCACCGCGCCGGCTTCGGCGCCGCCGCCGAACAGCGTGCCCTGCGGCCCCTCGAGCACTTCGACGCGCTGCATGTCCGCCATGTAGACGTCGGCGTTGCGCGCCGGGAACTGCATCGACTGGTCGTCGAGATACAGCGCGACGTTGGGGAAGTAGGCGATCGTCGCCGAAGACTGGTTGCCCGCGAAGCCCGTCGACAGACCGCGCATGAAGATCGCGCCCGAACCCGGGCCGTTGCTGCTGTACGTCACGTTGGGCGTGTATTTCAGCAGGTCGTTGAAGGTGGTGACGTTGAGCTTCGACAGCGTGTCGCCGCTGAGCGCCTGGATCGTCAACGGCACCTTCTGGATGCTCTCGTTGCGGCGCTGCGCGGTGACGATGATCTCGCCGTCATTGCTTTGCGTCGCGGCGGGCGTGGCGGCTGCGGCCGTCGCTGCCGTGTCCGCCGCGGTCGCGGCGGTGCCGCCCAGCAGCGCGACGAGCGCGCAGGAAAGGAGATACTCGGCTTTCATGATCAATTGCCCCTAAGTCGTAGAGATACGAACCCCGGGGTCGCCATCATCCGAATCGACGCGGCCGCGCCAAGTCTTTGGGCTGATGCCGCGTATAGATCAGAACTATGGGCCGAACGGCGCGATCGTCACGCTGCCGTCACAGCCGCGTGGCATGGTGACGGGCTTTCGGATCATACGGACATGGTCGTCTAATCCATTGATTGTCGACGATAATAAGCGGTGGGCGGTTCGCCGATTCGGATGACGAGCATCCGAGAAGTGCGGTGCGGGCTGCGATTGAACCGGAGCTGTTGCGTGGCGGGCACGTCGTCGGCGCGCTGCAGCGCACCATCCGTCACTCTCGCCTGCTATGAAAACTGCGCCAAGCCGCCTGTGCCGCCACCTTGTCGTGCTCCTGCGAAAGCAGGAGCCCAGGGCTTCGATCGCTGCGGCTTATCACCTGGGCTCCTGCCTACGCAGGAGCACGGGCTCGTGTGACGATGGACGCTGCTCGATCGAATGTCGATCCGTCCTCAGGCGTCGACCGTATCGCGCACCGCCATGTCGGCCTGCTCGGGCATCGCCTCGCCCGCGAGCATGTCATGCTCGCGGATCTGCGTCACCACCGCTTTCAGCGCACGCATCAGCGCGCTGCGGCGGCGCTCGCTCTGGCACAGCAAGAAGCCGCGCAGTTCGTAGCTCCGCCCCTGCGTGCCGAGCGGGCGATAGTCGATCCGCGTGTCGGGCGGGCATTCGGACGAGAAGAAGATGCTGATGCCCAGCCCCAGCGCGATCGCCTCGCGGATCGTCTCGCGGCCCTGCATCTCGAGCATCGCGGCGGGCGTGACGCCGGCATCCGCGAGCGCACGCTCGGCGAAGGATCGCGTCTTCGAGCT
>Ga0302314_10016646_pt1 | contig 12398 bp, 10 predicted proteins | sample III_Palsa_N2_3_FD_200533 | JGI IMG/M metagenome (GOLD analysis project Ga0302314, IMG submission 200533) | Peat permafrost microbial communities from Stordalen Mire near Abisko, Sweden - III_Palsa_N2_3 | ecosystem: Environmental > Terrestrial > Soil > Palsa > Peat permafrost | place: Sweden...
GGTTCATCGCGTCCGATCCGTCGTGCGTGAGCGAGGTCGGAAACCGCACGTCGTAGCAGTCGAGCGCGACGATCCGGGGCCCGGCGACCCCGGGCGCGGCAGCCCGCGCCGTTGGAATCGTCGCGGGAACTTCCGGCTCCACGTGCGTCACTTGCTCTCCTTGGAGGCGAAACATCGGATCTATTGATCGGATGTTTACACGCCGGGCGCGCTCGCGCAAGATGTCTGTTACAAGGAGATTTCATCGTGATCATGACGCACGATAGTTGAATTCTGAACTGTGACGTTGCGGCGCAGTCGCGTGCCGCTCCGGCGTGCAGCAGATCATCGGTCGATGAGTCATCCGATGTTAGAGCGGGACGCGGTCGGGTCGATCAGGACCGGCCGGGCGCCTCGCTCAGGTGCCACACCTCGGTCAGGTCAGACCAGTGACCGCCGGCGCCCCGGTCCGGCCAGGGCTCCTGGCAGGGATCGGTCAGCTCCCACCAGCGCTTGGTCTCCGGGTCGGCGCCGATCGACGCCAGGTCCCGCTCGAGATCATCGCCCCAGTACTCGAAGTAGGCGAAGAGCGTGTCGCCGCGAAGGAAGATGCTGTAGTTGCGGATGTTCGCCGCCCGCAGCGCGGCCTCCACCCCGGGCCACACCGCGGCGTGCAACCGCAGGTACTCCTCGCGCCGCTCGGGGCGCAGGCGGATGGTCTGGGCGATGCGTCTCATTGCTGCTTCGTCACCGTCCTTCCGTTGCGGGGAGGGTCGCCAGGATCGCGCGGGCGGACTCCTCCGGGCTCAGCTGCCCGGTGTCGATCGTGAGGTCGTCTGGGTGCAGCGGCGACGAATCGAGCTCGGCCAGCAGCTCGCGCAGCCGGACGACGTCGAGAAGCTTGTCGTGCTCCCGTCGGGACTCGTTCGCCAGGCGTTCCTCCAGGGCCGGGCCGGCGGACCGTAGATGTAGACCAGCGTCGCCGCAGCTTCTCCGATGCCGGTTCCAGTTCCAGTTCCGGTGCTAGCGTCCGGGATATCAGCAGTCACAGACGTCACCCTATAGATCGGCCCTACCCCGCCGTGCGTCGTACGCTACCCAAGGCTCAGCCGACGGCGGGGTTGGCCACCTCGGCCAGGAACAGCGGCTCCCCGGTCGCCTTGGCGCTGACAAGCAGCAGGTACGGCCGGTTGAACGTAATCGTGAGGACGCGCGGGACGGCGATGGCCATGGCCGGCTCCATGCCGACCGCCGCCGCGGCGGCGCCGACGGTGCCCTTCTCGCCGACCTGGAGCGTGGCCGCCTGCTGGACGAAGCCGATGCAGCACGCCTCCCGGGACAGTCCCGTGAAGTCAGCCTGCTGGCTGAACGCCAGGCCCATGCCAAGCCGCTCGAGCGCCGGCTGCATGTTGCCCGCGCCGCCGCTGGTGTCCAGGTTCACCTTGGGCAGCGACACATCCGCCGTCCCGGCGTCGGCACCGGCACCGGCACCGTCCAGCGCCCCGGTGATCGCCGCCAGCTCCGCCTGGCTCGGCAGCGCGCAGGCCCCGGACCGGGCCGGCGGGAGCAGCGCGGTCATCGTGAGCTTGCCGCCCTTGTACGGGAGCGACACCGCCTCCCAGCCGTTCGCGGCGGCGTAAGGGAACGCGTCGCCGTTCATGAACGGCACCGTGACCGACTTCCCGCTGGCCAGGACGAAGGACGCCGGCTCGGTCTGGTTCGGGTTGAACGGCGTGGCCCAGTTAGCGTCCAGGTAGAGCGCCGACGTCAGCACCCAGCCGATCTGGCTGAGCATGCTCGCGTCCACCAGCTGGGTGATGTGCCCGCGGGTCGCGGCGGAGATCGCCGCATTGATCTCGGCCGCCGCCTTCGCCGGGTCGGTGCTGAACGGGGCCTGGGCGACCCCGGCGGCGTACCCGGTAGCGACCTCGTCCAGGTAGGAACGGAGCGTCGTCAGCGTCGGCTCGGTCCAGACCTGGTCGCTCGCGGCGACGGTGACGCCAGGGCCGTCAAGGCTGCTCAGCGCCTTCAGCCGCGCCTGCAGCCCGGCCGCGAGCGCGGCCGGCGAGGACTCGGGCAGGTGCAGCACCCCCGCCATCGCGGCGGCGGTCGCGCCGCGCGCCCCCAGGTAGGCCATCCCCAGCGCGCTGGCCAGGGTGGAGGGCGAGAACACCAGGTTCTGACCGGGATTCTGCGCGCACCAGGCCCGCATCACGTCGAGCCCGAATGCGGTGTCCGCCGCCCCGAACGGCTTCGGGTCCGCCGCTGGCTCGACCGTCGCCACGCCGCGCACCATGGCGACGTCCGAGGCGTGCGTCGTAGCCGGCGTCGACGTCGCACCGCATCCGGCTGCAGCAGCCGTCACACAGGTGCCCGCAAGCACCGCAAGGGACATCCTGATCGCGTGTCGCATGCCCGTTGGACGCAGCCGCGGCGGCCGCGGTTCCGAAGGATCACGCCGAGGTGTAACGCGTCGTTAACGACTCGGCGTGTCAGTCGAAATCCGCGGTCGTGATCGTCACTAGGGTGGACCCGCCGAGGAGACAGAGGAGATTGTCATCATGGGGCCGCAGTGAGCGCAACTGACACGGCAGCGTACGACTACGTCATCGTCGGCGGCGGCTCGGCTGGCTGCGTGGTCGCGTCCCGCCTCGCCGCCGCCTCGCCCGATGCCACCGTGCTGCTGATCGAGGCGGGACCGGACGGCTGCGGCGTCGCCCAGGTGGTCGACCCGCCGTCCTGGACCAAGCTGCCCGGCACCGCCCTGGACTGGGGCTACGCGTACACGCCGACGGACGCGGTAGCCGGCCGCGCCATCGCAATCGCGCGCGGCAAGGTACTCGGCGGCTGCAGCGCGACCAATGCGATGCAGTGGTACCGAGGCCACCCGGCCGATTACGACGCCTGGGAGGCGGCCGGCGCGGCCGGCTGGACCTACGCGGCCCTGCTTCCCTACTTCAGGCGGAGCGAAGACTGGGAGGGCGGTGCGTCCCGCCAGCGCGGCGCGGGCGGGCCGATGCGGGTCACCCGTCCGCCCGAGCCGCACCCGATCGCCGCTGCTATGGTCGAAGGCGCGGCCGAGCTCGGCCTGCCCCCGCTCGACGACGCGAACGCGGGGGAGACCTGCGGCGCCGCCCTTGCCAACCTGAACATCGCCGAGGGGCGCCGGTTCAGCGTCGTCGACGGGTACCTGCCGGCCTGGGCGCCGCCGCCCGCGCCCGGGCAGGTACCGGTCGGGGCCTGGACTCGCGCCCCGGACCCGCCCGCCAACCTGACCGTGCTCACCGGATCGACCGCGCTGCGCCTCGGCTTCAGTGATGGGAGCGACGGCGGCGGCCGCTGCCGCTCGGTGTTCCACCGGGTCCGCGGCACGCTGCGCCAGACCCGCGCGCGGACTGCGGTCGTGCTCGCGCTCGGCGCCTTCGGCACGCCCGAGCTGCTCGTCCGGTCGGGCATTGGCGACCCCGCCGACCTGCGACGGCTCGGCCTGCCGGTGCGAGCGGCGCTGCCCGGCGTGGGCCGCAACCTGCAGGACCATCCGCTCGTCATGGGCCTCAACTTCCGCGCCCACCGCCGCCTCGGCCTGACCCGCGACAACGGCGGCGGCGCCATCATGAACTGGCGAAGCTCGGGCGCGGACCATCCCGACCTGCACGCGTTCGTCGTCCAGGGCCGGCACGCCTACCCGGACGCCGCCGCCAGGTACGGGCTGAACGGGGACGCCGACGTGTTCGCGATCTCCCCGGGCCTGCTGCGCCCGCGCGGCGTGGGTCGGCTGACGGTGCGCGACCTGTCCGCGACCGGTCCGGCGGCGGTCGAACTCGAATCGGGCTTCCTCACCGAGCAGGCCGACGTGGACGCCCTCGTCGAGGCGGTCGACACCGTGCTGGACCTCGCCGCGACGGCGGCCTACCGGGAGTTGATCGCCGGGCCGGTGATGCCGCGCGGCCGCCTGTCGCGCGCGGAGCGGGAGGAGTTCATCAGGGAGAACTGCTCGACGTTCTGCCACCCGTGCGGCACCGCCGCGATGGGCGCAGGCCCCGACGCCGTGGTCGGCCCCGACCTGCGCGTGCACGGACTCGACGGGCTCTACGTGGCCGATGCCTCGGTGATCCCCGTCATCCCCAGCGGCAGCACCCAGGCGCCGGTGATCGCGATCGCCGAGCGCGCCGCCGAGTCACTCGCATGAGGAAATCCTGTCACGGACGATGTCCGAGGCGTAATGCTTTGACGGCGCGGTTAGCGTGTCACCATGACGATTCCCGCCTCGCCGCCTGCCGGCCAGCCCGATGGCACGGGCAGCGAACGTCAGGTCCTCGAGGCCTTCCTTGACTTCCACCGCCAGGCGCTCGCCAGCAAGGCAGACGGCATCTCGGAGAGCGAAGCCCGCCATCGGCGCGTGCCGTCGAAAACGACGCTGGCCGGCCTGATCAAGCACATGATCGGGGTCGAGCGGGGCTGGTTTCAGGAAGTGCTGGCCGGACGCAGGCCAGCGGATATCGGTCCCAACGTCGGAGGCGGCGACGAAAGCTGGGACCTGGCCGAGAACGAGACAGCCAGCTCGCTGATCAAGGAATACGAGCAGACCTGCGAGCAGTCGCGACGAACAGCGGCGCGATTCGCTCTCGATGACGCGGTGCCCGAGCCGGACCTGGGCCGGGTCTCGCTACGGTGGATTTACGTCCACATGATCGAGGAAACCGCCCGGCACGTCGGGCACGCGGACATCCTGCGGGAGCAGACCGACGGCGCCGCCGGCGTTGACGGCGATGCCGCGGTCACGACCTGGCTGGACCGTATCGTGGTGAACGCCGCCCCCTGCTAACCCGAACAAGCGCGGAGCCACCCTGAACTCGGCGCGGTTCGTCCTCGTTCCACTAGCGCGGCAGGATCTCGAGTGGGCCGCCGCCGCTGTTGACCGTGAGCGAGCGGTGCGCGTTAGGAGCGGTGGGAACCTCGACCGTCGTCTGCCCGCCGCCCTCGCTATCGGCGGCCACCGAGTACGGGCCGCCGGGCACGTTCAGGGTGGCGGAGCCGCCGTCGGTGCTGACCGTCACGGTGGTCGGTGCCCCGCCGAACGTGAGCGTGGCCGGGCCGCCGCCGGTGTCGACGAAGACGTAGGCCGGCGCGGTACTCACGGTCAACCCGGCCGCGCCGCCTTCGGTGATGACCGAGACCTTCCCCGCCGCCACCGACTCGCCTGAGAATGGGCCGCCGGCGGTGTCGGCTTGCAGATCGCCGGTCAGGCCGTTCACCGTGATGCCGCCGCCTTCGGCGGCAGCGCTCAACGGGCCGTCGATACCGGTGGCGGTGATGGGGCCGCCGCCCGAGTCGAGGTTCGCCCCGGTCGGCGAGGAGACGTTGGCCACCGTGATGCTGCCGCCCTGTCCGCTGGCGGTGAGCGGGCCGTCGACCTGGCTGGCGGTGATGGGGCCGCCGCCGGAGTCGAGGCTCGTCCCGGTCGGCGAGGTGACGTGCCAGACGGTGATGCCGCCGCCGTCAGCGGAGATGGTGAGCGGGCCGTCGATGTGGCTGGCCTGGACGCTGCCGCCGCCGGAGTCGAGGTTCGCGCCGGCGGCGTTGGCGACGGTGATCGCGCCGCCGTCGCTGTCCGCGGTGACGGCGACGCTCGACGGTACGGTCACGGTGAACCCGACGCTGCAGTCGGAGTTCGCGCACGCCGGGGCGGCGAGCGTGAGCCGGCCGTCGGACACCTGGTCCGTCACCGCGGGGGCTGGGCCGTTCGCCGGGGAGTAGTTGATCGACTCCCTGACGGTGAGGTGGCGTACGGGCCCGGTCGTGACCTGGATCGGCGAGCCGTAGCTGGTCACGCTCAGGCTGGTGACCGTCGCCGCGACGGTGCGCGTTCTGCCCGGTAGGGCGCTCACGATCTGCCCGTTGCCACTGCCGGCTCCGTGGGTGATGAGGAACGCGACCGGGACGCTGAGCGCCGCCACGGTGACCAGGCCTGACACGGTCCAGATCCAGCGGCCGCGGGAGCTAGGGCGGTCGACCGCCGACGGGCGGTCAGGGGCGGTTAGCGCGCGCATGGCAGGTCCACCGTGAGTAGGGTCGGCCCGTTAGGCGGGCTGACGATTTCGAACGTACCGTCGACGGAGGCGGCGCGCTTGGCGAGCCCGGTCAGGCCGGTGCCGCGGGCCGGGTCGGCCCCGCCCACCCCGTCGTCGCTGACGATGATGTGCAGCCGGTCGCCGGCTCGGGAGACGACGATCTCGGCCTGGCTGGCCTGCGCGTGCTTGACGATGTTGGCCAGCCCCTCGGAGACCACGAAGTAGGCGACCGCCTCGATCACCGGTGCCGGGCGGCGCGGCAGGTCGACGGTGAGCCGGACCGGGATCGGCATCCTGGCGGCCACCCCGCTCAGCGCCGCGTCTAGGCCCCGGTCCTCGAGCACGGCCGGGTGCAGGCCGCGGATCAGGTCCCGCAGTTCGGCCAGCGCTGATTTGGCCTCCTCGTGGGCGTCGGCGATGGCCTGGCGCGCCTCTTCGGTCGTGGTGGCCTGCGCTCTGGCCATGCCCAGGTTGATCGCGAGGGAGACCAGCCGCTGCTGGGTGCCGTCGTGCAGGTCGCGCTCGAGGCGGCGGCGCTCGGCGTCGGCCGCGTCCACCGCGCCGGCCCGGGTCTCGGCCAGCTCTTCGACGCGATGCTCAAGTTCCTCCGCTCGGCTCGGGCCGAGCAGCGCCCTGGCTGCCCGGACGTCGAGCGCCTGGACGCCTGCGGTGAGCCAGGGCGCGGCGAACAGCAGCGCGACGCCGGCCACCGTCAGCCAGGCGTCGATCTGGAGGCCGAGTATCTCCGGCAGGTGCTCCACGCTCGGGTCCCTGTACAAGCCGCGGCTGGGCCAGGACGTCGGTGGCATCGCATGCGAATAGGTGTAGATGGTCGCGAACGCGATGCCGGCCAGCCAGCTGCCGATCGCCACGATCGCGGCCGCGGCCAGCGCCGGACCGGCGAGGACGTGATAGCTGACCTGCCGCCAGACGGCCTGGGAGCGGGCGGCCGAGGCGATTGTGCGGGGGGACGGCCAGCGCGTCCAGGCCGACTGCGACTGGATCACCACCCCGGCCGTCACGCGCAGCCGGTGCCGGTGGATCCAGGTGAGCACCGGCAGCAGGAGCAGCAGGAGCACCAGAGCCAGCAACAGCGGCGCTTTGTTGTAGGCCGACGAGTCCAGCTTGATGTACGCCCGCACGGTGATGAGGGAAAGGACCACCCACGCCGCCTGCGCCGGGATCGCGGCCGCGACGAAGAGCGCCTGCCTCCAGGCGCGCGGCGACCATGGCATCGGGCGGCGGTGCCGCTCCGCTGCCGGAGGCAGGTGCTGTTGCTCGACGATGATCGCCATGTCGCCCACGCTATTCGCCCTGGCTGCCGAAGCCCATCCGGCGTGGTTCACCTTCGATGGTGCAGCCAGCTTCACCTTACGTTCGGAGTCTACGGCTACTGCGCGCATCCGAGTCGGCCTGCCATCGTTACGAGCGCCGTCGGTGGCTGGGCGGTCTGCCCGGCGCCGCAAGCCGAGCCGGAGACCCGCCCAGCCGCCACGGTCCGCCCCACGTAGCCAGTGACTTCACCGAGCTGATGACCGAAGAGGACCCGATGCAACGACAGCAGCACGTGCCCGGCGCGCCGGGCGCCCCGGCCAGATTCGCCGAGGTGATCCGCCTTGACAACGTGACCAAGGCCTACCAGGGGAGTGTGACCAAGGCATTCGCGGAAGGAGGCTTTCCCGCGCTGGCGGAGGTCAGCATCAGCGTGGCGGCCGGAGAGGTGGCGGCGATCATGGGGCCGTCCGGGTCAGGGAAGTCCACCCTGCTCAACCTGATCGCCGGGCTTGACCGGCCGACCTCGGGCACCGTCACCGTGGCCGGGCAGCGCATCGACACCCTGGGGGAGAGCGCGCTCGCCCGGTTCCGCGCCCGCCACATCGGGATCATCTTCCAGTTCTTCAACCTCCTCGACGACCTGACGGTCGAGGACAACGTGCTGCTGCCCGCCCAGCTGGCCGGCGCGTCCAGGCGGCGCGCGCGGGCACGGGCGGCCGAGCTGCTTGACCGGATGGGCCTCGCCGACCAGCGCAACGCCTACCCGGCGCGGCTCTCCGGCGGCCAGCGGCAGCGCGTCGCGATCGCCCGGTCGCTGGTGAACTCCCCGGAGCTGCTGCTCGCGGACGAGCCGACCGGCGCGCTCGACACCGCGGCCGGCCAGCAGATCGGCCGCCTGCTGAGCGAGCTGAACGCAGCCGGCCAGACGCTGGTTCTGGTGACCCACGACCCGACGCTCGCCGCCCGCTACGCGGCCCGCACGATCCGGATCGTCGACGGTCAGGTCGTTGACGGCCAGGGCGCGCCCGTGGGCGCCGGAGCGTCGGCATGACCGGCCGCGCCGCCCTGGCCGCCAGGACACAAGGAACCCCCGTCGGCGGCAAAGCACGGTCCGGGGGCGGTAGCTGGCTCGGCCCGGTGCGGACCGCGTCCGGCGGGATGCGCCGGCACAAGGTGCAGGCGATCGTCATCGCCGCGGTGCTGTTCGTCGCCACCGCCTCCGCCACCCTCGGGCTGGCGCTGCTCGCGGCCACCAACGGCCCTTTCACGCACGCGTTCGAGGCGCAGCGCGGCGCCGACGTGGCCGTCACCGCCAACGCGGCCCGCGCGACCGGCGCCGACCTGGCCGCGACCAGCCGTCTGCCCGGCGTCACGGCCGCCGCCGGGCCGTTCGCCCAGGCCACCGTCCTGGCCGATTCGCAGGGCCAGCCCTGGGGGCAGCTGCGGCTGGTCGGGCGGCCCGCGGCGGGCGGGCCCGTCGACGACCTGGTGCTGAACGCCGGGCACTGGGTCGACGGGCCCGGCCAGGTCGTGCTCAACGGCTACAACGGCAACGGCGGCGTCTCCGTCGGCAGCACCCTGCAAATGACGAGCGCGCCGGGCAAGCCGACCCTCACCGTGGTGGGCATCGCCAACTCCGTCACCAGCACCGCCGACGGCTGGGTCGCCCCTGGTGAGATCGCGGCGCTGCGCACGCCCGGCACGCCGCCGACCGCGCAGGTGCTCTACCGGTTCGCCGCCGCCGGCAGCGACGCGCAGATCCGCGCCGACGTGAGCGTGATCACCCGGGCGCTGCCCGCCGGGGCGGTCGTCGCGAGCGCCTCCTGGCTCACCGCGCAGTTCAGCGCGACCGGGAATGGCGCGATCATGGAGCCGTTCATCATCGCGTTCGCGCTCATCGGCCTGGTGATGGCGGTCCTGATCGTGGCCAATGTGATCGGCGGCGCGGTGGTCGCGCAGTACCAGCGGATCGGCGTGCTGAAGTCCCTCGGCCTCACCCCGGCCCAGGTGGTGGCGGTCTACCTGAGCCGCGTGGGCTGGCCGGCCCTGGCCGGCTGCCTCACCGGCGTGGCGGCGGGGGCCCTGCTGGCCATCCCGGTGCTGCACCAGTCGGCCGGCGCCTACGGCGTCGGCCGCCAGCAGGTGCCATCGTGGGCGCTGGTCATCGCGCCGGCCGGGATGCTCGCGCTGACCATGCTGGCCGCGCTCGGGCCGGCCGTCCGAGCCGGACGGCTCTGCGCCGTCGACGCGATCGCGGCCGGGCGCGCCCCTCGCTCCGGCCGTGGCTACGCCGCGCACCGGCTGGCGGCCAGGCTCCGCCTGCCGCGACCGGTCGGCCTCGGCGTCGCCGCGCCGTTCGCCCGGCCCGCCCGGACCCTGGTGACCCTGGCCGCGGTCGCGTTCGGCGCCACCGCCGTCATCTTCGCGGTCGGCCTGCACTCATCGCTCAGCCGCGCGGCGCAAACCCAGTCCCAGTCCGGCACGGTCCCGGTCCAGATCCAGCTGGACGGCAACGGCGGCCCCGGCCCGAACCAGCGGCCGACCGCTGCTCAGTTCGCCGCGGTCACCGCCGCGCTGCGCGCGCAGCCGGGAACCGCGCACGCGGTGACGCTCTACGGCAACCAGGTCACGGTCACGGGGATCTCCCAGCAGGTTCAGGCGCTCGCCTTCGACGGGCCCGCCGCCTGGACCGGGTACGGGCTCATCGCCGGCCACTGGTACGACGCGCCCGGCCAGGTCGACGTCAACACCGACTTCCTCGACGCGAGCGGCCTCGCCCTCGGCGACACCACGACCGTGGACACCGGGACCGCCCAGGTCACCGTCCGGATCGTCGGCGAAGTGTTCGCGCCGTCACACGAGCCGCGCCTCTACGGCGCCACCCAGACCCTGCCCGGGCTGGCCACCATGACGAACTTCTGGCAGGTCGACGTGGGACTGCGTCCCGGTACCAGCGCCGCCGCCTACATTCAGGCGGTGAACGGCAGGCTCGGAGCGAACAGCCCGTTCGCCGCGACGCCGCCAATGACCGGGCCGTTCTACGCGATCGCGAGCGCCCTGATCGGCCTGCTCGCGCTGATGGTCGCGATCGCGGCCGGCCTCGGCGTGCTCAACACGGTCCTGATGACCACCAGGGACCGGGTGCACGATCTCGGCGTCTTCAAGGCGCTCGGCATGCGTCCCGGACAGATCATCACCATGGTCATCTGCTGGATCGCCGTCCCCGCGATCATCGCCGCCGCGATCGCGGCACCCGCCGCCGTCGCGCTCAACACCGCCACCCTGCACTCCATGGGCGCCATCTCCCACACCGGCATCCCGGCCAGCTTCACCCAGGTGTTCGGCCCGGTCAGGCTCGCGCTGCTCTCGCTGGCGGCGCTGGCGATCGCGGTCGCCGGGGCGCTGCTCCCCGCCACCTGGGCCGCCCGCGCCCGCCCGGCCACGGCGCTGCACGCCGAGTGACGGTGCGCAGCGAATCGGCCAGCACCGGTGAACCCGGTATCCGCCCGGCGGCAACCGCCCGGATGCCGCGTTCGCCCGACCGGAAGGCCGTACGGTGGAACCCGTGACAGCCGGACAGGACACAGCCGACCGCGGGACCGGTGGCGCGCCGCTGCGCGTGGTCATCGGCGAGGACTCGGTGCTGCTCCTGGCCGGCCTGGTCAAGGTCCTCGAGGGGGCCGGGTTCGAGGTCGTCGCGACCGCCGGCGACGGCACCGCGCTGCTCGAGGCGGTCGAGCGCGAACAGCCCAACCTGGTGATCGCCGACGTCCGGATGCCCCCGACCCATACCGACGAGGGCATCAGGGCCGCGCTCGCCATCCGGAGCCGGTGGCCGGACATAGCGATCCTCGTCCTCTCGCAGTACGTGGAGGAACGCTACGCCGCTGACCTGCTCTCCGCGAACACCAGCAGCGTCGGCTACCTGCTCAAGGACCGCGTCGCCGACGTGGCCGACTTCCTCGAGGCGCTGCGCCGGGTAGCGGCGGGCGGGACCGCCCTCGACCCCGAGGTCGTCGCCCAGCTGCTGCTCCGCCGGGGCGCCGACCCCATGGAAGCGCTCACCCAGCGCGAGCGCGACGTCCTCGCCCTGATGGCCGAGGGCCGCTCCAACGCCGAGATCGGCTCCGCCCTGGTGATCACCGACAGCGCCGTCTCCAAGCACATCAACTCGATCTTCGCCAAGCTCGGCCTGCACCCCGGCGACACCGGCCACCGTCGCGTCCTCGCCGTCCTCCGCTACCTAGGCGCCGCCCCGGGAGGAACGGATGGCTGACCCGTACCGGCTGGAGCGGTTCGCGGCCGCGCAGGACCGAGGCGGGACCTACGATCGGGCGGTCGCGGAGTTGCGCGCGGGCAGGAAGCAGAGCCACTGGATGTGGTTCGTCTTTCCGCAGATAGCGGGCCTCGGATCCAGCCCGATGGCGCAGGAGTTCGCGATCGGGTCGCTGGCCGAGGCGCGGGCTTACCTGGCGCACCCGGTCCTCGGGCCTCGGCTGGCCGAATGCTCGCGGATACTGAACGCCGCCGCCGACGGCGTCAGCGCCACGGGGATCCTCGGGCCGATTGACGCCATGAAGCTCCGCTCGTCGATGACGCTGTTCGCCGCCGCCGCGCCCGAAGAGCCGGCATTCACCGACGTGCTAGCGCGGTACTTCGACGGCGAGCCCGACCAGGCCACGCTCGAACGGCTCTGACCAGACGTCTCCTGAAAGCCGGGCCTACCAGGCGAGGAAGGGGCTGTAGGTGATGCCGGAAGTATCGGCCAGGTGAAGGTTGACGGCGGTGAAGCGGGTGCCGTTGACGATGCCGGAGGTGCCGCAGGAGGCCATGAGGTGGGCGCCCGACGGATCGGGCCCGGCGGCCCAGGACCGGGTCGCCCCGGTGGCCAACGACACCACCGTGACCCCGGTGCCGGTGGGGTAGGCGGCGAACCTGGCGTCGGGGGAGACGGCGAGCGACGTGCCGGCCGGCGGCGGGGTGCCCGCCACGGCGACCAGCCACTGCGGCTTCCCGCTGCCCTCGAGTCTGAGCTCGTAGATCCGGCGGCCGGTGTACAGGACGAACGTCCGG
>Ga0302314_10016648_pt1 | contig 12397 bp, 8 predicted proteins | sample III_Palsa_N2_3_FD_200533 | JGI IMG/M metagenome (GOLD analysis project Ga0302314, IMG submission 200533) | Peat permafrost microbial communities from Stordalen Mire near Abisko, Sweden - III_Palsa_N2_3 | ecosystem: Environmental > Terrestrial > Soil > Palsa > Peat permafrost | place: Sweden...
ACATCGCTGCCATGTCCCAAAGGAGGAATTGCGGATTGTCTGCTTCGATCGGCAGCCTCCGCCGCGGGCTGACATTCGCTCGGGCGGCGCTAAACAACCGACTCTGGTTGCTAGTTGCGCAACGGAGAGGACCCAGAAGGCGACATTAACGCCCTCTCGCGCACGTCCCGACTTTGGTCGTTCGGTCAGATTCTGATTAGGCTTGGTTTGGCCGGTGGCCGACTGGCGACGTCCATCGATATTGTCGCCGAAACCCATACTTCGCTAACCAGCCCCTGTTATCTAATCTCTCTCTTCAAGCCGGACGCGGTAGCTGCCGTCGTGCGATGCGGCAGCATGCCGTTCGGCGAGTTTTCCCGTCCCGGTCTAATCCGGTACCAGATCGCGTAAAGCGCCGGCAGGAAGACCAGCGTCAGCGCCGTGCCGCCGATCGTGCCGCCGATGAGCGTAAAGGCAAGCGATCCCCAGAACACCGAGAAGGTCAGCGGGATGAATGCGAACACCGCGGCGAGCGCCGTCAGGATCACCGGCCGCGCTCGCTGCACGGTCGCCTCAACGACGGCGTGATAGGGATCGAGCCCGTCGGCCTCGTTCTGGTGGATCTGCCCGATCAGGATCAGCGTGTTGCGCATGATGATCCCGGCGAGCGCGATCAGCGCGAGGATCGCGTTGAACCCGAACGGCTGGTTGAACAGCAGCAAGGTCGGCACCACGCCCACCAGCGCCAGGGGCGCGGTCAGCAGCACCATCGCCATCGCCGACATCGACCGGACCTGGAAGATGATCACCACCATCATCAGGATGATCATCAGCGGAAAGACCGCGGCCAGCGCGACGTTCGCCTTGCCGGCCTCTTCGAGTGCCGCAGCGGTCTCGATCTTGTAGCCCGGCGGCAGCGCGTCGACGATCGGCTTGATTTGCTTGATCACCTGTAGCGAGATGTCCGGCGGCTGATACTGCTCGCCGATGTCGCCGCGCACGGTGATCGTCGTATAGCGATCGCGGCGGCGCAGGATTGGATCCTCCATGCGGATCTTGGCCTTGCCGATCTGGTCGAGCGGAACGCGCTGCCCGGCGCTGCCGGTCAGCGTAAAGGCGTCGAGCTTGGCGGGATCCAGGCGATCGGGGCCGGCGCTGCGCGCGATCACCTCGACCGAACGGATGTCCTCGCGGACCTGCGTGACGGGCGTGCCAGTGAGCAGAAACTGGAGCTGCTGCGAAGCATCGTGCGAGCTCAGCCCGATCGCGCGCAACCGGTCCTGGTCGAGCACGAAGTGGACGGTCGGCACGCGCTCGCCCCAATCGGTATTCACCTGCCGCATCGAGCCGTTCTTGAGCATCGCCTGGCGAACCTGCTCGGCGATCTCGCGGACCTTGTCCTCCTGCGGACCCATCACGCGGAAGGCGACCGGGAACGGCGAATAGGGCCCGAACACGATCTGCGTCGCGCGGATGCGCGCGCCGGGGACGAGGCCCTGCGCCGCGACCTGGCGGACGCGCAGCTTGAGCGTCTCGCGATCCTCCTTGCTCGGTGTCAGCACGACGATCTTGGCGAAGGACGGATCGGGCAGCTCTGGCGACATGGCAAGGAAGAAGCGCGGCGCTCCCTGGCCGATATAGCTGGTGACGATCTTGGCTTCGGGCTGCTTGCGCAACCAGGTCTCCATCTTGGCGGTCGCGGCGCTGGTCGTCTCGATGCTGGTTCCCTCGGGCATCTGCACCTCGACGAGCACCTCGGGGCGGTCCGAGATCGGGAAGAACTGCTGCTTGACGAAGCCCATGAAGAAAATCGCGACGAGGAACAGCGCGACGACGGTGAGCGCCACCTTCTTCTTGTTGTCGACCATCCAGGAGATCAGCGACCGTAGCCGGTTGTAGCGCGGCGTGCCGTAGATAGCGGCGTGGCCGCCCTCGATCTTTGCAATATCGGGGAGCAGCTTGACGCCGAGATAGGGCGTGAACACCACCGCCACCACCCAGGATGTCAGTAGCGCGAAGCCGACCACCCAGAAGATGTTGCCGGCATATTCGCCCGCGCTGGACTTGGCGAAGCCGACTGGCATCAGCCCGATCGTGGTGACCAGCGTGCCCGCCAACATCGGCGCCGCGGTATGGCCCCAGGCGTAGGTCGCGGCGGTGACGCGGTCGTGGCCCTCCTCCATCTTGACCACGATCGTCTCGATGATGACGATCGCATCGTCGACCAGCAGGCCGAGCGCGAGGATGAGCGCGCCGAGTGTGATCCGATCGAAGTCGCGGCCGGTCGCCAGCATGATGACGAATACGCCCGCCAGCGTCAGCGGCACCGCCATCGCGACGACGATGCCCACACGCCAGCCCAGGCTGATCAGGCTGACCGCGATCACTACCGCCAAGGCGACGAAGAACTTCAGCATGAACTCGTCATAGGCCTCCTTGATGTTCACCGCCTGATCGGTGACCTTGGTGAAGGAGAGGCCGAGCGGCATGTCGGCGGAGATCGCCTTCGCCTCCGCGTCGAGGTCCTTGCCGAGCTGGAGGCCGTTGTAGCGCTCCTTCATCACCACGCCGAGTTCGAGCGCGGGCTCGCCTTGGTTGCGGATCAGAAAGGTCGCGGGATCCTCGTAGCCGCGCTTGACGTCGACGACGTCCGACAGCTTGAGCGTCTTGCCGCCCGCGATGATCGGCGTGTCCTTGATCTTCTGGAGATCGTCGAGCGCGCCGTCGAGGCGCACCTGGACCTGCGGGCCATCGGTGTCGATCGACCCGGCGGGGGTAACGAGATTTTGGTTGGCGAGCGCGGCGAACACGTCGCGCGCCGAGACGCCGAGATTGGCGAGGCGGGCATAGGAGAATTCGACGTAGATCTTCTCGGGCCGCTCGCCGATGATGTTGACCTTCTTGACGCCCGCGACGTGGAGCAGCCGCTGGCGCAGATCTTCGGCTTGGCGGACGAGCAGGCGTTGCGGCTCGCCGCGGGCTTTGAGCGCATAGAGCGCGAAGGTGACGTCGCCATATTCGTCGTTGATGAACGGACCGGCGACGCCGGTCGGCAGCTTCGAGGCTTCGTCGCCCAGCTTCTTGCGCGCCTGGTAGAATTCCTCTGGAACCTCGGCGGGCGGAGTCGGGTCCTTTAGCGTCACCGTGGTGAAGGCGAGACCGGGCCGCGTGAACGTCTCGGTGCGGTCGTACCATTTGAGTTCCTGCATCCGCTTCTCGAGCGGCTCGGCGACCTGGTCCTGCATCTCCTGCGCGGTGGCGCCGGGCCAGGTCGTGACGAAGGTCATCGATTTGATCGTGAATGTCGGGTCTTCGGCGCGGCCGAGATGGACGAAGGCGAATAACCCCGCCACCGAGATCGCGATGATCAGGAACAGCGTGACCGCGCGCTCGTGGACCGCCAGCGCGGAGAGGTTGAAGCCGCTCATCGCGCCGCGACCGCGTCGGGGGCGATGCGGACCGCCTCGCCCTGGTGGAGCAGATGCGCGCCGAGCGCGACGAAGCGCTCACCCGACCTAAGGCCGCCAGTGATCGTCGCGGTCTCGTCGCCGAGGCCGGAGAGCCGGACTGGACGCCATCTGACCTGGAGCGGCGATCCGGCGACGATCCACACGCCCGGACCGTGGCCATTGTCGAACAGCGCCGACAGCGGCGCCTCCATCGCGCCCGCCGACTTCGCATCCGCCAGCCCGATCGTCACTGTCGCGCCGAGCGGCGCGTTGGCCGCCGCGCCCTCGAGCACGTAACGCGCGTCGAAGGTGCGGGTCTGCGGGTCGGCCGCGTTGGAGAGCTGGCGCAGGCGCGCCGCGCCCGACGTGTCCGCATTGAAGATCGCCGCGGACGCGGTCGATCCGATCGCGGGGCGGATCGTCTCGGGCAGACTGATCGTCGCCTCGCGCGGCCCCGAATGTGCCAGCCGCACCACCGTCTGCCCGGCAGTCACGACCTGGCCCGGCTCGGCGAGCGTCTCGACGACGACGCCGCCTGCGTCGGCCAAGAGCACCGAATAGCCCGCCTCGTTGCGCGCGACGCCGGCCTGCGCCTGTGCCGCATCGAGCTGCGCCTTGGCCGCGTCGGCCGCGGCCTTCGCCTGGTCGTAGGCCGATGCTGACACGGCACCCGCCGAGACGAGATCGCGGTAGCGCTTCTCGTCCGCGGCGGTCTGGAGCGCCTTGGCGCGCGCCGCGGCGACGGAGCCTGCCTGCGCAACGGTGGCGAGCGCGAGATCGGTGCGGTCGATCCGCATCAGTGGCTGGCCGCGGCGGACGACCTGCCCGGTGTCGACCAACCTCTCGACGATCTTGCCAGGCACGCGGAAACCGAGATCGCTCAGCACTCGCGCCGAGACGATGCCGGTAAACTCGCGCGTAGCCTCGCCGGTGGCACCGACGGTCGCGACGCGCACCAGCGGCGCATCGACACGCGGGTCGGCAGGCGGCTTCGCGCAACCGGAAAGCGCGAGCGATACCGCGCTGAACAGGAGAAGCGAGCGGGTATGATCTAGGCGTAGCATGCAAAGCGCTCCCGATTGCGCCGCGCTCATCTGTCAACGAGTGACCGATATGTCAATGCGTCACAAGTAACATTTGACGATTAATTACTACGGCGCGAGGCTCCGCAGCACGAGGCTCGCCACTTCGTTGACGCCGTCGGGCACGGCCTCGAGATTATATTGTAGCATCGCAGGGTTCATGAACGGCTGGAAGACCAGCATGATCGCCCGCGCGGCCTCGTCGATCGGCGTCTTCCTCTCGAATTCGCCGGATGCGCGCCCGTCCTGGATGATCCCGGTGAGGATCAGGCCGACCTCGTCGAGATAGGCCATCGCCGACGGCCATTTCTCCGCGCAGGAATAGGAGGCGATCTCGTAGAGCTTCTGATCGCTGAAGGCGATCTCGGTGGTCGCGGTGGCGATGGTGCGAAACAGGCGGCGGAGACGGTCAGTCGCCGATTTTCCCTCCGCCAGCGACTCACGCACCTGCGCGACGATCGTACCCAGGCATTTGCTGCAGATCGCTTCGCCGATCGCCTGCTTGGATTCGAAGAATTTGTAGATGTAGGCCTTCGAAAAGCCGATCGCCTTGGCGAGATCCGCGACGGTGGTCTTGCCATACCCGTAGCGGCTGAAATGTTCGTCAGCGGCCTCGATGATCTGGTCACGGATATTGTGTTCGGCGGGGCCACGTTGGCCGGCCGCGCTGCTGGCTTGGAGATCGCTCATGGCAGCCACGTAGGCCTATTCAGGCACATTGACAACGGATGACCCATACGTATATCAGTCACTCACCGTCATCCTGATCTGAGGCTTTCATGCGCGCTCCCTCTCTGGCGACGGCACTCGCCGCGTCGAGCCTCCTCGCCGGCTGCGCCGTCGGACCCGACTATCATAGCCCCGGGCTCGCCGCACCAGCCACCTTCATGGGCAGCGCCGCCGTCGCAGCGCGGGATGCCGCCCCAGCGCCCGCCACGGACGCGCGCTGGTGGTCTAGATTCGGGGACCCGATCCTGTCGGAGCTGGTAGACAAGGCGCTCTCGCAGAATCTCGACATCGCGCAGACGGTCGCCCGCGTCACCCAGGCGCGAGCCGGTCTGAACGCGGCGAGCGCGGCGCTTCTGCCCTCGGGCACGGTGACGGGATCGGCTGCCGCGGTAAAGCTCTCGCAGGACACGCTGCAAGGGCGCGAACTCACCGCCTTCGGGACGGGGCGCAACACGGAGAATTACGAGGCTGACCTGGGCGCGAGCTGGGAGATCGATCTGTTCGGCGGATTGCGCCGTGACCGCGAGGCGGCGCGGGACGAGTATCAGGCGTCGCGTGCTGGCGTAGCTGCGGCGCGACTGTCGGTCGCGGCGCAGGTTGCCGACACCTATATCGCGATCCGCGGGCTGCAGGAGCGGCTCACGGTGGCCGACGAGCAGGTCGCCACGCAGCAGCGGCTTGTCGACACGATCGGCCTGCAATATCGCAGGGGAATCGCCGCCGAACTGCAGCTGCGTCAATCCGAAGGCGTGCTCGCGCAGGTGCGGGGGACGGTACCGGTCCTCCAGGTCGCGCTCGACGATGCGCTGAATGCGCTCGACGTGCTGATGGGCGAGCAACCCGGCACCGAGCGCGAGCGGCTATCGACACCCAGCGCGATACCTGCGGCACCCGCCATCGCCGACATCGGCAGCCCCGCCGACCTGCTCCAGCGTCGCCCCGATCTGATCGTGGCCGAGCGCAAGCTGGCAGCGTCGAATGCCAGGATTGGATCGGCGATCTCCGAATATTATCCCAGATTCTCCCTGAGCGGCCTGATCGGTACCGCGACGACGGGCCCAGCGAGCCTGCTCACCGGCGGCGCGACGCAGGCGCAGGGGGTGTTCGGGCTGCGCTGGCGGCTGTTCGACTTCGGCCGCGTCGACGCCGAGATCAAGAGCGCGCGCGGCCGCAACGCCGAGGCGCTGGCGGCCTACCGCCTGTCTGTGCTGCGTGCGTCCGAGGACGTCGAGGACGCGTTCTCGGCGCTGGTCAACCGCGAGCAGCAGCAGCGCACGCTGGCGGGCGGCGCCAAAGCGCTTACTCGCGCCCAGCAATCCTCAATGGCAGCCTACAAGGGCGGAGTCGTCAGCCTGATCGAGGTGCTCGACGCCGACACGCGCCTGCTTGAGACCCGCGACGCGCTCGCGCAGGCTCGGACGGAGACCGCGCGCGCGGCAGTCGCTTCCTTCCGTTCGCTCGGCGGCGGATGGGATGGCGGCACGTCGGCATCTGATAGAATAACGCTCCGGTGATGCGAAACCTGACCGAATGACCCATAACGCGACATTCAGACGCCCCCCAACCGCTTCCCAACTTCCGCCGTTTATTCATATCGAATTTGACGGCCTATCTCAGCGAGCAGGAAAAGCCGTTGGTCGTCGTGAAAAGGGGTTTTCTACCATTGGCTTAAAATGGCGGGGCGGTTACCCTGTGCGCCACACAAGCAGCGAGGCCGTATGTCCAAGTGGCAATACCTCTCGGGCGCCGTGCTGGCCGTTCTGTTCGGCGCCACTAGTCAGGCCAGCGTGAATTCATCCGACGGCAGCTTCGAAAGCTCCGGTCTGCTGCTACATTATGAGGTGAGCGGTCGGGGTACCCCGGTCGTGGTGCTGGCCGGCGGCCCCGGGTTCGGGGCGGGCTACATGCAGCCCGTCGTCGACATGGTCGCCAAGGATCACACTGTGATCCTTCTCGAACAACGCGGGACGGGGCGCTCGCTTCCAGCGCAAGAGACGCCCGAGACGGTCAACGAAGATCTTGTCGTATCAGACCTCGAAGCCCTGCGGCACAAACTTGGCTATTCTCGCTGGATCCTGCTCGGTCATTCCTTCGGCACCTTGACCGCGATGAAATATGCAGTCGCGTACCCTGAACATGTGCGGGCCATGGTTTTGTTGGCGGCGATGCCGCCCCGTCAAGCGGACGATCATTTGGATGCCAATTTCCAAGCGCGTCTTCCCGCGTCGGCCGGCCCGGCGTTCCATGCGCTGATGGTGAAGTCTCGAGCGGCCACAACGGATGCCGAGCGGAATGACCTCAGCGAACAGATGAACGAACTTGTGCTCCCGGCCTATCTCTACGATCCTTCGAAAATGCCCGAAGTCATCGCGCTTTCCAAAGCTGCGGGCATGAATGCGATGACGGGCCATCTGATCCAGCAATCCGTTGGAAACTATGATCTAACCAAAGGGCTTTCCACAATTTCCGCACCCACTTTGATCGTTCAAGGCGTGGCCGACCCTCTCGATCCCTCCATCGCCGCGAAGACACAAGCAGCGATCCCCAAAGCAAAGCTCAACGTGATTGCGAATTGCGGCCATTTCGCCTGGGTCGAGGCACCCGACAAACTGTCGCTGCTACTCACTAAATTCCTCGTCGACAAATAAACACAGTTATTTTGCTAGCGTTTTATCGCTCCGAACGTCGGCCCGTCGGCGAATGGGCCGGGCTATCACGCGTCGACGGCCTATAGCCGCTCTTTGCACCGTACCGAAGACCCATAACTCGCCATTCCGGCGCGCCTTCCGGCTTTCCAACTTCGGGAAAGTCGGTCGAAACGGCTTGGCGTGGAGCCTTTTCCAGCGGCCTCCAGGCGCTGACCCGCGCTAAGCCACCAATCCGTTCACTGCGCCGCACCCGTGTCTTTGCCGTACTAGATCCTTATTGACGGCGAAGGCGATGAAGGGCGCGGAGCCGAGCAGAGCCTGGACGCGATGGTCATGCCTCCTGCGGCGCGCGAGCGGCATCAGTTGACCGCACGCGCTCGCGATAGTCCGCAAGTTCTTCCCCGAGGTTAGCCGACGACAGGATTGCAGCGATGTAGCCGTCCGGGCGGATGAGCACCCATTGGTCGGCGGCGAGGCCGTAAGCGTCGGCGATGTGGGATCCATCGTCGATAATATCGCCATGATCGCCCACTATTGCCACGCGGATATCCGCTTGGGCAGCCGGTCGCTCGGCAGCTTCATGACCCAGCAGGGTCCATTGCGGGCCTTTAAACAAAAAGAACAACCGGGTGGGCTGGCCAGCCCTCCCCCGACAAGGAGCATCAGGTGCGCGGTCGCCCGCCCGGAGCGTCGCTCGGCCTGAGTCCTTAACCGTGAGCGATGAGGTTCGATAGCCGATGTCGAGCTGACGTGCCTCGCGATCGCGCCGCATGGTGCCCTGTTTCGCTTCGCCGAGAAGGCGGGTCGCCAAGCCGAGCATGCTTTTCGCGATCGGTCGGCGCTCTTCTTCGTAGGTATCAAGCAGCGCATCCGGGGCTCCGGCCAAGGCAGCTCCCAGTTTCCAGCCAAGATTGTAGGCATCCTGAACACTGGTGTTGAGCCCCTGGCCGCCGGTCGGCGGATGAGTATGGGCGGCATCGCCGGCCAGGAAAACGCGGCCGACCCGATAACGATCGGCCAGGCGCGCGTTCATCGAATAGACCGACGCCCAGGATACCGAGTGCACCTCGATATCGGCTCGCCCGGTCCTTTCCTCGATTAGCGCGGTCAGGGCAGCCGGCGAGAGATCGACGTCCCCATCCAGCGCTACCGGCCCCTGCAACTGGAAGAGATCCGTGCCCGCGAGCGGGCAGAGCATCAGTTGCGTTGCCGGGGACCCGAGCTGGAAGCGATGCCATGCGAGGCGATCGAGCCCGATCAGGCGCACGTCTGCGACCAGCGCGCGAACACCCAGCGTCTCCCCCGGAAATCCCACATCGAGCGCGTGCCGCACGAAGCTGCGGCCGCCGTCCGTACCGACCAGGAAGCGGGCACGGACGGGATGCTCGCCGGAAGCGTCCTCGATCCGGGCCGATACGACCTCTGCATCCTGCTCGAAGCCTATGAGTCGTTTGCCGAACTGCGGCTCATGCCCCAATTCGGCCAGCCGTTCCCGCATCACTGCCTCAGTCGCGAACTGCGGGAGCATGAGCGGCGCGGCATAAGGTTCGGACGGGCTCGCGGCGGTGTCTTCCCCTGTCAGCAGGGATTCTTCCGTCATGCCGTCCGCGAGATAGCGCCGTAGCGGTGGATAGGGGCCGCCGGCCGCCGCCAAGCGATCGACGAAGCCCAGATCTTCGAACACCTCCATCGTCCTCGGCTGGATGCCCTTGCCGCGCGATCCGCCGAACGGCAGCGCGTTCTGCTCGATCAGCACAAAGTCGACGCCGCGCCGAGCGAGGTCGATCGCGAGCGTGAGGCCCGCCGCGCCCGCTCCGACGATCAGGACATCAGTATCATAGAACATTGCTGTCTCCGCGAATCAGTGTGTACTATGCACGTATCCATTCCCGTCGGCCGAGGCAATAAAAAGCGTGAGTAATACACATGACCGCGATGTTCTGCGAGGGCTCCACGCCGCGCTCATCGATCTGGTGGACGAGATCAACCGGCCGCGCCGCGATGACCGCCTCATTGAGGAGGCGGGCATACCACTGGATCGCGCGCTGTTTCCGCTGCTCGCACGCATCGGGAGATATGGTCCGATCGGCGTCGTCGAACTCGCCGACCGTACGGGCCGGGATCATACGACAATCAGTCGGCAGATGACCAAGCTCGAGGAATTGGAGCTCATCGAGCGCAAGGCTTCGGACCGGGACAGGCGTGTGCGCGAAGCCGCCGTGAGCAAGAAAGGGCGCGACATGATCGCGGTACTTAACGCTGCGCGCGAGCGGCTGGCGAACCGCATTCTTGTCGACTGGACCGATGCCGATCTCGATCAACTTCGGGGACTGCTTCGCCGTTTCGCCGATGATCTCATGAAATAGCCATGCGGCCAAACGAGAAGCCCATGCCGGCAATGCGCGGACGACTGCTCGCGGGATCTCATGGAGGAGAGCCGGAGGGTTTCGTGCATCGGTCGGCCCGGCCGCCAGCTCGACAAAGTCGCGACGACCCAATCCCGGCCGCTCGCGGCCTCTTTTCTTCTCTCCAGCTTCGGCCATTGTTTCATCTCGCCTGAGGCCCGGCCGGTTGCTGCTGATCTGCGCGGGCAATGACGCAGCTTGGGACATAGGCGACATTCACGCCGCTCAACCCGAGCGGCCGCTTCTGGCAAATCTGGTCCTTCGCGGCTGCGTCGCAGCCGAGCGTGACCAATGTCGAGACGGTCTCATTGAGCTGCTGCCGGTTTCGTGGACACCGAGATAAGGTGTTTTCGAGACCGGAGGGTGGCAATGCAACGACGGAAGTTCAGCCGCGAGTTTAAGCTTGAGGCGGTGAGGTTGATCAGGGAACGGGGCGTCACGGTGGCGCAGGCGGCCCGCGATCTCGACGTGCACGAGAACGTGCTGCGCAAATGGGCGCGTGATCATGAGGCCGATCCAGGATCGGCATTTCCTGGGCACGGCGTGATGAAGCCGGAGCAGCAGGAGATTGAGCGGCTTCGCCGCGAGCTTGCCAGGATGAAGGCGGAGAAGGACACGCGAAGGCACTCGACCCTCGGCTATCTCAGCCCGATGGACTTCGAGCGGCAGGCGCGAGTAGCTTAACCTCGTGTCCGTGAAACCGGCAGCAGCTCATCTGTGGGACATTACCGCAGTCGGCGCGCTCCAGGATGTCGCCTCGACAATGCGCCATCACGGCATGACGGTCGAGGTAGTCGGCCTAAACGAGGCCAGCGCCATTCTGGTGGATCGTCACGCCCCAGATATGCGCGACATGGCCGTCTGAACGAACGGCGAGTCTTGGCACGCCTTCGAAGGCGGCTGAGCATCTGATACTGGGTCTTCGCCGTCGCGAAATTGTGCGTCGGCTCGTGCTAATTGCCGCCGTCCAATGAATCAGGGGGCAAAACCGGAAAGCGCGTTGGGTAATGTCTCGTTAGTGATCTTCGGCTAATTCTGAACCGCTAAAACGAGCGTGGCCAGTCATGTACCGATCCAACGTGAATCTCGCTCTGCAGACCTGCATACTCGGGGTTGCGTTTTTCATCCTGGCATCAGCTAGCATCGCGCTGACCCGCTTTGAGGGCGGAGTTGCCTTCCTATGGCCTGCGACTGCTCCGTTGCTGGCTTTTCTCGCGGTACGGCTGCCAAGGGAATGGCCGTACCCTGTCGCAGCGACACTGATCGCCTCGTGGCTCTCTTCCTGGTTCTTCGGCGCCGGCCCGGTGACGGGGATTCCAATCGCCTTCGCGATCGTCGGCGAAGCGTTGATAGCGGCCACCATCCTACGATCTGCCGGAGACAAATTCTACGGCTTTGACAGCCTTACCTCTCTTGGTATCTTCGTGTTCGCGGCCGGAGGGATCGCGCCAATGCTCAGCGCCTTCGTTGGCGCTTGGGCGATTGCCGGACATCCAGGTCAGCTCTTTTGGCCAAATTGGCGCGCCTGGTATGCCGCCCATAGTCTCGGAACGGTCAGTCTCGCCCCGCTACTGCTGCTGTCGCTGCGGGGAGAAGCCATCCGGTGGGTGCGCAACGCGACCCGACGGCGCCAGATAGAGGCGCTGCTGCTGCTCGGCACGGTGGTCGCAACAAGCTGCTACGTCTTCGGCCAGGCGAGGCTACCGTTATTGTTCTTGCCATTGCTTCCTCTCCTGCTTGCGACGTTCCGGCTTGGCCGGATCGGTGCCACCATGTCGGTGGTAATTCTCGCGGCCATCGGCGGCGCTTTGACGATCCGGGGCAACGGGCCGATCAGTCTGATCCACACCTCGATCGGCGGGCGGGCCCAGTTTTTCCAATTCTATCTCACGGTGGCCGTGTTCATGGTCCTTCCGGTGGCCGCCGATCTGAAGCGACGCACCGCTTTGGTGTCGCAGCTGAAAGCGAGCGAGGCCAGCTATCGGCTCGTTGCCGACAGCCTGGGCGACACGATCATTCACACCAGCCTCGATGGCGACGTCCGTTTCGCGTCAACGGCGATCGTCGACCTGACAGGATATGAGGCGGTGGATGTGCTCGGGCGG
>Ga0302314_10016649_pt1 | contig 12396 bp, 11 predicted proteins | sample III_Palsa_N2_3_FD_200533 | JGI IMG/M metagenome (GOLD analysis project Ga0302314, IMG submission 200533) | Peat permafrost microbial communities from Stordalen Mire near Abisko, Sweden - III_Palsa_N2_3 | ecosystem: Environmental > Terrestrial > Soil > Palsa > Peat permafrost | place: Sweden...
GAGCAGGTCACGCTGATGCTCATGTCCCAGGTGCTGGAGGATGTGATCCCCCACGCCTGTCCCGTTGTCCTGTCTGGCCCCAGTTTCGCCGGCGAGGTGGCGCGCGGCCTGCCCACCGCCGTCACCCTGGCCTGCCCGGACGAGGCGCTGGGCCAGACCCTGGCGCGGACCCTGGCGACGCCGGCCTTCCGCCCCTACTGGAGCGCCGACATCATCGGCGCCGAGGCCGGCGGGGCGGTCAAGAACGTGCTGGCCATCGCCTGCGGCATCGCCGAGGGCCGGGGGCTCGGCCGCAGCGCCCACGCCGCCCTGATAACCCGGGGTTTCGCCGAACTGACCCGGCTGGCCGTGGCGCTGGGCGGCGAGGCCGAGACGGTGGCGGGGCTATGCGGCCTGGGCGATCTGGTGCTGACCTGTTCCAGCCCGCAATCGCGCAATATGAGTCTTGGCTTGGCGCTCGGCCGCGGCGAGAGCCTGGAGACGGCCCTCACCGGCAAGCTGTCGGTCGCCGAGGGCCTGGAATCGGCGCCGGCGGTAGTCGCCCTGGCCAAGCGGCTGGACGTGGAGGCGCCGATCTGCGAGGCGGTGGCGGCGGTGTTGGGCGGCGACCTGGATCTGGATGTGGCCATAGGCGGATTGCTGGCCCGGCCGCTGCGCGCCGAGAGGGAGAACTGACCATGGCGACCTTTGTCCTGACCTGCGTCGACCACCCGGGCGCGCTCGATCGGCGCATGGCGACGCGGGAGGCCCACCTGGCCTATGTGGGCGAGCATATCTCGATGGTGAAGGTCGCGGGCCCGCTGTTGGATGACGACGGCCAGATGGCCGGGTCGATGTTCATCCTGGAGGCGCCCGACAAGGCGGCCGTCGAGGCCTTCTCCGCCGCCGATCCCTACCGGCTGGCGAACGTGTTCGAGCGGGTCGAGGTCCGGTCCTGGAAGGTCACGGTCGGCGCTCTGGCGTGAACCCGGCGCGGCCCCTCCCCGGCGTGCGCCTCTGCGCCCTGGACGAGATCAAGGATCCCGGCGCCAAGGGGTTCCGTTTCCGCGAGGGCGACTATCTGTTCATGGGGTTCGTGGTGAGGCGCGACGGGGCCGTGCGCGGCTATGTCGACCGGTGTCCCCACGCCGGCACGCCCCTGGCCATGGTGGAAGACCGGTTCCTGACCCGCGAGGGCGACCTGATCCTCTGCTCGACCCACGGCGCGCTGTTCCGTCCCGAGGACGGGGCCTGTTTGGCCGGTCCCTGCGTGGGACTGTCGCTGACGCCCTGGCCGGTGGTGGTGGTGGATGGGGCGGTGCTGGTCGCTTGAAGTTCCTGCTCGGCCAATACACCGTCACCACCGGGCTTGTCCCGGTGGCCCATAATCACGACAGTTGGCCGATTGACCATAGCGAACAACTTGAACAGGTCGCGTCTATGGGTCGCCGGCACAAGGCCGGCGATGACGAACTAAATACATAGTTCAAACCAACCGCGGCTCCGCCCCGAACCCCGCCACTTCGTCCACCAGCGACTTCGCCGCTAACGCGACCAAGGCCCCGCCCTTTTCCGGCGTGGCCAGCAGCGGGTCCGAGCCCATGCGGCCATCGGGATGGCGGGCGCGGAAATCCGAAGCCTCGCGGATCGGGCCGGAGCCGGCGATCTGGGGCGCATAGTTGGCGGTCTTGATCGAGTCCGGATAGGCCCATTGGGTGACGGCGATCTCGGATGGCGTGGCGTGGCTGCCGTGGCCCACCGGGAACTGCTCGCGCGCCAGTTGGCCGACGCCGCGCAGGTCCCACCAGTTGCGCAGCTTCAGCGCATAGCCGGCCGGGCGGCGCGCGAAACTGGCCTCGGCGTAGAGTTCCGAGAACGCCGCCTCGATCGTGGCGACATTGCCGCCGTGCCCGTTCAGGAAATAGATCCGCTCGAAACCGTGCGCCGCCAGAGACCGGACCCAGTCGCCGATCGCCGCGATGAAGGTCGAGGGCCGCAGCGAAATCGTCCCTGGAAAGCCCAGATGATGCTGGGCCATCCCGATATTGAACGTCGGGCCGACCAGGATGTCGGCGCCGCTCTTGTGCGCTTCATGGGCGATGATCTCGGGGCACAGCCAGTCGGTGCCCAAAAGCCCGGTCGGCCCGTGCTGCTCGTTGGAGCCGATCGGGATGACGATGGACTTGGAGCGCTCAAGGAAAGCCTCGGTCTCGGCCCAGGTAGACAGGTGCAGCAACATGGTCAGCCTTGATGTGATGTGTCCGGCGCCAGGTTATCGCGCCAGGCGCGCACGACCGGCATGAAATCATCGGGCTGGGTGTCGAAGACCAGCATGTCGCCGTCGAACCGAATGTGCGGCTGAGCGCTGGCGCGCCAGAAGGCCGCCGCGGGCTGGAGCCAACTGGTGTCGTCCAGCGTGCCGGGCCGCAGGGTCAGGCTCATCACCGGGCCGGGCGGTGCGGTATAAATCCGTACGCCGCATTCGCCGCAGATATATTGCGGTATCTCGCGCCCGGACGCGGCGACGCGCACCCAGCTCTTGAGCACGCCCTTTGTGATCCGCAGCGTTTCGGGCGCGATCGGCATGGCCAGGCTGAAGGCCGCGCCGGTCAGGGTCTGGCAGTCGGTGCAATGGCAGGCGAACAGCGCGAACGGCGGGGCGGTCAACTCGTAACGCACCGCGCCGCAGGCACAGCCGCCCTGAGCCGGAAAGGTGGGGAGCCTGACCTTGGACATGGGTCATTGTCGCCGCGTCGCCGCGGGGCCGTCCACCACTTTCATCGGCCGCGAGCGCTTGCGCCGGCCCGCCCGGTCCGCATACTTCGCGCCAGTCGAAAAGGGAGCCGAGCGTGAGCGAGCCAGAGGTGTTTGCCGTCCCCGAGGAATGGGCCAAGCGAGCCCATATGGACGCGGCGGGCTATGAGGCGGCCTGGAAGCGGGTCGAGGCTGATCCGGACGGATTCTGGCGCGATGTCGCCGCGCGGCTGGACTGGATCAAGCCGTTCAGCGTGGTCAAGGACGTCTCGTTCGACCGCGACGACTTCCGCGTCCGCTGGTTTGCCGACGGGGTGCTGAACGTCTCGGCCAACTGCCTGGACCGGCACCTGCCGACGCGGGCCAATGAGGTCGCCATCATCTGGGAGGGCGATGATCCCAAGGACAGCCGCAAGATCACCTATGCCGAGGCGCACGCGGAAACCTGCCGCATGGCCAATGTGCTGAAGGCCTATGGCGTCCAGAAGGGCGATCGCGTCACCATCTATCTGCCGATGATCCCCGAGGCCGCCTACGCCATGCTGGCCTGCGCGCGGATCGGGGCGATCCATTCGGTGGTGTTCGGCGGCTTTTCCCCGGAATCCATCGCCGGACGGATTCTGGACTGCGACTCCAAGCTGGTGATCACCGCCGACGAGGGCCGGCGCGGCGGCAAGATCGTGCCGCTCAAGGCCAATGTCGACGAGGCGCTGAAGGAGTGTCCCGGCGTCGAGAACGTTATCGTCATCAAGCATACCGGCGCGGCCGTGCCCATGATCGCCGAACGCGACATCGCCTATGGCGAGGCGCGCGCCAAGGTTGCCGCCGACTGTCCGCCAGAGCCGATGGGCGCGGAGGACCCGCTGTTCATCCTTTACACCTCCGGTTCGACCGGAAAACCCAAGGGCGTGCTGCACACCACCGGCGGCTATCTCACCTGGGCCAGCTGGACCCATGAACTGGTGTTCGACTATCGCCCGGGCGAGATCTTCTGGTGCACCGCCGACGTGGGCTGGGTGACTGGGCACAGCTATATCGTCTATGGCCCTCTGGCCAATGGCGCCACCACCCTGATCTTCGAGGGCGTGCCCAACTACCCGACCACATCGCGGTTCTGGGAAGTGATCGACAAGCACCAGGTCGAGATCTTCTACACCGCGCCCACCGCGCTTCGTTCGCTGATGCGCGAGGGCGACGAGCCCGTGCTGAAGACCTCCCGCAAGTCGCTGCGCCTGCTGGGCACCGTCGGCGAGCCGATCAATCCGGAGGCCTGGCTTTGGTACCACCGCGTGGTCGGCGAGGGCCGCTGTCCCATCGTCGACACCTGGTGGCAGACCGAGACCGGCGCCTGCCTGATCTCGCCCCTGCCCGGCGCCACGCCGATGAAACCCGGCTCGGCGACCAGGCCCCTGCCCGGCGTCAAGCTGCAGATCGTGGACGCGGACGGCAAGCCGCTGGAGGGCGCGACCGAGGGCAATCTCTGCATCACCGACAGCTGGCCCGGCCAGATGCGCACGGTCTACGGCGACCATGAGCGATTCATCACCACCTATTTCACCACCTATCCCGGCAAGTATTTCACCGGCGACGGCTGCCGCCGCGACGCGGACGGCTATTACTGGATCACCGGCCGGGTGGACGATGTGATCAACGTCTCCGGTCACCGGCTGGGCACGGCCGAGATCGAATCCGCCCTGGTCGCCCACACCGCCGTCGCCGAGGCCGCCGTGGTCGGCTATCCCCACGACATCAAGGGCCAGGGCATCTACGCCTATGTGACGCTGAAGACCGACCAGACCCCGACCGAGGCCCTGCGCGCGGAGCTGATCAAATGGGTCCGCCACGAGATCGGCCCGTTCGCCGCGCCGGATCTGATCCAGTGGGCGCCCGGCCTGCCCAAGACCCGCTCCGGCAAGATCATGCGCCGGATCCTGCGCAAGGTCGCCGAGGGCGATGTGGGCAATCTGGGCGACACCTCGACCCTGGCCGATCCGGGCGTGGTCGCCGACCTGGTCGACAACCGGGCTGGAAAGTAGAGACAGCCGCGCGTCCTTTGTCCGATCGAAATCTACAGCCAAGATGAAGTCTCCACCATCGGGACGTCCAGTGTTAGGGTTCGCGCGTAGAGATTCGGACAAGATCAGCCAGGAGCAACCATGGGCCATCCCCCGATCTGGGCAATCGGCGCGCTCATCTGCACTCTAGGCTTGGCCGGCGCCGCTATCGCCGCCGTCGCGTCGCACGGGCCGCCGCCGGTGGTCGAGGTGGAGGCCGACTCTCGAGGCGCCTCCGGCGACATCCGCGCCCAGGTCGACATCGCCGCGCCCCCGGCCACGGTCTGGCGCGTGCTCATCGATTGCGGGCAGGTGCCGCATCTGATGGTCGGCGCCAAAAGCTGCAAGGTTTTGCAGCACGACCCGGCCGGCCATTGGGACGTTCGCGAGCAGATCAGTCAGGGCGCGCTATTGCCCGCCATCCGCACGGTGCTGCGTTCGGACTATGAAGCGCCCAGGGCCGTGCACTTCCATCGCGTCGACGGCGACCTGAAGGTGCTGGAGGGCAATTGGCTGCTGGAGCCGCTGGACTCCGGCCTGCGCACGCGGGTCTCCTACGACAGCCGGGTGCAGGCGCCGTTCGGCATTCCCGCCTTTCTGGCCCGGAGCGTGCTGCGCAGCGACATGCCCAAGACGATGAACAATCTGCGCAACGCCTGCGAGGCTGCCCAGGCCAAGATCGCGCTCGCCGAGACGCGTTAGAGAGCAGAGTTCGCGCTCCCTCTCCCCATGGCGTGGGGCGAGGGTTACAACGGAACGTCAAGGTTCCTGGAGTATCCCGCATGCAACGCCGGCTGGCCCTGATCGCGGCGTTCGCCTGCCTTTCGGTCCTTGCGTCACCATCAAACGGGCGCGCGGCCGAAACCGCGGTGCCCAAGGTCGAATACCATCTGCGGACCCTGCCCAATGGCTTGAAGGTGTTCAGCATCCGCGACCCGTCCACCGCCAATGTCTCGGTGCAGATGTGGTACGGGGTGGGATCGAAGAATGATCCGGCCGGCCGCTCCGGCTTCGCCCACCTGTTCGAGCACCTGATGTTCAAGGGCACGCGGGACATGCCGCCCGAGTTCCTGGACCGGCTCACCGAGGATGTCGGCGGCGCCAACAACGCCTCGACCAATGACGACTACACCAACTATTTCGAGACCGCGCCGGCCAGCCATCTGGAACCCCTGCTGTGGGCCGAGGCCGAGCGGCTGGGCGGCCTGGTGGTCGACGAGGCCGACTTCAGATCCGAACGCGCGGTGGTCGAGGAGGAGCTGCGCCAACGGGTGCTGGCCGATCCCTATGGCCGGCTCTATGCGCTGGACATCCCTGAAGCGTCCTACGTCCTGCACCCCTACCATCGTCCCGGCATCGGCAGCATCGCCGACCTCGACGCCGCGACTCTGCAAGACGTCCGTGCGTTCCACGCGGTCTACTACCGACCGGACAATGTCAGCCTGATCGTGGCCGGCAATTTCGAGCCCGCTCAGTTGGACGCCTGGGTCGACAAATATTTCGGCCCCATCCCCCGGCCAGCAGCGCCGATCCCGCAGGTGACCGCGGTCGAGCCGGCGCGCGGCGGGCCAAAGCTGATCGACGCCTATGGCCCCAATGTCCCGCTGCCGGCCGTGGTGCTGACCTTCGCCGGTCCGGACGCCGCCAGTCCGGACGCCACGGCGCTGCAGGTGCTGGATGCTATCCTGACCACCGGCAAGTCCTCACGCCTGTACCAGTCCCTGGTCTACAGCCAGCAGCTGGCCGAGAGCGTGCTGTCCGACGCCGAACTACGCCGGCAGCCGGGTCTGTTCGCGGTTGGGGCGGTCATGGCCGGGGGCAAAACCCCCGACCAGGGCGAGGCGGCGCTGCGGGCCGAGTTGAAGCGGCTGCGCGACCAGCCGGTGACCGCGGCGGAGCTGACCGCCGCGCGCAACCAGCTGATCGCCGACGTTCTGCGGGGCCGCGAGACCGCCGAAGGCCGAGGCTTCGAGTTGGGCGGCGCGATCGTGCTGGAAGGCGATGCGGCGCGGGTCAATTCCGACATTGCCGAGCTGCGCGCCATAACCCCCGCCGACCTGCAGCGCGCCGCCCAGCGCTATCTGGTCGACGATCGGCGCGTGACCATCCGCTATCGCCCCGAGAGCGAGCGCCCGGCCGGGCAAGCCGACGTTCTGGTGCAGGACTCCCCCCAGGTGGCCGCCGCGCCGCTTCAGGCCCCGGCCGTCATTCCCGTGGTCCAGACCCTGCCGCCGGACCAGCGCCAGGCGCCGCCCAGGCCAGGGCCGACCTTGGCGCCGGTCCCGCCCAAGGCGGCCGAGCGGACCCTGGCCAACGGCCTGCGGGTCATCGTCGCCATGACCAGCGATCTGCCGATCGTCACCGCGCAGCTGACCATCCAGGATGGGGCGGCGCGCGATCCGGCCGATCTGGCTGGGCTGGCCGGCGTAACCGCCGCCTTGTTGCCCCAGGGCTCGACAACCCGCTCGGCCAGCCAAATCGCCGCCCAGATCGAGGCCCTGGGTGGGAGCCTGAGCGCCGACGCCGGCTATGACAGCTCCCAGATCAGCCTCAGCGGCCTGTCCGATACCCTGCCCCAGGCGCTGCCGATCCTGGCCGATCTGGCGCGCCACCCGGCCTTCGCCCAGGACGAGCTGGACCGGCTGAAGGCCCAGAAGCGCGACGAGCTGACGGTGGCCCTGCAGGAGCCGGGCACGCTGGCGCGGCTGGTGATGGCGCGGCTGGTGTTCGCCGACGGTCCCTACGGCCATCCCTCGTCGGGATCGCCCGCCTCGCTGGAGCGGATCACCCGCGCGGCGGTGGTCCAGCAGTACCAGCGGCTCTACCGGCCGGACAATGCGGTTCTGGTGCTGACCGGCGACATAACGCCAGAGGCTGGCTTCGCCCTGGCCGAGCAGGCGTTCGGCGACTGGGCGCGGCCGGCGCAGGCGCTCCTCAAGCCGGCCGCCGGTACGCCGATTCCCGGCGGCCGGGTGATCGTGGTCGACCTGCCGGGAAGCGGCCAGGCCGCCGTGGCGGCCGGAGCGGCGTCGATCGCAAGGCTGGACCCGACCTATTATCGCGCGGCGGTAGCCAACGCCGTGCTCGGGGGCGGCTATTCGGCGCGGCTGAACGAGGAAATCCGCGTCAAACGCGGCCTGAGCTACGGCGCGGGCAGCGTCGTGGAAGCGCGGCGCGGACAAGGCGTGTTCGAAGCGAGCGTCCAGACCAGGAACGAAACCGCCGACGAGGTGGCGGGCCTGCTGCTCGAACAGATCCAGCGTCTGGGCGCCGAGCCGGTCACGGCCGAGGAACTCGCCGCGCGCAAGGCGTCCCTGATCGGGGAATTCGGCCGCACCGCCGACACCGACTCGGGACTGGCCGGCCTACTGACGCAGAACGCCATCTACAGCGTCGATCTCGGCGAAATCGGCCGCTACGCCGCCCAGATCGAGGCGGTCAATGCCGACCAGACCCGCGCCGCCGCCCTCGAACTGGCCGACCCGGGCCGGCTGGACGTGGTGGTGGTCGGCGACGCCAAACTGTTCATGGACGCCCTCAAGCGCCGCTTTCCCAAGCTCGAAGTGATCGAGGCCGGCGCCTTGAACCTGGATGCGGCCAGCCTGCGCGGACCGGCCGGCTGATCTCTGCTCAGGTGGCCGCACAAACCATCCGCGCGCTCAGGCGACGCCTGTCCGGCGCCGTTCGCTGGCCCGGGTCTTTTCGCTTTCGGAGCGTAACTGTCCGCAGGCGGCCAGGATGTCGCGCCCGCGCGGGGTGCGGATCGGCGAGGCGTAGCCGGCGCGATTGACGATCTCGGCGAAGGCTTCGATCGTCGACCAGTCGGAGCATTCGTAGGGCGAGCCGGGCCAGGGATTGAACGGGATCAGGTTGATCTTCGCGGGCATGCCCTTGACCAGGTTGACCAGGGCGCGGGCCTCGGCCGGGCTGTCATTGATCCCTTTCAGCATGACGTATTCGAAGGTCACCCGCCGGGCGTTGGAGGCGCCCGGATAGGCGCGCACGCCGGCCATCAGCTCGGCCAGCGGATATTTGCGGTTCAGCGGCACCAGCACGTCGCGCAGATCGTCGTTGGTGGCGTGCAGCGAGATGGCCAGCATGGCCTGGGTCCGCTCGCCCAGCGCCTTCAGCTCCGGGACGACCCCGGAGGTGGAGACGGTGATCCGCCGCCGCGACAGGCCCAGCCCCTCGTTGTCGGAGATGATGTCGATCGCGTCCGAGACGTTGTCCAGATTGTACAACGGCTCGCCCATGCCCATGAACACGACGTTGGACAGGCGGCGGTCCTCGCGATCCGAGGGCCACTCCTCCAGGTCGTCGCGGGCGATCTGCACCTGGGCGGCGATCTCGGCCGCAGTCAGGTTGCGCACCAGGGCCTGAGTGCCCGTATGGCAGAAGGTGCAGTTCAGCGTGCAACCGACCTGGCTGGAGACGCACAGCGCGCCGGCGCGGCCGACGTCGGGGATGTAGACCGTTTCGGCCTCGATCCCGGGCGCGAAGCGGATCAGCCATTTGCGGGTCCCGTCGACGCTGACCTGACGCTCCACCACCTCCGGCCGGGCCAGCGAGAACCGCTCGTCCAGGCGGGCGCGGGTCTGCTTGTCGACATTGGTCATGGCCTCGAAGCCGGTGGCGCCATGATGGTGCATCCAGCGCCACAGCTGCCCCGCGCGCATCCGCGCCTTGTCCGGCTGACAGATGTCCGCCTCGACCAGAGCCGCGGCCAGCTGGGGCCGAGTGAGCCCAGACAGGTTCGTCCGCGACGTCTCGCCGCGGGTGATGACGCCGCCCCCGGACGGGCGTGAGAGATCCAAACTGACGCCCAAGACGTATGTGACCTTATGAATGCGGACCTTGCCATAGCAGATACGCGCTTCGCGCCCAAATTTAAGCCGGCCTATGGACGCGGGTTTGATAACGCCGTTTCGCGCGGACGCGCGGCGTGCCAAGATCGCAGCTGGATAGGGGGCGCCGTGGTGGCGTCCTTTGAGAGCGCGAAACTGTCGAAGACCACCGCCCATACGGTATCGCCCGACGATCCAGCCGTCTTCGCCGACCTGGTGGAGGCGATCGCCGCGCATGCCGATCGCGCCGCCTTCACGCGGCTGTTCGCCTATTATGGCCCGCGGGTTAAAGGTTATCTGCTGCGCCTTGGCCTGGATGTGGCCCAGTCCGAGGAGCTTACCCAGGACGTGATGGTGGCGGTGTGGCGCAAGGCCGGCAGCTTCGACCGGCGCCAGGCATCGGTCGCCACCTGGATCTTCCGGATCGCCCGCAACCGGCGCATCGACGTGTTTCGCCAGGATCGCCGGGCGATGCTGGACGCCCACGACCCCGCCTTTCAGCCGGCCCCCGAAACCGCGCCCGACGAGGCGGCCGAGGTCAGTGAACGCGAGCTCAAGGTGCGCCGGGCGATGGCCGAATTGCCGTCCGAACAGCGCGAACTGGTGCGTGAAGCCTTCTATGAGGATCGCTCGCACCGCCAGATCGCCGACCGGACTGGCATGCCCCTGGGCACGGTCAAATCGCGGCTGCGCTTGGCCATGGCCAAACTGAAACTACATCTAGACGCCGATGATCTTGGAAGGGAGGGCTGAACGCCGATGCACGCCCAGACCCTCAACGCCGTTTTCGACACGCGAATGTCCGATCCAGCCATTAATCTCCTGGCCCGGACCACGGCGGCGATGCGCGCCGATCCAGACTATTTCCACCGCGAGGACGATGTCGCCAGCGGCGTTTTCCTGGCTGCCGAACACCCGGCGAGCCTCGGCGAGGACGCCCTGGCCCGGGCCCTGGCGCGCATCGACGACGATGCCGCGCTGGATCGCCGCGCCAGCGAGCAGGCCCAGGGAAGCGACGGGTGGATGGCCGAATTGGCCGCCCTGCCCTCGCCCCTGCGCGAAGCCGCGCTCGAAGCGCTGAAGCACCGGAGCTGGACTTTCGGCGGCTTTGGCATCCGCCGCCTGGCGCTGATGAGCGGCGACGGCGCCGAGGCCGAACTGATGCGCGTCGAACCGGGCTTTGGCGCCGCGCCGCATGACCATCAGGCGGACGAGCTGACCCTGATCGTCACGGGCGCCTATGATGACGGCCACGGCCGCTACCAGGCCGGCGACGTGTCCCTGGCGAGCCCCGGCTTCACCCATGCGCCCAAGGCGGAGATGGGCGAGGTCTGCTACCTGCTGGCGGTCACCTATGGCCCGCCGAGGTTCAAGGGCGCTTTCGGCCTGCTGCAGGCCGCCCTGGGCTTTCCCTGGACGCCCAAAGTCAAGGACTGAAATTTAATTTGTTATCTCGGCCGAAGCATAGCGAAGAGCCGGGGTCCAGGGGCGAGTGCGCCGGCCCCTGGGTCCCGGATCGGCCTTGCAGGCCGTCCGGGATGACGGGTTGATTGCCTTCTCGATCCGTCAACGCCTTTGCTCCGCGCCGCGCTTGGTTTAGCGTCGCTCCAAACAAATGTTTGAGGAGCGACGCCGATGAAAGCCCTGTTGAGCAAGAGCGTGGGCGGGCCGGACACCCTGGTGATCGAGGACCTGCCAGGCCCGCAGCCCAAGCCCGGACAGGCGGTGATTCAGGTCAAGGCCTGCGGCGTCAACTATCCCGACGTTCTGATCATCTCGGACCTGTACCAGTTCAAGCCTGCGCGCCCGTTCGCACCGGGCGGCGAGGTCTCCGGCGTGGTCAAGGCGGTTGGTGAGGGCGTGACGAACGTCAAGGTCGGCCAGCGCGTGCTGGGCAACACCGGCTGGGGCGGCATGGCCGAGGAGCTGGCGCTGGAAGCCTCGCGCCTGATCCCGATCCCCGACGCCATGCCCTTTGACGAGGCCGCGGCCTTCATCATGACCTATGGCACCTCCTATTATGGGCTCAAGGATCGCGGCTTCCTGAAGCCCGGCCAGACCCTGTTGGTGCTGGGCGCGGCCGGCGGCGTCGGACTGGCGGCGGTGGAGCTCGGCAAGGCGATGGGCGCGCGGGTGATCGCGGCGGCCTCGTCCCAGGCCAAGGTGGATCTTTGCCTGAAGCACGGCGCGGACGAGGGCGTGGTCTACCCGTTGGGCCCCTTCGACAAGGACGGCGCCAAGGCCCTGGCCAACCAGTTCAAGGAGGCCTGCGGCGAGGGCGGGGCCAATGTGGTCTATGACGGGGTCGGCGGCGACTATGCCGAGGCGGCGATCCGCTGCATGGCCTGGGAAGGCCGCTTCCTGGTGATCGGCTTCCCTGCCGGCATTCCGCGCATCCCGCTGAACCTGGCGCTTCTGAAGAGCTGCGACATCGTCGGCGTGTTCTGGGGCGCGGCGGTGACCCGCGATCCGGCCGCCCACCAGCAGAACATCAAGGAACTCATGGACCTCTACGCCGCGGGCAAGATCAAGCCCTATGTCTCCGAGCGCTTCCCCCTGGCCAAGGCCGCCGACGCCATCACCCACCTGGCCAGCCGCAAGGCCATGGGCAAGGTCGTGGTGACGATGGATTGAGGGGTTTAGAACCCTCTCCCCAGCTCTGCGCGGGGAGAGGGTTTAAAAGGGCGTAAGCGGTTGGTTTACCCCCCCGTCAGGGGGATGAAGAAGCCGAAGATCCAGGGAACAAGATATCGCTCGGCGGCCTG
>Ga0302314_10016650_pt1 | contig 12396 bp, 10 predicted proteins | sample III_Palsa_N2_3_FD_200533 | JGI IMG/M metagenome (GOLD analysis project Ga0302314, IMG submission 200533) | Peat permafrost microbial communities from Stordalen Mire near Abisko, Sweden - III_Palsa_N2_3 | ecosystem: Environmental > Terrestrial > Soil > Palsa > Peat permafrost | place: Sweden...
CAGCCTGCTCGTGGCCCTGTTCGTGGGGACGATCGCGATGGTGCAGCTCGGCGGAATCGTGCCCAACGCGCACGAAACCGTGCTCTCCCAGCTCGCGCACCGCAGCTTCGGCTCCGGCTTCATGTACCCCGTCGTGCAGGCCGCGACCGCCGCGATCCTGCTGCTCGCCGCGAACACCGCTTACAACGACTTCCCACGGGTGCTGTTCCTGCTGGCGCGCGACTTTCAGGCGCCCCGGCTATTTCTGCGCATCGGAGACCGTCTCGCATTCACCAACGGCATCATGCTGCTGTCGGTCGCGGCGGGCATCATCTACGTGGCTTTCGGCGGAAAGACCGCCCCCCTGATACCGCTGTACGCGGTCGGTGTGTTCCTCGCCTTCACGCTGTCGCAGCTCGGCATGGTCGTGCACTGGTGGCGCCTTCGCAATCCCCACTGGCAGCGGAGCCTGGCCTTCAACGCCACCGGGGGCCTGCTCTCGGCGATCGTGTTCATCACAGCCGGCATCACGAAGTTCACCGCCGGCGCATGGGTCGCCCTGCTCGCGGTCGGCCTGTTCATCCTCACGGCCGAACGCATCCGCCGCCACTACGAGCTGGTCGCTCGGGCGACCGCGCTGCATCCCCACACGATCGAGGTGCCCAAGCACCGCATACTGCCGCGCGGGCGAAATGGCTCGGGCGCGCCCGCGCCCGGCGGGAAGGACGGCGACGGCGCCGAGCAGGGGCCGCGGGAAGGCGCCGAGACCGAGGAGAGCCCGGAGGAGATCCACCACCTGATAATCGTGCCGCTGGCGTCGCTGGACCTGGCGAGCATGCGGGCGCTGGCGTACGCGGCCTCGCTGCAGCAGCCGGTTCTCGCGGTCCATGTCAGTCCCAGCGATGAGGAGGGTGAGCGCTTCCGCAGCTATTGGAGCACCTGGGGCGACCACCTGCCGCTCGAGGTCGTCGTGTCCCCCTACCGCGCGCTGGTCGCACCGCTTGTCAATTACATCGAGTCGCTGCATCGGCTGAGCCCCGACCTGACGCTGACCGTGATCCTGCCGGAGATCGTCGTCGGACGCGCCTGGCAGCGCATCCTGCACAACCAGACGGCGCCCCGCCTGCGCCGGGCGCTGCGCCCCCTGCCCAAGATCGTCGTCACCACCGTCCCCTTCCATCTGCCCTCTCCCAGGTCCCTGAAGCAGGGGGCCGGTCCCGCGCGGGCGTCGGCGGCGGCCGGCGAGCGCTGAGCGGGGCAGGGGGGCCGGACGGCGGCGCAAGCGCGATTGCAGGGCTCGCGTGGCCTTCTGAGCGGCCGAATCATTGGCTGGCGAGGAATTCGTCACGAGTCAGGGGTAGGTACAGAATGAGGCGCATGGCCTTCGTAATGCCGGAAACCAGAGAAGTCATCTGCTTCGTCTGCGGCGAAGATCTGAGTGACGGCATGGCCTGCTGCCCGGCATGTGGCAGTGAGGAAACCACGCTCGTCTGCCGTCTCGTGGCCGTTCCGGCGCCCACCGGATCGGCGGCCCCAGCGGCTCTCTGCGTACCGCCCGCGGCGCCCGACGGCGTGGCAGCAACGCAGACGCCGTAGCCGCGCTCCCACGCGGCCCACAACGAACACAGCCTCCGAGGAGGGCCGGAGGCTGTGAGCCGAATCCGCACTTAGGGCCAGGAGGAGGACCTGTGCACGTCATTGGCTACCCATGTGCGGCGGCCGGTAAACAAATGCGCCGCTGCACGGTTCTGTGCGCCCCATCCGGCATGTCGCCTAGGGTCGCGAACACATGTTCGATGAACAGGATCCGTGCGTGTGGCTGGATGCGCTCAACGCCGAGCAGCGGGCGGCCGCGACGTACCCGGGCGGACCGCTGCTGATCCTTGCCGGCGCAGGGACGGGCAAGACCACCACTCTGTGCGCTCGGGTGGCCTGGCTCTTGAGCGAGGGCGTCCCGGCAGAGCGAATCCTGCTGCTCACCTTCACGCGGCGCGCGGCGCGCGAGATGGTCGAGCGCGCCCGTGCGCTGGCCGAGCGGGTGATCCCCGACGCGGGCCACATCGTGGGTGGCACGTTCCACTCGGTCGCTCACCGGATGGTTCGCTGTCATGCATCGGCGCTGGGGTTGGCTGCGGGCTTCGGCGTTCTCGACGCCGGCGACGCGAGCGACCTGCTCGACTTCGTGCGCCAGGAGCAGGGCCGTGCGGTCAGCCGCCGGCGCTTCCCGCGCGCGCACACGATGCTCGACATATATTCGCGCACCGTAAACGCACAGACGCCGCTCGCCGAGGTGCTGGCCGAGTCGTTTCCGTGGTGTGAGGAGCACCGCGACGCGCTTGGCGAGATCTTTCGAGCATACGCGGCGCGCAAGCGCTCTCTGGGGCTGCTCGATCTCGACGATCTGCTGCTCTACTGGCGGGCGCTCGCGGCCGATGACGTCATCGGGCCGAGCATGGCCGGCGGCTTCGACCACGTGCTCGTGGACGAGTACCAGGACGTCAACGGCCTTCAGGTCGACATCGTGCGCGGATTGCGATCGGCGCAGCCGGGTCTGACCGTCGTCGGCGATGACTTCCAGGCGATCTACGGATTTCGCGCGGCGAGTGCGCGCCACATCCTCGATTTCCCACAGCAGTTCCCTGAAACGCGCACGGTCACGCTCGAGCAGAACTACCGCTGCACCACGCCCATCCTTGCGGTCGCCAACGCCGTCTCCGAGCAGGACCGGCTCGGTTTCCGAAAGACGCTGTGGACCGATCGAGAAGGCGGCCGGCCACCGGAGCTCGTATTCCCGCGCGACGAAAGCGAGCAGGCCGGCCAGGTGTGCGACCGCGTCATGCAGGCGCGTGAGGAGGGGGTCGAGCTTCGCGCGCAGGCTGTGCTGTTTCGCACCGGCCACGACTCCGACCAGCTCGAGTTGGAGCTGACCCGCCGCGGCGTCCCGTTCGTCAAGTACGGCGGCCTGCGCTACATGGAGGCGGCGCACGTCAAGGACCTGATCGCACTGCTGCGGCTGACCGACAACCCGGCCGACGAGGTGAGCTGGTTCAGGGTGCTGCAGCTCCTCGACGGGGTGGGGCCGACACGCGCCCGGCGCATCCTCGATGCGCTGCGCGCGCCGGACGGCGAGGCGCCTCGGCTCGAGCGCTGGCCGGAGGCTGCGGCGCATGTGCCCGAGGGCTCGGTCGAGCACGCCGATGCGGTGATCGCCGCACTTCGGGCCGCCGGCGCGGACGGCGAGGACAGCACGGGAGCCCGGGTGGAGCGGCTGAGCGAGGCGCTTGCACCGCTGATCCGCCTGCGCTATCCAGACGGAGCGATGCGGGTGGCAGACCTCGACCAGCTCGCGGCGGCCGCGCGCGGTGCAGAGGACGTGCGCCACTTCGTCTCTGAGCTGGTGCTCGACCCGCCCGCCTCGAGCGCCGGCCTGGCCGGCCCGCCGCGCCTCGACGAGGACTACCTCGTGCTCAGCACCGTCCATTCCGCCAAGGGCCTCGAGTGGGACACCGTCCACCTGATCGCCGCCTACGACGGCAACATCCCGGCGGACATGAGCACCGGCAGCAAGGAGGGGATAGCCGAGGAGCGACGGCTGCTGTACGTTGCGCTCACGCGGGCGCGGCGGAGCCTGCACGTGTATGTGCCGGTGCGCTACTACCACCGTCCCAGCGGCGGCGACGACGCACACGGCTATGGCAAGGCATCGCGCTTTCTCACCACTGACGTTCAGCGGTTGTTCAGCATCAGCCGCACCGCGGAGCCGCCGCGGCCGGGCACTGATGCGCCGCTGGAGGGGCGCCGGATCGAGGTCTCGGTCGACGGCCTGTTCTGAACGTGCGGCGACGATGGCCGGCCAACCGCTAGGCTGAGGGTTGAATCGCTCGTCGGGTCACCGCCCTTCGCCTCGCGCGCGAACCCCATCGGAGGACGAGAGAGAAGGCTTGCCATGATGGCAGCCGCCCCGCCACTCAAAGGCGATGACATGCTGGATGCCGTGACCGAGGCGATGGTTGCCCTGCACGAGCGATACCACCACCGGGTGCCCGTGACGGCCAAGACCCGCATGCTCGGCGACGATCTCCTCGTCTGCGTGCTCGGCGGCGTATACACCGATGTCGAGAAGACCATGATCGAGCTGCAGCGCAGCACAATCGTCCAGGAGACCCGCAGCGCCTTTCAAACCGCGATGCAGCGCAGGTTCATCGACCAGGTGGAGCGCATCACCGGCCGCGAGGTGCTGGCGTTCATCTCAAACCACCATGTCGGACCCGACATCGAGGTCGAGGTGTTCATGCTCACGCCTCCTGTGCCGGAAGCTCGGGGAGTGTAGTCCCGCCGAGCAGCGCGCCAGCTGCCGCGCACTGCTCGGCCTTATCGGAGCCGATCGCCCCGGGGTCGATCCGCCTCGACAGCCGTCAAGCGGCGACCTCCTGCGCCTGGAATGGCAGCAGGTCGCTGACGCCCGCCTGTTCGAACGCGCGATGGACGAACCGCGGCCCGGGAATCAGGGCGAACTCGTAGCCGCGCCTGCGGCAGAGGCCACAGCGGAACACGACCACGGCGACCCCGATCGAGTCGATGTACGTGAGCTCACGCAGGTCCAGCGTGATACCGGACACGCCTTCTTCGCAGAGACGCTCGATCTCCCTTTCGAGCGTCCCGGCCGAGCCGCGATCCAGCGCGCCGGTGAGGATCAGCGTGTGTGGCCCGGCGCTCACACGCGCCGCCACCAGGGTCGGCTCCCCGGCAGCACGCCGATTGCGCGTGCTGCTGCTGAAGCTGGTCTCGCTTTCGTTTGCAACAGTAGCCACGGGGCCGCTCTCGATCCGTCGAGCGACGCTCGCATCCATCACCATCTGATGGGGTTTCATCACATCCAGCTCCCTTCCTAAAGAAGCCTCGAAATTGATTGCCAGAGGCGCTGGATCGTGAGATCCAGCGGGGGGTGAGGTGGGCCGGGAGGTCTAGCCCGGTCGCTCTGGAATCAGCACGAAGCAGGCGGTGCGCCACGGCTGGCATGAAAGCCTCAGCCGGCGCATCGCGCGCGGTGCCCCCAGCAGCAGCAGGCCCGCGAGAGTCAGAAAGCCTGAGAGAGCAATGCCCGAGGAGCCCGCCGCCGAGCCGGACGCCCCACTGGGCGCGGGCGTCGGGCCGGGAGCCGGGTTGACCGGCGGACTGTCAAGCCCGGGGCCGCCATGTCCGCCGCTCGGAGGCGAGCCGGCGGCCGCGGCAACAGACGCCGCGGTGGCGCCCGAGCTCACGGCGGGCGACTCCGCGAGCAGGCGCTGAGCGCTGAGCCCGCCGGCAGCGCAGTTACTCGCCGCGTCTTCCCCCAGTTCGGACAGATCGCATGTGAACTGACGGTCGCGCTGCGCTGCGGTCATGCTCGCGGTCCCGCCGGCGGACCGCGGGCCGGCGCTGGAGGCGGTCGGTACCTGCGCCAGCACAACGGCGGCCGGCGGCGTCCCGCCCGGGGGTCCGGGCGTAGAGCCGATCGCGGGCCCAGCGCCCGTCACGTTGCCCTGAGAGCCTGCGACCGGGCCGATCGCCACGGCTTCCTGGCCTTTGCCCGTGGCGCTAGTGGCGCCGAGCACGGTGGTTTCAGGGGTGGTTTTCTGGGGGAGCGAGGGCGACGTTTCCTGAGGCGTCGAGACAGCTTCCGGGGCCGGCACCGTCGGTACTGTTTCCGAGGACGTTGGAGCCGGCGTGGGAGCCGGCGCCGGTGTGGTCGGCACGGTCGGCGAGGTTTCCGAGGACGTCGGAGACGGCGTGGGCGTGGTCGGCACGGTCGGCAGGGTTTCCGAGGACGTCGGAGACGGCGTCGGGCCGGGGGCCGAGAGCACGGTTTCGGGGGCCGGAGCGGGCGCCGGACCGGACAGAACGGCTTCCGGAGCCGTCGTCGCCGTTTCCCCGACCGGGACCAGTTCGCCTACTTCGGCGGCCCGGGCACTGCCGGCGAGGAGGAGCGCGCCGAGCACGGCCAAGCCGACCGCTCTAAGACCAATCCGCCTCCATGGATTGTGCACTATCTCGACCATGTTTCCCCGCCGATTACGCTTCCCGTGCGCGAATCATAAGCGCTTCTTCAAGCGCGCGCTTCGGCTGGGTCGAATTATGCGGAATTCCGCTGCTCAGACGCCTGTTCGGTAAGCCGCCACGATCGTGCGGGAGCCGCTCGCCGCAGTAGGCTAGCGGGGACATGCCGGACTCCGAGCGTCCGCCGCGCCGGGTCGTGGGCGGCTCAAGCGTCCCCGCATACGGTCAGCTGACGATGTTTGCGCGCCGCATGGCGTTGCTGGGCGGGATGGTGGCGGGCCTGCTGGCGCTCGGCACGATCGGCCTGGCCGTGACCGAGAGCGTGGGTCCGTGGTACGCGTTCCGCTGGTCGCTCGACACGATCGCGACGGTCGGGGGCTTCCAACAGCCACGCACGACGGCGGGGCAGATCGTGAACGTCGGGCTCATCGTGCTGGGCGTAGGTACGCTCTTCTATGCGCTGGCGACTGTCGTGGACTTCTTCGTCGCGGGTCACCTGGGCGACCTGCTGGCCGCGCGGCGCACGCAGAAGATGATCGACTCGTTCCACGACCACCACATCATCTGCGGATTCGGCCGCGTGGGACGCCAGGTGGCGCGCGACCTGCGCGCGGCTCGTGCCGAGTATGTGGTGGTCGACTCCGACGCCGAGAACCGCAACCTGGCCGATACCGAGGACGTACGTTTCATCGCAGGCGACGGCGCCGACGAGGCGGTGCTGCTGCAGGCCGGCATCGCGCGCGCTCGGTCGATAATCGCGTGTGCCGACTCCGACGCGAACAACGTATTCATCACGCTCACAGCACGGGAGCTGCGCGCGGATATCCCGATCGTGGCCAGAGCGGCTGTCGAGGATTCCGAGAAGAAGCTCAAGCGGGCCGGGGCCGATCGTGTGATCTCGCCCTACAAGGCCAGTGGCGCCGAGATGGCCCGGCTGGCCCTTCATCCGCAGTTGAGCGGAGTGGTCGATGTCGATGTCGAATACCGCCTGGAGGAGATCCTGGTGAGCGAGGGCTGCGAAGGGGTTCATCAGACGGTCGGCGCGATCCGCGGCGGCTCGATGATCGTCGGACTGCGCCGCAAATCCGACTTCCAGCCGCAACCGCCGTCGGACACGACGCTGCTGCCGGGCGACGTCCTGGTGGCCATGGGCACACCGGTGGCCCTCGAGCGTCTCGAGGATCTGTTCGGGGCCCGTTAGGGCGCGGCGCTCGGCCCTGGTTGCCGTGTGCGCGCAGCGACAGCTCCGCCCACTCCTCCCCCACGCCCATCGGCCGCGCGTGCTCCTTTCCCAATCCGCAGGCGACCTCGCCGGCGATGACTATGCTCAAGCGGAGGCATCCTCCGCTCGCGCGGCGAGTCCAGCACTAGGCGGAGGTTCCCTCCGTATACACATCCGATGGCAACCATCGACCCCATCCGCCCAATGCGCGCCGACGCGCGACTGAACCGCGAGGGCTTGCTGACAGCGGCCCGCGAGCAGTTCGCCGTCGGCGGCCCCGACGTGTCGCTCGAGCTGATCGCCCGCGAGGCCGGCGTCGGGATCGGCACCCTCTACCGCCACTTCCCGGCGCGCGAACAGCTCATCGAGGCCGTATACCGGAACGAGGTCGATCAGCTCTGCGCTGCTGCCGCCGGCCTGCTCGCCGATCTCCCGCCGGCCGAGGCGCTCGCCCAGTGGATGGCGCGCTTCGTCGCCTACGCGACGACCAAGCGCGGACTGCTGGGCGCGCTGAAGATGATCTCGGCCTCGCAGTCCGGCCCCTTTTCGGCAACGCGCGAACGGTTGCTCGCGACGATCGGGGAACTGCTCGGCGCCGGGACGGCGGCCGGTGAGATCCGCGGCGATGTCGGCGCCGAGGACGTGCTCACGTCGATGAACGCCGTGTGGACGATCGCCGCCGATGGCGAGGCGTGGGCAGCCCAGGCTGGGCGCGTGCTGCGCCTGCTGATGGACGGCCTGCGCGCCGGCGCCCGCCAATAGGCGCTACGGGGCCAGTCGCTCGATCACCCAGCCGCCGTCGTCACCGCGACGGTAGTGCAGCCGGTCGTGCAGCCGGTCGCTGCGCTGCTGCCAGAACTCGAAGCTCTCGGCGCTCAGCCGAAAACCGCCCCAGTCGGCCGGCAGCGGCAGCTCGCCCGCACCGTAGCGCTCCTCGAGGTCGGCGAGGCGCCTCTCGAGCGCCTCTCGGCTGTCGATCGTCTGACTCTGCGGTGAAGCGAGGGCGCTGAGCTGGCTCCCGCGCGGGCGGGTGCGGACGTAGGCAGCCGACTCGCCCGCGCTGGTGGGCTGGACCGGGCCCTCGATCCTGACCTGCCGGCCCAGCGGATCCCAGTAGAACAGCAGCGCGGCACGGGGGTTGGCGGCGAGCTCGCGGCCCTTGCGGCTGTCGTAGTTGGAGAAGAAGACAAAGCCGCGCTCGCCGTAGTCCTTGACCAGCACCATGCGCACCGACGGGTCTCCGCCGGGCGAGGCCGTGGCGAGCGCTGCGGCCTCGGGCATGCGCACGCCCACGCTCTCGGCCGCACGGAACCACGCGGCGAACTGGCGCAGCGGATCAGGGTCGAGGTCCTGCTCGCGCAGGGGCACCGAGTAGTCGCTCACCGAACACATTCTCTACGACATGCGTCCGTCATCGCGGCGTGGGCGACCGATTTCGAATAGACAGTCACTCGATGACGGAGAGCTTGGTGACCAGGGAGGGTCAGGGAGCGAAGAAGCGCCCAAAGGCCGCACACCCTGAGCGGGGCAAGCGGACCAAGAAGCAACGTGATCACCATGGCAAGCATCACGCCGAGCACAAGACTCGGCGCAAGCACCACAAGGCCGCTCGCCATCGCGTCGCCGCGCGGCCACACGGCACGCTCCCGGTGGTACTGCCCACCGCCCCGGCCTCGCCACCGCCCGCCTCCTCCAGCCCGGCTCCTGCAGTCGGCTCCGCGGCGCTCACCCTCCAGCAGGCACACCGACTCCTGTGGCGGGCGGGCTTCGGCCCGGGTCCCGGGCAGGTCGACGCGCTCGTGGGCCAACCCTGCCAGCAGGTCATCTTCAGCCTCACGCGTCCGTCTGGTGCGGCGACGCTGACGGGCCCTGAACCGGTCGATGAAGAAGGCAACCCGCTCGATCCGGCCAACGCCTGGGGCGAGGATCACTGCTGGTGGCTCGACCGCATGGTCCGCTCCGACCAGCAGCTCATCGAGCGGATGACGTTCATCTTGCACGACTGGTTCGCCAACTCCAACACGCAAGTCAACAGCCAGCAGCTGATGCTCGACCAGAACAACCTGTTTCGCTCGATGGCCCTCGGCAGCTTCCACGACCTGTTCCTGGCGGTCACCACCAACCCGGCGATGCTGCTGTTCCTCAACGGGACCTCCAACAGCAGGTGGGACCCGAACGAGAACTACGCGCGCGAGATGATGGAGCTGTTCTCGCTGGGCGCCGACCGCGGCGCATACACCGAGGACGACGTGCGCGAAATGGCGCGCTCGCTGACGGGCTGGCGCAACGACTGGTCGGCCGAACTCGGCAACTACAACTTCCGCTTCGATCCCGAATACCACGACTCGGGCCAGAAGACCGTATTCGGGCAGACCGGCAACTGGAACTACGAAGACGCAGTCCGCCTATGCGTCAGCCACCCGCTCCACGCGTCGTTCTTCGTGACCAAGCTGTGGGGCTACTTCATCCCCAGCCCGCCCTCGGAAGCGACGCTCGCCTCGCTGCAGGGCCTGTATACAGGCTCTGGCTACAGCATCCGGGCTGTCGTCGAGGCGATCCTTCAGCACCCCGACTTCTTCGAAGGCCCCGAGCTGCTGACGCCGCCGGTCGTCTACAACGCCGGCCTTCTGCGCTCGATCTCGCGCCCGATCGACACCACCGCCTGGGCATGGCTCTCTGCGAACGCGGGCCAGCAGCTGTTCTACCCACCCAACGTCTCCGGCTGGGACTTCACCCGCTGGCTTGACACCTCGACCGCCAGGGCACGCTGGGAAATTGCCAGCTATGTGACCTCGAAGACCTACCCCAACCCGTGGCCGGCGACCGGCCAGCCCGAATACAGCGCGACCGAGGAACCCGCGGCGGCGCTCTCCGGTGCGCTCGAGTACTGGGCCAACCCGCTCCTGTCCGCCGAATCCGAGCAGTGCATCGCCGACTTCGCGCAGACGTGCCTGAAGGAACCGCTGGCCAGCTGGGAGCGCAGTCCCTACCGCGCGATGCGCCAGAACGCGCTGCGCATGCTGATCGCAACCGCCCCGGACATGCAGGTGAGCTGAGCTTGGCCGCTGCGGCGACAACCGACGATGGGGAGAGCTGAAATGGCAAGGAGCTGCTCGTGCAACGACTTCACCCGCTCCCAGCTGCTGCGGCGCGGCGCCGCCATGGCGGGAAAGGGACTGCCGAGGATCGAGCCGGGGATGCCCGTGCCGGCGGGTACGGGCATCGACCGGCGCACGTTCCTGCTGCGATCGGCCGGCGCCGCCCTGTCGGTGTACGGCGCCTCGATGCTGAGCCCGCGCCAGTTCGAAGAGGGCATCGCCCGGGCCCAGGCAGCTGCGGGCCCGAGCCAGCCGGTGCTGGTATCGATCTTCATGGAAGGCGGCTGGGACGCACTGTCGGTGCTCGCACCCGTGGAGGAAGCGAAGTACAAAGAACTCCGCCCCGCGCTGGGTCTCGCAGAAGGCGCGGGCCGGGTCTTTTCCGAGGATGAAAACCTGATGTGGCATCCGTCCGCCACGGGCCTTGCCGAACTTCACGACGAGGGCAAGGTCACAGCCTTCCCGGCCGTGGGCTATGAACCGCAGGACGAGAGTCATTTCACGAGCCGCCACTACTGGGAGGTCGGCCAGCTCGACGCCAACGCGCGCTCCGGCTGGCTGGGGCGCTACCTCGACCTCGCCGGCGATCCCGCCAACCCGCTGCAGGGCCTATCGCTTGACTACTCGCTGGCGCCTGCCCTCGCCACGGCCACGATGCCGGTGGCGGCGGTCTCCTCGCCGGCCGACTACACGATGTGGGCCAACGGCCTGGACGAACCGATCTCGGGGCCGGCGGTCGCCACCTTCGGCGCGCTGGGCTCGCTCGCGGCGCCGTCGCCCGCCTTCGCGCAGGCGCGAAACGCCTCCTACGACACGGGGCTGGTGCTCGACACGATGGCCAGCTTCGTCAAGTCCGAGGAAGAATCCGGTGACAAACCATCGGTCACATATCCGGCCGGCGACTTCGCGGAACGGCTCGCGGCGCTGGCCGCGATGCTGCACGCTGAACTGCCGATCAAATGCGCCTCGCTGAACGCGGTCGGCTCCTACGACACGCATTCGAGCGAGGCCGGCACGCTGAGCGCCAATCTCGAACAGACCGTCACCGCGCTCGTCGCCTTCCAGCGTGACCTCGAAGCACGCAAACTCGACCAGCGCGTGCTGATCCAGCTGTGGTCGGAGTTCGGTCGCCGCCCGAAGGAAAACGGCTCGGGCACCGACCACGGAGCCGGCGGAGCCGCTTTCCTGATCGGCACCCGGGCGGCGGGGAAAATGGTGGGAGAGTTCCCCGGCCTGACCAAACTGGACGTCAACGAAAACGTCGTCCCGACCTCCGACTTCCGCGCGATGTACTGCTCGCTGCTCGAACAGTGGTTCGGCACGGAAGCCGGGCTCGTGATTCCCGAAGCGGCATCGTTCGAACGGCCCGTGCTGGTGACTTGACGGTGCTCGGCGCGGCGAGGTCGGCAGTGATCCTCGGCGCGCTCTGCCTGGTGTGCGCCGTATCCGCTGCACCAGCGGCGGCCGCGCCGGGACGTGCAGGCAGCCACCGCAGCTCGCGCGGCGCACGGAGCTGTCACCGCTCGCGGCATCGGCGCTGCCCGGCGGCCCGCTCGAAGAAGAGATCTCCCCGCGCGTACAAGCGTCGAACCTCGAAGTCAGCCAGGCCGAGGGGCGCCTCCAAGGGATCTGGGGGCTCTGGCCCTGGCTCGGCATGGGCCACGCTGCCCGCGGCGGTCGGTCCGGGCTCGTCGCAGACCCCGGCCGCCGCCCCGGCCGGCCCGGTGGGCGCCGCGCCGCCGGCGGAATCCCCCGCCACGCCGACAGGCCCCGCGCGTGTCGAGGTGACGGCCGAAGACACCGAAGCGTTTCGCTTCGTTCTCTCCCGGCCAACCGTTCCCGCCGGCAAGGTGATCATCGAATTCGTCAACCACGGCCAGGATGAACACAACCTGAATGCGGTCGAACCCGCGGAAGGGTCGGTCGCGGGTTCGATTCCGAACACCGCGCCGGGCGCGCATCCAAGCCTCACGGTCGACCTGCGTCGCGGTAGCTACACGCTGTTCTGCTCGCTCCCCGGTCACGAGGCGAAAGGCATGAAAGCCACCCTCGTCGTCGAAT
>Ga0302314_10016651_pt1 | contig 12396 bp, 13 predicted proteins | sample III_Palsa_N2_3_FD_200533 | JGI IMG/M metagenome (GOLD analysis project Ga0302314, IMG submission 200533) | Peat permafrost microbial communities from Stordalen Mire near Abisko, Sweden - III_Palsa_N2_3 | ecosystem: Environmental > Terrestrial > Soil > Palsa > Peat permafrost | place: Sweden...
GCGTGTACCCGTCGGCGGCCGAGCGAACCGCGCGCCCGACGCCGATGCTGCCGGCGGCGCCCGCGACATTCTCGATAACAACGGATTGGCCGAGAACGGCCCGCATCTGCTCGGCCAGAAACCGGGCCAGCGTATCGGTCGCGCCGCCGGCAGGGAACGGCACGATCATGGTGATCGGCCGCGTCGGATAGTCCTGCGCCGCGGCCATCGCGGCCGGCGCCAGACCCAGCAGGATCGCGATCATCCCCGTCAGCCATCGATTCATCCGGCTTCCCTTCGCGCGTCCATCCCTCGAATTTGATTTGTTGTTGTTCTGCCGCTGTTCCGCCAATACTAGACTTCGCCGATCGCCTCGCGTCGCCTTTGTTCGGATGCTTCCGCATAGCGCTTCATGGCGTGGGATTCGCTCAAAACGCCGATCGGCCGGTGTTCGCCGTCGTCCTCGACCACGGCAAGCTGTTCGGCTTCGGCGGCGTCGAACACGGCGATCGCCTCTTGAATGTTCATCGCGGGGTGCAGCACCACATCCCGATAATGCAGAATATCGATCAGACCGTTGACCGCCTCGAGATCGGGCGCGTGCGCTTCGGCCACCAGCGCCAGCCCGGCATAGCGGCCGGTGGCATTGACCGCGACCACCCGGGTCTTGGAGCCGAGCGGGAATTTGATCCGGAACTCGTCAATCGGCATGCTGGCGCTCACGGTAGCCACGTCGGACCGCATCAGCCGTCGCACCGTGAGATCCCTGATCCAGCCGACATCCGCCGCACTTCGGATGGTTTCGCCGCGCAAATGCAATCGCCAGGTCGCGAACGAATAGCCGAATAGTTCGCGGGTGATCTGGGTCGAGATCATCACCGCGACCAGCACCGCGGTGGTCAGCCAGAGATTGCCGGTCGATTCCAGCGCGATGAACGACATCGTCAGCGGCCCGCCGATCACCGAGGCCGACAGCGCGCTCATACCGACGATCGCATAGACGTTGGGATCGAGCTTGAGACCGGGCCAGATCGCATCGATGGCGCCCGCGAACAGGTGACCGCCAAGCGCCCCCAGGAACAACGTGGCGAAGAACAATCCGCCGCGAAAGCCGCTGCCGAGCGAGATGATGGACGCCAGCGCCTTCAGCACGAACATGGTGGCGATAACCGTCAGCGGTATCGACACGAAGCCGGCAAAATGCAGCGCGCCATGCCCCGACGACATCACCTGCGGCGTCGCCAGCGCGAGCAGGCCCACGGCAAGGCCGCCGAGCGCCGGCCGCAGCGGGGTCCAGAGCCGGGTCTTCGCCAGCAGCGCCTCGCAGAGCGCGACGCCACGCATGATGCCGATGCCGATCAACGCCGCCACGATCCCAAGCGCCGCGGCAATGACAAGGTCGCGTCCCAGCACGTCGCCGACCGGACCGACGCCGACGCCGAGCGCCAGCGGCGAAAACGCATGGGTGACCAAATAGCCCGTGACCGCTGCGATGCCGACCGGCGTCAGGCTGGCCGGCGTATAGCCCCCGATCACCAGCTCAAACGCGTAGAAGGCGCCGGCGAGCGGGGCTCCGAAGGCGCCGGCGATCGCCGCTGCGGCGCCGCAGCCGACCATGATGCGCTGATCGACGCGGCGCAGATGGAAGCCGCGGCCCAGTGAAGCCGCAAGCCCGCTGGCGAGCTGGGTATATCCCGCTTCAAGTCCGACCGAGGCGCCGACGCCTGAGGACCAGACGGTCTGCAACGCCACGATCACACTGCCGCGAAACGACATCAGCCCGCCATGCAGGGCATTGGCCTCGATCGGATCGACTTCGCGCGCCGGCCGCCATCGCAACAACAGCAGAAAGGCCAGCCCGAGCAATAGCCCGCCGAGGCTCGGCACCAGCAAGGCGCGCAGCGGCTCGATTCGGAACTGGCTGGACAGCCGGTCGCCCCATTCGAGGTTGAACAGCGCGACGTGCAGCCCTTCGACCGCCGCGCTCATCACCACCACCACCAGGCCGCCGACGGTTCCGACCAGCGCCGCAAGGACGACCAGGCTCGTTTCATGCGCACGAACGAACGCTCGCAGCCGTTGCGGCGCTTCAAGATAACGCGAGGAGGTAACCATTTCGCTGGATCCGTCAACGGCCGAAAGCTGCCGTCCGCCCCCGTTTAGCTGGGTTCGCGCCGATCACGCAATCCGGAGGTGCCCCGAAGGGCGTCGGATAAGGCCTTTAACGCTCTTCACAATCCCGTCACGCTGCCTGTAGTATGTCAACGTAAGCTGCTTCGCAGCCAAATCGGGGGCCAGGAGCGTTACTTGAACGCACATGTCTCGCAAGGTGGTTGGCCGGTACTGGTACTGAACGCGGACTTCCGGCCGCTCAGTTATTATCCGCTGTCTCTTTGGTCGTGGCAGGACGCGATCAAGGCGGTGTTCCTTGACCGCGTCAATATCGTTGAGCACTACGACCGCGCGGTGCGCAGCCCAACATTCGAAATTCAGCTGCCGAGCGTGGTATCGCTGAAATCCTTCGTCAAACCGACCACGCATCCGGCCTTTACCCGGTTCAACGTGTTCCTGCGCGACCGTTTCGTCTGCCAGTACTGCTCGGCGGGCGACGATCTGACCTTCGACCACATCATCCCGCGCAGCAAAGGCGGCCAGACCACCTGGGAAAATGTGGTCGCGGCCTGCTCGCCGTGCAATCTGCGCAAGGGAAACCTGACGCCGCAGCAGGCGCGGATGTTCCCGAGGCAACCCCCGTTCGCGCCGACGGTGCATCAGCTGCATCGCAATGGCCGGCTGTTCCCGCCGAACTATCTGCACGACAGCTGGCTCGATTATTTGTACTGGGACACCGAACTCGATCCGTAGAGCCGGGTTGCCGGCGCCATCGGTGCTTGCCGTTTTGCGTGCCATTTTCCGGCACCATCTGCGGCGTGGTGGATCGGCAAAGCCGATCGGGACGTTGAAATTTCGATCGCGAATGCCAAGATAGAACGGGGCGCCGGCGGCTGTTCGCGGCCGGCACGGGGAATGCGCGCGGACGTGCGTAGGCCCGCATTGGTGATATATTCCCGGCCAAGCTTGCGCGGATGTAACAGGAGCGCCTGAATGCCCTCTTTGACGGAATGGAAGGTGCCGCCGGCGAATCAGCCGCGCGCAAGCGACTACGCCTTCGACCTCGATCGGGTGCTTGCTTCGGTGATCGGCCTGCATTCGATCATCCCGAACGACGCCTTTAGCGCCGACAATCTCGGCACCGAACGCGCCGGCAATGGCGTCCTGATCGACGACGGGCTGGTGCTGACGATCGGCTATCTGATCACCGAGGCCGAGGCCGTCTGGCTGCATCTCGGCGACGGCCGCGTGGTGCAGGGGCATGCGCTCGGCTTCGATTCGGAAAGCGGTTTTGGGCTGGTGCAGGCACTCGGCCGGATCGATCTCGATCCGGTGCCACTGGGCTCTTCAGCATCCACCATGATCGGCGACCGCGTGGTACTGGGCGGCGCCGGCGGTCGCACCCGATCGGTCGCCAGCCACATCGCCGCCAAGCAGGAATTTGCCGGCTACTGGGAGTATTTGCTGGACGAAGCGATGTTCACCTACCCCGCGCACCCCAATTGGGGCGGCGCCGGACTGCTCTCGACCCGCGGCGAATTGATCGGCATCGGCTCGCTTCAGCTCGAGCGTGAGCGCGAGGGCAAGAGCGAACATGTCAACATGGTCGTGCCGATCGATCTGCTCAAGCCCGCGCTCGACGATCTGCGTAAATTCGGCCGCGTCAACCGGCCGGCGCGGCCCTGGCTCGGGATGTACTCGGCCGAGATCGAGAACAAGATCGTGGTGGTCGGCATCTCCGCCAAGGGTCCGGCGGCGCGCGCCGAACTCAAGGCCGGCGATGTCATTCTGGCCGTGAATGGCGAGAAGATCTCCAGTCAAACACAATTTTATCGCAAGCTCTGGTCGCTCGGCCCCGCCGGCGTCGACGTGCCGCTGACCGTCTACCACGAAGGCGTCACCTTCGACGTGGTGCTGGCCTCGACCGATCGCATCAAGCTGCTGAAGGCGCCAAGACTTCACTGAACAAGACTTCACTGAACAAGACTGCACTGAAAGCGGCGAGCCAAGGAAGCGCATCATGAGTGAGGCCGTGGTGGACGACATCGTGGCCGTGCTTCCGCCCTTGCTGCAGTCACTTGAAGCGCTGGGCTTTGTCGCCCGCCATCTCAACCCGCCGGACTTCGGCCGGGTGATGGACGCCGCGGGAACGCCGGATCAGGCTCTGCGGGACGTCCGGGCGCGGTTAGCCAACCATTGGCCGAGTGAATTCGCTAACATACAAAGCTCGCTTCAAACCGCGAGCGCCGCCGCGCTCGCGGCGTTCGAGGGGTTGCGCGCCGTGCAAAACGGCAATGGCGATCTCGTCGCGGTGTTTCGCGCGCTGCGTTACGCCCCGCGCGCGCAGGAAGCCTTGTATCCGCTGGCCGCCAAATTTCCGCCGGTCAGCAGCTTCTTCGTTGATCCCGGCGTGCGCGACGATGCCGGCCTGCTGGCGCGGCTCGCAGCCCCCGCGCGACCGGAAACCGGCGTCCTGCACGACCACAACGAAGCCGGCAGCCGCGGCGGCTTCTCGCTCTATGTGCCGGAATATTATACGCCCGACCGCGCCTGGCCACTGGTGATGGCGCTGCATGGCGGCAGCGGCAACGGCCGCGGCTTCCTGTGGAGTTGGCTGCGCGACGCCCGCAGTCACGGCGCCATCCTGGTCGCGCCGACGGCCACCGGCAACACCTGGGCCTTGATGGGCGAGGATACCGATACACCCAACCTCTCCCGCATGGTCGACCGGTTACGTGAACGCTGGAATATCGATCCCGGCCGCTTGCTGCTGACCGGCATGAGCGATGGCGGCACGTTCTGCTATGTGACCGGGCTCGAGAGCGCATCGCCCTTCACCCATCTCGCCCCCGTGGCCGCAACCTTCCACCCGCTGATGGCGGAAATGGCCGACGCCGAACGACTGCGGGGTCGCCCCATTTATCTCGTGCACGGCCGGCTCGACTGGATGTTCCCGGTGCAGGTGGCGCGGCAGACGCAACAATTGCTGTCCGCAGCCGGCGCCGACGTCATTTATCGCGAGATCGACGATCTCAGCCATTGCCATCCGCGCGAGATCAACCCCGCGATCCTCAACTGGCTGAACGGCAAATAATCGAAAGCCGGCGGCGCGTTGCACCGTCGACTTTCGACAAGCTGCGGGGGTTCAGCCCTGGACGGTCGGGTGAAGCAGGTCGGAAAGTCCAACCCGATTCAGCATCTCGTCGCGGACCCAGTCGATGACGCCAAAGGCGACCTCCGCGCCATCATGGGTCGGATCTACATGGACGCGGAACGGGCGCTTGCCGAACGGCGTATCGACCACCTTGACGATCGCATCGGCTACGGAGGCAGCATCGGCTTCCGGCGGAACGATGGCGGCGAACGCCTTCTGAATTTGCTCGCCGAAGCCGGCATAGGGACCCGCTTCATATTCCGCGACGCGCGCCAGATCGGCCGGCGAACCCGCATGCGCGAAATGATTGGTACCTCCGGTGAATGCACCGGGTACGATGATCGAGGTTTCGATGCCCCAGCGCACAAGCTCGCGTGTGTGGACCACAGCCATCGCATCCATGCCGGCCTTTGCGGCGAAATACGGCGAGAGATACGGTGGGGTACCGCCGGCCACGCTGCTCGAGGACACCCAGACCAGCAATCCCCTGCGCTGCTTGCGCAGTTGCGGCAACGCCGCGCGATTGACGCGCTGGGTGCTGAGTACGTTGACGTCGTAGAGTTCGGCGAGTTGTTCGGGCGTGAATGCTTCCGCGGGTCCGAACGACATGTGGCCGGCATTGTGCATCACGACGTCGAGACGGCCCCGCTCGGCTACGATCTGGGCGATCGCGGCGTCGGCGGATGACTGCGAGCCGACATCGAGCTCGATGGCATGCAGATCGACGTCGTTGTCCTCAGCGAATTTCTCGACGTCGGCGACCTGGGCCGCGTTGCGGCCTTTGGTGTCGCGCATCGACGCGTAAACCGTGTGGCCCGCTCTGGCCAGCGCGTCGGCGGAAAGCCGTCCAAAGCCGCTGGAAGCACCGGTGATGACGATAACCTGTTTCATGACACATATCCTTCTTGCGATTGGTCAAATAGAAAATGACGAGTGGGGGAAGCTTGGCGATGTCCCGGATAGTGCGAGACATCGCCGGTTCGGTTCAGATCATGCCGCCATTGGCGCGCAGCACCTGTCCGTTGATCCATCCGCCGTCCGGGCCGGCCAGGAAGGCGACGGCCGCGGCGATATCCTCGGGCGTGCCGAGCCGCTCCAGCGGATTCATCTTCGCCATGCGGTCGATCAATTCCTCCGACTTGCCATTGAGGAACAGATCGGTCGCGGTGGGTCCGGGCGCTACCGCGTTGACGGTGATGGAGCGGCCGCGCATTTCCTTCGACAGAATGCCGGTCATGGCCTCGATCGCGCCTTTGGTGGCCGCATACGCGCCATACGTTTCGAGCTTGAGGCCGACGACGCTGCTCGAGAAATTGATGATCCGCCCGCCGGCACGCAGCCGCCTTGCGGCTTCGCGCATGGCATTGAAACTGCCCTTCAGATTGATCGCGACATGCTGGTCGAACAGCGCATCGTCGCTGTCGGCGATCTTGGCGAGCTTCATGATGCCGGCATTGTTCACCAGCACATCGACGCCACCGAACGCCGCTTCCGCCGCGTCGAACATGCCGCGGACCGCGCTGGCATCGCTGACATCGGCCTTCGCGGTCAGGGCCCGGCCACCCTTGGCTTCGATTTTCTTCGCCAGCGCTTCGGCGGATTTGGTGTCGCCGGCGTAGTTGATGACGACGGTAAATCCGTCCGCGGCCAGACGCTCGGCAACCGCGGCGCCGATGCCTCGCGAAGCGCCCGTAACAATTGCTACCTTGTTGAATTCATTTGTCATTTTTAGTCTCCTCTGGTTTCGCGGCGTAACCGCGTTCGATGAGGAGAACTTAAATCCTTCCGATCGCCGGATAATCATGCGATATCTGGCAACACAGTCCGGTAATTACGAACAATCCGATGGATCGCTTCGAGGCAATGCGCGTGTTCACGCGGGTAGTGGAGCGGCGCAGCTTCACGTTCGCGGCCGATGATTTGGGCCTGCCGCGGTCGACGGTGACGGACGCGGTGAAGACGCTGGAGGCACGGCTCGGGGTGCGGCTCTTGGAGCGCACCACGCGAACGGTCCGTCCGACACTCGATGGCGAGGCCCATTACCGGCGCTGCCTGGCGTTGATCGCCGATCTCGAGGATGCGGAAGGCGCCTTCGGCGGCGCCAAGCCGAAGGGACTGCTGCGGCTCGAGGTGCAGGGCACGCTGGCGCGTCATTTCCTGGTGCCGAGCCTGCCGAAATTTTTCGCGGAATATCCCGACATCGAGATCAGCATGAGCGAGACCGAGCGGTGGGTCGACTTGATCCGCGAAGGCGTCGATTGCGTGCTGCGCTTCGGCCAATTGCCTGACAGCGACATGATCGCGCGCGAAGTCGTGGTGCTCGAGCGATTGACCTGCGCCGCACCGGATTATTTCGCGCGCCATGGCACACCAGCCGATCTCGGCGCGCTCGACGGCCATCGCATGATCGGACTGCGTTCGCTGACGACCGGACGGGTGCGGCCCCTGGAGTTCGTGGTCGGCGATAATTTGCAAGAGATCATGTTGCCGACCATCATATCGGTGACCGGAACGGAGAGTTTTCTCGCCACCGCGCGGCTCGGACTGGGCCTGGTCCAGATGCCGTATTTCCACGCGAAGAAAGACCTCGCGCGGGGCACGCTGGTGCAGGTGCTGCCGGCATGGCCGCCGCGTCCGGTACCGGTGTCGTTGCTCTACCCGCGCAATCGCCAATTGTCGCCGCGGGTTCGCGTCTTTCTTGACTGGGCGATGCGGCTGTTCGGCCGGGCCTGAATCTCAATTGCTTGCCAATCGATCGGCGAATTCGGGGAACCAGCCTCGCTTAAGGGCGTTGTTGGCGCACTGGAGGATTTATCATGCGGACGTTTCTGGGAATGATTTTGGGCGCGTTGTTGCTGATCGCGGGCGTCTATGTCCATGATTCGATGGCGACCTCGACGGTGGCCAACGGTCAGGTGGCGCAGTCCAGCCGTACCATCGTCAACTGGGACGTCGCATCGAGCGATTGGGACACCATGAGGACCCGCGCCCACGAGGATTGGGTGAGGCTGTCGTCGAAGTAAACGCTCGGCTGTTTCGATGGAGCAGGCGCCTTCTATGAAGCCGCCTGCTCTGCTATTTGCGCATATTATTTCTTTTTGTTTTCGGCGCCCGCCTTGCGGGCGTCGGCGATCACCTGGCCGAATTCTTCCATGGTCAGGATGCCGGGCACACGGAATTTGCCGACGATAAAGGACGGCGTGCCCTTGAAGCCGAACGCCTCGGCCTGGCTGTTGTTGCGCGCGATGATGGCATCGATCGTCTTGGCGTTGGTGGCGAGGTCGCGATTCAGCCGATCGATGTCGACGCCAACGCCCGACAGCAATTCCTTGATCCGCGGCTCGGTCAGCTTCGAATTGACGCCCATCATGGCCTCATGGGCCGGGACGTATTTGTCCTGGTATCGGCTGGCCAGCGCCATTCGCGTCGCGACCACCGAAGTCGGCCCGAGGATCGGCCAGTCCTTCCAGATCAGGCGGACCTTGCCGTCGTCCTGCACCACCTGCCGGAGTTCGGGCTCGAGCTTGCGGCAATACGGGCAATTGTAGTCGAACCATTCGACGATGGTGACGTCGCCGTCGGCATTCCCGGCCACCGGAATATCCGGATCGCGCAGCACCATCGCTTCCGTCAGCACATTTTCCGGGTCGCCCTCGGCCCGCGCCTGCCCCAGGCCAAACGCCAAACCCAGCGCGACCGAGCCCGCACCGAGCAGCGCCAGCATGTCGCGCCGGGATCCGGCCGGATTCGGCCGGGCAGCGTCGATCAATATGGACATTCGAAGTCTCCGGCCCTGAGGGGCAATCACTCTACGTTCAAGATAGGGACAAGTTACGCGCCAGCATATAGAGCGCCACCGCGATAATGACCGCCGCGAACACGATGTTGAGCGCGCCGCGCCGCGTCGCCAACCCCTTCGCCGAGCGGGTGCCGATCAATCCGCCGACGATGCCGCCCGCGATGAACAATCCCGCCAATTGCCACGAGACCAGGCCGGACCAAGCATAGCTCGCCGCGGTGGTGAGGCCGAACGCGGTGACGGCCACCAGCGACGAAGAGACCGCATTCATGATCGCCATGCCGGTTGCCAGCATCAGCGCCGGCACGATCAGAAATCCGCCGCCGATGCCGAAAAAGCCCGACATCGTCCCGGTCGCAAGACCGAGGCCAACGACGGCGGGCATATTGGCCCAGCTGATTCGCACGTCCGGCAGGCCGACCTTCGAGCGGGTCTTGAGCATCAGCATGGCGATGACCAGCATGATCAGCGCGAACAGCGCCAGCAGTTTCTGGCCGTCGAGCATTTTGCCGAAGATCGATCCGACAAACGCGCCGATGATCCCCGCCGCGGCGAATGTCAGCGCGCAGGACCATCGCACGGTGCCGCCGCGCGCGTGATTCGACAAATTAAAGGCGGCGTTGGCCGCGACCGCGATGGCGCTGGTGCCGATCGCCACATGGGCATCGGGCACGCCCACCACATAGACCATCAGCGGCACCGCCAGGATCGATCCGCCGCCGCCGACCAGGCCAAGCGAAAATCCGACCAGCGACCCCGACGCCAGCCCCAACACACTTTGCATCACGGAAATGATCACGCGGGAGTCTCGTTTGCGCCGGCGCGATGCCCGAGCATGATCCGGAAAGATGGCGGCCGGTATTCCGGAACGAACATGCTCAAACAATAGTCCCGCGCGATCGGCAAAAAATGCAGACACGGGCATAACAACGATGTCATGCCCGTGTCCATCAAATCCTGTTTTGGTTTGGACGCGTTTTCTTGACGCAGATAAGTCTACGCAATCTGCGTAAACTTGATTGCGACGCCGGGACCCATCCCGGATCAAGTCCGGGACAGGCTTTCGCTCGAAAACGCTATAATTACGCGCCCTTCAGCTTCTTGTTGCATTCGCTGTAGTAGCCGCCGCCCTTCATGATCCACTTCATGCCGCCATTGCCGGTGCCGGCCTTGTTGGCGTTGTACTGGTCGACGCAGGTATGCATGCGGGCCTTGCCCGCTGATTCCTTGGCGTATTTCGGATCCACGGCGGACGGGAACACCGCGTTACCCATCGCCACCGGGGCGGCGGCCATCGGCTTCGGCACCGGGGCCGGCTTGGCTTCGGCGGCCGGTGCCGGGGCTGCCGCCGGCGCCGCGGCCGGCGCGGCGGCGGGTGTTGCATCCGCGGCGCATTGCGCCTTGCGGAAATCGTTCCATTTCTCGCCATTGAGCGTACCGGCGGCTTTGGCTTCTTTGTACTTTGCGCTGCATTCACTCATGCTCAGCGCCTGAGCCGGCGAAACCGCCGCAAACGCGACAAAACCCGACATCGCAACGGCACACACTAAGAATTTTGCTTGAACGGTCATCCTTGGTCTCCTTGGGACATAACGGATTGGGAGCATGGCAATCGGAACAGCCCCATCCTAGCCCAGCGATGGCGCGCAACAAAGCTTGTGTCCATCCCGGCAACTAAAATATCGTGACGCGGAAATTCCGCGCGATGGCACTTCATTCATCCACGGTTCAGCATCGCGGGCCGACCTTGCCCGTCTCTTCAACCTGAGGTGCTCCCCATGATGACCCTGTCTTCCCGCGTCGCCGCAACGGCTGTTGTTTCCCTGTTCCTGATGGGCTCCGCGTTCGCGCAAACCCCCGCACCGGCCCCCGCGGCCGCGCCCGCAGCGGCCCCTGCCGCAAAAATGGCACCGGCACCCAAGGTTCACACCGCGGCTTCGCTGGAATGCTCCAAGGAAGCCGACGCCAAGGGACTGCATGGCAAGGAACGCAAGAAATTCCGTTCCGATTGCAAGAAGACCGCCGCCGACAAGAAGTGAGCTTGCTCCCGCTGTTTTTTGCAGCGGGATGAGAGTTCGGGAGCGAGCTTTGCTCGTCTCCCCGCCGAACTTGGCCAAAGACGCGCCCTCTCCCGCAATACGGGAGAGGGGGATGGAAAACCTGCATTGCTGCAGTCGCGTTGGCGCAATTGTCCCGGGCACGGGGATTTGACATAAGACGGCGTGAGCCGAACCCCTGCATCATCGGCGGCCGTTGCCATTCCCAGCCGCACCAACGCCCTCAACGTCCTCGAAACGCTGGCCATCGGCACCGCCGGCGGCGGGCTGTTCTTGTGGGCCCATCTGCCGGGCGGATTGATTTCCGGCGCCATGATAGCGGTCGGCATCGCGGCGATCGCGGGCAGGCCGCTGAGCATCCCTTCGCTCTTGACCCAATCGGTGCTGGTGCTGCTCGGGATTTCGCTGGGCTCGCTGGTATCGCAGCAGCTGCTTCAACATATGAGCGCCTATCCCCTGACCATCGCGCTGCTGGCGGTGGCGACGTTCTGCTCGACCTTCGGCAGCAGCCTCTATTTGCAGCGTGTCCATGGCTGGGACCAGACCTCGGCGTTTCTGGCGGGAGCGCCGGGCGCGCTGTCGCAAATCACGATCCTGGCCGCCGAGAAAGGCGCCGACGTGCCGGCGATCGCGGTGGTGCAGACCATGCGGGTGATCATTCTCACCGCGGCACTGCCGATGCTGCTGACGCTGACCGGCCTTGCCCCGGCGACGCCGCCGGCCACCACAATCGCGATCGCCTCGCCGATCGCACTGGCCGAGCTGATCGCCGCATCGGTCGCGGTCGCGCTGCTGCTGCGCTGGATCAAATTTCCGGCAAGCTGGATGTTCGGCGCGATGATCGGATCGAGCGTGCTGCACGGCGCCGGATGGGTCGAGGGCGGCTTGCCGCCATGGGTGCGCGGCGTGGCGCTGATCGGCATCGGCTCCTTGATCGGCGCCCGGTTCGCGCGGATGAAGGCCAAAACCCTGCTCGGCCACGTCAACGCGGCGCTCGGATCGTTCGCGGTCGCGATCGCCATTTCCGCCGTCTTCGTCACGGTGATCGCCTTCACCACGCATGTGAAATTTTCCGACGTCATCGTCGCCTTCGCGCCGGGCGCGATGGACGCCATGCTGGCGCTGGCGCTGACCCTGCATATCGACCCGATCTTCGTCGGCGCGCATCATCTGTCGCGCTTCGTGTTCGTCACCATCGCGATGCCCGGCATCGTCCATCTGTTCGGACGGACGCAGGACGATGTGGATGATTAGGTCGGCGTGCGGAGCGTCGTTGCGCGCCACCGGGTCGCTTC
>Ga0302314_10016653_pt1 | contig 12396 bp, 6 predicted proteins | sample III_Palsa_N2_3_FD_200533 | JGI IMG/M metagenome (GOLD analysis project Ga0302314, IMG submission 200533) | Peat permafrost microbial communities from Stordalen Mire near Abisko, Sweden - III_Palsa_N2_3 | ecosystem: Environmental > Terrestrial > Soil > Palsa > Peat permafrost | place: Sweden...
GCTGGCCGCTGGCCAGCGGCCAGCGGCCAGCCTCGCCGTTCCTGCGCCGTTTCCAGCGGTCCGCGGCCGGTGGGACGGTAATGTGCTGACAACGATCGTTCGGCGGGGCAGTTTCGGGGGAGGAGAGGGCGCGTGTACCTGAAGTCCCTCACCCTGCGCGGCTTTAAGTCGTTCGCCTCAGCCACCGCCCTGCGCCTCGAGCCCGGCATCACTTGCGTCGTTGGCCCGAACGGTTCCGGCAAGTCCAACATCGTCGACGCACTCTCCTGGGTAATGGGCGAGCAAGGCGCCAAAAGCCTAAGAGGCGGCAAGATGGAGGACGTCGTCTTCGCGGGCACGACCTCGCGTGCCCCGCTCGGCCGGGCCGAAGTCACGCTCACCATCGACAACAGCGACGGCGCCCTGCCGATCGACTATGCCGAGGTGACGATCAGCCGGCTGATGTTCCGGTCTGGGCAGAGCGAGTACGCGATCAACGGCGACAGCTGCCGGCTGCTCGACGTCCAGGACCTGCTCTCCGACAGCGGCCTCGGCCGGGAGATGCACGTGATCGTCGGCCAGGGCCAGCTCGACCAGATCCTGCACGCAGGCCCAGAAGCCAGACGGGCGATCATCGAGGAGGCGGCCGGCGTACTCAAGCACCGCAAGCGCAAGGAGAAGGCGCTTCGCAAGCTTGACGCGATGCAGGCCAACCTGACCAGGCTTGTCGACCTGACGGGCGAGCTTAACCGCCGGCTGAAGCCGCTTGGCAGGCAGGCCGAGGTCGCGCGCAGAGCCGCCACGATCCAGGCGGAGCTGCGGGACGCGAGGCTACGACTGCTCGCCGACGACTACGTGACGCTCCGCGACACGCTCAAGCGCGAGGAACAGGACGAGGCCGCGATCCGTGCCCGCCGCGCCGCGCTTGAGGCCGGCCTGGCCACCGCGCGTCAGCAGGAAGCGGAGCTCGACGCCGCGGTGCAGGCGCAGGCCGCCGAGCTCGCCACCGCGCAGCAGACCTGGTTCGCGCTCTCCTCGCTGACCGAGCGGCTGCGCGGTGTAGCGGGTCTCGCCAACGAGCGCGCCCGGCTGCTCGCCGCGGACCCCGAGCCCGAGCGGCCGGGACGCGACCCCGACGAGCTCGACCGGCAGGCCGCCGAGCTGCGCGAGGAGGAGGCCGGGCTGACCGAGCGGCTCGCCGAGGGCCGCGAGGCGCTGGCCGAGACGGTCGCCGAGCGCACCGCCGTTGAGGGCGCGCTTGCCGCCGCCGAGCGCAGGCTCGCCGACGCCGCGCGCGCGGCGGCCGGCCGCGCCGAGCGCCTTGCCCGGCTGCGCGGCATGGTCGACGCCGCGGAGAGCCGAAGCGCCGCCACCGGCGAGGAGATCGACCGGCTGACCACCGCCGCCGAGCAGGCCAGGGCGCGGGCCGAGCGCGCCGGGCTCGAGTACAGCGCCGTTCAGGATGTGGCGGATGGCGGCGACTCCGACCGCTCGGGCCTGGCGGCCGAGCACGACCAGGCGAAGGAAAATCACAACCGTCATACGGAACGGACCGTGGCCGCTCGCAAGGCGGAACGCGCCGCCAACAGCGAGGTCGCCGCCCTCCGTGCCCGCGCCGAGGCGCTCAAGGAGACGCTCCGCAGGGGAGTGGACGCGACCGCCGCCGTCCTCGCGGACCCGGACCGCTTCGCGGGCGTCCTCGGCTCGTTCGCCGGTCAGCTAACCGTCGCCGACGGCTACCAGAAGGCCATCGCCGCCGCCCTCGGCACCGCCGCCGAAGCCATAACCGTGACCGGCCTCGACGCCGCCGTCGACGTCCTGGCGGCCATCCGCACCGCCAACGCCGGCACCGTAGGCCTAGTCATCGCCTCCCCGCCCTCGCTATCCGTCCTCCCCACGTCGCCCGACATACCAGCCAAGGCCGTCTCGTCCGCTCTGCCTGCGTCCCCTGAAATACCGGCCAAGGCCGCCTCGTCCGCCCTGCCCGCGTCGCTCGACACACCGGCTCACGCTGCATCGTCCGCCCTGCCCGCATCGCTCGCCTCACCAGCCCCGGCCGCCTCGCCTACCCCGTCGGCCTCATCCGCCTCGTCGGCCTCATCCGCGCCAGGGGAGAGGGCCGGCCACTCCAATCTCAAGCGCCCCGCGCTTCCGGTTGGCGCGCGGTGGGCGGTTGACCTGGTGACCGTGCCCGGTGAGCTGGCGGGCGCGGTCGGTGAGCTGCTTGCCGACGTCGTGGTGACGGCGGGCCTGGCGGAGTCGGCGGCGTTCGTTCGGGCTAATCCTGATTTTCGTGCGGTCACCGCGGATGGCGACCTGGTCGGAACGCACTGGGCGCATGGCGGCTCGGCCGGGGCGCAGTCCCTGCTTGACGTGCGCGCGGCGGCCAACGAGGCCGCGACGCGGCTGGCGGCCGCCGAGCTAGCCAGCGAGGCGGCGGCGGAGGCCCTCGCCGAGGAGACCGAGGCCACCGAGGCCGCTCGGCAGGTGCTCGACGAGATCCGCGGCCGGATGCAGGCCGCCGACGCGGCGACGGCGGAGATCTCCGGGCGGCTTGGGCGGCTCGCCGGGGCCGCGAGGGCCGCCGCCGACGAGGCCAAGCGGATCGACGCCTCCGTCGGAGCCGCGCAGCGTTCGGCGGAGAAGGACCTTGCCAAGCTCGCTGCGCTCAGGGGCGACCTCGCGGTCGCGGAGGCCGAGGAACTGCGGGCACGCGACCCGGAGGTACTGAACGCCGAGGCCGATGACGAACGCGAGGAGATGACCCAGCGTGCCGCCGCGGCGCGTAACGCCGAGATGGAAGCGCGCCTTGAGGTGCGTACCGTCGAGGAGCGGCTGCGCGCCATCAGCGGGCGGGCCGACTCGCTTGCCTCCTCGGCTGCCGCCGAGCGGGCCGCCAGGGAACGGGCCGCCGCGCGGCGCAGGCAGCGTGGCGCGCAGGCCGCGGTCGCCCGGGCCGTCGCGTCGGGAGCGGGCGTGGCCGTGACCGCCGCCGAGTCGTCGCTTGGCCTTGCCCATGAACGACGGGCACAGGCCGACGAGGCGAACGCGACCGTGGCCGAACGGCTCAAGGCCGTGCGCGCCCAGGTGACGGCGGCGTCGGGCGAGCTTGACGCGGTAGTGAACACCGCTCACGGGACCGAGATCGCGCGGAACGAACACCGGCTCCGCCTAGAGCAGCTGGCGTCGCACGCGACCGACGAGTACGGCGTCGAGCCCGATGTCCTCGTGCCCGAATATGGCCCGGACGTGCTGATCCTCGTCCCCGCCGACTCGCCGCTTGCGATCGCCGCGAGGAAGCGCGGAACCGCCGTCACCGTCCCAAGCGCCGTCGCCGCAGCCGCCTCAGACCACCGCGCGGCGACCCAGGTAGCGGACTCGCCCACTTCTCAGGACAAGTCCACCTTCCAGGACACGGCCACCACCAGCCCCCCGGACGCTCTTTCCGCTCCGAACCACAATGGCGACAAATCCGATATGTCGGACGCGTCGGCGAGGCCCGCGCCGCTTTCGCTCTCGGACGCGCTGCGCGCCGTCCGGGCGGAAGCGGAAGCGGAAGCGGCCGAGTCGGCGCGGCCGGAGCCCCGCCCGGCGGCCAAGGCGCGCGACGCGGACGGCGAGGCCGATCCCGCGGAAACCGTGGGGGTGCCGTACGTTCGCGCGGAACAGGAAGCGCGGGCCGCCGAGGCCGAGCGACAGCTCACCAGGCTTGGCAAGGTCAACCCGCTCGCTCTTGAGGAGTACGCGGCGCTACAGGAGCGGCACCAGTTCCTCGCCACCCAGCTCGAAGACCTGCGCAAGACCCGCCGTGACCTGCTCATCGTGGTCAAGGAGGTCGACGACCGCGTGCAGGAGGTGTTCGCCTCCGCCTATGCCGACACCGCCCGCGAGTTCGAGGGGCTGTTCTCCCGGTTGTTCCCCGGTGGCTCAGGCAGGCTGATGCTGACCGAGCCCGACGACATGCTGACCACCGGCATCGAGATCGAAGCCCGCCCGCCAGGCAAGAAGGTCAAGCGGCTGTCGCTGCTGTCGGGCGGCGAGCGGTCGCTGACGGCGATCGGCTACCTGTTCGCGATCTTCAAGGCCAGGCCGTCGCCGTTCTACGTGCTCGACGAGGTAGAGGCCGCTCTGGACGACAGCAACCTGCAGCGGCTTCTCGGCGTCTTCGGTGAGCTGCAGGAGAGTTCCCAGCTAATCGTCATCACCCACCAGCGGCGCACGATGGAGGCGGCGGACGCCCTCTACGGTGTCTCCATGCGCGGGGACGGCGTGTCCACCGTGATCAGCCAACGCGTCCGTGAAACCGAACCCGCCTAACGCTAGTGAGTGCGGAGGCTGGACTCCGGCATGTTGTAGCGTGCTCTGGGGCGTTGAACGCGGACTGGCGATGCGCGGCCGCGTCGGTACATGCCGTTCTGAGAGACTGTGGGCTAAATGACGACGTACATCATCCTGATCGTTGTGGTCGCCGTGCTGCTTCTCGGCGTCGCCGGGACCATGCTGCTTCGGCCCCGCGGCATGCACGGGGTTCGCCGCGGCCGGGCGAACCAGCTCGACCTGAGTTCGGGACCGCCGGCGACCGTCGATCGCGACACCACCACGGCCCCGGCCGACCAAGACCAGGCGCCGGGGTCGGCTCAGCAGTTCACGCCGCCACAGCAGGACGCGCGGCCGACCCTGGAGAAGCCGCCGCCCTCGGCCGGGCGGATGGTGCGCCTGCGGGCGCGGCTCGCCCGGTCGCAGAGCGGCTTCGGTTCCGCGCTGCTCGGCCTGCTCTCGCGGGACAGGCTCGACGACGACACCTGGGACGAGGTCGAAGAGGTCCTGATCACCGCGGATGTCGGTGTCACGCCAGCCAGGCAGATCGTGTCCGACCTGAGGATGAAGGTGAAGGTCGAGGGCACGAGGACGCCGGACGACGTGCGGACGATGCTCCGCTCGGAGCTGCTTGCCCAGGTGGCGACCGAGGCAAGCCGCGAGCTCAAGACGGAGCGGCACGAGGGGCACCCCGCCGTCGTGCTCGTGGTCGGCGTCAACGGCACGGGAAAGACGACCACCTGCGGCAAGCTCGCTAGGTCCCTCGTCGGCGACGGGGAGACCGTGCTGCTCGGCGCGGCCGACACGTTCCGCGCGGCCGCCGCCGACCAGCTACAGACCTGGGGCGAGCGGGTCGGCGCGCAGGTCGTCCGGTCCGACAAGGAGGGGGCCGACCCGGCGAGCGTGGCCTTTGACGCGGTATCCACCGGCATCGAGCAGGAGGTGGACGTGGTGCTCATCGACACCGCCGGCCGCCTGCACACGAAGAACGACCTGATGGACGAGCTCGGCAAAGTCAAGCGGGTCGTGGAGAAGCGCACGAGCGTGGACGAGGTGCTGCTCGTACTCGACGCCACCACCGGCCAGAATGGTCTTCGCCAGGCCCGGGTCTTCGCCGAGGTGGTGGATGTCACCGGTATCGTCCTCACCAAGCTAGACGGAACCGCCAAGGGCGGCATCGTGATAGCAGTACAGCGAGAGCTCGGGGTCCCGGTGAAGCTCGTCGGCCTCGGCGAGGGTCCCGACGACCTGGCGCCCTTCGACCCGGCCACGTTCGTCGACGCCATCCTCGGCGGATGAAGCCAGCGGATGAAGCCAGCTGAGTCGCATGCGCGACCTGAGCAGGAAGAGGCGGAAGCTCTCTGTCACCGTCTCGTGTTATTTTGCCGGATCGTGTCGATTTTGCCGAGCCGCCTTCACGCCCCTGACCTGCGGTTTGTGTCGGATGTGAAACGTGAGTGAAATAGATCGACCCTCGGTTTCACGTTTCTGACACATTCGGAATGGACGTAGGAAACGCGCGTAAGGCATCCTCAAATGTGGTGAACGAGAGGGTGGTCACATGAAGCTCATTACGGCTGTCATCAAGCCCTTCAAACTCGACGATGTCAAAGCAGCGTTGCAGGCATTCGGCGTGCACGGCATGACAGTCAGTGAAGCGAGCGGATACGGCAGACAACGCGGACACACCGAGGTGTACCGGGGGGCCGAGTACCAGGTAGACCTCGTACCAAAGGTAAGAGTAGAAGTCATCTGCGACGACGAGGACGTCGACGATCTATTCGGAGTCATACTCAAGGCAGCCCAGACTGGCCGGATCGGCGACGGCAAGGTGTGGGTCGTACCGGTTGAGACAGTCGCCCGGGTGCGCACGGGGGAGCGCGGACCGGACGCCATCTGATCGGGAAACACCGGGCTTAGCCCGGCGTAACGCAAATTGGGGGACCGGTACCACGAGCGCGCCGTCTTTCGGCCGCGCACCTGATCCTTCGGGGGACCTGGTGAGTGTGATGACTTCTTTTGCGGCTGATCGGAGCCGAAGGACAACCGAGACTGATCGATGGCTGGCCGGGATGCTGGGGGCGGAGCCCGGAGTAGCCCTGGTGGCGGTCGGCGGCTACGGTCGCAAGGAGCTGCTGCCCGGCAGCGATCTTGACGTGCTCATGTTGCATGACGGCAGGGACGGGATCGCGCGGATCGCCGACCGGATCTGGTATCCGGTCTGGGATTCCGGCGCGCGACTTGACCACGCGGTGCGGACCGTGCCGCAGGCGAGGCGGGTGGCCCGCAACGACCTCAAGGTCGCGCTCGGGCTGCTGAATGCCAGGCATGTCGCGGGCGACCCCGACCTGACGACCCGGCTGCGCGAGGGTGCGTTCGAGGACTGGCGATCCAACGCGAGGACCAGGCTCGCCGAGCTCAAGGAGCTGCACGAGGAGCGGACCAGGATCCACGGTGAGCTCGCCTTCCTCCTCGAGCCCGACCTCAAGGAGTCACGCGGCGGTCAGCGGGACGTGCATGCCATCCAGGCCATCGCCGCGGCCTGGGTCGCCCCGGCGCCCGGCCCCAAGGTCCGCGCCGCCTACGAGCAGATCCTCGACGCGCGCCACGTGCTGCACGAGGTCACCGGCCGCCATCTCGACCGGCTCGTGCTTGAGGAACAGGACGAGGTAGCGCGCACGCTCGGCCTGCTCGACGGTGACGCACTGCTGAGACAGCTCGCGGGGGCGGGGCGGACCGTCGCCTACGCGGTCGATCACGCCTTCCGCCAGGCCGACAGGGCCGGCGGAAGACGCGCACTCGGCGTCAGGATGCGCAGGGGCAAACTGGACCGCCGCCCGCTCGCGGACGGTGTCGTCGAGCAGGACGGCGAGGTGGTGCTCGCCCGCGCCGCGGTCCCTGCGAGCGATCCCGTGCTCGTCCTGCGGGCCGCCGCCGCGGCCGCGCAGGTCGGCCTGCCACTTGCGCCCCGCGCCCTGGCCAGGCTGGCCGAGTGCCCGCCGCTGCCCATCCCCTGGCCGGACGATGCCCGCAACGCGTTGCTTGCCCTGCTTGGGGCCGGGTCGAGCGCGATCGCCGTCTGGGAGGCGCTCGACCAGGAGGGGCTGCTCGCCGCGCTGATACCCGACTGGGATCGTGTACGCAACAGGCCGCAGCGCAACCCGCTGCACCGCTTCACCGTGGACAGGCACCTCGTGGAGTGCGCGGCGAACGCCGCCGCCCTGGCCCGCGACGTCTCCCGCCCCGACCTCCTGCTGCTCGCCGCGCTGCTCCACGACATCGGCAAGGGCTGGCCAGGCGACCACAGCGTCTCAGGCGAGGTGGTGGCCAGGGATGTGTGCCGCCGCGTCGGGCTGAATGAGGCCGACGTCGAGTTGGTCGCCGAGGCGGTCCGTCATCACCTGCTGCTTCCGGTCGTCGCGACCCGCAGGGACCTGGACGACCCGATGACCGTGCAGCACGTCGCCACGACCGTGGGCACGAGGACGCTGCTCGAACTGCTGCACGCGCTTTCCGTGGCCGACGGGCTCGCCACCGGACCGGCCGCGTGGAACGACTGGAAGGCGGGTCTCGTCGCCGACCTGGTGGGCCGGGTAAGCGCGGTGCTCGACGGCGAACCCATGCCGGAGCCGGCACCGCTCAGCGAGGACAAGCTCGCGCTCGTCGCCGACGGTGGCCCGGCCGCGATCGTCGAGGGGAACGAGGTGACCGTGATCGCGCTCGACCGGCCGGGGCTGCTCTGGCGGGCGGCCGGGGTGCTTGCCTCGCACCGGCTCACCGTCCGCGGCGCCAACGCGAGCGCGGTCGGCGACACGGCGGTCGCGGTGTTCAGCGTGGTACCCGAGTACGGTGACCCGCCGGACGCCACCCTTGTCGCCGCGGACCTGCGGCGGATGCTTGAGGGTCGGCTCGACGTTCAGGACAGGCTTGAGCGCAGGGCCCGCGCCGTCCGGCCAACCGGCCGCGCCGCGCCACCGCCGAAGGTCACGCTGGTCGACGACGCGTCGAGCACCGCCACCGTGGTCGAGGTTCGCGCCCACGACGAGCCAGGCCTGCTCTGGCGGATCGGCCGCGCGCTCGGCGAGTGCGGTCTCAACCTCCGCGCCGCCCGGGTCGAGACACTCGGCGCGGAAGCGGTCGACGTCTTCTACGTCACCGACTCGGCAGGCGGCCTGCTCACCGACCCCGACCTGCGCAAGCGCACGGTCAAGATGGTGCTCTCCGCCCTCACCCCCGCCTAGGGCCCACCCCCGTAAGGCACCACCCACGGGCTACTTCTTTTTCTTGTTGTTCCGCTTGCCGAAGGCGGCGGGGATGACGTTCGAGCCCGCACCTGGCAACCGGGGCAACCCGGCCGGGCCGCCGAATCCGGGGAAGCCCTCGGCGCCGCCGAAGCCGCCCGGGCCACTCGCGCCGCCCGCCTGGGCCTCGCGCAGCATCTCGGCGAGCTCCTCCATCGACTGTGGCGCGGCCTGGGCGGGGGAGAGCGGCGCGGCAGAGCCGCCCGCGGACGCGCCCGCACCGTCGGCTCCAGCCGAGCCGCCGGCCGGGCCGAGCGCCGCCTTGCGCGGGTCGCCGCTCTTGCGCTTGCCCTTGCCGCCCTTCTGCGCCGACCGGGCCTTCGACTGGCGCCGCGGACCCATGCCCGGCATCGCGGGCATGCCGGGCATCCCGCCGCCCATCAGCAGCTTCATCTGCTTCTGGCCCTCGAAGAAGTTCGTGACCAGCTGCGAGACCTCACCGACCGTGACGCCCGAGCCGTTGGCGATGCGCAGCCGCCGCGAGCCGTTGATGACCTTGGGGTTGCGCCGCTCAAGCGGGGTCATCGAGCGGACGATCGCCTCGGCCCGGTCCAGGTCCTTGTCGTTGACCTGGTCAAGCAGCGCCTTGTTCTTGGCGGCGCCCGGCATCATGCCGAGCAGGTTCTTGATCGGCCCGAGCTTGCGCAGCATCCCGAGCTGCTCGACGAAGTCCTCAAGGGTAAACCCCTCGCCGGACATCATCCGGTTCGCCATCGAGGCGGTCTGCTCGGCGTCGAACGCCTTCTCGGCCCGCTCGATCAGGCTGAGCACGTCACCCATGTCCAGGATGCGGGTCGCCATCCGGTCCGGGTGGAACACGTCGAAATCGGCGAGCTTCTCACCGGTGGAGGCGAACATCACCGGCTTGCCCGTCAGGGCCGCGATCGACAGCGCCGCGCCGCCGCGGGCGTCGCCGTCGAGCTTGGTGAGCACGACGCCGTCGTAGCCGACACCGTCGAGGAACGCCTGCGCGGTCGCCACCGCGTCCTGGCCGATCATCGCGTCGACCACGAACAGCACCTCGTCCGGGTCGGTCGCGTCCCGAATCGCGGCGGCCTGCGCCATCATGTCGGCGTCGATGCCGGTACGGCCGGCGGTGTCGACGATCACGATGTTGTACAGCGACCGGCGTGCCTCGTCGATCGAGGCGCGCGCGACCTTCACCGGGTCCCCAACGCCGTTGCCAGGCTCCGGGGCGAACACGGGGACGCCCGCCCGCTGGCCGGTCACCTGGAGCTGCGTCACCGCGTTCGGCCGCTGCAGGTCGCAGGCGACGAGCAGCGGCGTGTTGCCCTGCTCCTTGAGCCAGACCGCGAGCTTGCCCGCGAGCGTGGTCTTACCGGAACCCTGGAGGCCGGCCAGCATGATCACGGTCGGCGGGTTCTTGGCGAACCGCAGCCGCCGCGTTTCGCCGCCGAGGATCGTGACGAGTTCCTCGTGCACGATCTTGATGACCTGCTGTGCGGGGTTCAGCGCCTGCGACACCTCCACCCCGGTGGCTCGCTCCTTCACCCGCGCGATGAACTGGCGGACCACGGGAAGCGCGACGTCCGCCTCGAGCAGGGCAATGCGTATCTCACGGGCGGTCGCGTCGATGTCGGCGGCCGAAAGCCGCCCCTTGCCGCGCAGCGAGGAGAAGACCTGGGTTAGCCGATCAGAGAGTGTCTCAAACACCCTTCAAGGCTACCGTCATCGGGCGCCGAAAAAATTTTGTCAGCATTAACGGTCCCGTGGTTCCCGCCACCGGCCCATGAAGACCGGTCGGCCGTCGGGAGCAGGCCCGGTCCGTTCCTCATGAGCTTCATGGTTGCTCGTCGTCGGGGAGCGCCTCGGACAGCGCGCGGACCGCCTCGATGGTGTCCGCCTCGGCGGCCGTTTTGTCCTCGCGGTAGCGCAGGACGCGGGCAAACCGCAGCGCCACGCCGCCTGGGTAGCGTGGGCTGCGCTGGACGCCGTCGAAGGCGATCTCCACGACGAGCTCGGGCCTGACGTAGACGATCCAGTCGTCGCGGTGGTCCTCGAGTTCGAGCAGCCTGGCCGTCTGCCAGGTGAGCAGCTCGTCGGTGAGGCCCTTGAACGTCTTGCCGAGCATGACCCAGCCGCCTCCCGCCGGGTCGCGGGCGCCCAGGTGCAGGTTGGACAGCCAGCCGTTCCTGCGGCCGTGTCCCCATTCGACGGCGAGTACGACGAGGTCGAGCGTGTGGCGCGGCTTCACCTTGATCCAGCCGGCGCCGCGCCGTCCCGCCGCGTAGGGCGCGTCGAGCGCCTTGACAATCACGCCCTCATGGCCGTGCGTGAGCGCGTCGGCGAAGAACGCCGTCGCCTCGTCCGCGTCGCTCGTCACGAGCCGGGGCATGAGCATCCGCTCGGGCACGACGCGCGCGAGTGCGGCGCGCCGCTCGCTGTCCGGGTGGTCGATGAGGTCGGTGCCGTCGAGATGCAGTGCGTCGAAGAGGAACAACGAAAGCTTCACCGGGCTCCCGCCGACCACGGCCTTGCCGGCACTGTTGCCCACGGCACTGTTGCCCACGGCACTGTTGCCCACGGCACTGTTGCCCACGGCACTGTTGCCCACGGCACTGTTGCCCACGGCACTGTCGCTCGTGGCGCTCGCCGTCCTCGCGGAGGTGTCTTGAAACGGCAGCGGTCGTCCGTCAGGCCGCAGGGCGATCAGCTCCCCATCGAACACGGCCGCCTTCACCGGAAGCGCCGCAAGCGCGTCGACGACCTCGGGAAGCCGCCCGGTGATGTCGTCGAGCGTGCGCGTGAACAGCCGAACGCTGCCACCGGATATATGCGCTTGTATCCGGATCCCGTCGAGTTTCCACTCCACCGCCGCTCGCACGGGCTCGGTCGGCCCGGCTTCGCCTTCCGCGCTGCCAGCGACCTTGGCGAGCGCTTCCCCGACGGATGGCGCGCTGCCGGCCAGCATTGGCTTGAGTGGCTGACCGACGCGCAGCCCGAACTCCGACAGCGCCTCGGGCCCGCCGCGCAGCGCGGCCTCGGCGACGGCCGACAGCGATCCGCGCAGCATGACCGCGCGCCGCACTAGGCCCACGGGGACCTCGGCGGCACGCGCCACCGCCTCGGTCATCACTCCGTCGAGCGCACCCTGGCCCAGCTCACCGGAGAGCAGCCGGACAAGGAAATACTGCTCCTGCGCGGTCGCGGCGCCGAAGACCTCCCCTATCAGGCGCTTGCGTTCCGCAACGGAGCCCTTGCCCGCCACCGACTTGATCCGGGTGAATGCCTGGTCCACTCCGAGTACCGTCTGCGACGCCGTGTCCGCGGGCGGCGGCGCGTTCCGCAGCGCCGCCCACCCCACGCCGATCTGCCGTTGCGGCAGCTCACCGGACAGGTAGCCGACCACGATCGCCACCTCGCCGGGGTCGGCCGACCGCAGCGCCTCCGCGATCGCCGAGATCTTGGCCAGCCGCGCGGACGTGGCCGTGACCGCTCGGGAGACCTCCGCAACGTCTGCTAGCAGCACCCCTACATTGTGCCCCACGCACCGGACACGTGACGGACCGCGAATGCTAGCCGCTTGCCCCGGCTGGGAGCGCCTCGGCGACGCTACTTTCTATCAGTTACGGGATGTGCTGGTGGCTCGCTACGCGGCAGGTACCTTCTTGGACCGCCGGCGCTTTTCACCGGAACCCCAGAGGTAATAACCGGTGGGGAAGAGCCGGATGTTGAGCTTGGCGTCAAGCGACCCCCACAGGCCGCGCCGCGCGAAGATCGCGATGACGATCGCCACGAGCCCGAGGATGATCAGGTACCAGGCGTTGTAGGACTGGAG
>Ga0302314_10016655_pt1 | contig 12395 bp, 7 predicted proteins | sample III_Palsa_N2_3_FD_200533 | JGI IMG/M metagenome (GOLD analysis project Ga0302314, IMG submission 200533) | Peat permafrost microbial communities from Stordalen Mire near Abisko, Sweden - III_Palsa_N2_3 | ecosystem: Environmental > Terrestrial > Soil > Palsa > Peat permafrost | place: Sweden...
AAAGAAGGCGCGGCAGCGCCAAGTGCCTCACGACCCCGGCCGTCTCCGCCGCGGTCGGCACCACGTGCCCGCCGGAAATACGGTGAAACGACCTGTGCCTGGCCTAGCCACCGGGCGCGCACCAGCCTGGACCGGCCCGCGACCTACATCGTCGCCGCCTTCGTGGCCGGGGCCGCGAGATAACGCTCCGGTCCTGGGAGCCCACCGTTCTCGCTGCCCTCGGAGCTGACCTTCGCCGCCGACGCCCCCCGGGCCGCTCCGACGTGCGTTTCCGGTCCAGCAGTGTCAATCCTGGTGAGGTCACCGGCTAATCGCTGGCCGCCCGAGGGCAGCAGCTCGCCGCGATGGAGCCGGACGCGGAGTTCGTCGACATCGTGCTCGAAACCGGGGGCCGGGCGCTCGACGAACTGGCGGCGGAACTACTGGCAAGGCTCGGCTGACCCTGTCCAGCCAGCGCACGGCCCTCAGCACCACCGGACTCGCGGTGTCCCTGACATCACCCTGGAAGCATCTCAGAAAGGTGGCTCCGGGAACGCTGGCGCGCCCTCGGGCACGTCACCGCCGACCCGGCCTCAATCGGCCCCATCGCAATGGCCGCACTCGTCCTCACACAAATCGAGCACAAGATGATCAGATGAAAGTCGCTGAGAAAACCTCATTAAGCTGCGAGGCGGAAATCTTGAGAACTAGTGCGTCAGGAGGCCCGGCTCTCCTGTGCCTCCTGGCACGCGTGGCGGGCCGAGCGCCGCAGGTTCCGGCGGCGGGCGCGAATCCGTTCCTCCGGCGTGGTGCCGCCCCAGATGCCGTGCGACTCGTTCGTCCGCATCGCGAATTCGAGGCACTGGTCCCGCACCGGGCAGCTCGCGCAGACGTGGAGCGCGCCCGAGACCTGCCGGTCGGCGGCGGCGGTCCCGATGGCGATGGGAAAGAACAGGTCGGGGTCGGCGGAAAGGCAGGCGCCCGCCCCGCGCCAGTCACTGGCGTGCTCGCTCATCTGGCGTCCTTACGTGGGTCTCAATAAACGCGGCAATAGCGGGCGGCGATCGGCGCCGCCCGGCAGTCCGCTTCCCAGCGGCCACAGAGGTATTCCACCCAGGCGGCGGGAACTTCCGGGTTTGCGCCGCCGATGCCCGGGTAGCCGCGATCCAAGCGACACCCACCGGTTCGTCGCGCCCCGGCTACCCCCCCAGCCGGGGCGCGGCGTCTTTTCCCGCGTCGATCAAGGGATCCCGGCGGTCGCGAGCCCGCACGAATGTGACGCACGTCACAGGTATTCGCGTTTAGCCGCCGGGGTGAGGGCACACCAAGTGCTGTCCGGCTTTCCAGATCCCCGGAGATGACGATGACGAAGGCAACGATGTCCGGCCCGGCCTCCCGCGCGGAGCTGAGACTGCTGACCGATGACGAGCTGCTGAGCCGGTTCCGCCTGGAGCCAGTGGGCAGCGACGAGCGGGCCGCCCTGTGCGAGCTGCTGGTCGAGCGGCACGAGAAGCTGGTCCGTTCCTGCGTCAGGCAGTACCGGGGCAGCCCCGAGCCGGTCGAGGACCTGATGCAGGTGGGCTACGTTGGCCTGCTCAAGGCGATCAACAACTATGACCCGGCGTTCGGCAGCGGCCTGTCGGCCTACGCGGCGCCGTGCGTCAGCGGCGAGATCAAGCGGCACTTCCGCGACAAGCGCTGGCAGGTGCACGTCCGCCGCTCCGCGCAGGAGCTGGTGCTCAGCCTGCGCAAGGCGACCGAGGAGCTCACCCACGAGCTCGGCCGCCAGCCGGATGAGGCCGAGCTGGCCAAGCGCCTCGGGGTCAGTGCCGAGGACATGGTTGAGGCCCGGCTCGCGGACATGGTGTTCAGCGCCTACTCGCTGGACGCGCCGCTGTCCGACCGGGATGACCCGTCGCAGCTGGGAGACGTGCTCGGCGGCGACGACCCGGGCATGGACCAGGCGGTCGACATGGAGGCCATCGCCACCCACTGGGAGGAGCTGCCCGAACGTGAGCAGCGGATCCTGGTCATGCGCTTCTACGGGAACCTCACCCAGGCCGAGATCGGGACGCGGCTCGGCATCTCCCAGATGCACGTATCCCGGCTGCTCACCCGCGCGCTCGGCCACCTGCGGAGCCGGCTGCTCGACGAGGCCCTGACGTCCTAGAACCAAGAAGGCGGACGGCCGCTGGCCGCGCGCCCCGCTCGCGGGGGATCCAAGACCGCTAGGAAAGGACAGTCATGAAAACCGGAATAGGCCTGGCTCTCATCGCCATCGGAGCGATCCTGGCGTTCGCCGTCAAGGGCAGCCCCTCGTGGCTGGACGTGCACACCGCCGGATGGGTCATCATGATCGTCGGCCTGCTCGGGCTCGTGCTTCCCCGCCGTACCTACGACTGGATCGGCCGGCGGATGCAGGTGCGGCGTACGTACTCCCGCCAGCAGGCGCCGGTGTCGTCCACCACCAGGAATCCCGGCGCCCAGCGCATCGAGGCGGGCGTCGCCCCGCGGCAGACCCTGGTCACCGAGGTCGAGCAGGACGGCGTTCCCTACGAGGAGCCGGTGCAGCCCCGCTACACCCCGGCCCAGAGCACCGAGGTCATCGAGGACCGGTACGAGGAGCCCTGACCGTCACGGCTCCACCCGGACCGCGAGGATCGTCACGTCGTCCCTGAGCTCGCCGCGCGAGAACGTGGTGACGAGCTCCTGGACGGCCCGCACGACCTCCGCCGCCGAGCGCCCCGCGACCGCGGCGAGCTCGTCGGCCAGCCGGTCCTCGAAGAACGCCAGGTCCGCGCTGCGGGCCTCGGTCACCCCGTCGGTGTAGAAGAAGAGCAGGTCGCCCGGGCGCAGCTCCAGCTCCATCCGGCTCGCCTGGTTATCGGCGAAGAGCCCGAGCGGCATCCCGTCCACCTCCAGGATCTCCACCCGGCCGTCAGCCCGGACGACGGCCGGGCCGGGGTGGCCGCAGCCGCCCAGCCTGACCTGCACGCGGCGGCCCCGCTTGGTCAGGAAGGCCAGCGAGGCGGTCACGAAGCGCTCGCCGTAGTCGCCGGCCAGCAGCACCTCATTGGCCCCGTTGAGTACCTCGGCGGGCGTCTCGTGCACGTGGGCGAAGGCCCGGATCGAGTGCCGGGCCGCGGCCGTCATCGCCGCCGCGTCCTGGCCCTTGCCGCAGACGTCGCCGATCGCGATGGCCCAGCCGTCCCAGGCCGGGAACACGTCGTAGAAGTCCCCGCTGATCTCCTGCCACTGGGTGGCGCCCACGTAGGCCGCGGCGAACTCGAGCCCGGGCACGGGCGGCAGGGTGGCGGGCAGCAGGCTGGCCTGGAGCGCCTCGGCCACCTCGGACCGCTGCCGGAACATCCGGTCGACCCGGATCGCGATCGCCAGGTGCTGGCCGAGTTCCTCCGCCAGTGCGAGGTCGGCGACTCCGAAGTGACCCTTGCCCGCCTGCCGGGCCAGGGTGAGCGTGCCGTAGCCGGTCGTCCCGTCGGCGATGGGGACGCAGATCAGCGAGGCGGCGCCGAGCGCCATCAGCAGCGGCGTGCCGTTGGGCACCCGGCCGAGCACCGCGGGGTCATCGGGGTGGGCGAGCAGCACCGACTTGCCGCTCGCATGCACCTGGCCGGGGACTGACTCCGGGTCGGGCTCGACGTTCCGCGCCGTCCGGGCGAGCTGGTCGCCCTGGCCGTTGCGGGCGCCCGCCGCGAACTGGCGCCGCAGCGTGCCGTTCCGGTCGATGTCGATGATCGCCCAGTCGGCGATCTCGCCGGCCAGGAGCCGGGCCGACCGCTGTAGGGTGACGGCCTCGCTGAACGTGCTGTTGTCGAGCAGCAGCCGGGTCACGGCGGTCACCATGTCGAGCCGTTTGACCATGGAGGTGATGGCCGGGTCGACTGGTGCGGACTCATCGGCCGGAGCCGGGGACCGCCCGTCCGTTCCCCTTCCGCCGGCTGTTCGCTTGGCCGCGGCCCGCGCCGGGGTAGCGGCGGCACCGTCGCGGGCGCGGGCGTCGCCGCCGGGCGCGGCCGCGGCCGCAACCATGAGCAGCGGCGGATCGCCCGGCAGCTCAAGCGCGGTCACCGTCAGCGTGGCCGCCAGGGACCCGTCCGAGGTCAGGATGCGGCAGTCGGCCATCCGGTCCACGCTGGTCCGGGCCACGGCGGCCAGCTGCGTCTGCACGGCGGCCCGGTAGGGCAGGTCCACGAAGGCGGTCAGCGGCTTGCCGGTGGCGTAGCCCGAGGGGAACCCGAGCAGCGCGGCGGCCCGGTCGTTGGCCCGCCTGATCGTGCCGCTCTGCTCGAGCAGGAACAGCGCGACCGGGGTTCGCTGGAACGCGGCGTGCAGCAGCCGGCGTTCCGCCCGGACAGCCTCGGGGAGGCCGTCCGACGGCTGCTCGTCCGGTCCGGCCCCGTCGGCCGGCGCCGCGGCCGCGAGCGCCTCGATGGCCCCGTCGAGCTCGGTCAGGGCCGCGCCGACCAGCACGCCGGGGTCGGCACCAGGAAGGTCCACCGCCTGGCGCAGCGCGTCCCGCCGGCCCGCGAGGTCCGCCAGCGCCTCATCCGGCCATCTGCCTTGCGGCATATTCCCGCCATCCCGCATGTCGCACGGTTATCGCCCGGGGGATGCCCCCCATACCCCGGTGTCCCCTGTTCTGACCCGATGAGAGGAAGGATATCGGAAGGAGATCAAGGTCAACACAATCCTTCAAGCGAACGGGCCGGTGCTCCTCCCGCTCCCCCCGTGACCCCTCCTCCCGCGCAGGCGCCCCGCGCCCGCGCTCACGTTTGACCCCCGCCGCCCGGGTAGGCGGGTAAGGGACAAAACCACAACTGAGGAGCGACCATCATGGCTCTGATTCTGCTCGTACTGATCCTGGCGATCCTGCTCGGCGGCCTGGGCTTCCTGCTGCACGCCCTGTGGATTCTCGCGCTGATCGTCCTGGTCGCGTGGCTCGTCGGGTTCGCCGTGCGGACGGGCGAGGGACGCCGCTGGTACCGGTGGTGACTCTTTTTCTCCCGGGGGGACGACCCCCGTACCCCCCGATGCGGTGACCCGCTGGCCCGATGAACAGCAAGTGTGTCGGGCCAGCGGGTCACCGCTTTTTCGGCGCCGCTTCTCTCCTGTCGGATGACGGACAGCTCTCAGCTCAGCTGATGGTCAGCCAGCGTTCCATGCAGTCGAGCAGCTCGTCGGTGTCGACCGGCTTGGTGACGTAGTCGTTGGCCCCGGCGGCCAGGCTCTTCTCGCGGTCGCCGGGCATCGCCCGGGCGGTCACCGCGATGATCGGCAGCCGCTCGAACTCCGGCATCTGGCGGATCGCGGCCATGGTCGTGTACCCGTCCATCCCCGGCATCATCACGTCCATCAAGATCAGGCCGGTCTCCGGGTTGCCGCGGAGCACGTCGATTCCCCGCCGCCCGTCGGTGGCCTGCGTCACCCGCATGCCGTGCATCTCCAGCGTGCTGGTGATCGCGAAGACGTTGCGGGCGTCGTCGTCGATCACGAGCACCTGCTTGCCCCGCAGTCCGGGATGCTCGTCGGCCCCGTCCTCGCCGTCCACCTGGGCGCCCGCCGCCCCGGCGGCGTCGCTGAACAGCGCGGGCACCTGGCTCGGCTGCGCCGCCGACAGGTGCAGGGTGATCCGCTCGCGGAGCTCATCGAGGGAAGGCAGCAGCTCGAGCGTGGGATAGCCGGCGCGGAGCGCCGCCAGGGTGCCGTGGCTGGTGCCGTCCCGCTGCCCGGTCACGTGGGCGAGCACCGGGACGGCGCGCAGTTCCGGCTTCTCCTGCACCTGCTCGAGGAAATCCAGGGCGGTGGGCGCGCCCAGGTCGACGACCACGCACCGGAACGGCTCCGCGGCCAGCAGGGCGACCCCCTGGCCCGGGCCGGTGGCCGTGCTGACCCGCACGGCCGTGCTGATGTCGGCGAGGTCGGAGATCGCGCTGTGGGCCAGCAGCGTGAGCAGGCCGCCGCTGGTGCCCTCGAACACCAGCACGTTCCGGTCGTGCGGCGCGAACCGCGGCGGTGCCCCGGCGTCGAAGGAGGCGAAGGAGGCGAAGGAGGCGTTGCCGTCAGCCCGGCCGGACCCGGGCCCGGTGGCCGACGTCGCCGTGAGCGTGGCGACGGCGCGCAGCCGGTCCGGCGACAGCCCCTCGGCGTGGCGCAGGTCGTCGAGCCAGGCCGACCGGTCGTCTCCGGCCCCGTCGCCCCTGGCCAGGTCGTCCCCGGCCCGGTCGTCTCCGGCCCGGTCGTCTCCGGCCGGGTCGCGGCCGAGGCTCTCGTTCGGCCCGGGCGCGCCCTCGGCCGGGCCGGCGAAGGCGGCGGGCTCGGCGCTGGCGGGCACGGACTCGGGCAGCGCGGTCGGCACCGACAGCGTGAACGTGCTCCCGCGGCCCAGGTCGCTGGTGGCGCTGATCCGGCCGCCGAGCAGCGCGCTGACCTCGCTAGCGATCGACAGACCGAGCCCGGTGCCGCCGTAACGGCGGCTCAGCGTCCCGTCGCCCTGCTGGAACGCGCCGAAGATCACCGCCAGGTTCTCCGGGCCGATGCCGATCCCGGTGTCGGTGACCGCGAACACCAGGGCCGGGCTGTGGCCCGCGCCGTCGTCGGAGACGCCGGCCCCGGCCGGCAGCGCGTCGACCCGCAGGGTGACCCGCCCGCGCTCGGTGAACTTGACCGCGTTGGACAGCAGGTTCCCGAGCACCTGGCGCAGCCGCTGCCGGTCCGTGGCCAGCTCCACCGGCGCGGACGGCTCGACCGACACCTCGAAGTCGAGGCCCTTCTCCGTGGTCAGCGGCTGGAACGTGGCCTGGAGGTCCTCGATGAGCTCGGCCAGCGTGAACCGCTCGGCGTGCATGTCCATCCGGCCGGCCTCGACCTTCGACAGGTCGAGGATGTCGTTGATGAGCTGGAGGAGGTCCGAGCCGGCCGAGTGGATGACGTTCGCGTACTCGACCTGCTTGCCGGTGAGGTTCCTGCCGGTGTTCTGCGCGAGCAGCCGGGCCAGGATCAGCAGGCTGTTCAGCGGGGTCCGCAGCTCGTGCGACATGTTCGCGAGGAACTGCGACTTGTACTGCGAGGCCAGCGCGAACTGCCGCGCCCGCTCCTCGATCTCCGCCCGGGCCCGCTCGATCTCGGCGTTCTTCGCCTCGATGTCCTGCTTCTGCGCGGCCAGCAGCTCGGCCTTGTCCTCCAGGTCGGCGTTGGACCGCTGCAGCTCCTCGGACCGGGCCTGGAGCTCCGACGAGCGGGCCTGGAGCTCGGCCGTCAGCCGCTGGGACTGCCCGAGCAGGGTGTCGGTGCGGGAGTTGGCGATGATCGCGTTGACGCTGACGCCGAGCGTCTCGGCCAGCTGGGTGAGGAAGTCGATGTGGGTCGCGGTGAACCTGGTGAACGACGCGAGCTCGACCACGCCGAGCACCTGGTCCTCGAACAGGATGGGCATGACCGCCAGGTTGGCCGGCGCTGACTCGCCCAGGCCGGAGGAGATCTTGATGTAGCCGGACGGGACCTCGTCGACCACGATCGGCCGCTTGCTCTTGGCCACCTGGCCGATGAGCGACTGCCCGATCAGGTACTGGATCGGCGCGTCCATGTCGGCCCGCAGCCCGTATCCGGCGATCAGCCGCAGCCTGGTCTCCCCGCCCGCGTCCTCGGCCAGGAAGAAGGTCCCGTGCAGCGCCCCGATCAGCGGCGCGAGCTCCCCGATGATGAGCTCGGCGACGACCTCGAGGTCCCGGTGGCCCTGCAGCATCGACCCGATGTTGGCCAGGTTGGTCTTCAGCCAGTCCTGGTCGCGGGAGGCCTGCACGGTCTCGCGCAGCGACTGGACCATCGCGTTGATGTTGTCCTTCAGCTCCGCGACCTCGCCCTCGGCCTCGACCGAGATCGTCCTGGTCAGGTCGCCGGACGCGACCGCGCTGGTCACCTGGGAGATCGCCCGCACCTGGCGGGTCAGGTTCCCGGCCAGCTCGTTGACGTTCTCGGTCAGCCGCTTCCAGGTGCCGGAGACGCCCTCGACCTCGGCCTGGCCGCCGAGCTTGCCTTCCCGGCCGACCTCGCGGGCCACCCGGGTGACCTCGGCCGCGAACGCGGACAGCTGGTCGACCATCGTGTTGATGGTGGTCTTCAGCTCGAGGATCTCGCCCCGCGCGTCCACGTCGATCTTCCGCGACAGGTCGCCCTGCGCGACCGCCGTGGTGACCTGCGCGATGTTCCGCACCTGGCTGGTCAGGTTCTCGGCCATCGAGTTGACGTTGTCGGTCAGGTCCTTCCAGGTCCCCGACACGCCGTGCACGACCGCCTGGCCGCCCAGGTCGCCCTGGGTGCCGACCTCGCGGGCCACCCGGGTGACCTCGTCGGCGAACGCGGACAGCTGGTCGACCATCGTGTTGATGGTGGTCTTCAGCTCGAGGATCTCGCCCTGCGCCTCCACGCCGATCTTCTGGGTGAGGTCGCCCTTGGCCACCGCGGTCGCCACCTGGGCGATGTTCCGCACCTGGGTGGTGAGGTTGCCCGCCATCGCGTTGACCGAGTCGGTGAGGTCCTTCCAGGTGCCGGAGACCCCGGGGACGTAGGCCTGGCCGCCGAGCTTGCCGTCGGTGCCCACCTCGCGCGACACCCGCGTCACTTCCGCGGTGAACTGGTCGAGCTGGTCGGCCATGCCGTTGAAGACGGTGGCGATCTCGTCAACCAGCGGATCGCCACTCGGCGCGAGCCGTCGGCTGAAGTCTCCGCCGCGGACCGCGGTCAGTCCCGCGAGCAGCTGCTCGAGGGCCGCGCGATCGAGGAGGGGCCGCTGGTGGTCAACGTCTGTCATTGGCTGCTCCCATTCCTCGCCCGCTGTGGAGGATCCGCAACGACTGACTGTTATACGATAGCCGCCGAGTGGGGTGCCGTTGCTTCCAAAGCACGGATATATTGCCCCGCCGCTACGCGCTGCGGCCAGTATGAATGAAGATTGGAAATATCCGCTACCGCCCCGTATGGCGCGAAAGCGCGGTCCGTTTCGGCCGATCAGCCGGTCCCGCGCCGCCGGATGGTAGGTTTTCCGCAGCGCGGAGTCGGGCGGCGGGAAGGCGGTGTTCGTGGCAGGCAGCGGTACGGAATTGCCCCGGCTGGCCGCCGTCATCGAGCGCCAGCAGCGCGAGCTCGCCCTGGCGCGGGCCGACCTGGGCGCGGCCGAGATCACGGCCATGGCCCGGGGCGTGCTGATGGAACGGCACGCCCTGTCATCGGGGGACGCGGCCCGGCAGCTCGCCGACATGGCCGGCGCGGCGAGCATGCCGCTGGCCGAGATGGCCGCCGCCGTGCTCAGCCAGGAGCCGCCGTCCGAGCCGGAGCTGGCCCAGCCGGCACCTCCCCAGCAGCCGCGGCCCGGCGCCGCCGCCGCCGAGCGGCCGGGAGCGGCGGGGGAGTGGCTTGAGCCCGGGCAGCCCCTGGAAGCGGCCGACGACCCGGTGGCCATGGCGGCGGCCGTGCGGGCCAGGGACGGCGGCGAGCTCGTCGCCGCGTTCGCCGGGCAGCTCGCCGACCGGTTCGCCGCGGCCGCGGTCGCGGTCTGGCTGCTCGACGCCGACGGCGCGCTCGAGCTGCTCGGGCACCAGGGCCTCGGCGGCACCGACTCGACCCGCTGGCGGCGGCTGCCGCCCCAGTTCGACTGCCCCGAGCAGCGGGTCGCCGCCTCCGGGGTGGACCTGTGGTGGGCGTCGGGACCGGCGCCGGACGACCGGGTGCCGGTCGTGGCCCCGTGGGGACGGCAGGCCGCCCGGGTGGTGTTCGCCCTGCTCGACCGGACGGGAAGCCCCCTCGGCGTGCTCGAGGCCTGGTGGACGACGCCCTGGACGGAGTTCGACGCCAGCGTCCGGGGCCCGCTGACCGCGGCGCTCGTGGGGTTCACCGACGTGCTCGGCGTGCGCCTGGCCTACGGGCCGCTCGGGTCGGTGGCGCTGTCGCCCGGGGTCTTCGCGGCCCTCGAGGAGATCGCCGACAGCGTGCTCATCGTCCGGCCGCTGCGCGGCCCGGGCGGCGAGATCACCGACTTCGGCATCGTGTACCTGAGCCCCGGGTACGCCGACCCGGCCGGCCGGCCGGCCGCGGAGCTGGCCTCGCTGACCCTGCTCGAGGCCTACCCCGCGTCGATCGCGGGCGACGGCCTGTTCGCCCGGGCCGAGCGGGTGCTGACCAGCGGCCAGACCGAGCACGCGCCCGGTCTTGTGCGGACCTCGCTGGCCGGCGGCACGGACGTGTCGGCGCTCGCGGACCTGCACGTCCTCCCGTTCTTCGCCGGCGTGCTCTTCACCTGGCGGACCCCGGGCGAAGCCGAGCACCTCGCCGAGCTGCTCGATCACGCGCAGCGCCTGGGCAGCATCGGCGGCTGGGAGGAGCGGCTCGCCGCCGGGGCCGTCCACTGGACCGAGTCCGCGTTCGCCCTGTTCGGGCTCGACCCCGCGCAGGCCGCGCCGATCCCCATGGCCTACCTGCACAGCTTCGTGATCGCGGCCGACCGCGCTCCGGTCCGCCGGTTCCAGGAGGCGCTGCTGCGCCGGCGGGAGCCGGCCGTCGCCGTGTTCCGCATCGTCCGGCCGGGCGACACGGTCATCAGGCAGATCCGGGTCTTCGCCGAGCCGGTCGTCGCCGGCGAGGACCTGATCGGGCTGCGCGGCGCCTTCCAGGACGTCTCCTCGCAGTACCACACCCAGGTCGCGCTGGCCGCCACCCGGGACCAGCTCGCCGACAGCGAGCAGCGCGCCGCCGAGGAGCACCAGCTCGCGCTGCGCCTGCAGCGGGCCATCATGCCGCCCGACTGGGTACCGGTAGATGTCGCCGGAGTGGACGTCGCGGTGCGCTACCGGCCCGCCGAGGACGGGCACCTGGTCGGCGGCGACTGGTACGACGCGATGCTGCTCCCGGACAAGGACCTGCTGCTCGTGGTCGGGGACATCACCGGTCACGGCATCGACGCGGTGACCGGGATGGTGGCCGCGCGGAACGCCCTGCGCGGGCTCGCCGCGACCGGGGCGGGGCCGGGCGAGCTGCTCAGGCACCTCAACTACGCGTCCTGCCACCTCACCGAGGGCATCGCCGGGACCGTCATCTGCGGGCGGTACTCACCGCAGACGCACGTGCTGCGCTGGGCCAGGGCCGGGCACCTGCCCCCCGTCCTGGTGCGCGACGACGTGGCCAAGACGCTGCCGCTGCCGGAGGGCGTGCTCCTCGGCCTCGACCCGCAGGCCGACTACGAGGAAGCCACCTACCAGCTCCGGGTCGACGACACGCTGCTGCTGTTCACCGACGGGCTGATCGAGCAGCGCTCGGGCTCGATCAGCGACGCGCTGCACGAGTTCACCGTGACGGCCGTCCCGGCCGACCAGGACGCGGGCAGCCACGCGGACCGCATCTTGCGCACCGCGCTGTCGGACACGGGCGACGACGCCTGCCTGGTGGCCGTCCGCATTCTCTAGCGTCCGGCCGCGTCCGCTCGATTGTCCGGCCGTGTCCGGCCGCCGCGGCCGAGGGAGCGGGCGCCCGGGCAGAAGCACCGAGCGCGCGGGTCGTATCAGCGACCCCGCGCCCGGTGCCCGCCCCCGCGCGCCGCCGCCGGCCAGCCCCGTACTGGCCTCGCATGACAGTGGCATCCGCACAGCTTGCTGGCTCACCAGCATCTGTTACCTCAGGGTGAACACTTGCTACCCCGGGCATATCCCGCCAAACACCCCGAAATCGGCAGTTGTCATCTCAGCGAATAAGTACGTAGATCACGCCTCAGGAGATTCACCGGCGGCGGTCAGGTGTTCCCGGGCCCGGTGTCGCGGGAGAGGGCCACCGCGCGGTCGAGCATGCCGGCCTGCACGAACGCCTGTGGCCGGTTGCCCCGCAGCCTGGGCCATCCAGAACCCGCGGAGCAGGAACGCGCCCTCGGCCTTGTGACCCCCCATAACCCGCCTAAGCGGTGCTGCCAGAGCGGAGTTGCCCGCGGCTCAGAGCGCGGCCCGCAGCTCCCCGGCGAACGCGCAGTCGCGCTCCCAGCCGGCCGCGGACGGAACGATGATCACTCGCTCCGCGCCGGCCGCGGCGTAGGCCCCGAGGCGCGCGGCGGCCGTGCCCGGGCCGGGGCCGAGCACCGGGCCGACGACGGTCACGCGCGGGACTGGCCGGCCCCGCTCGGCGGCGAGACCGCCGAGCGTCTCGAGGCCCGCGGTGACGCCCTCGGGCGGCAGGCCGACGCACATCCAGCCGTCGCGTAGGCCGCGGCCCGGCGCAGCGCCCGGTCCCCGTTGCCCGCCACGATCACCGGGGGCATGGGTGAGCCGCGCGCTCGCGCGGACATCACCCATGATCTCCAGGGCCGGGTCCGGCGTGGAGGTCGGCAGGATCACGCCTATCTTGATCGTCACGATCCCGGACAA
>Ga0302314_10016656_pt1 | contig 12394 bp, 13 predicted proteins | sample III_Palsa_N2_3_FD_200533 | JGI IMG/M metagenome (GOLD analysis project Ga0302314, IMG submission 200533) | Peat permafrost microbial communities from Stordalen Mire near Abisko, Sweden - III_Palsa_N2_3 | ecosystem: Environmental > Terrestrial > Soil > Palsa > Peat permafrost | place: Sweden...
CAGCGGCGGCGCTACCCCCTTCGTCCGCTTCGCGGCCACTTCCCCCAGAGGGGGAAGACCTAAGGCTCACACCGGCCGCTTCATGCGGATTTCGCGCACGGTGCGGGTGGCGGAGTTCATCACCAGGGTGTGGGTCTGCACATAGCCGCCGCCGACGGTGACCCCGTCGAGCAGGGCCCCCTTGGTGACGCCGGTGGCCGAGAAGATCGCGTCGCCCTTGACCAGGTCGTCGAGGTCATACTTGCGGCCGAAATCGGCGTCCTGGAAGCCGATCCGGCGGGCCCGGGCCTTCTCGTCGTCGTTGCGGAACACCAGCCGGCCCTGGAACTGGCCGCCGACGCACTTCAGCGCGGCGCAGGCGAGGACGCCCTCAGGCGCGCCGCCGGACCCGATATAGATGTCGATGCTGGTCGACGGATCGGTTGTGTTGATCACCCCGGCCACATCGCCGTCGGTGATCAGGTGCACGCGGGCGCCGACCGAGCGCAGGCTGGCGATGATCTCCGCATGCCGGGGCCGGTCGAGCACGCAGGCGGTGATCTCGCGCGGCTCGACGCCCTTGGCCTTGGCCATGGCCCTGACATTGTCGGCCGGCGAGGCGTCGAGGTCGATCAGCCCCTTGGCGAAGCCCGGCCCGATGGCGATCTTGTCCATATAGGTGTCCGGTGCGTGCAGCATGCCGCCGCCGGGCGCGAAGGCCATCACGGCCAGGGCGTTGGCCATGGCCTTGGCGGTCAGGGTGGTGCCTTCCAGCGGATCCAGCGCGATGTCGATGCGCGGTCCTTTGCCGGTGCCGACCTTCTCGCCGATGTAGAGCATGGGCGCCTCGTCGCGCTCGCCCTCCCCGATCACGATCAGGCCATCGATATCCAGGCTGTTGAGGGCGGTGCGCATGGCGTCCACAGCCGCCTGGTCCGCGGCCTTCTCATCACCGTGGCCGACCATCTGCCATGAGGCGATCGCCGCCGCCTCGGTCACGCGCACCGCGTCCATGGCGAGGCTGCGTTCGAGCTTGAAGTTGTCGCCGGCCATTAGCTGGGTCTCTCCCGTCTTGTTTGTTCTGTTACGATTCGTGTCTGAATTCAGCCACAGTAAGTGTCAGATCCGCGCCACCCGAATCGCCCTTGGTCGTTCGATGACCGCCGGAATGGACGCGATGTGCGTTACCGCGTCATCGATGGCCGTCTCGGTGGCCGGGTGGGTGATAAGCACGATCGGCACGTGACCGCTATCTTCGACCGGTCGCTGCAGGAAGCTGTCGATGGAGACGCCCGCCTTGGCCAGGGCCTCGGAGATGGCGGCGATAGTTCCCGGTTCGTCGCGCACCATCAGGCGCAGGAAGGCCTTGTCGATCTGGCGGTCGCGCTCCAGGGACGGCAGCGGCTTGAGGTCCGCGGCGGGGCGGCCGAATACCGGCCGACGCCCGGCGCCGATCACGTCGGCGATATCGGCCGCCACCGCGGCGGCCGTCGGCCCCGCGCCCGCGCCCGCGCCCTGGATGTAGAGCCTGCCTACCCTTTGCCCCTCGACGAACAGGGCGTTCAGCGCCCCGCCGGCCTGGGCCAGCGGATGGTTCAGCGGCACCAGCGCCGGCGCCACCCGGACACTGGCGCCCTTGGGACCGCCGGTCGCTTCAGCGATCAGCTTGATCCGATAGCCGAGGTCACGGGCCAGCCGGATGTCGATCAGCTCCACCGCCTGGATCCCCTCCACCTTGGCCGCGGCGAGGTTGGGCGCGCCGCCGAAGGCGATGGCCGCCAGGATGACGATCTTGTGCGCGGCGTCGAAGCCGCCGACGTCGGTGGTGGGGTCGGCCTCGGCGTAACCCAGCCGCTGGGCCTCGGCGAGCACGACGGCGAAGGAGCGCTCTGTGCGCTCCATCTCGGTCAGGATGAAGTTGCAGGTGCCGTTGAGGATGCCGGCGACAGAGGCCACGTCGTCACCGACCAGGCCCTCGCGCAGCATCTTCACCGCCGGCGTCCCGCCCATCACCGCCGCCTCGAAGTGCAGCGAAGCGCCGGTGCGTTCGGCAAGAGCAGCGAGCTCCAGCCCGTGCGCGGCGATCAACGCCTTGTTGGCGGTCACCACCGGCTTGCCGAGCTTGAGCGCGGCGGTGACGGCCCCGCGCGCGACGCCTTCGGCCCCGCCGATCAGTTCGACGAAGATGTCGACCTCGGGCGAAACGGCGAGCGACAGGGGGTGGTCGAACCACTCGATGCCATTGAGGTCCAGCCCGCGTGGCTTGTCACGGTCGCGGGCGGTGATGCCGGTCAGCCGCACCGTGTCGCCGCCCGGCGCGAACGCGGACCGCTCCTGCAGCCATTTGATCAGTCCGCCGCCGACCACACCCAGGCCGGCCACGCCCACGCGCCATTCGCGGCTCATTGCGCCGCCTCGGCGAGGAGGTCGCGGCGGGCGGACAGGATCTGGCCCGACTGGTCGAGGAACTTCTTCACATTGCGCGCCGCCTGGCGGATGCGGTGCTCGTTCTCCACCAGGCCGATGCGCACGAAGCCCTCGCCGTATTCGCCGAATCCGGCGCCGGGCGCCACGGCGACGCCGGCGTGTTCGATCAGCAGTTTGGCGAAGGCCATCGAGCCGATCTCGCGGTAGGCCTCCGGCAGGGGCGTCCAGGCGAACATCGATGCGGGCGGCGACGGAATGTCCCAGCCGGCCCGCTTCATCGATGAGATCAACACGTCGCGGCGCGACTTGTAGATGCCGCGGATTTCGGCGACGCAGTCTTGGGGACCGTTCAGCGCGGCGGCCGCGGCCACCTGGATCGGCGTGAAGTTCCCATAGTCGAGATAGGACTTCACCCGGGCCAGGGCGGCGCACAGCCGGGCGTTGCCGACCACCATGCCGACCCGCCAGCCTGCCATGGCGTAGGTCTTGGACAGGGAGTTGATCTCGACCGCGACGTCCTTGGCCCCGTCGACCTGCAGGATCGACGGCGGCGGATTGCCGTCGAAATAGATCTCCGAATAGGCCACGTCCGACAGCACCAGCAGGTCGTGCTTCTTGGCCAGCCGGATCACCTCCTTGTAGAAATCGAGGTCGACCGACTGAGCCATCGGGTTGGACGGATACGACACGATCAGCACGCTCGGCGCCGGGGCCGAATGCTTCACCGCGCGGGGAATGCCCGAGAGGTACTCTTCGGGCGTCAGCGCCGGCACATGCCGGATCACCCCGCCGGCCATGATGAAGCCATAGGCGTGGATCGGATAGGCCGGGTTGGGGCAGATCACCGTGTCGCCGGGCGCCGTCAGCGCCTGGGCCAGGTTGGCGAAGCCCTCCTTGGAGCCCAGGGTGGCGACCACCTCGGTCTCCGGATCGAGCTTCACCCCGAACCGGCGGTCATAGTAGCCGGCCATCGCGCGCCTGAGGCCGATGATGCCCTTGGACGCCGAATAGCGGCCGGACTTGGGATCGCGGGCCGTCTCGATCAGCTTGTCGACGATGTGCTTGGGCGTCGGCATGTCGGGGTTGCCCATGCCGAAGTCGATGATGTCGACCCCGTCGGCGCGCAGGCGCGCCTTCAGCCGGTTCACCTCTTCGAACACATAGGGCGGCAGACGCCGTATCTTGTGGAAATCGGTCATGATGGTCGCTCGGACTAGTTCGGCGACTTGGCCGGCGGCGGCGCGTCGGTCTGGCCCACGGCCTTGCGGCCCTTGTTGGCGAAGGATTCGGTGTCGCCCTTCTTCTCGGGCGCGACCGGCGCCTCATGGCCGACACGCTCGCGCTGGGCGTCGGCGAAGCGCTGGGTGGCCGACGTGTCGATGACGCCCGGCGGGTTGGCGTTGGTCCACTGGTTGAGGCCGCGCTTGTCGGCGATCAGGGTCACCACCTCGGTCTTGTAGGCCGGAGCGGCGCGAACGTCGCCGGGCTTCGGCGGAACGGTGGCGAAGCTGGGGACCGGCCCCTCGACCTGTTCCGCCTTGATCGCGTCGCCGGCGATCGGCGAGGACGGATTCACGCCGAGCGGCGTCAGGTTGCTGGCCTCGACCAGCTCGTGGGCGCCGGCCTTGACCTGGTCGGTCAGCGGCGCGATGGCGGAACAGCCGGCGAGGGCGGCGATAGCGGCGATGGCCGCTGCTCCCGCTCCGATCCGCCGATGCCCGCCGTGCGCCGTATCCATGATCATCTCCTTTGCGCCCGAAGCCCGATTTGTCGCATTTACGCGATGACGGCGCTTCAGATCGGCGCTCTTATGCGACGATCGACGGCGAGAAGAAAGGGCGGGCGGGCAGCCGCACACGCTCCAGGGAGGTAAGATGCCGCGCAAACCAGCGAGTTCGGCCCGGACCACGCGCATAGCCGTGTCCAGGACCAAGTCAGGGGTCAAACGCGCCGCCGCCAAGCGGGCCGCGGCAAGCGCGTCCGACAAGGCCGCCGCCAACGCGGCGCCGGCGGAGCCGACGAAGGCCCTCGCAGCGGCGAAGGCCAAGCCCGGCCGGAAGCCGGTGTCTGCGAAACCCACCTCCCAGCCGGCGGCCAAGCGCAAGCCGCCTGCGACGGCCAAACCGGCGAAGGCTCAGCCTGTGGAGCCCCGGCGGGCGACGCCCAAGGCGGCGGCCCGCCCCTCTCCCAGGATCGACGCCGAGGCCCCGCAACCCAAGCCTCAGCTGTCGCCGCAACCGGACACCGCTCACGCCCCGGCCGTCGACCCGTTCTTCGTGCTGCCGCCCGAGCAGCGGCAGGCGATGGAGACCCTGTCGATGAACCTGGCCAAGGCGGCGCTGACCGCCCAGGGCGCGCTGGCCGATGCAAGCCTGCGCCACGCGGGTGGGGAAATGACGGCCGACCCCTTCCACGTCGGGCCGGCGATGACCGAGGTGATCGGCAAGCTGGCCGCCGAACCCGAACGCATGCTTCGCGCCCAGGCCGAGCTGTTTGAGGGCTATATGGACCTGTGGAAGGTCGCCGCCCGGCGGGCGATCGGCGAGGAGGCCCCGCCGGTGGCGACGCCGGCCAAGGGCGACAAGCGCTTCAACGATCCGGACTGGACCACCAATCCGGTGTTCGATGTGATGAAGCAGTCCTACCTTCTCACCTCCAACTGGCTGAACAGGCTGGTCGGCGAGGTCGAGGGCGTGGAGCCGCTGACCAAGCGGCGCGTCGAATTCTTCACCAAGATGCTGACCGACGCCTTCTCGCCGTCGAACTTCCTGGCCTCCAACCCGGTCGCCCTGCGCGAAGCGATGCAGAGCCAGGGCGCGAGCCTGCTCAAGGGCGCCGAGCGTTTCGCCGCCGACCTGGCGCGCGGCGGCGGCCAGCTGGCGATCAGTCAAACCGACGCCGAGAAGTTCAAGGTGGGCGAGAACGTCGCCACCGCCCCCGGCAAGGTGGTGTTCGAGAACCCCTTCCTGCAGCTGCTGCAATTCTCGCCGACCACCGAGGAGGTCTACGAGACGCCGCTGCTGATCTTCCCGCCGTGGATCAACAAATACTACATCCTGGACCTTCGGCCGGAGAACTCGATGATCCGCTGGCTGACCGGCCAGGGCTATACGGTGTTCGTCGCTTCCTGGGTCAATCCGGGGCGGGACTTCGCCGGCATGGCCATCCCCGACTACATGCAGGGCGGCGTCTATGCGGCGGTCGAGGCGGTGCTGAAGCAGTGCGGGGTCGAGAAGACCAACACGGTCGGCTACTGCATCGGCGGCACCCTGTTGGCCACCACCCTCGCCTACATGGCCGCCTATGGGGACGACCGGATCAATTCGGCCACCTTCTTCGCCGCCCAGCAGGATTTCACCGAGGCCGGCGATCTTCTGCTGTTCACCAACGACGAGTGGCTGGCCGACCTCGACAAGCGGATGGAGGCGGCCGGCGGGGTCCTGCCCTCCGCCGCCATGGCCGACACCTTCAACATGCTGCGCGCCAACGACCTGATCTGGTCGTTCTTCGTGAACAACTACCTGATGGGCAAGGAGCCGGCGGCCTTCGACCTCTTGTTCTGGAACTCGGACCAGACCCGCATGCCGCGCGCTCTGCACATGAGCTATCTCAGGGACTACTATAAAGAAAACCTGCTGGCCAAGGGTGGCCTCACCATGGGCGAAGTCACGCTCGATCTCGGCAAGGTGAAGACGCCGATCTACGTCCAGTCCTCCCGCGAGGACCACATCGCGCCGATGCGCTCGGTCTACCGCGGCGCCAGGCTGTTCGGCGGACCGGTCACCTTCACCCTGGCCGGCTCGGGCCATATCGCCGGGGTCATCAACCACCCCGACGCCAAGAAATACCAGCACTGGACCAACGCATCCCTGCCGGCGACGGTCGATGCCTGGGTGGCCGGCGCCGAGGAGCACCCCGGCTCCTGGTGGCCGCACTGGGACAAATGGCTGTCCGCCCGCTCCGGCAAGAAGATCCCCGCCCGCGACCCGAGCAAGGGCCCCCTGAAGCCGATCGAGGACGCCCCGGGCCGCTATGTGAAGGTGAAGAGCATGGAGGGGTGATATCAACCGCTCTTGGTTTGACTCTCCTCTTCCGCTCATCCCGGCGAATGCCGCGACCAGATCTTATGGCGCACCAGCATGACGCTTGGCGCGCGGTCCTTCGATTGGCGGCGCTCTATGATCTGGGTTCCGGCATTCGCCGGGATGAGCGGATTGATGGGGGACGGGCCGGACCTTTCAAAGGCCGGTATAGGCGCATCGGTTGAGGTATCATGCTCTAGAATCAAAAGCTTGAGCGCGTTCTAACCGCAAAACCGGGTTCCATTGTTGGGGAACGCGCTCTGGACGAGCGCGAACAAAAAAAGAGGCCCGGACGGATCCGGACCTCCTCTGCACCGCCGCCGTGGATGGCCGCCGGAGCGGCTATCCACGGCGCGTAGCTTCAATCAGTGCGGCGTTGAGGCTGCGCCGGCGACCGCGCCCGTGCCGCCACCCACGGCGGCTCCAACCACCGCGCCAGGGGCGCAGCCAATCGGAAGCGTCACGATACACCCGATCGCCGCGCCGATACCGGCGCCCGCCGCTCCGCCCGCCAAGGCGCGCGCGCCGGGATCCGAGTGCCAACTTCCATCCCGGTCGTAGTACCCACGGTCATTGTCCGGGTCGGCGCGCCAGTGCACGTGCTCGTCACCTTGGTGGGCGGCATACCAATCGGACTTGTAATAGGTGACCGGCGCGTCGGGCCCGTAAGCATACCTCTGGTGCACCCGCCAGCAGTCGCCGTACTGATTGCAGGCGACATAGGGGCGGTCAGCCGGATTGGCGCTCGCCACCGCCGGCATCATCGAGCTTCCGCCCATAAGGGCGAGAATAGAACTCAGTCCTAGCGCAGTGGTCAAAATTTTCATTGTATGATCCTCATCGGCGATGGCCGCAGGCCCGCCAGTTTCCCCGTCTGCAACAAACGGGACGGGAAAGACCTTGGTTCCGGCTATGGATGAAGATGCAGCGGAACACGCGAGGATGACCCTGTGACGGGAGTTCCTCGTCACGTCCGCGGGGCGCAATGCCCTGTGGGACGCAACGTCAGGGTTTGACGGCCAGCCCTGCCCCCTCCTCGAGCCCGAGCATCAGGTTGAGGTTCTGCACCGCGGCGCCGGAAGCGCCCTTTCCGAGGTTGTCGAGTACGGCCAGCAGGCGCGCCTGTTTGGTGTCATCATTGCCGAACACGTGGAGCTTCAGCTGGTTGGTGTCGTTTAGCGCCTCGGGATCCAACTCCGCCACATAGCCGCCGGCCCCGGCGCGAGCAGCCTGCAGCCGCTCGGTCTCGGCCTTGTCGGCCACGGTGACGAACCGCTCGCCGGCGTAGGCCGCCGCCAGGGCGTCACGCAGGGCGCCGGTCGATGGCGCGGCTGGCAGGGCCCACAGCTGCAGCGGGACCTCGACGATCATGCCCTGGGCGAAGCGGCCGACAGCGGGGGCGAACACCGGCGTGTGGTCGAGCCCGGTGTAGGCCGCCATCTCCGGCAGATGCTTGTGCTTCAGGGTGAGACCGTAGGGGCGGAAGGCGTCCGTGGCGCCCTCCTGTTCGAACTCCGCAATCAGCCCCTTGCCGCCGCCGGAATAGCCGGAGATCGCGTTCACCGTCAGCGGAAAACTCGCGGGGATCAGCCCGGCCCGCACCAGCGGTCCGACCAGGGCGATGAAACCGGTCGGGTAGCAGCCGGGGTTGGCGACCCGGGTCGCACCGGTGATCGCCGCGCGCTGCCCTGCCCGCATTTCGGCGAAGCCATAGGTCCAGCCGTCCGCCACCCGGTGCGCCGTGGAGGCGTCGATCACCCTGACGCCGGGATTGTCGATCAGGCTCACCGCTTCGCGCGCCGCGTCGTCGGGCAGGCAGAGGATCACGGCATCCGCAGCGTTCAGCAGCGCCCGCCGCGCTTCGGGATCCTTGCGCTTTGCCGGATCGATCGAGACCAGCTCGAGGTCGCGCCGGCCCTCCAGCCGCTCGCGGATCTGCAGGCCGGTGGTCCCCGCCTCGCCGTCGATGAACACCTTGGGAAGCATGTCCAATCCTCCAACCGGACAAAGAAAAAGGGCGCCTCGGTTGCCCGAAGCGCCCTGTAACGCGGGTTGTCGCCGCGCTTAGCGCTTCGAGAACTGGAAGCTGCGGCGGGCCTTGGCCCGGCCGTACTTCTTACGCTCGACCACGCGCGAGTCGCGGGTCAGGAAGCCGTGCGGCTTCAGCACCGGACGCAGGCTGGGCTCGTAGTAGGTCAGCGCCTTGGCGATGCCGTGACGGATGGCGCCGGCCTGGCCGGACAGGCCAGAGCCCTGCACCGAGACGATCACGTCGAACTGGCTGGCGCGCTGGGCGATCTCCAGCGGCTGGGCGATCATCATCCGCAGCACCGGACGGGCGAAATAGATCGTCTGGTCGCGGTCGTTGATGGTGATCTTGCCCGAGCCCGGCTTGATCCAGACCTTGGCGATGGCGTTCTTGCGCTTGCCGGTGGCGTAGGCGCGGCCGAGAGCGTCGATCTGCGGTTCGGCCGGGGCGCTGCCTTCGGACAGACCTTCGGGGCGAAGCGCGCGCAGCGCGTCGAAGCCTTGACCTTGGGTCGAGGCGGGGACCGACGGCGCCGCCGCGGGGGTTTCGATTTCGGTGGGTTCCACGTCGCTCATGCTTATTGGGCCCGCACGTTCTTGGCGTTCAATTCGGCGAACGCGATGGTTTCGGGTTGCTGCGCCTGATGGGTATGCTCAGGGCCGGCGAAAATGCGCAGGTGGGTCATCTGCTTGCGCGCCAGGGGACTTTCCTTGGGCAGCATGCGCTCGACCGCCTTCTCCAGGATGCGCTCGGGGAACTTGCCGCCGAGGATCTTGTCCGCGGTGCGTTCCTTGATGCCGCCGGGATAGCCGGTGTGCCAGTAGTAGGTCTTGTCCTTCAGCTTATTGCCGGTGAACTTCACCTTGTCGGCGTTGACCACCACCACATAGTCGCCGCTGTCGACGTGCGGGGTGTAGTCGGGGCGATGCTTGCCGCGCAGGCGCATGGCGATGAAGGAAGCGAGCCGGCCGACAACCGCATTCTCGGCGTCGATCACGATCCACTTCTTCTCGACATCCGCCGGCTTCAACGAGGCCGTGGTCTTCATCATGGGAAGAGGTTCCGTAACAAAAGACGCCGCCGCAAGGAGGCGACGGCGAAGAGGCGCGGTTGATACGGATGCGGGTCTGGATTGTCAACCCACCGATTGCAAGCGGCCTGACCTCTTCCCATTGAATAAATTGGACTTTTCATATACGGTATTATAATACCGTAAGAAAGCTCAGGTGCGGCGAACCCTCCAGACCAGCATCGTGGCCAGGGTCAGCACCGCGACGGCGCCCGACTGGTGCAACAGGCCCAGCCAGACCGGCGTGGCCATCTTCAGCGTCAATATGCCGAGCAGGGCCTGCAGCATGACCGCCCCCGCCAGCCACAGCGCCAGCCGCTTCACCATGCCCGGCGCGAACCCTTTCGACACGCCGGCGAAATAGGCCAGCGCCGACAGGAACAGCAGATAGCCGACCATGCGGTGGTTGAACTGCACCGCGGCCTGGCTGTGGGCCATGACGGTCCACACCCCCTCCCCTTTCAGCGCATAGGCGGCGGGGAAGAAGTGGCCGTCCATCAGCGGCCAGTCGGTGTAGATCCGGCCGGCCTGATTGCCGGCGACCAGCGCCCCCAGCATCACCTGCAGGAACACGATCAGGATCAGGCCGATCGCGCCGCGGATCCAGACCGGATCGGCCGGATGGCCGCCGGCGCGCGGCCGCCCGAACCACGCCTCGAGGCCGGTCCAGACGCAGGCGACCAGGATCAGCAGCGCCAGGCCCAGGTGTGTCGCCAGCCGTTCGGGCGCCACCAGCACATTCTTCTCGAGGCCGCTGGCCACCATCCACCAGCCGACCAGACCCTGCAGTCCGCCGAGCGCGAAGATGCCGACGCAGCGCCAGACCAGCCGCTTGGGCACGCGCCGCCCGACCAGCAGGATCACAAAGGGCAGCAGGAAGGCCACGCCGACCAGCCGGCCCAGCAGTCGGTGCGCCCACTCCCACCAGTAGAGCGCCTTGAACTGGCCGAGCGGCATGCCGAGGTTGACCAGCTTGTATTGCGGGATGTGCTGGTATCTGGCGAACTCCGCCGCCCAGCCGGCGTCGGACATCGGCGGGATGATCCCGGTGACCGGCCGCCATTCGGTGATCGACAGGCCCGAGCCGGTCAGCCGGGTGGCGCCGCCGACAATCACCATCAGCGCCACCAGCGCGGCGACGCCGAACAGCCACAGCGCGGTCGAATAGGACCGCTCGAGGTTATAACTCCAACGCATAGGCCACTTTCGTTGCGTTCCGCGGAGCCTCTAGACGCTCCAGACCCGGGCCACAATGCGCGTCGCTCGACGATGCTGACGCTATGGCCAAGCTGAAGTAAGCTCCGACGGGGCGCGCGCGGAGCAAACCGCGATCACAAGAGCGTGGACCTGAGGGAGAACAGCATGGTTGGCATTTTCGGATGGATCGTCATCGGCCTTCTCGCCGGCTGGATCGCGAGCCTGGTGATGAACCGTCATCACGGACTGATCGTGAACCTGATCATCGGCCTGATCGGCGCCTTCATCGGCGGGTGGCTGGCGGGGTTCCTGGGATTCTACGCCATGGGCTGGATCAGTTCGTTCGTGGTCGCCTTCGGCGGCGCGGTGGTGCTGCTGTTCGTCCTCGGCCTGCTCAACCGACCCCGCGCGTCCTGACGGCTCGACATCGGGCTCTCGACGGGCCGACCGTTCGGGACTAGGCCTCCCGCATTGCAAGGGAGGTTCCTATGCCGGCGCGCTGGCGCAAATTGATCGGCGGGGCCGGCATGCTGGTTTTCCTCGCGGTCTACGCCCGGACCGCGGCGGTGGTGTTCGGCTATCTGCCGAACCAGCCCTGGCTCCAACTCGTCTATATGGCGGTCGTTGGAACCGCCTGGGGTGTGCCGCTGATCCCCTTCATCGCCTGGATGAACCGGGGGCGGTAGAGCCCGCGGATTGTTCGTCGCAGTTCAAAATTGCCGCCATCCCGGCCGGAGCGCGCGGCGCGGAGAGCCGGGGCCCAGTCAGCGCGGCGCCGGAAGCCCCCGCGCGGCTTCCGGGATGACGACAAATTCTATTGGATTCCGACCCCAGGACCCGATCCCTGGATAATGGTCGGAGCGGCGGGATTCGAACCCACGACCCCTTGACCCCCAGTCAAGTGCGCTACCAGGCTGCGCTACGCTCCGACGAAGGGGCGCTTATAAGCGGCCCTGCCACGATATCAATCACGAATTGCCGTCGACCAGCAGCGCATCGAGGCGCGCCTTCACGCCCTCGAGATCGCCGAGCACGGCGCCCAGCCGGCGCCGGGCCGCCTCGCCCAACAGAGGCCGGATGAGGGGTTCGCCGACGTCATCCTCGAACGCCGCATCCTCCGCCCCCTCGTCCGCGCCGCTGGCGGCCAGCACGCGGCGGACGCCCTGTTCCTTGTGCAGGCGCTGCACGCCCTTGATGGTGTAGCCCTCGTCGTGCAGCAGGATGCGCACCCCGCGCAGGACGTCGATGTCCTGCCGGCGATAGAACCGCCGTCCGCCGGCGCGTTTCATCGGCCGGATGAATGAGAACTTGGTCTCCCAGAAGCGGAGCACGTGTTGGGGTACGCCGAGCTCCGAGGCGGCTTCCGAAATGGTACGGAAAGCGTCGGGACCCTTCATCGGCTTTTGGGTCCTAGGACCGGCCGGAGCCGTCGTGCGACTTGTCGACCAGCGCCTTCATCACCTGCGAGGCCCGGAAGGAGATCACCCGCCTGGGGTCGATCGCCGCCGGCTCGCCGGTCTTGGGATTTCGGCCCATCCGGGCGTTTTTGGACCGGACCTGGAAGACCCCAAAACCGGAAAGCTTGACGATCTCGCCCTGCTCCAGCGCCTC
>Ga0302314_10016657_pt1 | contig 12394 bp, 13 predicted proteins | sample III_Palsa_N2_3_FD_200533 | JGI IMG/M metagenome (GOLD analysis project Ga0302314, IMG submission 200533) | Peat permafrost microbial communities from Stordalen Mire near Abisko, Sweden - III_Palsa_N2_3 | ecosystem: Environmental > Terrestrial > Soil > Palsa > Peat permafrost | place: Sweden...
TATGAGGCCCAACTGGAGCATCTGCGCGCGGTGATGCTGGAGGGCGCCAAACCCCTGACGGGCGGCGCGGACGCGATCGGCAACATGACGGCGATTGACGCGATCTATCGGGCGGCGGGCCGGGCCTGACCCGATAAGAAACAAAATCTCAAGGATCGCGGGTTTCAATATCTCGGGGCGGGCCGGGCCACCACCCCCTCGTCGGTCAGCGCCAGATGGGTAAGGGTCTGTTCGTCGTGGTTCATCCGCCACGACAGCAGCTTCTGGGCGTAACGCAGCACCAGTGGCAGATACGCAGGGTCGCCGGCGCGGTTATCCATCTCTCCCGGGTCACGCTCCAGATCAAAGAACAGCGGGTCCAGATGGGTGAAGTGGACGTACTTGTAGCGCTCATCGCGGATGATGTTCATCGTGCACTGGTGTAGGGTCAGGCCCAGTTGCGTCTCCGCCTCGTCATCAGCGGGATCGCGGAAATCGAATTCCCAGTGCGCCTCGCGCCGCCAGGCGCTGGGCGCGGGCTGCCCGGTCAGGAACGGCGCCAGGTTCATTCCGTCGCACTGGACCGGGACTGGCGCGCCGATCGCCTCCAGCATGGTGGGCATGATATCGACGTTCTCGGTAAAGGCCTGGACGGTCCCGCCGCGGCCGGCGTCGGCGCTGGCGCGCGGATCGCGGACGATCAGGGGAATGTGGTAGGAGCCGTCGAAATAGCCCCCCTTGCCCAGCAGCCAGTGATCGCCAATCTGCTCGCCATGGTCGGATGTGAAAATGATCAGCGTGTTGTCCCAAAGTCCTGAGCTTTTCAGGTAGGCGACCAGGCGGCCGATCTCGTCGTCGACCCGGCTCATCAGTCCGTAATAGACCGCCTTCAGCCGGCGCAGCTTCTTCTCGTCGGCGGGCGCGCGGAACAGCCGGCGGCTGAGCTGGTAGGCGAGCCAAGGGTGTTGGCGGCCTTCCTCCTCCGCACTGGCCTTGCGGACGAAGCCGGGAAGGGCGACCGGGTCGTAAAGCGCGTTATAGGGCTCAGGCGCCACGAACGGCGGGTGCGGCCGCAGGATCGACAGGTGGGCGATGAACGGCCCCGTGGCGGCGCCCATATAGTCGATCGTCCGATCCACCATGAAAGCTGTGTCGTCGAGCTCGGCCGGATAGTCCAGCGGCCGGGGGTGGGCGGCGCCGTCCTCGTATTCCGGGCCCGGTCGGCGCTGGCCGAAGGCGTAGCGGGTGTCCGCCGGGGTCTCGAAGCCGCGTTCCTTCAGGAACTCCACCCAGGGGGCGCCGAGGGCGTCCATCTGACAAACGGGCCGAATGCCGGGCAGCACGCCCTCATAGGTGCGCAGCCAGGGATCGTCCGCCTCCAGTTCGCGCGGGTCCCGGCTGGTGTCGGTATAGCCGAACAGCACCGGGTCATAGCCGGCCTTGGCCGCTTCCAGGGCCCAGTTGGTGTGGCGTGCGTCCAGCGGCGTGCCGTTCATCGCCGAGCGGTGGTTCTGCAGGTACATTCCGGTGTGCAGGCTGGCGCGGCTGGGGCCACAGGGCGCGGCGTTGGCGAAATGTCGGGTGAACAGCACCCCCTCGGCCGCCAGGGCGTCCAGATGGGGCGTGCGAACCACAGGATGGCCGAGCGACGACAGACAGTCGCCCCGCCACTGGTCGGCGGTGATGAACAGGATGTTGAGCGGCGGCATCCGGCGGTCTCTCGCTTCAGAGCTTGAACTCTGCCTGGGGCAGGCCCGGCGTGTCCACGCCGAACCGAAACAGGCCGCCGGCCAGCGGCTGGGCCGCGCGGTCTTCGGCCGACAGATGCAGCCGCGCGGAGGTGGCGTAGACGGTCCGCAGGTCGGCGCCGCCAAAGGCCAGCTTGGTGACGTTGGCGCACGGGAAGGGGACTGAGCCGATCACCTCGCCGCCTGGCGAATACCGATCGATGCGCCAGCCGCCGAACAGCGCGACCCAGACCGCGCCCTTCGCGTCCACCGCCATGCCGTCTGGATGGCTGTCGTCGGTGCTAGCGAACACCCGCTTGTCGCCGAGCGTTCCGTCCTGGGCCAGGTCGAAGGCGTAAATCGTCTTGGCGGCGGAATCGGTGTGGTACAGCGTGCGGCCGTCCGGGCTGACGGCGGGGCCGTTAGGGATCGCGTAGCCGCTGTCCTTCCGCAGGGGCTCGCCCTGGCCAGCCCAGGTGTAGAGCGAGCCGGTGGTCTCGCTCTCGCCATCGTCCATCGTGCCGAACCAGAGTCGCCCAGAGTGATCGACGAAGCCGTCATTTATCCGATTGCCGGGGCGATCGGCTTCGACGGGCGCCAGCGGCGAGAACGTTCCGACGGCCGGGTCGAACCGGTGCAGTCCGCCCAGCAGGCCGCAGACGAACCCGCCGCCGCGCGCAGGGACGATGAAGCCGGTTTGCGCCGGCGTCGGCCAGGAGGTCCGCACGTCCGTCTCGGTCGCCAACCGATGGATATACAGGCCCTTGATGTCCACGAAATAGACCGCCCGTTCCGACGCCACCCAGACGGGGCCCTCGCCCAGCTCCGCACCGATCGGCCAGATGCAGTCGGCGTCGGTTTGATCGGCCATGCCTGGATCCTTCAGAGCCGCGACCGTCGACGCGCGCAAGCTTCGACATCTAGCCGGTTCCATCGCCCGCGTAAGCTGTGAAACGTGTTCTGGCGGTTCCGACAAGCCGTCGTTTCGGGCGCCTTGCCATCCCAAAGAAACCCGCTATGTTCCGCGCCCTTCACCGCCCCCGCGTAATCGGGGCCGCCGGTGCGGGTGCATAGCTCAGTTGGTAGAGCAGCTGACTCTTAATCAGCGGGTCGTAGGTTCGAATCCTACTGCACCCACCAAATTTTGGTGGAAAATCAAGACGTTATCACCATTCGTCGTTGTCCGCCGTTCTGACCGGATTAGCGCGGCGTTTAGAACGGCCAATTGGGCCGCAACCTCCATCCTTGGTGTCGTGGTCGTTTAGCGCCGCGCCGGTGCTCACGACCATATCGGGGGCGGTCAGTAGCCGGTTTTCGGAGAGTTCAGCACGAAGGCGTGGCGGCGACGGCCCGACAACTTGCGGCGCGTTACCTGAACGGTCATCGACCCGTCATCGCGCCGACATGGCCCGGCTCTATCACTCGTCGAAGACGGCTCCTGAATGCGAGATGCGGGCGGACGGCGACGATGAGACGATGGATCACAGGCTTCGCCTTGAGCTGCGCCGTCGCTGTCGCCAGCTGCGGCCAACACCCCGCCGCGAATGCCTCTTCGGACTGGCGAGCGGAGATGAAGCAGGTCCGGTTCGCGGTTCGCGGGTCGGAAAGCGATCCGGCCATCGCCACGCAATGGAGCGTTTACCGGGACTATCTCAGCAAGGCCATCGGACTGCCGGTGAAGCTCTATGAAAGCTCCGACTACAACGGCGCTATCCAGGCCCTCTCTTCGGGGCAGGTTGACATGGCCCAGATCGCCGGCGGCGGTTACGCCAATGTCGACGCCCAGGTCGGCCCCAAGGTCGCGCCCATCCTGACCGTCCGCCAGGCTGAGGGATCCACGGGCTACTATTCGTCCCTGCTCGTGCTGAAGGACAGCCCGGTCCACAGCTTGGCCGACATGAAGGGCCGGTCCCTGGGCTACGTCGATTTCAACTCCACCTCCGGATACCTCTATCCGCGCGCGATAATGCGCAAACAGGGGATCGAGCCCGACACCTTCTTCGGCAAGACGAGCTTCGCCGGCGGTCATACCCAGGCGGTGATGGCCCTGCAGAACGGACAGTTCGACGCCACCATCATCGAGGTCAGCGGGGGCGATCCCGTCCATGGCTTCACGACAGGCCCGCAATATACGATGGCCCGCCGCGGGCTGGTCGATCTCAAGGCCTTTCGCTCGGTTTGGGTCGCGGGCCCGATCCCCAATACGGCGATCGTCACCCGCACCGACCGGCCCCAGGCCTTCATCGACATCGTGCGCGGCGCCATGGCGGCGTTGCCCTACGACCGGCCCGACCTGTGGCGCGGCATCGGCCAGCCGGACGGCAGCGCGTTCGCCGCCGTCGATCGAAGCTTCTATGCCGAGGTCATCCGGCTGCGGGCGGCGGACATCGCCCAGCGTCGCGGTGGTTCGGCCCACGCAGGAAAGCCCTCATGAGAGCCTGGCTCCCACTCGCCGCCGTCCTGTCCCTCGCCGGGCCCTCGGCGGAAGCCGCCAGCTTGAGGATCGCCGAGGTGGTTGGATCGGACGGGGCCTGCCACGCCCTCGACGCCAGCGCGCCCGCCGGCGAGAGGGCCTACTTCCGGCATCTGGGCGAGCGGCTGGGTCGCGAGATTCTGACCTGCCCGGTCGTCGACCGAGCCGCCGCCGCCCAGGCGCTGGCGGCGGGACGCCTGGACGCGGCCCTGCTCGATCCGGCCGCCTATGCGCCGGTGCAGGCCACGACGCGCGCGATCCTCACCGTGCGTGCCGTCGGTCATTTGAACCGCATTCCGTTGCTCGTGGCGACGAAGGCGAACGGGCCGGCCACGAGCCTGGCCTCCCTGCGCGGCAAGTCGCTTGTGTTCGGCGGGTCCGGCGACGCCACGCTGGCCACGCCCCGTCAGGCGCTCGCCGACCAGGGCGCCGGCCCGGGCTTCTTCTCCCGCGAGGATGTCGCGGCTGACGCCGACTCCGCCGCCGCCAAGCTGCGCTCCGGCGCTGTAGACGCTTTGGTGCTCAACGCAGCGGCTTGGCAGAGGCTCTGCCAAGGCGAGCGATCGAACGACAATAACTGCCGCGACCTGAAGGTGGTCTGGCGGGGGCGGCAGCGGGCGACCCTCGCACTGGTCGTCCGACGTGACATGCCGGACGAGTTGAGGTTCCGGCTGATCGGCATCCATGTGGCCATGCATATCGAAGCGAAGGACGCCTTCGCCTGGGCTTCGTCCTCGGTTCCTGGAGCCGCCGATTTTGAACCAACCGAAGCCGAGGCCCTTGCGCCCGCCGGTCGCTGAGCTGCCCGTGTCGCAGGTGGTTGCCGACTTCGAGCGCGACCGCCGGTCCTTCCTGCGCCGACGCCGCGGCAGGACTTTGATCGGCGCGCTGGTTTTTTCCGTCCTGTTACTGGCTTCCCTGCATCAAAGTCAGTTTTTCAACTCCGATATTGGCGGCGATCCACTGGGTCGGATCGGGGCTTTTCTGGCGCGCATGAACCCCGGGCTGGCCCCGGACGCCCTGTTTCTGAACCGCGCGACCAAGGGCTCGCTGGCCTCATGGCTCTATGACCTGCCGCTCTGGCTGAGACTGGGGTGGCAAACGGTCGAAATGGCGACTCTCGGCACATTTATCGGAGGGGTGGGCGGGCTTGGCGCATCATTCCTGTGCGCGCGCAACCTGATGCCGATTCCCTTCGTCCGATTCGTGGTCCGCAGAGGTTTGGAGATGATCCGCGCCGTGCCGGAACTTATCCTCGCCCTGGTCCTGGTTTCGGCCTTCGGGGTCGGCCCGTTGGCGGGAATCATCACGCTGGCCATCTCGACAATGGGCGGCCTGGGCAAGCTGTTTTCGGAAATCAATGAGGAAGTCGATCCGCGCCAGTTGGAGGCGATGGACGCCTCGGGCGCCGGCCTCTTCGGCAAGATACGCTACGGAGTCGTGCCCCAGGTGCTGCCCAACTATGCCTCGTACCTACTCCTTCGCCTTGAGGGAAACCTGGCCGCGGCCGCGGCTCTTGGCATAGTGGGAGCCGGCGGGATCGGAATCGAGCTGCAGAGGGCGATCACCTACACGGAGTTCGACACCTATCTGGCCATCCTACTGCTGATGGTCGGACTGATCTTTGTCATCGATATCGCCTCGGAGGCCATCCGCCACCGCCTGATCAGGCTGGGTGGCGCACAATGAAGAGCCAGGCCTATGAGCGCGCCCTGGCGGCGGCGCCTCTCATTATGCGGACCAACTGGACTCGCAGGCTCGGCTATATCCTTGTTCTGGGGACTGTGGCGGCGGCCCTGGCCGCGATGGTCGTGGACCTGCACATAGCTCCAGGCGCTATTTTCTCTGGCTTCTATAAGCTGGGCGCGTTCGCACGCGTCGCCTTTCCCCCGTCGGACGGCGGACAGTTGCCCCGCATCCTTCGCGCCATGGCCGAGACCTTCGCCATGGCCTTCGCGGGCACGGTGCTCGCCGCGCTCGCGGCAGCGCCTCTGGGCGTGATCGGCGCCAAGAACGTAGTCGGGCAGCCCTTCGCGCACTTCATCTTTCGCCGCGCGCTCGATTGGTTTCGCGGCGTGCCGTCACTGGTCTGGGCGTTGATCCTCGTCTCGGCCTTTGGGCTCGGCCCGTTCGGCGGGGTGATCGCGCTGGCGCTCGCCGACATTCCCAGGCTCGCCAAGCTGTTCTCCGAGGCCATCGAGAACGGCGACGAGAGGCCGATGGAGGGCGTTCGCTCGGCCGGCGTCTCGCCGCTGATGGCGCTCCGCTACGGACTGGCGCCGCAGGTGGCGCCAGTGATAGCCAGCCAGTGCCTGTTCTTCCTGGAGAGCAATTTCCGTAACGCCGCGGTGCTGGGCATCGTCGGGGCTGGCGGCATCGGCTTCGAGTTGGAGGAGCGAATCCGGGTGTTCGCCTTCGACGAGGCGACGTTCATCATCATCCTCTACATGGTCTGCGTCGCGGTTCTCGACACCTTGTCGCAGCGGCTCAGGGCGATGTTGGCCTGAAAGCGCGAAAGTCGCCGGTTAGCGGCGCGGAACTTTCAAGGCCAATGGCGACGGCGCCCCAGGTGCAGGCGTGGCGCAGGGCCTCCTCGATGTCCGCGCCGGCGGCCAGCGCGTCCAGCAGCCCGGCGGCGAACACGTCGCCCGCGCCCGTGGCGTCCACCATCCTGGTCGGGAGCGGCGTCACGCTGATGGATCGCGCGCCATCGTAGGCGACGACATCGCCCGCCCCATGGGTCACCACCATCCATTTGAGCCGAGCGCCGACCTGCGCGCGGCCGGCCGCAAACGGGTCCGCAAGCTCGCCGGGGCGGCAATCGTCGGCCGAGGCCACAAGCACGTCGCAGGGGCCCTCGAAGTTTCCCGCCGGCCAGTGGGCGACCACAGGCCCGCGGCAGGCCTGCGCCCACGCGCCCGCGCCAGGATAAGGAGTTCGGACATAGAGGCCATCGAAGGTCGCGCCGTCGACCGGCGCAGACAGGAGGGGAAGGGTGACGGCTTCGACGTCCAGACCCAGGACGGCGCGCTCGCCGGCCGGGTCGATCAGGATCAGAGTGACGCCGGCGCCGCCCGCGCGACGGCGGACGCGCTTGGTGTCGAGCCCCGCGGCCTGCGCCGCGGCGAGCGCGGCGTCGCCATCGGCGTCCGCGCCGGCGAAGGCGACGAGTGCGACGCTGTAGCCGGCGCGGGCCAGCGCCACGCCCGCATTGGCTCCGCCGCCCCCAAGGCGGCCGGCGAGCGCGCCCTGCTGGCTGCGGCCCCGCAGCCGCACGCCGGGCGAGAGCGGCCCGCTCAACCATATCGGACGGTCCAGCGCCAAGGCGCCAATCACCAGGAATTCCGCCAACCTGTCCTCCCACGGCCACGATAGGAACTCCGGAGTTAGCCCCGGTTAGTGACGCCGTCGCGACGCCGACAAATCCCTCGATCATGTAGTTTGCGGACGCCCCGTCGTCACCGAAGGGTCACCCCTGAGACCTACAGTCTGGGCATGGATTAGCACCCGGAGGTCCGATGCTCGAACTGCATGGCGTTACGAAACGTTTCGGCGAGACGCTCGCTGTAGACAAGATTTCATTCGGCTGCGGGCGTGGCGAATTGGTGGGGATCATCGGTCGATCCGGCGCCGGAAAGTCTACCTTGCTGCGCCTCATCAATCGGCTGACCGACCCCAGCGAGGGCCGTATCGTCTGGGACGGCGAAGACGTCAGCCGCCTGAAGGGCAAGGCCCTGCGCCGCTGGCGCCGCCGCTGCGCCATGATCTTCCAGCAGTTCAACCTCTGCCCGAGACTGGACGTGATCACCAACGTGCTGGTCGGTGTCGTCGCGGAGCGTCCGCTGGCGACGTCGCTCATCAAGTTCTTTCCCGCCGAGGACCGCGCCCGCGCCATCCTGGAGCTGGACGCTCTGGATATGGCCGGCGCCGCCCTGCAACGGGCCGGCACCCTTTCCGGTGGTCAGCAGCAGCGGGTGGCGATCGCCCGGGCCATGCTGCAGGAACCCGATCTGGTGCTCGCCGACGAGCCTGTCGCCTCCCTGGATCCGGTGAACGCGGAGGTGGTGATGGAGGCCCTCCAGACCATCTGCCGCGAACGTAACCTGCCGGTGATCGTCAACCTGCACAGCCTGGACATCGCGCGGCGCTATTGCACCCGCGTCGTGGCCATGGCCAAGGGCGCCATCGTATTCGACGGACCGCCCGGCGGACTGACCCCCGTGGTGCTGGAACGGGTCTATGCGGGCGGCCGTCCCGCGCGTCCGGCCGAGCTGCTCATGGCCGGAGCGGCGTGATGCTGAAATTAGCCGACCGTCCGCTCGAGCCGGGCTACCGCTATATTGACCGCTACGTCCACTCCGACGAGCCGCGTCAGGTCGAGGGCGCCGAACCGGCGATCCACAAGGATGCTCAGGTCCATGACTCCATCCTGGGGCCCTGGACGCGGATCGGCGCGCGGACCAGCTTTTCCGAGGTCTCGATGGGCGCCTACAGCTACATCGTCAACGACGCCTCGGCGAACTATGCGGAGATCGGCAAGTTCTGCTCGATCGCCCGGGATGCGCGGATCAATCCCGGCAACCACCCCACCTGGAAGGCCGCGCAGCACCATTTCAGCTATCGCGCGCGCTCCTACGATCTGGGGCCGGAAGACGATCTCGATTTCTTCGAGTGGCGCCGGTCGCACCGGGTGGTGCTGGGCCATGATGTCTGGATCGGCCACGGAGCGACGGTGCTTCCGGGCGTGACGATCGGCACGGGCGCGGTTGTCGGGGCCGGCGCGGTGGTGTCCAAGGACGTGCCGCCCTTCACCATCGTCGGCGGCGTTCCGTCCAAACCGATCCGCGAACGCTTCCCAAAGGCGGTGCGGGATGGTCTGCTCGCTCTTTCCTGGTGGGACTGGACCCATGACCGCCTCGCCGACGCCCTTGAGGACTTTCGCCTTCTCGACGCCGACGCCTTCGTCGAAAAACACAGCTGAGGGCGGCGTGCTGGTGCTGGTGGTCGGCCCTTCCGGGGCGGGCAAGGACACCCTGCTGGACGGCGCGAAGGCTGTGCTCGCCGGCGATGCCCGCGTGATGTTTCCGCGAAGACAGATCACTCGCCCGGCCGAGGCTGGCGGCGAAGATCACACCCCGGTCGGCGAGGCCGAATTTGTGGCGCGCGAGGCCGCCGGCGGCTACGCCCTCGCCTGGCGGGCCCATGGTCTGGCCTACGGCGTATGTGTGGACATCGACGCCGATCTCGCGGCGGGGCGCACCGTGGTGGTGAACGTCTCGCGCGACGTGCTGGACGTCGCGCGGAACCGTTATGGGGCGGTGCGGGTGGTCTCGATCACGGCGGACCCGCAAATGCTGGCCCAGCGTCTGCGCGATCGGGGACGCGAGGACGAGGCCGGCATCGCCGGCCGGCTGGCGCGCGCCCAGGCCTACGACGTCGCCGGCGAGGATGTAGTTGTGGTGCGCAACGACGGCCCGCCACGGGAAGGCGTGGCCCAGCTCGTGGCCGCGATCAGGCCTTAGCCAGAGCCGCGGCCTTGAAGTTGAAGCGCTGAACAATGTCGAAGGGCTGGGCGCGGTCGGCCTGCTTGAAGACCGCGATACCGTCGAAATGGTGTGGCCCGGTCTCGGCCGCGAAATGGTCGCGCAAAGCCTCCAGCACCTGCGCGCGCAACGACTCGTCCCTAATCTGGCCGGTAAGCGTCATGTGGAAGCGAAAGTCCTCGAAGACGTAGGGATAGCCCCACGCCACCAGCCGGGCGTCCTGCTCGGGGGTCAGAGGCGCCTTGCGCCGTCGCGCGAGGTCATGATCGGCGAGCGGGGCGCGGAACGGGTCGAAATCTCGGACGCAGGCTGCATGCAGTTCCTGCATCCGAGGTGTGGTGGCCTCCAGTCGGAAGGCCAGAAAGCGGCCGAGCGCGGCCGGCGCGATAGCGGCCTCGAACGGCGATTGACGCGCCACGAACGCGTCGGCGGCGATGAGCAGCTCGCTCTCTGCGACGCCCGCGGCCAGCTCGAAGGGCGCCTTCAGAGTGGCGTGGAAACCATAGCCGCGCGGATCGGCGGTCAGGGCGTCGAGGTCCAGTCCCTCCAGGCTCGCCAACCGCGGTCTGGCGCGCGCCTCGCCAGAATAGGCGTCGCGGCCGAGCCAAGCCGAGGCCTTGCGCCACAGCGGCGTGTCGGCGGACGGGGCGTAGTAGATCGCGTAGCGCGCCGTCATGCGACGCGTCGACCTTGCCGCCAGACCTCGGACGGGACCGGCCAGCCAGCGGTGCGCCGCGATACCCGCACCAGGTCGGCGCGTTGCCCGGGCGCGATTTCGCCACGGTCGTCGAGGCCCAGGCAGCGGGCCGGGCCGGCGCTGACCGTGGCCAGGGCCTTCTGGGCCGGCCAGCCGAAGTCGTCGATCAGCATGAAGGCGGAACGCAACATGGAGAGCGGGATATAGTCCGAGGCCAGGATGTCGAGCACGTCGTGTTCGGCGCACTCGCGGGCGGACAGATTGCCTGAATGGGAGGATCCGCGCACGAAATTCGGGCCGCCCATGCAGATGCCCATACCATAAGCGCGCGACGCCTGGGCGGCGGCCAGCGTCACCGGGAACTCGGCGATCACGCAGCCGTCGGCGTGGGCCTCGTCGACCTGCTCGATCGTGGCGTCGTCGTGGGCGCAGAGCGGCACGCGGTACTCGCGGGAGAAGGCCACGACGCTGCGGCGGTTGGACTCCGCCATCGCGGGATCGCGGCCGGCGCGGCGCCGGGCCAGGATTTCGGCGATCTCGTCTTCGCTGTGCCCGGCCGCGACCATCCGGGCCTCCAGGTTCGCGACATTGGTCATCTGACGCTGTCCGGGGGAGTGATCCATCACCGACAGCAGCTTCAGCCGCGGATTGTCGACATGGGCCTCGAGCGAGCGCAGCACGTCGGGGTCGGTCACCTCGCAGCGCAGGTGCAGCAGGTGCTCGGCCCGCAAGGCGCCTTCGGCCTGGGCCGCGTCGATCCCGCCGATCATCGGGGCGAGCGAGGTCTTGCGATCGAGGCCGTCCTTGGTGCCATGGATGCTGAGCGAGTCCAGCACCGTCGTTATCCCGGCCGACGCGCACTGGCCGTCATGGGCCAGCGCCGCGCCATAGGAGTCCCAGAGCGCGCCGGGTCGGGGCTGGTAGTGCTTTTCCAGGTTGTCGGTGTGGATGTCGACCAGGCCGGGGATCAGCCAGTCCGCCGACCAATCCAGGGCTTGCGGCGACGGCGTCCCGCGGGCGTCCACCGCCACGATGGCGCCGTCGCGGACAACGACCTCGCCGCCGATCAGGCCTTGAGGGGTGACGATGGCCTGGGAATAGATACGCTGTTCCATAGGTTATGCCGCGGCCTTGTACTCGGAGACGGTGAAGAGCTTGGTGGCGACGGAGTCGCGAACGTCGTGATCGTGGAAGATGCCGATCATGGCCGCGCCGGCGCCGAGCGCCTGCTTGACGAGCTGGACCACGATGGCGCGGTTTTCGGCGTCGAGCGAGGCGGTGGGTTCGTCGAGAAGCAACACCGGATAGTTGCGGATAAAGCTGCGGGCGATGTTGACCCGCTGTTGCTCGCCGCCGGAGAAGGTGGCGGGCGGCAGATCCCAGTGCGCCTTGGGCAGGCGCAGTGCGCCGAGCAGCTCCTCGGCCCGCGCCCGCGCTTCCTGCGGATCCACGCCATTTTCGAGGAGCGGCTCCATGACCAGTTGCAGGGTCGAGATCCGGGGGATCACGCGCAGGAACTGGCTCACATAACCGAGCGTGCGGCGGCGGATATCCAGCACCTGGTGGGGCGGGGCGCGCGTGATGTCGACATAGACGCCGTCATGCAGGACACGCACGGCGCCTCGGCTGGGCAGGTAGTTGCCGTAGATCGAACGCATCAGGGTCGATTTGCCGACCCCGGATTCCCCGGCCAGAACGACGCATTCGCCCGGAGCGACCTCCAGGCGAAGGCCCTCGAAGACCGGGATCGTGGCGCCTTCGGCGTTGTGCAGGGTGAAGGTCTTGGCCAGGTCTTCGACCACGATCAGCGGTTGGGTGCTCATGATGGGACCTAAATCTGCAGGACGGAGGAGACGAGAAGTTGGCTGTAGGGGTGCTGGGGATCGTCCAGCACCTGGTCGGTGAGGCCGGTCTCCACCACGAAGCCGCTCTTCATGACGATCAGGCGGTCGGCCATCAGTCGGGCCACGGCCAT
>Ga0302314_10016658_pt1 | contig 12393 bp, 9 predicted proteins | sample III_Palsa_N2_3_FD_200533 | JGI IMG/M metagenome (GOLD analysis project Ga0302314, IMG submission 200533) | Peat permafrost microbial communities from Stordalen Mire near Abisko, Sweden - III_Palsa_N2_3 | ecosystem: Environmental > Terrestrial > Soil > Palsa > Peat permafrost | place: Sweden...
ACGGCGGGTCGGGCCTTGCTGACGCTGAGGTAGGAGACGGTCATGGTGTAGCTGCCGGTGGTGGGTTCGCTGATGCCGGTGAAGGTGACGGTGCCCTTGCTGCTACCGCCGATGGCGCTGACCTTCTCCCCGTCCAGGCAGGCGGCACAGCTGTTGGCGTCGGCGCTGCCGCCCAGGGTGGCCTTGTCCGCCTCGTACGTCTTGCCGCCGGGGCTGCCGCCGGCGGCGGTGACGGTGAGGGTGTAGCCGACGGTGTGGGTGCCGGAGGCGGCGGTGCCGGTGATGGTGAGCGGGTAGCTCCCGGCGGGGGTGGCCGAGGTGGTGGCCAGGGTCAGGGTGGAGCTGGCGCCGGAGCTGACCGACGCCGGGGAGAAGCTGGCGGTGGCGCCGGTGGGCAGGCCGCTGGCGGTCAGCGCGACCGACTCGGCCGAGCCGGAGGCGACCGCGGTGCTGACGGTCGCGGTGGCCGAGGAGCCCGCGGCGACCGAGCCCGAGGTGGGCGACGCCGCCAGCGAGAAGTCATTGCCCGGCTGGGTACCGCCGCTGCCGCCGCTGAGCGCGGACTGCAACGCCCCGGCCAGGACCGCGCTGCCGCTCATGTCCAGCGCCGGTTCACTGCTCTGCCAGGACCGGACGTCGTCCACGTACTCACTGCCGTGGCCGGTGAAGGTGGTGAACGAGTCGTTCTCGCACTTGACCATGCCGGTCAGCAGTCCGCCCAGGCCGCCGTCGAAGTTGTCGGTGCCGTTGGGGCCGTTGACCACCGCGCCGGTGTCGATCGCGCCGGTGCCGCTGCTGTTCCCGAGGATGTTGGGGATCTGCGAGCCCATGCAGTCGGGGAAAGTGGTGCCCTCGCCGACCATGAAGCTGGTGCCCCAGGCGTTGTCGCCGAGCAGCCAGTCGCGCTGCTCGTTGGCGAAGGCCGCGTACTCCGTGTCGCCGCTGGCCTTCTGGTACAGCGCCTCGGTGGAGATGAAGCCGAAGGTGTGCGAGTCCACGTCGAAGTTGGTGTAGTCACCGCCCTCGTGGAAGATGTCGGCGGCGGAGACCGTGGCGGCGGACGCCACCTGGGCCTTCAGGTTGGCGATCAACGCGGCCGGGGTGACCGCGAGCCCGCTCGGGTCGCCCGCGTTGGCCAGGGCGGTGATCAGGTCGGCGTGGGCGATGGCGCTGACGTCGTACAGGTTCAGCGTGTCCTGGCCGGAGTCCTTGGAGATGTAGTCCGAGGCCCAGGTCGCGGCCTGGGTCAGGTACGGGGTGTAGGTCGCCGAGGAGTCGCCGAGGTCCTGCTGCGCCAGCGCGATCTCGGTCGCGCCCAGCTCCATCGCGTCGTGCCAGATCGACTCGGGGTAGTACGCCTCCGGCAGCGCCGACTCCAGCGTGCTGCCGGGGCTGGTGTTGGCCTGGGCGTAGAGCGTGGTGGCGTCGTTCAGTTCAGTGGCGGCGTCGGTGGTGTCGCCGGACTTGGCGTCCGCCTGGGCCGCGTAGGCGAAGGCGGCGGCCACTCGGCCGACCACGTCCGGGTCGATCTTCGCGCCGGGCGCGGCGGCCTCGAACACCGGCCGGTCCTTGGCCGCGTACTTGTCGAACGCGGTGCTGTCGGAGTCGTCCGCCTGCGGCAGCCGCCACAGGTCGTGGTCGCCGCCGTAGCTGCTCTCGTTGCCCTCGCCGATGCCCACCTGGAGGTACAGGGTCTTGGTGGAGGCGTTGTACATCTTGTTCAGCCAGCTGGTGCCGTACTGGGCCTCGGCGGTCAGCGAGGCCGGAGCGTTCGCGCCCAGCGCCAGGTCCGAGGCGTACAGCAGGTCGTCGGCGTAGGAGGCGGTGAAGGTGAACTTCAGGTAGTCGCCCGCGTCGAACCAACCGCCCTCGACGTTCACCGGCGAGGCGCCGGAGATCGGGGTCAGGCTGCCGCTGATCTGGTCGCCGGTGTCGCCGTCGCTGCCCGCGATGAAGTCCGGGGTCTGGTAGACCGTCGCGCTGGCGTCGTTGAGGTGCGAGGGCTGGCGGTTGAGCGCGCCGCCGGTGATCACGTCGGAGCCGTCGCGCTGGTTCTGGAAGAAGTTCACCCCGGCCGAGACCAGGCCGTTGTACAGCGTGGACGGGGCCTCGATCTGGAAGGTGTCCGAAGTCGCTGACACCGTGCCGCTGGTGACGACGTGATAGGTACCGCTGGTGGTCACCGAGGAGAAGTCGATCGGGTAGACGTCCGGGTAGGCCGAGTTCCACGAGCCCCGGCTGCTGGTGGTGACCGAGCCGCTGGCCACAGCCGTACCGGCGGCGTTGACCAGCTTGTAGGTCTCCCCGGAGACCGCGGCGGTGGTCATCAGATAGGCGATCTTGGTGTCACTGGAGCCGTAGCCCACCTGGTCGACCCGCAGTTGCCCGGTGGTGGCGGCCTGGGCCGTGGCCAGCGGCACCACCGCGCTGACCAGCGCGGTCCCCACCGCCAGCGCCAGCAGCCTGCGTCGATCCGGACGCCGAGCCGGACGCCGAGTTGACGATCTCATACAGGGCCCTCCACTTCTGGAAATCGTTAGTTAACCTTCCTTACTCGTTCACCTGGAAAGGTAGGTCCCGCGCGACGGGCCGTCAATCCCCTTGTCATGCCCTTCCTGAAAAGCCGCTCCGAACGCGATCGGACCGGCCGCCGAGCGCCTTCCCGGTTTGGTTCAAGTCTTGATGTTGTGACACTTATTGACGCTGCGTCGGAACCTCATCACACTGCTCAGCAGGTCAACGCGGCTTCATAGCAGTGGCTTGAGAGCGCTCTCAGGCCACTGCTTCCCAGTGCGGTCGCTCGGGCCACCGGTAGTTCCGCTCTCTGAAGTGTCGTCAGCACGGAGCAATCCAGCCGCGTTGCGTTCACTTCACGAACCAGAAGGGTCACGCCCCCATGCGCAGATCCACCCCTCCGCGCCGACAGCGAACACTCGCCCTGCTCACCTCGGCAGCCCTGCTGCTGGCCGGGCTGCTCGGCCTGTCCGTCACCGCGGGCACCGCCTCGGCCACCGTGCCGCCCGCCCCCAGCGGCTGGAGCACCGTCTTCAGCGACGACTTCAACGGTGCCGCCGGCACCGGCCTCAACACCACCAACTGGCTCTACGACACCGGCACCAGCTACCCCGGCGGAGCCGGGAACTGGGGCACCGGCGAGGTGGAGACGGAGACCAACTCAACCTCCAACGTCTATGAGGACGGCAGCGGCCACCTGGTCATCAAGCCCATCCGGGACGCCAACGGCAACTGGACATCCGGCCGGGTGGAGACCCAGCGGACCGACTTCGCCGCCCCGGCCGGGGGCGAGTTGGAGCTCAGCGCCTCCATCGAGCAGCCCAACCCGGCCGACGGCCTCGGCTACTGGCCCGCGTTCTGGGCGCTGGGCGCAGCCGCCCGGCCGGTCGGCGCGACCAACTGGCCCAGCATCGGTGAGCTGGACATCATGGAGGACGTCAACGGGCTGAGCGAGCACTCGTCGACGTTCCACTGCGGAGTGGACCCCGGCGGTCCCTGCAACGAGACCACCGGCATTGGCAGCGGACTGCTGCCCTGCTCGGGCTGCCAGACCGGCTACCACACCTACTCGGTGATCCTGGACCGCACCAACACCTCAGCCGAGCAGATGCGTTACTACCTGGACGGCACGCTCGACTTCACCGTCAACGAGAGCCAGGTGCCGGTGGCGACCTGGCAGGCAGCCGTCGACCACGGCTTCTTCGCCATCTTCAACGTGGCCGTGGGCGGGGCCTATCCGAACGCGATCTGCGGCTGCACCTCACCGACCTCGGCCACCAGCTCGGGCGCCGGCATGAGCGTCGACTGGTTCGCGGTCTATGAGAAGGCAGGCAGCGGCAGCACCTCAACGCCGACTCCCACGCCGACCCCGACTCCCACGCCGACGCCCACACCGACTCCCACACCCACACCCACACCCACCAGCACCGGTGGCTCCGGCGGCGGCACCCAGTGCAGCACCACCGCCGTCTCCGACATCTCCGCCGACTGCTACAGCTCCTCGCAGGGGGCGGTCACCGTCAGCGCGGCGACCGGGGACACCAACCCCAGCGGGGTGGACGGCAACCAGGTCGCCCAAATGTCCAACGGAAGCTGGCTGAAGTACTCAGGAGTGAACTTCGGCAGCGGCTCCAGCCAGTTCGACGCCAGGGTGGCGTCCGGAGCGACCGGCGGGGTGAGCGGACTGGTCGAAGTGGTGCTCGACAACCCGTCGAACCCGCCGATCGGCAGCTTCGCGGTGGGCAACACCGGCGGCTGGTCCTCCTGGGAGACCGTACCGGCCAACATCACCGAGACCACCGGAACCCATGACGTCTACCTGGAGTTCGCCTCCCAGGCCGGCGGCAATCCGCCCTACGTGAGCCTGCACTACGTCAGTTTCCCAGCCCAGTAGTGGATCTGACGCCGGTTCAGCTGGAGTCCCGGACCACCAGCCGAGCCGGCGTCACCACCGGGGTCAGCGCCGCCGCCTCGGCCGCCCTTCCGGTGAAGGCGAGTTCGAGCCGGGTGAGCAGTAGCCGGGCCATCAACCTGCCCATCCCCTCGATGTCCTGATGGACCGTCGTCAGTGACAGCACTCCCCACAGGTCGGCGACCTCCAGGTCGTCGAAGCCGACCACCGAGACGTCCCCGGGCACCGTACGGCCGTGCTCCCGCAGTGCGGCCAGGGCCCCGGAGGCCATCAGGTCCGAGCAGGCGAAGACCCCGTCCAGATCCGGCCGACGCACGAGCAGTTGTTCCATCGCGCGTCGGCCGCCGGCCGCGGTGAAGTCGCTCTCGGCGAGCAACGCCGGATCAGCGTCCGGGAAGACCTCCTGGTAGCCGCGGAGCCGGTCCGTCGCCGAGGTCTGGTCCAGCGGGCCGGTGATCACCGCGACCCGCTGCCGCCCCCGCTCCACCAGGTGCCGGACGGCCGTACGCGCGCCGCCCAGGTTGTCGGCGTCGACGTACAGCGCGGTGCGGTCGGCCCCGGCCCAGCCCGGTCGGCCGCCGTAGACGGCCGGCAGCTCCAGTCGGTCCACCAGCGCGGGCAGCGGGTCGTCGCCGTGCAGCGAGAAGATCAGCACCCCGTCCACATGGCCGGCCGACAGGTAGCCGCCGACCTGCGCGTAGTCACCCGGATCGGCGACCAGCAGCAGCACCAACTGCACTGCCGCCGAGGCGAGTTCCTTGCTGATGCCGCGCAACTGCCGGGCGAAGAAGGGATCGGAGAAGACCCGGCTCTCCGGCTCGGCGATCACCACCGCCACCGCGTGGTGACGCCTCGTCATCAGGGCCCGGGCGGCCGGGTTCGGCACGTAGCCCAGCTCCTCGACGGCCCGGCGTACCCGGACCTGGACGCTCGCCCGGACCCCCGCACCGCCGTTGACCACCCGGGACACCGTCGCCCGGGACACCCCGGCCAGCGCGGCGACCTCCTGGAGGGTGGGGCGCGCGGGCCCGGCCGCCGGACTGGACCCGGTCGACTCGGTCACCTGCTGCTCCTTCGGGGGACGAGCTCCATGGGACCGGCCCAGCGTACACAGCGGACCAGCCCCATGGACCCCGGCCCACGGACCCGGCCCCGCCGGCACGGTCGGACCGGTCAGGTCCGGCCCGGTCAGGTCCGGCCCGGTCAGGCCCGGTCAGGACGTCGGCAGCAGGCCGCGGCGCATGGCGACGGTGACGGCGGCGGTGCGGTCGTCCACGCCGAGCTTGGTGAACACCCGGATCAGGTGGGTCTTCACGGTGGCTTCGCTGATGAACAGCTCCCGGCCGATGTCCGCGTTGGTGCGCCCCTCCCCCACCAGCGCCAGCACCTGCGTCTCGCGCGCGGTCAGCACCGCCTGGGGCGCGGCCGGGGCACGCATCCGGGTGAGCAGGGTGGCCGCCGCGGTGGGTGCGAGCACCGTCTCGCCGCGCGCCGCCGCCCGTACCGCGTCGGCGAGTTGCAGCCTGGGGGTGTCCTTGAGCAGGTAGCCGGTGGCCCCCGCCTCGACCGCGCGGACGATGTCGGCGTCGGTGTCGTAGGTGGTCAGCACCAGTACCCGGGTCTCCGGCAGTTCGGCGCTGATCACCGCGGTCGCGCTGACCCCGTCCAGGCCGGGCATCCGCAGGTCCATCAGCACCACGTCCGGACGCAGTTCGCGGGCCAGCGCGCAGGCCTCCGCGCCGTCGGCGGCCTCGCCGACGATCTCCAGGTCGGGCTCGGCGGCGAGCATCCCGGCCAGCCCGGCCCGGACCACCGGATGGTCGTCCGCCAGCAGCAGTCTGACGCTCGTCACGGGATCTCCACTCGGACCGTGGTGCCCCCGCCCGGGGCACTGCATACCTCCAGGGTGCCTGACACCTGCTGCACCCGGGCGCGCATCCCCAGCAGCCCGAACATCCGCTCCCCGGCCGGGCCGGAGCCCGGCGCTGAGTCGCCCGGCGGTACGAACCCGGCGCCGTCGTCCCGGACCTCCAGCAGCATGCCCTGCTGCCGATACTCCAATCGGACGCCGACGGAGGCGGCAGCGGCGTGCTTGCGGACGTTGGCCAGCGACTCCTGGGTGGCCCGCAGCAGCACCACCTGGACGTCGGCCGGCAGGTCACGCGGCGTGCCGAGGATCTTCGCCTCGGTGACGACGCCGGCCTCCTCGCCGCAGCGGGCGGTGATCCGCTGGATCGCGGTGTCCAGCGGCATGGCCCGCAGCGGGGCCGGGGCCAGCGCGGCGACCAGCGATCGGGCCTCGGCCAGGTTCTCCCGGGCGGTGCGTTCGGCCAGGGCCAGCCGTTCGCGGGTGGTCGCCGGGTCGGTCTCGGCCGTGCTGTCCGCCGCCTGGACCAGCATCAGCAGGCTGGTGAAGCCCTGCGCCAGGGTGTCGTGGATCTCGTGCGAGAGCCGTTCGCGCTCGGCCAGCACCCCGGCCTCGCGATGCGCCTCGTCCAGGTCCGCGCGGACCGTCTCCAGCTCCCGGATCAGCTCGCCCCGGCGGGTCGCCTCGGTCAGGGTCAGCTGGGTGAACACCCCGATCACCAGGCTGAGCAGCAGCGCCGAGCCGACGCCCACGGCGGTGGCGACCACGTCCGAATGGTGCAACGACACCAGGACCGAGCCCAGGGCCAGCCCACCGATCACCGCCAGCCGGGAGCGCCAGTCCCGCAGGATGCCGAAGATCTGCGGGAACAGCGCGTAGAGCAGCAGCAGCGCGTTGGGGTCCAGGTAGCCGAGGACGAGCACCGCCGGGACGGCCACGACCAGGTAGCGGACGGCGTTCCGGTCCTCGTCGCCCGGCATCAGCACATAGGCCGCGCCGATGGCCGCCAGCAGCAGGTAGCTCAGCCGGCTGTCCTGGTCGGAGATCAGGATCGCCAGCACCGCCGCCATCGCCACGGCGAAGCACGCGTGCCACAGCCACCAGATCCGGCGCATCCAGCCGTCGTCGGACGGGCCGCCGTGCCGCGAATCGCCTCTCGAATCGCCTCTCGAAGCCCCGATCATCCGTCCTCGCGCCCCTTCCAGCGGAACGTGCGCAGGCACAGCACCAGACCGGCGACCGCCCACAGTCCCAGCACCAACGCTATCCGACCGTGCTCCCAGGTTCCGGCTGGTTCGGACCGCGCGTAGGCCTCCGGCAGCAGGGCGGAGCGCAGGCCCTGGCAGATCCACTTCAGCGGGAAGAACGAGGCGGCCGTCTGTAGGCCCTTGGGCAGCTGGCTGAAGATCACGAACACCCCGGAGATGAACTGGAGCACCAGCATCGGCAGCATCACCACCGCGCCGGAGTCGGCGCTGCGGATCAGGTTGCTGTAGGCGATGCCGAGCATGGAGCAGCCGACGATGCCGAGGACGTACACCCAGGCGAAGGTGAACCAGTGCTCGGCGTCCACCGGCAGCCGCACCCCGAAGAACAGTCGCCCGACAGTGAGCAGCACGGCCGCCTGCCCCAGGCTGGACGCCAGCACCACCAGCGTCTTGCCGATGAAGTAGGAGGACTTCGGCAGCGGCGTGCCACGCAGCCGCTTGAGCGTGCCGTTCTTCCGCTCACCGGCGATCTGTAGCGACAGGCTCTGCAGGCTGGTGCCCATCACCCCGACGCCGAGCATGCCGGTGGTGAAGATCTGCTGGTAGGTGGCGCCGGTGCCGGGGACGGAGCCCGGGTAGATGCTGGCGAGCAGCAGCAGCATGACCACCGGCATGGAGAAGGTGAAGAACATCTGGACCCGGCTGCGGAAGAACTGGCGGATCTCCAGTCCGCCCCGGGCCAGTCCGAGGCGCAGTGCGTCGCCGACCGCCACCGCTCGGGCGGACGAGCCGGGGTGCGGGTTGGCCGCGGTCGGAGCCGGTCGCTGGTCGGTTCCGAGGGTGGTGGTGGTCACGACTGCGCTCCTTCGGTCGTACTCAGCTCGATCATGCTCAGGTAGACGTCTTCGAGGGTGGGGCGGCTGACGGTCAGCTCCGGCACCTCGCCGCCGAAGCGGGCGGCCAGGTCGAGCACGGTCCGGGTGGGGTCGTCCACCAGCAGTTCGTGCGGCCCGTCGGCGTCGGTCCAGCCCACGGCGGCCCGGGCCGACTGCCGTCCGCCCAGCCGGGCAGGGGTGTCCACGGCGACCAGTCGGCCCTGGTGGACGACCGCGACCCGGTCGGCCAGGTGCTCGGCCTCCTCCAGGTAGTGGGTGGTCAGCAGGATGGTGGTGCCGTCGTCGCGCAGCGAGCCGACCAGGTCCCAGAACTGTCGCCGGACCTCCGGGTCGAAACCGGTGGTGGGCTCGTCCAGGAACAGCAGCTCGGGGTTGCCGAGGATGCCGAGGCCGACGTCGAGTCGGCGGCGTTGGCCACCGGAGAGCAGGCCGGTGCGGGTGCGGCGCTTGTCGGTCAGGCCGACCGCGTCGAGCACCTCGTCGACGTCCCGGGGCCGGCGGTAGTAGCGGGCGAACTGCCGCAGCACCTCTTCGACGGTGATCAGCTCGAAGTCGCCGCTCTTCTGCAACACGATCCCGATCCGGTCGCGCCAGGCGGCTCCGCCGGTGTCCGGGTCGGCGCCCAGGACGCTGAGCTCGCCCGCGTCGCGGCTGCGGAAACCCTCAAGGATCTCGGTGACCGTGGTCTTGCCCGCGCCGTTGGGGCCGAGCAGGGCGACGATTTCCCCCGTCGCCACGTCGAGGTCGATCCGGTCGACGGCGACGACGTCCCGGTAGGACTTCCGCAGCCCCCGGACTCTGATGGCGGTCTGTTGATTCGGCATACAACCAGACTGCGGCGGCGGGGGCCCTCCGCATGAGCAGCGACCGGTTGAGTCCCGGCGTCAACCGATCGGTGGACGCCGGGACTCTCGCCTGTGACGCCTGGGAGCGGTCAGCCGTTGAGCGGCATGGTCAGGCTGGGCTGGACCGGGGCCGCGTCCGGGCGGATCCGGCTGACCGCCGTGCCGGTGGCGTAGAACTCCAGGGCGTGCTCGCCCCAGTACTGGAAGTCGTCCACCCGGGTGCCGACGATGCCGTCCGCGCCCATCTGCTGGCCCTCGTACTGCATCCGCGCCATCGCCAACTCACGTGCGTCGTAAAGGGCTTGGGTGAAGATCGGAAGCTCGGCGTTCTGCCCGACCTGGGACAGGGTCTGCCGCAGGCTCTGGTGGGCGACGTGGTAGACGCAGTTGCCGAGCACCAGTCGGCGCGGCAGCCAGCCGTGCTGCCACAGCGTCCAGAAGTCCTGGCCGGACAGGTTGGTGGTGAACGGCCGCCCGTCCGGGGCGCGGTAGCCGCGCCCGTCGGTGGCCCGCACCGCGGTGCCGACCGCGACGTACTCGATCACGTCCCCGAGGAACGCGTAGTTCATCGGCCGCAGCACCACGCCGACCACCCCGTCCGCGCCCAACTCGGCCGCCTCGGCCTCCAGTCGGCTCATCGCCAACTCGCGGACGTTGTACATGGCCTGGGTGAGCACGCCAAGCTCCTGGCTGGTCTTCCAGTTGGCCGGCTGGACGCCCACGTGGTAGACGCTGGTGCCCATCACCATCCCGAGCGGCTCGAAGCCGGCCTGGTTGACCAGCACGAACTCGTTGACCGAGAGGTCGGAGGTGAAGCAGGGGCGTCCGGCGCGCGAACCGTCCAGCCTGCCACGGGCGATATCCGAAACCTGGGGGTTGGGCGCTGTGCTCATGAGGATGCCTCCTACTGGGTTCCCGCCGGACCGCGCGATCGTAGCGCTGGACCGCGCGGGTGGCAGCGGCGGCTATCCCACCGGGCTCCGGCGCAGCAGCGAGTCACGGGTGCGCTGCCACCAGTGCCGGTGCCGGGGGTGCGCCCAGCGGGCCAGCAGCCTGCCCAGCGGCAGATAGCCGAGCGCCGAGCCGAAGGCGGCCAGGATGATGTCGTCCACGTCGAACGCGCGGCCCTCGACGAAGAAGTGCTGGGCCAGTTCCACCAGCAGGATCACCAGCGAGGTGATCGCGATCACCCGCAGCAGGCCTCGGGCGCGTGGCCAGATGGCCGGCAGCAGCAGGCCGAAGGGGACGCCGATGAGGATGTTGCCGCCGATCTGCAGCACCGCCTCGCGGACCGATTGCTGGTCCAGGTAGAGCCGGATGGTGGCCCCGGGCCGGAGGTTGGTGTGGGCGATGCCGACCGAGGCGGGTGAGGGGCGGAGGGTCAGCTCCAGCACCACGGCCACGCAGGTGGCCAGGCACAGCAGCGCGAAGGTCACCGCGACCGCCCGCATCAGCAACCCGCCCGGACCCGTCCTCGTCCGCGCGCCCGCCTTCGGCCCGGTTCTCGCCCCCGCCTTCGGCCCGGCCTCAGCCGTCGCCCCGGCCTCCGCCCCGGTCGCCCCGGCCTCCGCCGTCTTGCGCGACCTGCCCGGTCTCCGTACCGCCATCGCGGCCTCCCCACCCTGGTGGACCCGACGCGACACCCGCCGCCGACCCGACGCGACGCCCTGCCGCCGCGACCCGCCTACCCAGCCGCGGCCACCCCAGTCCCCCGCCCGGCCGTGGCCCGCGCGCGTCCGTTGTGGCACTCGGTGCGCGGGCGCGCGCGAGCGCACAGCCGACAGACAGACGAACTGACGGACGGACTGGAACAACCCGGGGGCAGTGGCACCGTGAGCAGCAGTGAGATCCATTTCAGCAACAACTACCGCGACCTGTGCGAGCAGTACGGCACCGGTGCCGGGTTCCAGTTCGAGTTCAGCTGCCACCGCTGCCACGACACCTGGCGTTCGGCGTTCCAGCCGTACGCGGGCGGCCGGGTCGCGGGGTGGCTGGACAAGGCGGCCGGGACCGCCTGGGGCGCGTTGGGCCGGAGCACCAGCGAGGCCAGCCAGGCGATCACCGGCATGGTCGGCGCGCACTGGGGCCCGGCCAAGGACGCGGCCCTGCAGAAGGCCGTGACCGAGGCGGACAGCCACTTCCACCGCTGTCCCCGGTGCACCACCCAGGTCTGCGGGGCCTGCTTCAACGCCACCCAGGGCCTGTGCCTGGACTGCGCCCCGGACACCGCCGCCGAGGTCGCCGCCGCCCGGCAGCGCGGGCTGAACGAGGTGGCGTCGCAACGGGCGTACGCGGCCGGGGAGAGCCGGGGCGCGGACGTGGAGGTCGAACAGCCGCAGCAGTTGCTCTGTCCGCAGTGCCGGGCGGAGACGCACGGGGCTAGGTTCTGCCCGTCCTGCGGGCACCGGCTGGCCGCTCCGGACGTCTGCTCGTCCTGCCGGGCTGAGCTGCCCCCGGGTGCGGCTTTCTGCCCGGACTGCGGTACCCACCGGTGACCCGGCCGGAGCCGCGCGTCGCTGGCACTCCGAGTGCGTTCACGTGCGTTCAAGTGCGTTCAAGTGCGGCGAGTGCAAGGTCACATCGCGTCCAGCTGCTGATCCGCGGCCTCTCGCGCTAACTTTTGCCTCATGACGGCACACCCTCAAGGGCTTCCCCTGGCCGCCGACTTTCCGGAGGCGAGCCGGGGACAGTGGCAGCAACTGGTCGAAGGCGTCCTGCGCAAGGCAGGCGCCACCGACGTCTCCGGCGAACAGGCGGAGGCGGCCCTCAGCACCGCCCTCCAGGACGGGCTGAGTGCCCGCCCGCTGTACACCGCCGAGGACGACCACGCGGCGGAGCCCGGCCTGCCCGGCTTCCCCCCGTTCGTCCGCGGCGGCCGAGCGCAGGGTTCCGCGGTCGACGGCTGGGAGATCCGGCAGCGGCACATCGACCCGGACCCCGGGCGCGCCAACCAGGCGGTGCTGGCGGACCTGGAGAACGGCGTCAACTCGCTCTGGCTGACCCTGGGTGGTGGCGGCCTGCCGATCGCCGCACTGCCCGAGCTGCTGCGCGGGGTCTATCCGGAGCTGGTGTCGGTGGTACTCGACGCGGGCGCCGAATTCCCGGACGCAGCTGAGCAGTTGTTCGCGCTGTATGCCGAGCGCGGGATCGC
>Ga0302314_10016659_pt1 | contig 12393 bp, 11 predicted proteins | sample III_Palsa_N2_3_FD_200533 | JGI IMG/M metagenome (GOLD analysis project Ga0302314, IMG submission 200533) | Peat permafrost microbial communities from Stordalen Mire near Abisko, Sweden - III_Palsa_N2_3 | ecosystem: Environmental > Terrestrial > Soil > Palsa > Peat permafrost | place: Sweden...
GCCGGGGGGTCAAGCGGCGAATGTCATATCCAGCATCCACGAACACTGCCGCCGCTTGACCCCCCGGCAGGTTCACTGGTCGCCTTAAGGTGCCAGGCGAGGAGAACGACCCGACCGGCGACAGCCACCACGGTTCAAACCCCGGCACAGACCAAACAGCAAGCCGACCAACACACCCATCGCTTCTCTGAGCCGGCCCGCCGGAGGCAGCAGTTGACCTTGACCTTCCGGCACAAAACCCCACGTCAGAAGCCGACGCGGCGTCAGGTGCAAACCAGAGTGCGCGTAAGAAGTAGTGCCCGAGGAACGTAGGGCTAGCCCGTACGAGGACCCGGCACGAAGCGGAGCATAGTGGCGGGGAGACCTAGGAAGGCCAACCGCACGCGGTAAGTGCGTACGGACCTTTGCTACTCGCCGTCGTCGGCGACGCGGCGGGGGTGGCTGGGGGTCTGGGCGCGCGGGCCGAAGAGGGCGGCGGCTAGGGCGGTGAGTTCCGGGTCGTCGACGCTCGGCTTCGAGACTGCCGAGATGGGGGGCGGAACCACGACGGGGCGTAGGGCGGGCGCGTCTGGGATCGGGGGCTCGTCCGACACCGGGGGCTCGTGCTGGACGGTCGGCTCGGCAGGGACGGCGGGCTCGGCTGGGACGGTCTGCTCGACTGGCTCGGGAGACGCCGTCGGGGCCACTGAGTCGGTCGGGTCGGAAGGCTCGGTCGGGGGGACTTCGTCCTTGGTGCGATCGGCGACGTAGGCCTCGAACTCGGCGTCAAAGCTCTCTTCTTCGTCGTCGAAGGGGTCGGCGGCGGGCTCGGCGGGGGCGATCGGCGGCAGGGGTACGGTCGGGGGCAACGGCTCGGGGTGGCGGACTGCGGACAGGCGTGGTGCGGCGGTCGGGGGGAGGGCTGACGGGACCGGCTGCAGGGGCTGGCTTGGCTGACTCGACTGCAGCGGCTGCACCGACTGCATCGCGGAGACGGCGCGGGTCGGCGGTAGGGCGTGGGCTCCCGGAGGGAAGACCGGCTCCAGGGCGGGGGGCGGGGTGGACAGGGCCGGCGGGATGATCTGGTCGGGCACATCGCGGGGGGAGCTTTCGGTCATTGCGCGGTCGGTGTAGACCAGCGGCTTCTCGACCTCGGTAACGATGTGCTTGACCACCTGCACGTCGCCGTTGACGTCCCAGACCGCGATGCCCGGCGACAGGGTCGGGATGATCTCCATGGCCCAGCGCGGCAGACCTAGAACCTTGCCGGTGGCTCGCGCCTCATCGGATTTCTGCATGTAGATCGTGCGGGTGGAGGCCATCTTGAGGATCGCCGCCGCCTCCTTGGCCGCCGCGCCGTCTATCACGTCGGACAGGTGGTGGACCACGGCGACGAAGGACAGGCCCAGGCGTCGGCCGAACTTCAGCAGGCGCTGGAACAGTTGCGCGACCGAGGGCTGGTTGATGATGTGCCAGGCCTCTTCGACCAGCAGGATGCGCTTGCGGCGGTCCGGGCGCAGCCAGGTGTGTTCGAGCCAGACTCCTACGATGGCCATCAGGATCGGCATCGCGATCGAGTTGCGGTCGATCGTGGACAGGTCGAAGACGATGAGCGGCGAGTCCAGGTCGATCTGGTCGCTGGTCGGGCCGTCGAACATGCCCTTGAGGTCGCCGTCCACCAGCCGGTCGAGCACCAGCGCCACGTCGAGACCCCACTCGCGCACGTCGTCGAGCTCGATGTTCATCTCCTGCGCGGCCTCGGGGCGGGGCTCGCGCAGGGCGTCGACGACGTCGTGCAGGATCGGCTGGACGCCCGGCCCGGCCCGCAGCGCGTCGGCACGCACAGTGGCGTGCGCGGCCTTGAGCGCGTAGCCGGAGCGCTCGTCCAGCGAGTGGGCCAGCGCGACCTCGACGATGGTGCGCAACAGAGCCAGCTGCCCGGTGCTGGTGATCGCCGGGTCCAGCGGGTTGAGCCGGATGCCCTGGCCGCCCTTCGCGTGCGGGTCGAGGCGGATCGGCTCGACGCCCAGCGCCCGCGCGATCAGGTTCCACTCGCCGACGCCGTCCTCACCCTGCGCGTCGAGCACCACCACCTGCCGGTCGCGGAAGCGCAGTTGCCGCAGCACGTACGTCTTCTCCAGCGCCGACTTGCCGTTGCCGGACTCGCCGAGCACGAGCCAGTGCGGGGCCGGCAGCTGCTGGCCGTAGAGCTGGAAGGGGTCGTAGACGTAGCCCTTGCCGCTGTAGACCTCGCGGCCGATGATCACGCCGCTGTCGCCGAGGCCGGGCGCGGCGGTCGGCAGGTAGATCGCCTCGGCCTGGTTGCTGGACGTGCGCACCGGGATCCGCATCGTCTCGCGCCGGCCGAACAGCGCCGTCGCGAAGCCCTCGGTGATCAGGTCGCCGATGCCGCCTCGGGTGGCCATCTCGATCCTCCTCGCTCAGCCCGCGCTAGCGCCGCACACCGGTGGCGAACGGCAGGGTATTGACGAACGCGCGGTGGTGTTCGCGGTCGCACCACTCCAGCTTCAGGAAGCTCTTGCCGGCCGAGGCGCGGATGGTCCGCTTGTCCCGGGCCAGCGCCTCCGGCGAGCGGGAGGAGACCGTGATGTAGCCGACCAGGTTCACGCCCGCCGCGCCGCCGGCCAGGTCCTCGCCGCGCAGGTCCACCCGGCTGGAGTGGGCGCGCTCGCGCGGGTCGTCGACGCGGCCGAGCTTGGCCTGCCTGGACGCCTCGGCGTCCACGTTCACCCGCTCGGTCAGCATCCGCTCGATGGCCACCTCGGTCGGCTCCAGGTCCATCGAGACGGCCACGGTGCGGATCACGTCGGGCGTGTGCACCAGCAGCGGGGCCAGGAAGTTGACCGCGACCGGCGTCATCGGCCACTCCCGGATCCAGGCGCTGGCGTGGCACCAGGGGTCCGCGGTGGCCGACTCGCGGGTCTTGGCGCGCAGGTACAGCGGCGCGGCGGCGTCGAACTGGGCCGGCCAGGCGTCGCGCTCGGTCATCCCCTCGGTGTGGTCGATGGGGTGTTCGGGATCGTACATGGAGTGCACCAGCGAGGAGAGAGCGGGCACGTCCAGCGGCTGACGGACCTTTATGTCGGCGTCGGCGAGCCGGGCGCAGATGTCGTTCAGCTCGCGCACCATGATCACGCAGATGCCGTGGTCCAGGTCCACGCCGCCGGACATCACGCGCGCCTCGGTGGCCAGCTCGCGGGTGTACGACATCTGCGCCGTCAGGTACGTGCGGTGCTGCTCGCTCGAGGTCGAGACCATCGACAGCAGTTGCGCGTACGAGTCGCGGATCCAGCCGGGGGCCATCGGATCGCCGCGCCGGGCCACGTCCTTGGCGTGCGCGTCGGGGTCGGCCGGCAGGGTGCGCGCGAGCATCTGCAGCCGGGTCACGAAGCCGTCGCCGTTCGCCACGTGCCGCAGCAGCGTGCCGTAGCGGTCGACGAGCGCCTCCTGGTCCTCCGCGTCCCGCGAACCCACGCCGGGGCCCTCGATCTCGATGGTGCAGGTGATCGTGCCGCGGTCCAGGTGCATCAGCACCGCGAGCTCGTCCGGGCCGAAGCGCGCGGTGATCCAGCGCACCTGGCCGACGCCCGGGGGCGCGGGGATCGGGAGCTCCTTGCCGCCGAGCGTGGTGCCCGCGGTGTCCGCGATGGAGGCGTAGAACGCGGCGCGGCTGCGCACGAGCCGTCGGTAGGAGCGGTCGATCTCGAACCAGCGGTAGTAGGTGCGCTTGCGGTAGGGCACGAACACGGCGGCGCCGGCGAGCCCCGGGCAGCCGATGATGGTGAGGATCTTCAGCGGCAGCGTGGGCACGGCGAAGCCGCAGACCATGGCGAGCAGGCAGCCGAGGACGAGGATCGCGAGTTCGCCGGTCTCCCGGTTGCGGCCGACGATTGCGTTCGGCTTGGCCTTGCCGATGAGGAAGGAGCGGCGGCGTTCGTAGTTCTCAGTGGTCACGTACTACTCCCGTCGGCTCCCGCGCCCGCCGCGGCGCCGCGGCCCGCATCAGCGCCGCGTCCCGCGTTGGCTGAGGGCATCGTCGGGCCCTGCGGCGGCAGGCCTCCGGGGCCGCCGACGCCCGGGCCGCCCGCGCCGCCGATGCCTCCGGGGCCAATGGTGCCGACCTGCGGGTCGGGGCGCTGCAGGGCGAGCCGCGCCGAGGCCTTGAGGCCCTGCGAGGCCAGGCCCGCGCCCGCGCCGAGTGCCGCTATGGCGGGCGCGGCGACCGGGTTGCCGGAGCGGGCCCCGTGCGCCGCGATGCCCTGCTGCATCCGCGTGGCCGGTCCGTCCATCGCGCCCTGGGCCACCGCGGCCGGGGCGTCGGTGTTGCGGGCGCTGGAGATCCGCAGCATGTCGTCGCCGAAGTTCGGCACGAAGCGGTAGATCAGCCCGGAGGCGAAGATCGACAGGACCATGATGGCCAGGCCGGACAGCACCGAGGCGAACGCGGAGCTCGGCGCGGTGCCCGAGGAGATCGCCGCGGCGAGTCCGAGCACGATGACGATCACCGGTTTGACCATGTCCACCGCGATCATCATCCCGGCCCAGCGGCGCACGTGCGGCCACAGGTCCTTGTCCACCAGGCCCGCGTACACGGCTCCGGCGAGCGCCGCGCCCACGTACAGCATCGCCGCGCGGATCAGCAGTTCGAGCCAGAGCACGGCCGCCGCGATCATCGCCACCAGCGAGACGAAGATGAGCAGGATCGGGCCGCCGCCGATGGTCGAGGCCGAGCCGTTGGTCGGGCTCAGGGTATTGGCGAGCGAGCTGAGGAAGTTGTTGGTGCCGGCGCTCGTGGTCGAGCCGATGGCATTGGTGACCGAGTCGGTCAGCTGCACCATGCCGTAGAGGAGCACCGGCGTGAACGCGGAGGCGCCCACCGCGAGCCAGAGGAAGCCGGTCGCCTCGGTCACCGCCGTGACGATCGCGTCGCCGCGCACCGCCCGCTTGATCACCGCGAGCAGCCACAACATGACAGTGAGAATCGTCGATGCGGCGAAGACGATCGCGTACTGCTTCAAGAAGCCGGAGTTGGTGAAGTCCACCCCGCTGGTTCCGCCGACCGCCCCGGCCACCTGGTTGATCACCCAGGCCGCCGCCTGCGCGCAGGACTTTGCGATGGAGCCGAGCGGGTCGGTCAGCAGCGAGCCCGCTGAGCTCACGCTGCCCGCGGTAGTACCGCCGCCGACGAGTTTGCCGGTGTTCTCACAGGCCGTCTTCACGGTCCCGATGAGCAGGGAGCACGGATCTGGACTCGCGGCGAGGATGCTAACGGCCATAGCTGAGCCCCCCGTACTTGGAAACGGCTGCTTGCAGCGTCTGCCCTGCGGCCGGAGTCTGCAAGCCCCCCAGCGGAGCGGGTCCGTCGGACAGCGTGAAGCCGACCCACTTCCAGTCGCCGCGCGACCAGCCGAGCGTCATGGTGAACGTGGCCCAGTCCTCGGAGACCGCGGCGGACGCGCCCTGCACGTTGCTGCCCGCGAGGCCCTGCAGCCGGACCGCCCAGACGGACACGACGGCTGTGCTTCCGTTGTCGCTCACGAGGCTGACACCGACCGGCGTCGCACGATTGACGAACGTGTCGCCGCTCGGCGCCTGGCCACTGCTCGAGAGGTCGTAGCCTGAGTCAACCTTCGCGTACATACCGTCCAGCTGGGCGCGCAGGGCCTCGGCGTCGGCCGGATCCGCGATGGCGTTCAGCAACTGGACCCGGTACCAGGAGTAGACCATCTCGGTCCCGTTGAACGCGGACAGGTAGTTCGCGGCGGCGGCCTCGGCTCCGTTGCTCGTGTGCGGATAGCCGACCGGGACGCCGTCCGCGCTGCCCGAGGCGAGAGCGGAACCGTACGTGGTGGTGACGTTGGTGGAGGTCGCGCTGGGCGCGGAGCTCGCGGCTCCGGTCGCTGCCGCGCCGGCCGTCTTCGGCGCGGAGCCGCGGTCGTTCTGGTTGACCAGCGCGATGACCGCGAACAGCACGACGACCACGCCGATGACGATCAGCGGGCCGCGCAGCCGGGAACGGCGCGGGGCCTGCTCGGCGTAGGAGGAGGAGTACGGGTCGACGGGCAGCTTGATCCTGGTCCGCGCACCACCGCCGGCGGAGGCGTCGGCGGCAGGCCCCCGGCGGGTCGGCCCAGCTTCCACGGTGGAACCCCGATCGGTGCGGCGCGGCCGGCTCACGTCAGGCCGCCGCACGGTTCGACTATGTACTGCGTATACGGGTACTGCATGGAGATGGGAACCGGTGTCGGCAGTGCCCATGGCGTTCTACCCGCCGCGTACCCCGGCGAATCGGCGCCCACAATGATCAGATCGCCATACCGTAGACAATTGTGAACAGCGTGCTGAGGCTGCCGATGATGAACACCCCGGTCAACCCGGCGATGATCAGACCCTTGCCCTGCTCGGCGCTGAACGAGTCGCGCATGGCCGTGGCGCCGATGCGCTGTTTGGCCGCGCCCCAGATCGCGATGCCGAGGCAGATCAGGATCGCCGCGGCCATGATCACCTCGATCAGCACCTTGGCCTGTTGGCCGACCGAGCCGAACGGGCCCCAGTTGGGCGCGATCCCGTTGATGATGGTGCCGATATTTCCGTTGCCTGCGGCAAGGACCGTGGCCATGTCCATCCGGCGGCCCCCAATCTGTGTCGCGTCGCTGTCGCATCCTGGTCAGAACACCGCGTCCGGCCACCGCCTGGAGCGCGGAACGGGATTCCGCAGTGCAGACGGCTACTGACGTGGCGTCATCGTGCCTTTATCATAGAGTGCACTGGCACCTCGGCGCTGTGCCCGCGCCGACTAGTTTTCCCGTCGGAGTCCGAGCCCAACCCCATCGGCTTTCAGGAGGGGAGACCCTGACATGCTGAGCCCGGCTCCGCGGCCGATGCTGCGCCTGTCCAACAAGTGGATCTGGGTTGCCGTGGGCTCTTTGCTCACGCCCTTCATCATCGTCGCCGGAGTCACCGTCGTCGCGCTCGGCATCTCGGATACCGAGACGGCTCAGGTCCAGGAGTCACTGCAGACCGGCACGGTGCCGAGCGCCTACGTCGCGCTGATCGAGAAGGCCGCGACGACCTGTTCGATCCTCAGCGCCCCGCTGCTGGCCGCGCAGTTCTACCAGGAGAGCGGCTTCGACCCGAACGCGGTCTCGGACACCGGCGCCGAGGGCATCACGCAGTTCGAGCCGGGCAGCTGGACCACCTGGGCCTCGACGGCGGACGGCGACGGCAAGGAGAATCCGTTCAACCCGGCGGACGAGATCCCGGCCGCAGCGCGCTACGACTGCGCCCTGGCTCAGCAGACCTCGAAGGTGCCGGGCGACGCGGTGGGCAACATGCTCGCGGCCTACAACGCGGGTCCCGGCGCGGTGCTGTCCGCCGACGGCATCCCGCACATCACCCAGACCGAGGACTACGTCAGGAACATCGAGGCGCTGGAGAAGTCCTTCGCCGCGCCCACCACGACGACGATCTCGGCGAGCAGCGTCGCCGTGCAGGCCATCAAGTTCGCCTACGACCGCCTCGGCACGCCGTACCTCTACGGCGGCACCGGAACCGCGGCCGAGAACGGCGAGTTCGACTGCTCCGGCCTGACTCAGGCGGCGTACGCAAGCGCCGGAGTCACGCTCCCGCGCGTGGCCGCCGACCAGTGGTACGCCGGCGTGCACATCCCGGAGAACGAGCTCGAACCCGGAGACCTCGTCTTCTTCGCCACGAACACCAGCGACCCCAGCACCATCGAGCACGTCGGCATCTACGTGGGCGACGGCACGATGATCGACGCCCCGCACCCCGGAGCGTTCATCCGCTTCGACACGATCGCCGGGTTCAATCCCCAGTACATCGGCGCGGTACGGCCCTACTCGACGGTGCCCTCGTGGCCGGTGGCGACCGGGCTCGCCTCGGCCACGGCGTCAGCGGGCTGAGGCGGCGGCCAGGCCGTCCTTGACGGGGGTCTTGGCGCGCCAGCCCGTCGCGTTGTGGAAGGCGTCCGAGGAGATCCGCTGCGAGCGCAGGAAGGGCTCGACCCGCTTGCCGATGAAGCGCACGAGCATCGGCGAGAACGAACGCGCCTCGCCGCCGACGCCCGCCGCGGCGCCCAGTTCGGCGGCCCACTCGGCGCGGGTGAGCGGCGGGCCCGAGACGTTGTAGATGCCTGAGGGCGCGGCCAGCGAGGCGACGACCGCGGCCGCCGCGTCCTGCACCGTGATCGGGGACATGTAGCCCTGCGGGTCGCCCATCACCGCGGGCTTGCCACGACGCACTCTCTCGAGCTGCCAGCGCGTCGTCGGCTCGTCGCCGTAGACGAGGCCGAAGCGCAGCACCACGGCGAAGCGGTAGGCGTCGGCGAAGCCCATCGCGTTCTCGGTCGCGGTCACCGACGAGGCGGAGAACACGTTGGGGCGCACCGGCTGCCGCTCGGTGATCCACTCGGCTCCCGCGTCCTCGTACACGTACGAGATCGCCTCCTGGACCAGCCGCAGCACGCCCTCGGCCGCCGCGGCCTCGGCCAGGTTGCGGCTCGCCTCGGTGCGGATCCGGTCGTTCTCCCGCCAGCTCTTGGCGCGCAGCGCGGCCATCGGCGCGGGGATCCGGGTCGCCAGGTTGACCACGACGTCGTGTCCGGCCAGCGCGTGCCGCAGCGAGGCGGGGTCGAACAGGTCGGCCTCCACCGGGGTCGCCCCGGCGGCGGCGAGAGCGTCGCGCTTGGCCTGACCGCGGGAGAGCCCGGTGACCTTGTGACCGCCGGCGACCAGCTGCCGCACGGCCGCGGTGCCCAGCACTCCGGTGGCCCCCGCGACGAATACCCGCATCGTGTCCTCTTTCTCAACCACGCTCAGGGCTCGTGCTCGGAACCTCGCACGACTCGCTGAAGCCACCTACCCGCGTAACCCTCACCCATTCGGCTCGTTGTGGAGTCCGGGCATGGGCGCAGGGGCTATTGTGCCGCCTTCGCGCCCCTGTTGCTCCCGTTTTCGCGGGATTCTCGGCATGCATACAAGTTCAGAACCACTTTTCGTAGTACGGACGGCGGCGCACGGCGTCGCACAGGAGGTGTGTCACGGTGGTGACTGCGGAGACCGGAACGCGCACACGGACGACGCGGATGCTCGGGCGCGCCGGGCTCGCGGGGGCGGCCCTCGCGTGCGCCCTCGCCGCCTCCGGGTGCTCCGCCGCGCCTGCCGGGGTGTCGGTGGCGGCCGACCCGGTGGCCGCGGTGCGCGCCGCCGGGACCGCGTCGATGAAGATCGGCACGGCCGAGGTGGCCACCTCCGTGGCGATGACCGCCGAAGGCCGGACCGACCAGTTCTCCGGCACCGGCGCCTTCGACTTCGCCAAGCAGCTCGGCTCGATCACGCTCAGCGTGCCGCCGGACGTGAGCGCGCAAAGTACTGAAAGCGCGCGCGTTGGCGGAACGCTGGACGAGGTGGTCACCCCGACCACGCTCTACATGCGGCCGAGCGGGAGCAGCGGCAAGTGGGTGCAGGTGGACTCGGACAGGCTGGCCGACGGCGACCTGATCAGCGCCGGCTACACCAGTCCGATCCTGGCCTTCGCGATGCTCGCCGGCGCCGGCGCCTCGGGCGGCACGGTCAGCTACGCCGGGCAGGACAAGGTCTACGACACCCCGGTCGCGCACTACACCGGCACGCTCAACCTCACCGCCGCCGCGAACGCCGCCCCGGCGCCGGAGAGCACCGCGCTGGCCGCCGCGGGACGCTCGTTCACCAAGCAGTCGGTGCCCTTCGACGTGTACCTGGACGCCCAGGGCCGGGTGCTGCGCTTCGTCGCGCACTTCGAGTTCCCGGCGCCGGCTCCGGCCAAGGGCCTGGTCTCGATCGTCTCCAGCACCGACCTCTACGACCTCGGCAAGCCGGTGAGCGTCGCCGCCCCGGCCGCCGCCGACGTGCTGCAGGCGAACTGAGCGGCGCCGAACAGGTGGTCCGGACCACGCGCGGATGGCCCACTCGGGCCATGGCGGCCGACTTAAGGCACGCCTAACCTTGGAGAGCAGGGAGCCGGCTGTCACTTCGGTCCGCGAGCCGCGAGGAGGTGGTCTGGGTGCGTACTGACACGACGTCCGCGGCGTCCAAAAGCGTCACATCCAAAGCAAGCGCGACGTCCAAAGCTTCGGGGCAACGGGCGGCGCATGCCCCGCGCCCGGCCGCGGCGCCCGCGGGGGCGCGCTATCGCGCGGTGCACGACAGGGTGGCCCTGGACGAGATCGAGCTCTACGCGGAACTGATCATCGCGGCCGAGCGCAGCGATGAGCCGCTCTCGCAAGAGGCGATCGACCGGATTCTGGGGCTGAGCGTCCGGGCGTAGCGCAGCGGTCGAGGGCTCTCGCCGAGATCGCGACTTAACCCTCTGGACACCTGCCCGTTGCCCGAACGGGTGATTTATCTCTCAACGATCTAATAGGACGTGGCCCGGGACCGGGCCGTGTTCAGCCCGTCCGGGCCCGTCGGACGAGCAGCGGCAGCCCGTTCGGGCCCTCCCCGGCCCGAACGGGCTCCTCGGCGTGCCCCGGCGGCGGAGCAACTACCATCCTTGTCGTCATGGAACACTGGACCGCCCGGACCACTAGCGATGTCTGTGTCCGCCGTCCACCCACCACTGCCCGGAGAGCCCCGTGCGCCTGCGTCTGACTCCGAAGGAGACGAGCTTCTACGACCTGTTCGCGAAGGCGGCGGACAACCTGATCGTGGGAGCGGGCCTGCTGACCGAACTGCTGGGCGCGGACAAGTCGGAGCGGGTCGAGATCGCCGAGCGGATGCGCGACGCCGAGCACGCCTCGGACGAGATCACCCACGGCATCTACAAGCAGCTGAACTCCTCCTTCATCACGCCCTTCGACCGCGAGGACATCTACAAGCTCGCGAGCCTGCTGGACGACGTGATGGACGAGATGGACGCCGCGGCCGACCTGGTCGCGCTCTACCAGATCGACCTGCTGCCGGACGGAGTGGCCGACCAGGTGGACGTGCTGGTCCGCGCGGCCGACCTGACCGCCGAGGCGATGCCGCGGCTGCGCACCATGAAGGACCTGCAGGACTACTGGATCGAGATCAACCGGCTCGAGAACCAGGCCGACCAGGTCTACCGGCGGCTGCTGGCCCACCTGTTCTCCGGCGAGTACGACGCGATCACCGTGCTCAAGCTCAAGGAGGTCGTGGACACCCTCGAGCGGGCCGCCGACGGTTTCGAGCACGTGGCGAACACGATCGAGACCATCGCGGTCAAGGAGTCCTGAGCCGCGGTGCTGAACTTCTGGCTCATCGTGGTCATCGTCGTGGCCCTGGGCTTCGCCTACACGAACGGCTTCCACGACTCCGCCAACGCCATCGCCACCTCCGTCTCCACCAGGGCGCTGACCCCGCGGGTCGCGCTGCTGATGGCCGGGGTGATGAACCTGCTCGGCGCCTGGCTCGGGCTGCAACTCGGCGGCGGCGTGGCCAAGGCCGTGACCAGCGGGATCATCAGCGCGCCGCCGGACGGCGGGCACGGCCTGGTGATCGTCTTCGCGCTGCTGAGCGGCGCCATCGCCTGGAACCTGGCGACCTGGTCCTTCGGCCTGCCCTCCTCCAGCACGCACGCGCTGATCGGCGGCATGGTCGGCGCGGGCCTGGCTTCGGGCCTGCGGGTGAACTGGGGCGGGGTGTGGGAGAAGGTCATCCTGCCGATGCTGGTCAGCCCGCTGGTCGGCTTCGCGCTGGCCTACGCGCTGATGGTCGGCATCCTCTGGGCCTGCCGCCGCTCCAGCCCGAGCCGGGTGACCCGCGGTTTCCGGATGGCGCAGACGGTCTCGGCCGCCGGGATGGCGCTCGGCCACGGCATCCAGGACGCGCAGAAGTCCATGGGCGTCGTCATGCTCGCGCTGATCGCCGGCGGCCACGCGACCAGCGCTTCGGCGGTGCCGTGGTGGGTGCTGTGGACCGCGGCGCTGTCCATCTCGGCCGGTACGTGCGCGGGCGGCTGGCGGATCATGCGGACGCTCGGTCGCAAGGTCATCGAGCTCGACCCGCCGCGCGGCTTCGCGGCCGAGACGGTCGCCTCGCTGGTGCTCTACTTCACCGCGTTCATCTATCCGGCGCCGGTGTCCACGACGCACATCATCACCGGCTCGATCATGGGCGTCGGCGCGACGAAGCGGCGTTCGGCGGTGCGCTGGGGCGTGGCGCAGAACATCGTCTTCGCCTGGCTGCTGACGATTCCGGCCGCGGCCTGCTGCGCGGCGATCGTCTATGGCGCTGCGCGCCTCGCGCTCCGCGCGTAAAAACTCAGATCTGCGAAAGCCCCTGGCATCCCAGCTCACTCGCCGAATACGTCAGGGGCTTTCGCAGATCTCAATTGGTACACGCGAAGCGTGACGGCCGCTTCGGGTAGGCCCAAGGC
>Ga0302314_10016660_pt1 | contig 12393 bp, 10 predicted proteins | sample III_Palsa_N2_3_FD_200533 | JGI IMG/M metagenome (GOLD analysis project Ga0302314, IMG submission 200533) | Peat permafrost microbial communities from Stordalen Mire near Abisko, Sweden - III_Palsa_N2_3 | ecosystem: Environmental > Terrestrial > Soil > Palsa > Peat permafrost | place: Sweden...
CCTGGCGCAGCACCGAGATGCGGTCGCCGAACTCATAGGCCTCGAGGAGCTTGTGAGTGATGAGGATCAGCGCCACACCCTTCTCCTTGAGCCGGCGCAGCATGCGGCCGAGATCCGCAACGCCCTGCGGCGTGAGCATGGACGTCGGCTCATCGAGCAGCAGCATTTTTTCCTCACGCCACAGCGCACGGAGAATCTCCACCTGCTGCTGCTCACCGAGCGAGAGAGCGGTCACGGGCGCGTGCGGATCGATGCGAATCGCGAGCGCGGTTGCAAGCTCGCCGAAGCGGCGGAGCGCCGCGGCTCGTTTCACGGGCTGCCACCAGGGACCGCCGAGCATCAGATTCTCGATGACCGAAAGACTCGGCACCAGCAGCAGCTGCTGAAACACCGCGCCAATACCTAAGTCCATGCTGCGCCGAGGCGAGTCGATCAGCACGGGCTTGCCGTCGATGACGATCTCGCCCGCATCAGGCTGCTGCATCCCCGCGAGCAACCCGAGCAGTGTGGATTTACCGGCGCCGTTTTCACCCAGGAGCACGTGGATCTCGCCGCCGCGAAACTCGAGCGACACCTCGTCCAAGGCGACGATGCCGGGAAAGCGCTTGGTCACCTTGCGTAGGGAAGCGTCGACCACTCGTTCGAGCCGGCTACTTCGCGGGTGCCGCCACCGAGGTCATCAGTGCGCGAACCTTGGCCGTATCCCAGATGGGCACGATCTTGAGCTTGCCCTCGACGATTAGCTTGCGCTGACTCTCGATCTCGGCCCACACGGGGTCGGGAATGTGCTTGGTATGCAGCATGTGTACGGAGTCGTCGGCCAATTGAATGGTGTACGCATGCGTGCCGAACTTGTTGGCCTTCAAGTCCTCGATCATGGCCGAATACACCGGCACCAAGTTCCAGACCACCGAGGAGAGGAGGTTCCCCTTGTCCATGGCGCTCTTATCGCCGATCTCATCGATGAACCACACCGTGCCGCCGCTCACGGATTTCTTGGTCTCCACCGCCTGCAGCATGCCGAAGGCGGAGCGATCGCCCTGCCCGAACACGACGTCGGCGCCGGCTCCGATGACCGATTCGGTGACGCGCCGGCCGCCGGCGACGTCGGAGTACGCCGCCGCTCCGACGACGGCATACAGCACCTTGACGCCGGGATCGGTGGCCTTGACGCCTTGCGCGAACGCCGCGGATTGACTGTTCCAGGGCGGCGACTCGGCCGCGACGACGATGGCGACGACGCGAGTCTTGGTCATCCTCACCGCCATGACGCCCGCGAGATAGGCGCCTTCGTGGCCGCTCACGGTGTAATCGGCGACGGCGCCCGGCCTCGAGTCCTGCGGGCGATCGACGATCGCCACCGGCACGTGGGCCTCGGCGCCGATCTCGGGCGCCGCCGTGTTGTAGCCGCTCGCATGGGCGATGATGAGGCTCGCCCCGTCATCGACCAGCTCGCGCAGCTGCGCATGCACATCGCCGTAGCCCAGGCCCGTCGCCGGCATGAACTTCAAGCCGTATTTCGCACACACGATCTTCGCGGCGTTGAAGGCCTGCTGGTTCCAGCCGAAGTCGGTGGGCTCTTCCGGCAGCATGAGGGCGAGCGACTTGACCTCCACGGCCTGCGCGTAGGGAGGAGAGCAAAGGGCCGCAAATCCCGCGAGCAAGAGCGTCGCGATCGACCGGCCGGAAAGCCTCATCCCTCGAGCGCCTTGCGCACGGCGACGAGTCTCGATGCGCGCCGGCTCTGAAGCTCGGCGATCTTTTCCGCCGTGTAGTCGTAGATGCCGCCGCCCGTCTTGATGCCGAGCTTGTGCTGCGAGATTCGCTCCTTGATGTAGGCGCCGACGTCGCAGCGATTCGAGAGCTCCTTGTTGAGATAGCTTGCGACGGCCGAGTAAATGTCGAGCCCCGCCATGTCGAGCAAGGCCATGGGTCCGACCACGGCGAGCTTGTAGCCGATGCCCCAGGAGACGCAGGCATCGAGATCCTGCGGATCGATGACGCCTTGTTCAACCAGATCGAGGCACTCGCGCATGATGGCGTAGAGTACGCGATTCTCGACGAATCCCGGAACGTCCTTGCGGATGGTGATGGGCAAATGGCCGCAGCGCCGGACCACCGCCACCAGCGCATCCGCCGTTGCCGGCGCGGTGCGCTCGCCCCAGATCACTTCGATCATGGGAATGATGTGCGGCGGATTCGACCAATGCATGCCGATGACGCGGCCCGGCACCCGCGTGCCCGCCTGGATGTGGGTGATCGGAATTCCGGAGGTATCGGAGGCGAGAATGCAGTCGTCCGCGACGTGCGCCTCGAGGTCGCGGAACACTTCGATCTTGAGGTCCAGATTCTCAGGCACCGTCTCGATGACGAGGTTGGCGCCCGCGACGCAGTCCGCGAGGCTGTCGTGAACGGCAATGGCGTGAGCGGTGTGGTCCGGAACGCAGAGGGCCGAGAGCACCGTGGCCGCACCGGCAAACGCGGCGGGGGCCTTATTGCGCTTGCCCGCGTCGGAGTCGAACGTCGCGACCTTCATGCCGGCGCGCGCCAAGGTCGCCGCAATGCCCGGGCCCATGGTGCCGAGCCCGATGACTGCCGCCCCTCTCACCGGTCAGCCCTTCGACTTCTTGTACGCCTCGCGGGTCACGACCCGGTCGCGCCAGGCTCGCACGCCCGGTAGTGCCGGCAGCGAGACCGGGAACGCCAGCGCACGATCGATGATGGGTCCCAAGCAAATATCGGCGATGGAGAAATTCGCCCCGCCAATCCAGCCGCCCATGCCCTTCTCCAGGATCTCGAGCTGCGCCGAGAGCTCCTTCGCGTCGGCCGCGAAGCTCGCCGCGCGCTCATCCTCTTTTTTCTTCGCTTCTCTGAAGACGCCCAGATAGGGCGCGTTCAGCGAGGCGAGTTGCCAGTCCATCCAGCGCTCGACCTGGCTGCGCGCCGCCGGCTCGCTCGGGTAGAGCGCCGCGCCGCCGGCGAGCTTGTTGGACAGATAGCGCAGGATCGTATTCGACTCCCAGACGATGGCCTCGCCGTCCACCAAGGTCGGCACCTTGCCGTTCGGATTGAGCCGCAAATACTCTTCCGTCTGGGTGTTGTTGAATTGACGCCCGTAATCCTCCCGCTTGTACGGCTCTTTGAGCTCCTCGAGCAGCCAGACGACCTTTTGCACGTTCCCGGATGTGCCTCGACCCAGAATCCTCAACATTGTGTTCTCCCGTACGGCTGCTCAAGCGTTTGACGAATTCAACTGCGCGGCTTGTAGGCCACCGCATCCATCTCGATCTTGCATTCGATCACCGCGCGGGCCTCGACCGTGGTGCGCGAGATGCGCCCGTCCGGAAAGTACTCGCCGAAGATCTTGTTGTAGCGCCCGAAATTCCGCGCATCCGCGAGGTACACGGTGACCTTGACCACGTCGCCCAAGTCCGCGCCGTCCATTTGCAGGATGCGGCGCAGGGCTTCGAGGGTCCAGCGAGTTTCCTCCTCGATGTTGCCGCAGCACATGTCGCCGTTCTCGTCCTTGGGAACCTGGCCCGACACATAGATGAAATCCCCCGCGCGCACGGCGGGGTGAAAGGGCAGATTCGGATTGCGCTTTCCGATGGTGATGATCTTGTCGTTCACGTGAAGGGCCGCATCCTGGTTGTCAAAGTGCCGAGGTCTCGATGACGTCGACGCCGCGCTGTCGGTCGATGAGGTAGCACAGGCCGCGATCGTCGATGGTCACGTCGTTTGATGAGGCGAGGTTGAACCCTTGCGGCGGATCCGTCTCGTAAAAGGCCACCTCGCGCGGCGCGAAGGGATCGGCGATGTCGAGGATCCGCAACCCCTTCGCGAACCACGCGAACGGAACGATGGTCCCCTTGAAGCGTTCGGAGGGCTGATGGCAGCCCATGAAGGGCGGCTGCGGCGCACCGTCCGGATCGAGGCCTTCGACCTGGAAGGTCGATATCGGCACGGGACAATACTCGTTGGTGATGTCGTAGATCCAGGTGAACGCCGGCGCCGACGGCCAGAGCTTCGCGACGTCCTCGTCCGCGACCACCATGACCTTGCGGCCCTTGAGCGTCTGCGGAATCGGCAGACAGGTATGCGTCGGATGCGGAAAGGTGGGCGAGGTGTTGCCGCTCGCGATGCGCTTCGGCTTCGACATGTCGGAGATGTCGAGAATGTGATAGCCGTGATGCCAGTAGCTCACGTAGAGCCGGTCGCCCATGCGCATCGGGTGATGGCAGCGCGGCGCCGGGCCCTCCGTCCAGGGATTGACCTCGCCGCCCGCCTGCCACTGCCCCGGTATCCACCATCGCCCCACTTCCTCGGGACGCCTCGGATCCTTGAGGTCGAGGATCATCATGATGTTGCCGACGTAGCCCTCGGCGGTGGGTGAGATGTAGGCGTAACGTCCGTCGAAGTCGTAGCGATGGACGCCCTTGCCATGGGTGCGCCACTTGCAGAGCAGCTCCGGCCGGGAGGGCGTCGACACGTCGTAGATGCCGAGACCGCCGCCGAAATTCACATCGCCGCCCTGACCCTGGCGCTCGTGATTGACGACCATCAGACCGTTGGCCACGCGCACCTTGTGCGAATGCCAGCCGGGAGGTACCTCGACGCGCGCGAGCACGACGGGGTGAGCCGGATCTTCGATGTCGACGATGGTCGTGCCGGTGGGCTCACGCATGTGGCCGATGTAGAGCGTCTTGCCGTCCACCCACACCTGGCCGCCGCCGGGGCAGTCGATGTGCGCCACGAGGCGCGTGTTCTTGGAGCGTGCCATGATCTTCAATAGAGCCGGACGACGTCGCCGTGCTCGTTCTTGCCGTGCTTCTGATAGAGAGCAAGCGCCTTGAGCGTGGGCTCATCGCTTCCCACGAAGAGGATCGCCGGCTCCTTGTCGGACGCATTGACGTGCTCGCACCACGTGCCGCCGGGAGCGACGAAGGTGTCGAACGGCTCCCAATCGACGCGCTGACCGCCGATCACACTGTAGCCGCGGCCTTCGAAGGGCGAGCACACGAGACTCGCGCTTTGTTTCAAGGGAAGCGTGCGCTCGCCGGGACGCAGCATCTGCATGAAGAAGGTCATGGTCTTGTAGACGGGCTGACCGGTCGTGGGATCGACATACTCGACCATCAACGCCTCGTGAGGGTCGCCCTCCCAGTCGCGGAATTTCTCGAGGAGCTCGCGCATCATGTCGTAGCGGTAGACGTACATCGGCGAGGCGTTGCCCGCGCCGCGACGATGCGACACGAAGCGCGGCAGAAAGCCGCCGGCCCCGTAGACGCGATGCGAGTAACCTTCTGGGAAGCGCTCGGTCTGCATGGCCCGGCGGACGCGCTTGCCCTCCTCTTCCTCGGTGTAGTCGTGCTCGAAATAGAGCGAATTCAAGGTCTCGACCAGCGGCAGATCGAGAACGCTCAGGTTGACGGCAGGCTCCTTGCTCTGGTTGCCGTGGTTGTGCCAGGTATCGTGCGGCGTGAGCACGAGATCGCCGGGCCCGAAGACGATGTTCTCGCCCTCGACGCCCGTGAAGTTCATCGAACCGGTGAGCCCTAAGCGGATGGCGTTCGGCGAGTGACGGTGCGGCGGCATGATCTCGACCGGATCGTTCACCCGGTAGGCGACATAGAGGGTCGATGCCGTGGCCCGCTGCGGCGCGAGCCCGGGGTTCACCAGCACGAGCGAGCGGCGCTCCGAGGTCTCGGTCTTGATGAGATCCGCCGAGCGATGCAGTAGCGGCTCGATCTGGCGCTTGTACTTCCAGATGAAGGGCACGGCCTTGCGGCCTTGCATGACCTGGCGGTCCTCATCGTGCGCGACCTTGCGGTCCACCACCCAGTAAGGCGCCATGTTGTTGGCGTACACGTCCCGGTGCAATTCATCCAGGGCGGCCTTGAGCGAGTCGGACACCGCCAGCTTTTCATTTGCGCCCATCACGCACCTTCCCCGAACCAAGTTTCCAAGTGGTTCACTCCATGAGAGTAACGCAGTCTGACGTGAAACCAACGGTGCCGTCAACCGGCGAGGTGGGCGACAAAGCCTTCAAGGCGCGCGCGCGGGATGCACGCCGCGCTTGTCCACGAGCCACAGTGAAAAGACGTAGGCGACCATGAGAAAACTCACCGACCATGCAAAGAATCCAGTGTCACCGCTAGTCCAGTCGAGCTCGTAGCCACCCAGCACCGGGCCGATGCCGCCGCCCATGAGGAATGCGCCCCCGCAGGCGGCCGCGCAGCCTCCGGCGGGGTCCACTTGGGCCGCGAGGCCGAGACAGGTCACGAGTCCGTGGAACCAGAAAAGTCCGAAGAGGAACATGCCGGCGCCGAATTCCCAGCCGCTATGCGCATGCACCAACAGGCTCACCGCGCAGGACAGGCCGATGCCGACCCAGAGTGCCGCGCCGCGGCGGCCGATGCGTGCGTCGATCCACGCGCCCGCGTAGGAACCGATGATGGCGCCGATGTAGGCCATCGACAGCGCAGAATCGAGAGCTCCCTCGGAAATGCCGGACGCCCGTCCAAGCGATTCCGTCACGGGATAAAAGGAGCTGACGCCCGTCGATGTCAGCAACACCGCCGCGCACACGGTCCAGCCGCGCCAGCCGCCGATGCCGCGGAGATTGATTACGCTCGCCGCCGCCTCGACCTTGACCGGGTACAACGTCACGACGGCGAGACAGATCAGGGTGGCGGCCGTCAGCAATGCGAAGATCGCGCGGTCGATGTGGAGCGGTGCGAGCACGACCGGCATGCTCAATATGAGCAGAAATCCCGCGAGATTCATCAAGGCGTTGATCTGGCCGTAGCGCTTCTCCGGCTCGTCGAGCCGCGCCACGGCGCGATTGACGTCGGCGATCAAGAGGCCCTCACCCAGGCCCGCGACGATCCGGCTCACCAATATGCCCAAGAACGAGGTCACCAGCACGGTCGTCACACTGCCGATCACACAGAGGAGTGTTGCCGCGGCGAGGGCGTTCCGCGAAGTGCGGCGCGCGCCGTTGAAATAGCCCATGGCGATGCTGACGAGGGCCGCAAGACCGATCTCGCTCGACAGGATCCAGCCCGTCGCTATGCTGCCGAATCCCGACTGGGTGGAGAACACCGTGAACTGAAAGGGCTGCGTGAACCAGCTCAGGTTCGCGGCCGTATACGCGCCGAACAAGGCGATCGTCGTTCGCGCAAGATGCGGGGCTGGGCGAGAGTTTGTATCCAAGCGTGGGTGTCCCGGCAGGCGCCGATCAGCGTTTCGGGGCGCCGCCTGAGCCTCCCGCATTGATCACCTCGAGGGCCGCGTCGACTCCCGCGCCCGCATCGATGCGCGCGCCCAAGCTCTTGAGCGCTCCGCCGAGTGCCGCGACGGCGACGATGGCGTAGATCGGCTGGGCGGTCGGTCCCATGTGACCGATGCGCAGGAGCTTGCCCAGGGTCTCGCCCCGGCCTGCGGAAAAGACGACGCCGTAGTGCGCGCGCACGGCCGCGCGGAGCGCCGCATCCTCGATGCCGGCGGGAATGCGGATGGCGGTGGTGGTGGGCGAGGCCGCGCGCTCATCTGCCGGCCACAGACGCAAGCCCATGGCGAGCGCGCCTGAGCGACAGGCCTTCGCGGTGAGCGCATGGCGATCCCACACATGCTCCGACCCCTCCGCGAGATACAGATCGAGAGCGGCGTCGAGGCCATTGACCTCGGCGACCGACGGCGTGAACGGGAACGGCCGATCGCGGCGCGCGGCGTGCTCCCAGTCGAGATAGCTCAAGATGGAGTCGCGCGGAGCGGTGGGATTCTTCTTCATCTTGTCCCAGGCACGCGGCGTCACGCCGACGAGAGACAGCCCGGGCGGGCAGCCCAGGCATTTGTTCGGCCCGGTCACGAAGAGATCCGCGTGGCAGGTGTCCGGATCGACATCCATCCCGCCGAACGAGGAGACCGCATCGACCAACAGATACGCGCCGTGGCCGGCTGCGAGCCGGCCGATCTCCGCCACCGGATTGATGGTGCCGGATGGGGTGTCGTGGTGGCACACCGAGACGATGGTGATGTCCGGACGCGACTTCAGCATCTCGACAACGCTCGCGGGATCGATGACCTCGTCATAGGGCACGCGGATCTCGAGCAGCTCCTTGCAATAGCGCTTGGCCCAGAACCCGAACCCCGCTCCATACACGCCGGAGACGAGATTGAGCACGATGTCGTCCGAGCCGATCAGCGACGCCGCGCCGGCCTCCAGAGCGAGCACCGGCTCGCCATGAAGAATGACCGGCAAGTGCCGGGTTCGCAGACTTAAGCGCAGCTTCTCCACCACCCTCTCGTAAAAGCCGAGAAACGCGGGGTCGTAGTCATAGAGAACCGGACGCCCGAGCGCGCGCAGCACCTGGCTGTAGGCATCCACAGGTCCCGTCGCGAGCGTGATGACCGGCGACTGGTTGTCTTCATAGCGCACGGTGTGCTCCTTGGCCGGCGACGTGCACGCCCGGACGCCGATGCGCCCAGGGACGCGCCTGCTCGAGCTGACCGGACAGACTGAACAAAGTCTCCTCGTCGCCCAAACGCCCGGCGAGCTGCGTACCGATGGGCAGCCCCTCCGCGTTCCAGTAGAGCGGAATGGACAGAGCCGGCTGGCCGCTTTGATTGAACATCGCCACATACGGGCAAGCCGTGACGACTTTCAGCATCCACTCGAACGCCGACAGGTTGGGATCGTCGGCGTTCAGGAGCCCGAGCACCGGCGGCGGGAATGCCATGATCGGGCTCAACCACACATCGCAGGTCGTGAAGAACTCGCCGAGAATCCGCGAAGTGCGATGCATGAGGTCGAAGGTCTCGACGAATTGCGCGGCGCTGCGCGACTCGGCGTACTCGAGGATCCTCAAGGTCGTGGCCTCGAGCGTGTCGTGATTGGCGGGCCGGCCGGTTTCCTCGCGCGCGGCGGCGACCATCTGCCGTACCGCGGCCGCCGCGAACTCGAGGAATACCTGGGTGACCTCGGCGATATCGACTTCCGGCGCGGCTTCGCGAACCTCGTGGCCCAGGCTCTCGCAGAGCCCCGCCACATCGTGGGTCATGGCGACGCAGTCCGCATGGGCGCGGCCGCCGCCGCGGCCGGGCGGCTCTGCCGAGAAGGCGATGCGCAAGCGCTTGGGATCGCGCTGCGCAGCGGCGAGGAAGGAGCCCGACGGCGCAGGCAGCAACAGGCGCCCGCCGATCTCGCTGCCGGCGGTCGCATCGAGCAGCGCCGCGCTGTCACGCACCGAGCGGGTGACCACATGATCGTTGACGAGGCCGAAAAGGATCTCGTGCAGGTCGGGACCGGTGGGATTCCTGCCACGCGAAGGCTTCAGACCAAACAGCCCGCAGTTCGCCGCCGGCACGCGAATCGAGCCGGCGCCATCGGCCGCGTGGCCCATGGGCGCGATGCCGGCGGCCACGGCCGCCGCCGAACCGCCGCTCGAGCCCCCGGCACTCAAGCCGATGTTCCAGGGATTCTTGGTGGGTCCCGTCGCCAGGGATTCCGTGGACACGTTGTTGCCGATCTCCGGCGTCGTGGTCCGGCCGATGGCGATGAGGCCCGCCCGCTTGTAGCGCTTGGCGAGCTCCGAATCGTGCGAAGGTGTGTGGCCCTTCATCAGCCTGCAGCCCGCCTCGCTCGGCACTCCCCGGTACGCGGCGCCGATATCCTTGATGAGAAAGGGCACGCCGGCAAATGGCGCGCCCGCCGTCATGCGCACAAGCGCCGCCTCGGCTTCTTCCGGCATCGTCGCGACCACGGCATTGAGCGTCGGATTCAAGAGCTCGATCGCACGCATGCCGAGATCTCGGAGTTCCGCCGCCGAGACTTGGCGACGGCGCACGAGATCCGCCAACCCTGAGGCGTCGTACGAGGCGTACTCTTCCAGGTTCATGAAACGCTTGATTTTTCCTGTTGTGTAACCCTCGCGAACCAAGTTCGCAAGTGGTCCGCGGAGGCAGGCCGAGTCTGCATCGAACCCCCTGGTGGCGTCAACTGCGCTAAGGTCGCCACGACGCCCGTGGCGGCGCGCCTGTGATATCGTATGGCGCAAAAGGGCATGGCTGATTTATGGATCAAAACGATCAAGCCTTGAGCAAAGTGCGTGAATTTATCGAGCGGCAGAACATCGCGCTCGATGGACGGATCCCTCCGGAGAGAACGTTGGCCTCGGAACTCGGGGTGGGCCGCCGCTCGGTACGGCGGGCGCTCGATGTGCTCGAGCAAGAGGGCCGGATCCACCGCCACCAGGGACGCGGCACCTTCGTCGACATTCGGGCGACGGCGAGCCTTGCGGTTCCGAGTACCGCCGCTACCGGCGGCCCCCGGCCCGCCTTGAGCGCCGCGCTCGAGAATGTTCTCGACTACACGAATCCCCTGGAAGTCATCGAGGTGCGGCTCGCGAACGAGCCGGTGATGGCGCGCCTCGCGGCTCTGCGAGCGTCCCCGTCCGAGATCAAGCGTTTGACGTCGCTCGCCTTGAAGACGCGCACGGCGAGCGATGCCGAAGCCTATGAGCGCGCCGATTCCCTCTTCCATCGGACGATCGCCGAAGCGTCGAGGAACACGCTGTTTCTCGCGTTCTTCGACACCATGCGCATCAGCCAGCGCGATGTCGGCTGGCGGCGCCTCGGCGAAAACGCCCATTGCTACAAGCGTCAGAGCGTATACGCCAACTTCCACGAGTCGATTGCGACGGCCATTTCCGACCGCAACGGCCAGGAAGCGTACCTGCAGATGCAGCGTCACTTGAGCGATGTGCAGCAATACATTTACGCACAGGCGTTCCCCCGCGCGGACGGGCCACAGTAGGCCGCCGCGAGTTGCACTCGCGCTAGGCGAACGCGTCTCGCGCCCTGATCGCGGCTCGCGCTAGACGATCGTAGATTGGTTCGCGCTTGCGCGCGCGTCTATACTGAGCGCCGTCGCTTTCCCGAACCAATGTCATGACGAAGATCCCCGCGTTCGATTACATCATCGTGGGCGCAGGCTCGGCCGGCTGCGTCCTCGCGAACCGCCTGAGCGCGGACCGCGATGCCACGGTCCTGTTGCTCGAGGCCGGCGGCTGGGACCGCGACCCCTGGATCCATATACCCCTCGGCTGGGGCAAGATCCTGCAGAAGCGGCTGCATGATTGGAATTATTTCTGCGAGCCCGAGGAAAACGTCGGCGGCCGCCGGGTCGAGTGCGCGCGCGGCAAAGTGATCGGCGGGTGCTCCTCGACCAACGCGATGGCGTACGTGCGCGGCAATCGCCGTGATTACGATCGCTGGGCGGCCAGCGGCGCGCCCGGCTGGAGCTACCAGGACGTGCTGCCCTATTTCCGCAAGTCCGAGCGCTGGGAAGGCGGCGCGAGCGCTTACCGCGGCGGCGACGGGCCGACGGCGGTGCAGAGCTGCCGCTACCAGGACCCGTTGATCGGCGCGTTCGCCGATGCCGGCCGGTCGGCCGGCCATCCCTGGACCGATGATTACAACGGCGAGAGGCAACTCGGCTTCTCGCGGCTGCAGATGACCATCGGCTCGGGAAGGCGCTCGAGCGCGGCGACGGCGTACCTGCGCCCGGCACTGAAACGACCGAACCTTCGGGTCGAAGTCCACGCCCTTGCCCGACGCATTCTGCTCGAGGGCCGTCGTGCGACCGGCGTCGAATACGAACAAGGCGGCGTCACGCGCACTGCGAGGGCCGAACGGGAGGTGATTCTCTGCGGCGGGGTCATCAACACCCCGCAGCTCCTGATGCTCTCCGGCCTGGGCGACAGCGAGGAACTCGAGCGGCACGGCATTGCCGTGAAGGTCGCGCTGCCCGGCGTCGGGCGCAATTTGCAGGACCACGTTTCGGTGATCCTCATGTATCACCGCCGGGAGCCGGGGCCATTCTTGCGCATGATGCGCTACGACCGCATCGGCCGTGAGCTCGCCAAGGCCTATTTTCTGGGCAGGGGCTTCGCCGCCGACGTGCCCGGAGGCGGTGTCGCATTTCTCAAGAGCCGCACAGAGCGGGAGCTGCCGGACATTCAATTGCTACTGACGGCCGCGCCATTGGGCGCGTGGCCGTACTTGAAGCCTTTCAAGGCGCCCTTCAAAGACGGCTTCGCTTGCCGGATCGTGATGCTGCATCCCGAGAGCCGCGGCCGCGTGACTCTGCAATCGACGGATCCGCGGGCCCATCCGCGGATTCTGCAGCGCTTCATGGCGACGGATGCGGATTGGCAAGTGTTGCGCGCCGGCGTCGCGATCGCCCGTGAGCTCGCCGCGCAACCCTCGATGCAACGCTACATCGCGCGGGAGTTCTTCCCCGGCGACGACAAAAGCTCCGCCGCGGATATCGACGCCCATATCAAGAACACCTCCATCACCGTTCATCATCCGGCCGGGACGTGCAAAATG
>Ga0302314_10016662_pt1 | contig 12392 bp, 13 predicted proteins | sample III_Palsa_N2_3_FD_200533 | JGI IMG/M metagenome (GOLD analysis project Ga0302314, IMG submission 200533) | Peat permafrost microbial communities from Stordalen Mire near Abisko, Sweden - III_Palsa_N2_3 | ecosystem: Environmental > Terrestrial > Soil > Palsa > Peat permafrost | place: Sweden...
ACATCACTGCTGCAGGGGGACGTTGAGATGGCCGACGACTGGAGGCCGGGCGGCATCGACACCTCGATCGCGCACCCTGCCCGGATGTACGACTACTTCCTCGCCGGCAAGGACAACTTCGAGGCCGACCGCACGGCCGCGGACCAGGCGATCCTGCGGATGCCGCAGGTCGTCGCCGCCGCGCAGGCCAACCGGCGCTTCCTCCGCCGGGCGGTGGACCACGTGGCCCGGCTGGGGGTGCGTCAGTTCCTGGACCTAGGCACCGGGATACCGACCTCGCCCAACACCCACGAGGTGGCCCAGGCCGTCGACCCGACCGCCCGGGTGGTCTACGCGGACAACGACCCGATCGTCCTGGCCCACGCCCGCGCGCTGCTCACCAGCGGTCGCGAGGGCCGCACCGCCTACCTGGACGCCGACCTGCGCGACCCCGAGGCGATCCTGGCCTCCCCCGCCGTCCGCGACACCCTGGACCTGGGCGAACCGGTCGGGCTGATGCTGGTGGCCATCCTCCACTTCATCGCCGACGAGGAGGACCCGTACGGCATCGTGGCCCGGCTGCTGGCGGCCTGCCCCGAGGGCAGCCACCTGATCCTCACCCACGGCAGCACGGACTTCTCCGGCGAGGCCGGTGAGGCCCTGGTCCGCGCCTACCGCGCCAACGGCGTCGGCCTCTACCCGCGCCCCCGTGCCGAGGTACTGCCGTTCTTCGACGGCCTGGACCTGCTCGAACCCGGCCTCCAACTGGTCACCGACTGGCGCCCGGACACCGAGGCCGACCGCCTCGCCCGCCCCGAGGACATCTCCTGGTACGGCGCAGTGGCCCGCAAGCCCCGCCGGTAGCCCGAGCCGGTCCTCGCGCCGGCCGGGCCCACCGTGTCCGCCCGTCATCGGAGAGACCAGTCGCCGATGCTGCGAGGTGGATATGATGGCTCCTGCTACACACAGTGATCGAACAGGGCGCAAGAGGCGTACGGACCTGGTCCGGAAGGGTGGTGCGTGCGATGAGCACGATGCCGGTGCGACAGCCGCCGCCGATGCCTGGGCGCACACCCCGTGGGCTGCGCGAGGCGATCGCACGCTGGACTCCGCAACTGCTGGCCGATTTCGAGGCGGACTGGAAGCGGACCATCGCCGAGACATACAACCTGGCTGCGGCACCAGCGTTCACCACCCGGTGGTGGGAGACGTTCGCCATCGAGCGGGACCCTGATTTGGCCGCACACCTGCACACCCTGGAAGACAGGGCCGCCGAGGAGAGCGACTCGGCTCGGGCCAGGGAGTTGCTGGAGGATGTCTCGCGCATCAAGTACAGCGTGCGGGCACTGGAGCCGGGCGAGTGAGCGACGCCCACGAGGCGATCCTCGGGCCGCCATGGGCCGTGGACTTCACTCTGCTGGCCCGCGAGGCCCGCGAGGGTCTGCCCCCGCATGTGCAGGCGATGTACGACGACGTACTGTTCGAGATCATCACCGCCCGCAATCCCTACGTCAACGACGTTGCCCTGCCGATGCGCTCCAGTCGCCCGTTGGGGCCGCACTACGCCGAGTTCGACGGTGCGCGCGGGTGGTTCGAATTCACCTTCGTACGCCGTGCCGTCGATCCCCAGATCGTCGTCTACGAGCTGTTCTGGCAGTAGGCGCGGCTGCCGACGCCCGGAGCCGGTCCGCGCCGAACGGCCTCAGCCGGACGGCTCCAGACCGGTGAGCAGGCGGGCGAGGTCGAGGCCGGCGGTCAGGTAGTCGACGAACACCTCGTTGTTCAGCGCCCAGGGGGAGCGGCCCCGCCGGACCAGGCCGATGGCCTCGTCGGCATCGTGACCCAGTTCGATCAGCGCCTGGCCGACGACCAGTCCGGAGCGGTTGTACCCGGAGTGGCAGCGCACCAGCGTGGACCGGCCCTCGCGCACCGCCGTCGCGACCGTCCGCGCCGCTCGCTGGACCAGGTCGAGCTGGCCCGGTGCCAGCGGGCCGTCCGGCACCTCCGCCACCAGGTGCTCGGTCCGGGGCCCGGGACCGTGCCCGCTGCGCGTGAACAGGCTGACCACCAGATCGAACTCCTCCCGCACCACCACCGGCCGCCACTCCCCCGCCGGATCGGTCCAGTAGTGACCGCCCATCCACAACCCGCGACGGATCTCGCTCCAGGGCTCCCCCGGCCCCGGCAGATCCCGGTCCCGCTGACGCGTCCGCATCCCCCCACCTCCGCCAGACCCAACGGGCGACGTCCGCAGGGGAGTTCCGAGCGAAGGGAGCCGCCCCTGCCGGACTCGCGGACGCTCGGGCCCTGCACTACCGACTATCGGAGTCGTCCCGGAAGAAGTTGTCCCACTGCTCGTCGATGGCGGTTTCGGGACGTGGCGATTCGACGTGGTCGATCTCAGCATCGACGGCTTCGTTTCCGGGCCACAGTCGAGAATAGTTTCCGGGCCACAGTCGAGAATAGAACGAGTCCCCGCAGGTGGTTGCCCGGTCGGACCGACGGCAACGTCACTCGGGTTCGGCCGTCGTCGCTGCCAGCAGGTCCGCGCAGCCGCGGAGGAGGACGGTTATGCCGAAGTCGAAGGCGCGGTCGGCGCGGGTGGGCTCGGCCGGCTGCGCGGCCAGCGCGGCGTTGAGGCGGTCGGCGTCGATGCCGGGCGGGACCGCCCACATCACCTCGGGTGCGGCGAGGTCCAGCGCCGCGCCGAGGACGAAGTTCTCCAGCGCGGTGAGCGCGGTCATCACCGCCGGGAGCGGGAAGCCGGACTTCTCCATCAGCGCCACCACCCGCTCGTAGCCGGCCAGCACCTCGGGCGAGCGGATGGGCTCGGTGGTCAGCATCGGCACCACATGCGGGTGCGCGGCGAACGCGGCCCGGTAGGAGTACGCGTAGGAGCGCAGCGCGGGCTCCCAGGACTGGTCCGGACGGGGCGCGGAGACGATCTCGCTGCCGATCCGGGTGCGCAGCAGTTCGACGACGCCGGAGCGGCCGTCGACGTGGTGGTAGAGCGAGGCGGTCTGCACGCCGAGGCGTGCGGCCAGCGCGGGCATGGTGAAGTCGCCCGTCTCGTCGACCAGGTCCATCGCGGCGGTCGCGATCCGCTCAAGGTCCAGCAGTGCCGTTCGCGGTCGTGCCACCTGTGTTCTCCTCCTGGTTCACCACGCGGACCCATGAGTGTGACGCACGTCACTTTTCTGATCGTCCCCGCTGAGGATATATTGCCCGAAACCTAAACCTAATCGGTTTAGATTAACCCTCCCCCACGGAAGGCCCCCATGGAGCGAAAGCTGCACCGCGGGACGCTCGGGACCGGTGACATCGCGTTCTTCGTCATCTCCGCCGCCGCACCACTGATGATCCTGGCCGGCGTCGCCCCCTACGCGATCCTGGTCGGCGGCATCGGCGCACCGTCCGCGTACCTGATCGCCGGCATCGTGCTGACCGTCTTCGCCGTCGGGTTCACCACGATGTCCCGCTACGTGACCAACGCCGGGGCGTTCTACGCCTACATCACCCGCGGCCTCGGCCGTCCGGCCGGCGTGGCCGCCGCCATCCTCGCGCTGGTGTCCTACAACGCGGTGCAGATCGGCATGTACGGCCTGCTCGGCAGCGTGGCCCAGTCCACGGTGGACTCGCTGTTCGGCGTGAACATCGCCTGGCCCTGGTACGCCCTGACCGGGGTCGCCCTGGTCTGGTTCGCCGGCTACCGGAGCATCGAGTTCGGCGCCAAGCTGCTGGCCGTGCTGATGGTCGCCGAGTCGGGGATCCTGGTGGTGCTCGCCGCGGCCATCCTGCTCAAGGGCGGCGCCCACGGCCTGGACCTGCAGTCCTACGCGCCGAAGCACGTCTTCAACGGCAGCACCAGCTCGTTGATGGTCTTCGCCTTCGCCGCCTTCATGGGCTTCGAGTCCACCGCGATCTACCGCTCGGAGGCGCGCGACCCGCGCCGGACCATCCCGCGCGCCACCTACATAGCCGTGGCCTTCCTCGGCATCTTCTACAGCTTCATCGCCTGGACGATCATCCAGGGCTACGGCTCGGCCGAGGTCCAGGCCGCCGCCTCGCAGGACACCGCCGGGCTGGTCTTCGCCGAGATGACCACCTATGTGGGCGCCTGGGCCACCGACGTGATGCACCTGCTGATCCTCAGCAGCACCCTCGCCTCGCTGCTGGCCTTCCACAACGCCATCAACCGCTACACCAAGGCCGTCGCCGACGAGGGCATGCTGCCGCGCCGGCTCGCGGCGATCCACCCGAGGACCGGCTCCCCCTTCGTCGCCGGCGGGCTGCAGACGGCGCTCTCGGTGGTGATCGTGGCCGGCTTCGCCGTCGCCGGGCTCGACCCCTACCTCAAGCTGATGATCTGGGTGAACACCCCCGGCGTGATCGGGCTGGTGCTGCTGCAGGTGGCGGTCGCGGTCGCGGTGCCGGTGTTCTTCCGCGGCTTCCGCCACGACGAGGGCAGGTGGCGGACGGTGGTCGCGCCGATCGCGGCGGCGGTCGGGATGGCCACCGCGCTCTACCTGATGGTCTCGAAGATCGCGCTGCTGTCCGGGACCACCGGCTTCGTCAATGTGGTCCTGGTCGGGATCGTGCCCGTGGTGATCGTGGTCGGCGTGCTGCTCGCCCTGTGGCTGAGGTCCGCGCGACCCTCGGTCTACGCCAACATCGGCGCGGAGGCGCCGTCCGTCGAGAAGGAACCGGAACATGCCCACAGCTGACGCTCTGATCACCGGAGCCGTGCTCCGCACCCTCGACCCGGCCCGGCCGGCCACCGAGACGGCCGACGTCGCGGTCAAGGACGGGACCATCGTCGCCGTCGGCCCGGACTCCGCCGACTGGCGCGGCCCGGCCACCGCCGTCCACGACCTGACGGGCGCCACCCTGACGCCCGGTCTGGTCGACGGCCACATGCACCCGGTGCTCGGCTCCACCAGCTTCACCGGAATCGACCTCTCCGGCTGCCACGACGTCGACCAGCTGCGCGCCGCGCTGGCCGAGGCGGTCCGGACCACCGGACGCGGCGAGTGGATCACCGGCTTCGCGCTCGACCACAACACCTTCGCCGGACAGCCGATCACCAACTCCCTGATCGAGGACGTCCTCGACGGCATCCCCGCCGTACTGGTCCTCTACGACGGCCACTCCGCACTGGCCAGCGAGGCCGCGCTGCGCGCCGCCGGGATCGACGGGCCGCGCGACTTCGCCAGCCGCTCGGAGATCGTCTGCGACCCGGAGGGACGGCCGACCGGCCTGCTGCTGGAGGACGGCGCCGTCCGCCTGGTGCAGCAGGTCACTCCGATCCCGGACCTGGCGGAGCGCCGGACCAAGGTCCTGGGGGTGCTGCAGGCGATGGCCGCCACCGGGCTGACCGGCGGCCATGTGATGGACCTCAACGGCGACTCGCTGGAGCTGGTCTCGGGCCTGGAAGAGCTGCCGCTCCGGCTGCGCTTCGCCCCCTGGGCGATGCCGGGCGAGATCGACGACCAGATCGACGAGCTGATCGACCGCCACGGCACGGCGGGCCACCGCTGGAGCATCGACGCGGTGAAGTTCTTCATCGACGGCACGGTGGAGGGCGGCACCGCCTGGCTGGAGCACGCCGACTGCCACGGCCGGAGCACGGACTCCTTCTGGCGCGACCCCGCCCAGTACACCCGGGCGGTCCACCGGCTGGACGCGGCCGGGATCCAGACCGCGACCCACGCCATCGGCGACGCCGGTGTCCGGTACGCCCTGGACACCGTCGCCGGCGCCCCGGGCCGCGGCCGGACGGACGCGGTCCGGCACCGGATCGAGCACATCGAGACGCTGCCGTACGAGCAGATCAGGCGTTTCGCGGAGCTCGGCGTCGCCGCCTCGATGCAGCCCACCCACACCGCCTACACCAAGGCCGACCACAGCGACGAGTGGTCGCTCCGGGTCGGCGCGGAGCGCGCGGCGCGCGCCTGGTGCTGCCGGGACCTGCGCGACAGCGGCGCCACCCTGGTCCTCGGCTCGGACTGGCCGATCGCCCACTTCGATCCGCGCCAGGTGCTGGCCACGGCCCAACTGCGCCGGCTCCCCGGCACGGATGCCGCGCCGGTCCTCCCCGAGCAGGCCCTGACCGGGCTGATGGCGCTGGAGGGGATGACCAGTCACGCCGCGTACGCCACCGGCCAGGAGCGGCACGCGGGCCGGATCGCCCCGGGCTACCGCGCCGACCTGACCGCCTTCGCCGTCGACCCGGCCACCGCCGCGCCGGACGAGCTGGCCGAGGCCCCCATCCGGCTCACCATGCTCGACGGAACGGCGACCCACCGCGAGGACTGAGCCCGCCCGCCCCCGGCGCCGCGCATGCAGTCGGCCCCACCGCCCTCAGGGCGGTGGGGCCGACTGCATGGCCGTCCGGCAGGACGCGGGTGGTCAGGCGGAGGCCGTCACCGCGGCGGCGAGCTGGGCGACCACGGTGGGAAGCTTCTCGGCGACCTCGGCGTCGTCCTGCGGGTGCAGCTCGGCGAAGCGGACCACGGAGCCGGGCAGCGACAGCGCGGCCTCGGTCAGCACGTTGGCGCCGGCCACGCCCAGGGTCTTGCGGGTCTCGTCCTGCGCCCACAGGCCGCCGAACTGGCCGTAGGCGGTGCCGACGACGGCGGCCGGCTTGCCGGCCAGCGCGCCCGCGCCGTAGGGACGGGAGAGCCAGTCCACGGCGTTCTTCAGCACGGCGGTGATGGTGCCGTTGTACTCGGGCGAGAACAGGAGGAAGGCGTCGGCCTGGCCGGCGGCCTCGCGCAGCGCGGCGGCCGCGGCGGGGACGGTGCCCTCGACGTCGATGTCCTCGTTGTAGAAGGGGATCTCGGCGAGGCCCTCGTACAGCACGACCTCGACGCCCTCGGGGGCGTGCTTCACAGCGGCCTCGGCGAGCTGGCGGTTGTGCGAGCCTGCGCGCAGGCTGCCGACGAGGGCGAGAACGCGTACGGACATGTCGAACTCCTGGATGCTCGGATGGCGGGCCCACAGAAGTGGACTGTGGTCCGGTTAAAGGTGTAACACGCCAAACGGACCGCAGTCCAGTTCTGTCCACGGAAGGTTATGGTTGACGACATGAACGCGCCGACCACCCCCTCCGGCCCCGCGCCGGCCCCCGCGCGCGAGCTCACCCTGCTGGGGCAGCCCCCGCACGAACGCGCCGACGCCGCCCGCAACCGGTCGCGGCTGCTGGACGCCGCCGCGCAGCTGGTGCGCGAGCTCGGCGCGCAGCACGTGACCATGGACGCCGTCGCCACCGCCGCCCAGGTGGGCAAGGGCACGCTGTTCCGGCGCTTCGGCGACCGGGAGGGGTTGATGCGGGCGCTGCTGGACCACGCGGAGACGGAGTACCAGCGCGGCTTCCTGACCGGCCCGCCGCCGCTCGGACCGGGCGCACCGGCCTGCGAGCGGCTGGAGGCGTTCGGGCGCAGCACGATCCGCCACCACCTGGACCACCTCGACCTCTACCTGGCCGCCGACCCCTGCGCCGAACGGCGGCTGCTGGTCCCCGCCGAGATGCTGCGGGTGCACCACATGGCCACGCTGCTCCGGCAGGCCGGAGCCGGGGGCGACACCGAGCTGCTCGCCCAGGCCCTCAACGGCTATCTCGACCCGGTCCTGCTGCACCACCTCCATGTGCAGCGCGGCTACCCGCGGGCCCGACTGGAGGACGGCTGGCACCAGCTGGCCACCCGGCTGCTCGCCGGGGCCGCCGCCGAAGTCCCGCGCCGATGTCGGTAGCTCTTGCTAACCTCCCCCCACCACGACCGACCTGGGGGAGAACGACCGATGCCGACGAGCAACGCAGTACCGAGAACGACCGACGAACGGCTCTGCTGGCTCGCCATGCGGGACCACGTCGACGAGAAGAGCCGGAAGGTCGGGCTCTTCCGCCTCTTCACCTACCTCGGCAGCGGACGCCGGGGCGGCACGCGCCACGGCAGCGACCTGCGCCGCGAGCAGACCTCCGGCATCAGGATCGACTACGCCCTGGCCGTGGACCAGGCCGCCGACCGGCTCAGTCACGACGAGCGGCTGCACCTGCGGACCACCGGCCAGGTGCCGGACTGGTTCGTGGAGGACGTCGAGCGCCGGCTCCCGGCGATCCGCAAGCGCAAGTGAGCCGCCGCCGACGCGGCAGGATCTCCCCATGACACCTGACGCGCTGAAGGCCGCCTGCCTGGAGCTGAACGGAGCGGTGGAGACCTTCCCGTTCAACGCGGAGACCTCGGTCTTCAAGGTGGGCGGCAAGATCTTCGCCCTCTCGGCGCTGGACGCCGAGCCGCTGCGGGTCAGCCTGAAGTGCGAGCCCGAGCTCGCGCTGCGGCTGCGGGCCGCGTATCCGGCGATCACCGGCGGCTGGCACCTCAACAAGCGGCACTGGAACACCGTGCTGCTCGACGCCTCGGTGCCCGACCGGCTGGTCCGCGAGATGATCGAGGACTCCTACGACCTGGTCGCCGCCGGGCTCCCGCGCGCCGAGCGGCTGACCCTGGACCGGCCGGGCGCGCCGCGCGACCGCCCAGAGCCGCAGCTCTGACCGTCCGTCCGTCCCTCAGCCGACCAGCCAGGAGGCGACGGGATGGGCGGAGAGCCCGGAGCCGCCGTTCTTCACATTGGTGACCTCGGCCTGGTCCAGCGGCTGGTTCCAGATCTGGATGTGGCCGATGACGCCGTCCCAGGAGTCGTCCCACAGGCCGTGGTGGCGGTCCCGGCCGAGTTGCAGCGGGCCCGTCCCGGTCCAGATCCCGGGGACGGTGACGGTGGCGCCCGGAACGGCGTTCACATAGAGCTGGATGGTGTGCTTCGACGCGCTGTAGACCCCCGTGAGCAGGGCCCAGTCGCCGACCGTGGAGGCGCTGTTGACCCGCGCCTCGTAGACGGTGCTGTCCGCGCCGTTGCCCCCGGTCTGGACACTGAACGTCCAGCCGGAGCGGCCGTTGACGATGTCGCGGCCCAGCATGAAGGAGTAGGACACGCCGTCGCCCTGGCTGATGGCGGCCCGGGTCAGGGTGTGCGCCTGGTTGTAGACCCAGGCCGAGACGCTGAAGCCCTTGGTCGTGTCGACCACCGGATCGGCCGACTGCGCATAGGAGTTGGAGGCGTTGTCGAAGGAGGCCACAAAGCCGTTCTGGACCGAGCTGACGGTGGCGCCCGGGCCCAGCGCGAGGTCGGACTGCCCGGACTGGTCGGCGAGGACCCCGGGCTGCCCGGGGACGGTGGGCGAGGTCGAGGACGCGCTCGGAGCGGTGGTCGGCCCCGAGGCCGAGGCCGAGGGCCCGGTGGCGGTGGCGCTGGCGGTGGGTCCGGCGTGCGGCGTCGGCTTCCCGCCCCGGCTCTGCAGGGCCACGACGCCGCCGGCCACGACCACGCAGACGGCGAGCGCGATGCCGCCGATCCGCAGTCGGCGGGTGCGCCGGGCCCGGGCGTCGTGCTGGTCGGCCAGCGAGGACCAGTCCGGCTCGTTGGAGGGGGGAACGGGAAGCCCGGGCAGCGGAGGTGACGGCGGGAAGCCCTGCTGCGGCGGATTGGCCCGCGGCGGCGGGAAGCCCTGCTGCGGGCCGGCCTGCTGCGGGGCGAAGCCCTGCTGCGCGGCGAAGCCCTGCTGCGGGGCGGCCTGCTGCGGATTGACCTGCTGCGGCGGGTAGGGCTGCTGCGGCCCGGGCGGCGCGGGGCGGAACGGCTCCGGCTGCACCGGCCGCGCCGGCTGCTGCGGCGGGTAGCCGTAGCCGGGGACCCGGCCGGGCTCCTCGGCCGACGTCGGCGCGGGCGCGGGCGCCGGCGCGGGCTGCGGGTAGCCGTAGCCGACGACGGGGCTGAGCAGTTGGGTGGGCTCGTCGCGCGGCGGCGGTGACGCGGGCGGGTAGCCGTAACCGAGGAGTCGGGTGGAGTCGTCCGCCGCCGGGGCCGATATCCGGGGGTCGGGCAGCGCGGAAGGCGCCTGCCGACCCGGTCGGGGGTCCCGCTCCGAGGGGACGGACTCGTCCCGGTCTTCCCTGCCGTCGGTCATGGACAGCAATGCTAGAACATCAGTGTTGCCGGTGGACCCCTGCGTCACCGTCAATCCCGGCGCTGCTCCGGGCCGGTGACGGCCGGTTCCGGCGCGGAATTCCCAGCCGATTCCCAGCGGATTTCCAGCCGGCCCCGACGGCGCGCGGGCTTCCGCGCCAACGACCGCTCCCAGGGCGTCGGCTGAACCATTCCCCCGGACTCCCGGCGGCCGACGACAGCGGGGACGGCAGAGTCTCCGTCCGCCGGGGACGTTGCATGCCGGGGACGTGATCTGCGTCACGATGCCGTCCCAACTCGGGCCCGGCACCGTGGCTTTTGCCGCCGGAGGCCAACCGGTCGGTAACCATATGGTCACCCCACCGCTCTTCGCTCCCGCGAATCCACTATTGTCCCGTTGCAATCAAGAATCGCACGAAGCAAATGGTCGGCGAACGTGCGCACTGGCAACCGGGGGATTCTGGGCGTCGACGCCGGGTGCCCCGACCACGGGACGCGCCCCTCCCGGGCGCAGCCACCCGTCCGTCACGGCAGGCCGGGAACCGGCGCCCCTCCGGGTGCCGCTCCGAGGGCATGGTCTGCCGCTCGTCTGCAGCGACCAGGGGACTCACCAGCATGGACAGCCTGTCTATCGTCATACCGGCCCTCAACGAGGCGTCCAACCTGCCCTCGGTGCTCGCCTCGGTGCCGGTGGACGAACTGGCGGCCGGAGGCTGGGGCACCGAGGTGGTGGTGGTCGACAACGGCTCGACCGACGGCACCGCCGAGGTCGCCCGCTCGCTCGGGGCACGCGTCGTGCTCCAGCCCAAGCGCGGCTACGGCAACGCCTACCTGGCCGGCTTCGAGGCCGCCACCGGCACCGTGATCGCCACCGGCGACGCCGACTGCACCTACCCCTTCGACGCCCTGCCGGAGCTGCTGCGCACGCTGGTGGAGCGGGACGTGGAGTTCATGACGACGGATCGGCTGCAGCGCGCCAACCGCCCGGCCATGAAGCCGACCCACTCCATCGCCAACCACGCGCTGAGCGCGCTCAGCCGCCGGCTCTTCCACAACGGGCTGCGCGACTCCCAGTCCGGCATGTGGATATTCCGACGCTATGTCTGGCACGGGATCGACGTCCGCTCGGAGGGCATGGCCTTCTCGCAGGAGATCAAGAACGCCGCCACGGTCGCCGGTTACCGCTTCCTGGAGGTGCCGATCGAGTACCGCAAGCGCGCCGGCGAGGTGAAGCTGAACGCACTGCCCGACGGCATGGCCAACCTGCGGCAGCTCTTCGAGCACCGCTTCCGCCGGACCAGGTCCGGGGAGCCGGTCCTGGACCCGGCGGACAGCACGAGCGCGGGCGTCCCGGCCCAGCGGCGGCACACCGAGGAATACGAAGTCGCATGAGCCCCGGACCGACAGAACCGGCAGCGGAGACGGAACCGGAGCCGGAAGCAGTGCCGGAGCCGGAGGGAGTGCCGGAGCAGGAAGCAGTGCCGGACGAGGCGTCGGCACCGGCGGAGGAGGGCCGTCCCCGATCCCGCCGCCGCCGACGCGGCCGGAGGCCGAGCACGCCGAAGCGGGCGGCGTCGGCGCTGCTGGGCGGCCTCGTCGCGGTCGCGCTGGCGGTCGGCCTCTGGTCGGTCGGTCCGGTGCGGACGGTCCTGCTCCAGTCGTTCACCGAGCAGCAGAGCCCCTACACCGAGCTGTACTTCACCGCCGCACCGGCCTTCGACGGGGCCACCGTGGTCGTGCCGATCACCATCGACACCCACGGCACGGACGTCGGCTCGTTCACGCTGAAGGTGCAGCTGGAGACGGACAGCGGCGCCGTCGTCTCGACGGCCACGGTGGCCCTGGTCCCGCGCGACGGCACCCCGGTGAGCGTGGTCGCCCGCCCGGTGCTGCCCACGACCCTGACGGTGGCGGTCAGCGAGGTGGATGTCATCCTGGTCGGCCATCCGCAGCGACTGCACTACGCCTTCGGGAACTAGCCAGCCGGACACCGACCGCAAGGGCAACACCATGGACAGCACCCGAGACACCGCACCCGGTCCGGCACGGCCCCGCACCATCGTGCAGATCACCCCCTACTACCCGCCGCACCTGGGCGGCCTGGAACGCGTGGTGCAACGGCTCTCCCAGGAGCAGGCCAAGCGGCACGAGGTGCGGGTGGTCACCACCGGCATCGGCGCCGAGGGCGCGCTGCACCGCTACCAGCAGGGGAGCCTGACCGTGCACCGGCACCGCGCCGTCGAATGGGCGCACACCGCGGTCTCCCCCGGGCTGCCGCTGTCGCTGCTGCGTGCCCCGCGCTCCTCGGTCCTGCACCTGCACAGCGCGCACGCGCTGATCCCGGAACTGGTCGCGCTGACCGCCCGGCTCCGGGGGCAGCGCTTCCTGCTCCA
>Ga0302314_10016663_pt1 | contig 12392 bp, 10 predicted proteins | sample III_Palsa_N2_3_FD_200533 | JGI IMG/M metagenome (GOLD analysis project Ga0302314, IMG submission 200533) | Peat permafrost microbial communities from Stordalen Mire near Abisko, Sweden - III_Palsa_N2_3 | ecosystem: Environmental > Terrestrial > Soil > Palsa > Peat permafrost | place: Sweden...
CAGCACCATCGATCTCAAGGAGCAGACTCGCGGGCTGGTCGATGCAGGAGCCAGAGTGCAAGGCGAACTCCTGGTCGAGCAGTCCGGCCTTCAATCGCTGCGCCAGATCTATGGCGATGGCAACGTCCGTGTGCGCGAGACCGAAGCGCGCATCGGATCGCTGCAGCACGATCTGGCGAAGATGGCGGGAAGCTCCGCGCCCCTTGCAACACCCGATGCGGGCATAGGCCAGGCCGCAGTCGCCGACAAAGAAGAGCTCTATCCGCCCTTACGGCAACTCCCACGTCTCGCCGTCCCCTATGCCAACCTCTATCGCCGTGTCCGCGTCCAGGAAGCGGTCTTCGAACTCCTCACCCAGCAGTACGAACTGGCGCGAATCGAAGAAGCCAAAGACGTTCCCGTCGTCAATATCATCGACGCCCCGGGAATCCCGGAGAAGAAGTTCTTCCCGCCACGCCTGCTGCTCACTCTGCTGCTTACCTTCTTCGTCTTCGCAGCCACCTCGGCGCTCATCATTATCCGCGAGCACTGGCGCGCCACAGACAGCTCCGATCCTCGCAAAGAGCTCGCACTCGACGTCCTCTCAGTCCTGCGCAAACGCCTGCCGCGAAATGCTACACGGAACCCCGACCTCGCATGAAGAAGCATCTCACCAACGGCGTATACGGCGTCCTCGACTACGCCTCCTATCCGTTCGGAATGCTTCTGGTCGCGCCCCTAGTGCTGCATCGGCTCGGCGCCGCAGAGTACGGCGTATGGATGATCTCGACCGCGGTCATCAGTGGTGGCGGCATCATCGCCTCCGGTTTCTGCGACGCCAACATCCAGCGCGTCGCCAAACTCCGTGGCGCAGGTACAACCGATGCAACCGTGGCTGCCGTCCGCAGCATGCTCGGCATCAATCTGGTCCTCGGCGTAGTGCTCGCAATCGCCGCCTGGATCGCCGCTCCCTACGCCGCTCTCCACATCACAGCCGCATCGCGCACGCCTGTGCAGGAGTGCCTCATCTGCCTCCGCATCGCAGCCGTGCTCATTCTCGTACGCGCCGTCGAAAGCGTCAGCGTCAGCACCCAACGCGCCTTCCAGCAGTATCGCGATCCCGTCCAGGTCGCCATCGCCATCCGTCTCCTGACGCTCGCCTCAGTCGCGCTCCTCGTTCACTACGGCCATCGCACCATCGCCATGTTGGCGGCCACCGCACTCATCCTTCTCCTCGGCACCTGTGTGCAACTGCACCAGCTCTGGAGACTCCTCGGCAAGCTCCCCTTGTGGCCCGCCTTCCATCCCACCGAGACACGATTCCTTCTAAGCTTCGGCGTCTTCGCCTGGGCGCAGGCCCTCGGAGGAATCGTCTTCGGCCAGTTGGACCGCCTCATGCTCGGCGTCTACCTCGGTGCAATCGCGCTCGCCCCGTATGCGCTCTGCATCCAGTTCGCGCAGCCCATCTTCGGGCTCACCGCCTCCGGCCTCAACTTCCTCTTCCCCTACATCTCCGGTCGGGAGACCACAGCCCCCCGCGAAGAGCTCACTCGCATCGTCCTGAAGGCATTCCTCTGCAACCTGTTTCTGGTCTCCGCCGCCGCAGGTTCGCTGCTTGCATTCGGCCCGCGGTTGATCGAACTCTGGGCCGGTCCCGCCGTCGCACACAGCGCCGCTGCCATCCTTCCTCCCATCGTGATCGGCTCGGCTCTCATGGGACTCGGTGTCACCGGCACCTATGCCATGCAGGCCCTCGGACTCTTCCGAACCGTCGCCTGCATCAGCCTTGGCGGACGAGCAGCCATGCTCGCCCTGATGATCTATCTCCTCCGCCAGATGGGGTTGCAAGGGCTCGCCATCGCGCGTGTCTGGTATGGTGCGGTCGCCCTCCTCGTCTATCTACCCCTCGGCTACGAGCTCGGTATACGACGTAAGAAAGCGACCGCCGCTCCATCTCTTCCCCTCGCTTCCGCTCTTCACGAAGGCACCAGCCTATGAAGATTCTCGTCGCCGCCGTCTCCTACTCCTCTCACATCTCCGGCGTGCAGCGCCACGCTCTCAACATGGTGCGCTGTCTCTTGCTCAATACCGCTGTGACAACGGTTCACTTGGTCCTCGGGCCCTGGCAGCGGGCAATCTTCGAGGCATCTGGACTAGCCCCGAACGCCCGTCTCACCATCCACTATCCCGAGATGCAGCGCGGATCCATCGCGCGCAATCTCTGGTACTACCATCAACTTCCAAAGCTTGTCGCGCTGCTGCAACCCGACGTGCTGCACCTCTCCTATCCCATGCCGATCAACGCAGGCGCCATCGACTGCTCAACGGTCCTCACCCTGCATGACCTCTACCCCTACGAGATCCCGCGAAACTTCGGCTTCTATCAGTTCCTCTTCAATCGCCTGATCCTCCGAAGCTGCATGCGAAGCGTCGATGCCATCGCGTGTGTGTCCGACGCCACCGTGGCTCGCCTGAAGCAATATGCTTCGAGCGCGACCTACCGCAAAGCCACCCGCATCTACAACTGCGTCGAGCCCGAACCTGTCTCCGCCGCGAACTCCCCGCTCCCCGGTTGGCACGGCGAGCCCTTTCTACTCACCGTCGCGCAGCATCGCTGCAACAAAAACATTCCTCTTCTCCTCAGCGCATTGCACCGCCTGCTGCGCGCACGCGAGATTCCCTCATCGACGAAGCTCGTAGTCGTCGGTATCAAGGGCCCCGAGACCCGCACCATCAACTCCCTCGTCGATCGCTACGGCCTCACCCATAGCGTCCTCTTCCTCGAAGGACTCTCGCAGGCCCAATTGCAGTGGTGTTACCTCCATTCGGAAGCAGTTGTGCTGCCCTCCGTAACCGAGGGCTTCGGGCTGCCCGCCGCAGAGGCTCTCCTCACCGGCTGCCGCGTCCTCTGCTCGGACATTCCCGCCTTCCGCGAGATCGGCGGCGGCCACTGCGAGTTCGTCGCGCTCGGAACAGATGCCGAAAGCTCCCTCGCAACCGCGATCAAAACCACACTCAATCAACCCGTCAGAGCGCCCATACCGTTCCCTCACCTCTCCGCGAACGTTCTCGCACAGGAGTACGCGGCGCTCTATCGCGGCTTGATCGCAGCCAACGGAAAGAGCCCCGCGCACAGCGTTTCGACCCAACTGGAGATAGCAGAAAGGCAGCCTCGATGAAGACAAAAGAAGTCAGGCCCACGGCCCATGTGCTCGGAGTGGATGTTGACGCGGTTGACATGGAAGGCGCACTCCAACGCGTCACCTCTGCGCTCGAAGGTCCGTGCAAAGGCTACGTCTGTGTTGCCGGCGTTCATGGCGTCATGGAAGCACAACGCAACCCGCAGTTGCTAGACATCTACGCCGCCTCCGAGATGACCATCCCCGACGGCATGCCCCTCGCATGGGTTGGCCGCATCCAGGGACATCACGCCATGCAGCGCGTCACCGGACCGGACCTGATGCTCGAGATCTTTCGCCGCAAGGAGTTCGCGCACGTCACGCACTTCTTCTACGGCGGCCGCGAAGGAATCGCAGCCGAACTGCGCGACAAGCTGACCACGCAATTTCCCTGGACAAAGATTGTCGGGACCTACACCCCTCCCTTCCGAGAGCTATCCGGCTCTGAAGCGTCGCAGCTCATCGAAGCCATAGCCACGCTAAAGCCGGATATTATTTGGGTCGGCATCAGCACGCCAAAGCAGGAGATATTCATGGCTCGCTACCTGCCGTTGTTGCACGCGAAGTTAATGTTCGGCGTAGGCGCGGCCTTTGACTTTCACACCGGCCAGATCCGCGATTGCTCCGACTGGATCAAGCGTGCCGGCCTGCAATGGCTGCATCGTTTGCTCCAGGATCCAAAGCGTCTGTGGAGGCGATATCTGCGCAACAATCCCGCCTTTCTGTGGCGCATTGCGATCCAGCTCTTGAAGGCACAGAAGAGCGCACCACCTGCCTGGAAAGAGCAGACGCCGGGTACACCGCATCAAATTCTGCCCCGTTGACGATGGTCACTCTTCGTACATAGAAGCAAGACAGAACAAAGACAATTTGCCGATCAACGAATGACAACTGAGCTCGGCGCAATCAGTACTGTCAGGACTGTCGAAGCAGCATTCGAGCCGATCAAGACTCGCGGTCTCGCCTCCCGTTTATGCACGCACACCCAAAGGAGCGTTTATGAAGAAGTTCATCCCGATGGCGTTATTTGCCGCGGTTGTTATGGCCGCCGTATCCCCCACTCGCATCGTCGAGGCGCAGGATGGCCCACGCCACATCGAGGTCACTGCGAAACGGTTCGCCTACGCTCCCGGCGAGATCACGCTCAAGAAGGGCGAGCCCGTGGTTCTCGTAATCAAGAGCGCCGACGTAGCGCACGGCCTGCGTTTTCGTGAGCTGAACCTCGACGCCAAGATCGACAAAGGTGGCTCGGCTCAATTGAGCTTCACGCCCACCAAAACCGGGGACTTCGTCGGCCACTGCTCTGTCTTCTGCGGCTCCGGCCACGGCGAGATGACCTTGACGCTCCACGTCGTGGAGTAGACATGCGCCCATCTTGCGCATCGATTCTGGTTGCTCTCGCGTTGATGCTCACCGGTTGCAAGGCGGATCGTCCCGGCAAAATCGAGACGAAGACCATGACCTTCGCCAAGCACCACCTTCTCATCGGCAACAAGAGTCAAAAGAATCCGCTGCCATCGACCCTCGCAACCTGGGCCGATGGCAAAGAAGCCTTCTCGCACTACTGCGTGGCCTGCCACGGTATGGATGGCCAGAACACCGGCGTCCCCTTCGTCGATCACATTTCGCCGCCCATCCCATCTCTTGCGTCCGATGAGGTTCAGCGCTACACCGACGGCCAGCTCAAAGAGATTCTCGACAACGGAATCTGGCCCTCCGGCATGCCCGGATCCAAGGGAACGCTCAGCGACGACGAGCTCTGGTCAATCGTTGTTTTTCTCCGTCATCTGCCTCCAGCAGGAAGCCTGGGCACGCCAGACCTCTACAACCACTAACGTCTCAAGCGGACAACGAAACAGTGACGACCGACACCAACTCGATGTCCGCATCACCCCATCGGCTCTCCATCGCGTCGCTCCCCGCGTTCTGTGTCGGGTTCTACTTCGCTGCCCGTGTCATCACAACCGTCATCCTCGTACGCCTCCTTGGAATGGACCCGCAAGCAGGCGCAGTGGTCGCGTTCGCCTCGAACCTCCTCATGCTCGGCTTCATCTGCCTGTCGGAGCTCGGAACATCAAAGCCCGAGCCTCACCGCAAGCTCGAGCTCGCAAGCCTGCGCTGGGTCTTCCTCTTCCTGGCATTCTCCTGCTGCAGCCTTCTGTGGAGCGCCGCCGCCTCACCCTCAGCCTCAGCCGCGCACTGGTGCGGCACCGCCACCGATGTCGCCATCGCAATACTCCTTCTGCGCCATGACTCCGTAACCACCGCAGCATCATCTCTCATGGAAGGCTTCATCTGGGGTGCCTGCTGCATCGCCCTCATCGCCTGGATCCTTCCCACCCAATCCGATCTGCGCATCGGCGACGAAGACTATCTCAACCCAAACACCATCGGCAATCTCTGCGCCTTCGCCATCTTCTTCGCTCAATATCAGATGCGCTCCGGCAAAGGCCGTTCCGGAGTCGCAATCGTCTTCCTCGCAATCACGCTCGTCCGCACGCTCAGCAAAACAGCGATCATCGCCTTCCTGCTCAGCGAGGGCTACCTCATCCTCCGGGATCGCGTCATGACCCGTCGCACCAAGCTCTATCTGCTGCTCGCCGTAACCGCCGTTGTCTGCCTCTTCTGGGGCCTCTTCGAGGCCTACTACGACTTCTACACCACCTATGGCAATCAATCCGAAACCTTGACCGGCCGCACCGCCATCTGGGTCTACACCGCCGAAGCCGCACTCGAAAAACCGTGGTTCGGCTATGGCTTCGACTCCATGTGGAAGGTCGTCCCCGCCTTCGGAATCTTCGAAGCCCGTCACGCCGAAAACGAACTCCTCGAACAGTTCTACTCCTACGGCATCGCCGGTCTCGTCCTCCTCTGCGGCCTCTACGGCGGCCTCTTTCGCACGATGCGCAAGCTCGCCCAGGGCCCGCTGCGCACCCTCATCGCTGGTCTGCTAACCTTCGTTCTCATCCGCGGCCTCGCCGAGGCAGAACCCTTCGATCTCCTGCTCCCTCTATGGGCCATCGTCCTGCTCACCTCACTCCTCACGCGCACCGACGCGGTCAATCAGCAGCCTGCACTCGCGGCGCTCCATCCCGACCTGCCTCACGTCCCCTTCAATCCCATCTCGCCGCATCGAGTACTCGCGAGCAGCGGTACCTCTCATCGAGGCTCGTAAACGCCGTCGTGCACGGTTAGAATCCCTGTGTGGGAATTGTCATCGCATTGTCATTTATGAAACTCAGGCCGCCGGTTTCCCACGTCGCTCGATGACAATCAAGAAGAGGCCTGAACATCATGCTCATGGATACAGATTTAGTGGAAGACACAATCGAATTCGATCCCGCGAACGGCGCCACGCTCGGCACCATCCTGATCATCGAAGATGACCCGCGCATGCAGAAGGTTCTCCGCCGCATCTTCCTCGAAGAGCGCTACGCCGTGGCCATTGCAGGCGATGGCCCCACCGGGCTCGAGCTCTTCCGCTCCGAGCGGCCGCTCGCCGTCGTCCTCGACCTCATCCTCCCCGGAATCTCAGGCCGCGAGCTCTGCCAGAAGTTCAAATCCATCTCCAGCGAAACGCCGATAATCGTACTCAGCGCGATCAGCGAAGTCGTCGACAAAGTCCTCCTCCTCGAGCTCGGCGCCGACGACTACGTCACCAAGCCCTTCAGCCCGCGCGAGCTGACCGCCCGTCTCCAGGCCGCCATTCGTCGCCAGCGCAAGCCCGCCAGCGCCACCATCTTCCGCTTCGCCGATTGCGAGCTCGACTTCAAAAGCATGACCGCCCGGCGCAGCGGCACGCCCGTCACCCTCACCGCCCACGAATTCAAGCTCCTCAAGTACTTCACCGACAACATCGACCGCGTACTCACACGCGAGCTTCTCCTCAACGAGGTCTGGGGTTACAACTCCTATCCCACCACCCGAACCGTTGACAATCAGATCCTCAAGCTGCGTCAAAAGCTCGAAGCCGATCCCGCCAATCCAAAACATCTCCTCACCATCTACGGCGCAGGCTATAAATTTGTCCCATAGGCATCCACTCCGTTCAAGGCCGGACCATCCAGTCCGACGCACTCACAAATGACCAATGACGTTCCCGGTATCAACGTAAAGCGAGGCATTCGGACCCACATCCTGCTGGTCGTCGCGATGGCGCTCGTTATCGCAATCGTCACGGGCGCTTCGCTCCTGTTGATCCGCCACCGCCTGCGCGCCGAAGTTGCAGACGACCTCTCGCAGGATCTCAGCCACTCCGTCATCACCTTTCAAAATCTACAGGCAGAGCGCGTCAGTGCCCTGGAGCGGGAGAACTCCCTGCTCGCCGAGCTCCCCACCCTGAAAGCCCTGATGACCAGCGGCGACGACCTCACTATCCGCGAGGGCGCCACCGAGTTCTGGCAGCTCAGCGGAAACGATCTCTTCGCACTGGTCGACCCCGGCGGTCGCGTCGTCGCCGTCTACGCCAAAGGCGCATCGCCCGACGACACCCTTCGTCGCGGCCTGCACACTCTCATCACCTCGCCCGACAAGCGCTACCTCATCGATGGCCGCGAGCTCTACGTCTGCTCCCTCCGCCCTCTCTACTTCGGGCGCGATGAAGAAGGCACACTCCTCGGCTACGTCGTCAGCGGCGTCTCCATCGAGCGCACCGTGCGCCAGATCAGCCAGCCCACCGGAGCCGAAGCCACCTTCCTCAGCGGCGACGAGGTCGTAGCCAGCACGCTCAACGCCGCAGCCCAGCTCAGCCTCGCAGCCCAGCCCTTGCCCCCGTCCGGAGCCTCGCGCACCTCGTCCACCGTCACCCTCGGCGGTACGCGTTTCCTCGCCGACACAGAAGACCTCTCATCCGCCGCAACCTCGCCGCTCAAGCTCGTCGTCTTGAAGTCCTTTGAGCCCGCGGAGCGTTCCATCCAGCACATCGATCGCGTCGTGCTCAGCGCAGGCCTCCTCGCGCTTCTCTCCGGCACCGTGCTCATGATCGCGCTCTCCCGCCTCGTCACGCTCCCGCTCGAAGAGCTCTCGCAAAGCGTCATCGCCTTCGGTGTCGGCGACGGCCAATACCGCATCCCCCGCTACGGCACGCAGGAAGTCCGCCAGCTCAGCACCGCCTTCGCCGGCATGCGCGAAGAGATTCAGCAGAAGAACCGCGCTCTGCTCGAGTCCGAACGCCTCGCCACCATCGGCCGCATGGCCAGCTCCGTCTCTCACGATCTCCGCCACTATCTCGCCGCCATCTACGCCAACTCCGAGTTCCTCGCCTCGCATCGCCTCTCCGAGCAGGAGCGTGCCGATATCTTCGCCGACGTTCGTGCCGCCGTCCACGGCACCACCGACATGATCGAGTCGCTCCTCATCTTCAGCCGCACCGGAGCCAGTGTCCGACGCGCGCCGGAGCTCATGGCGACCCTGCTCGAACGCGCCGTCGCCCTCGTCCGCGCGCATCCCGACGCGGAGCACGTCACACTCACCCTCCACTATGGCGATCCCGCGCAGACCGCGATCGTCGGCGACGGCAAGCAGATCGAGCGAGCCCTCTGCAACCTCCTGCTCAACGCCTGCCAGGCCACACGCCCAACTGGAACAGCCCTCAGCGCTACCATGACCCTGGAGGTTCAGGAGACGCAGATGATCGTCAGCGTCATCGACAACGGCGAAGGCATTCCCGACGCCATCCGCGACAGCCTCTTCGAACCCTTCGTCAGCGAAGGCAAGCAGAAGGGAACTGGCCTCGGTCTTACGCTGGCCCATCGCATCGCCATCGAGCATGGTGGCGAGGTCGTCCTGCTCAGCAGTCGCCCCGGAGAAACAGTCTTTCAAATGAAGCTATCGCGCGGACTCGAGATCTCGGATGCTGCGGCCGTCCCGCAAACGAAGCGGCACAATCAGGTCATCGAACATGAGAACATTCGGTCCTAGAAAAAATCGCCGCCTCTTCACTTCTGCTCGCCGCCTCTGCGGAGCCATGCCCGTGCTGCTCCTCGCCGTTGCACTCTCCACATCCCCCGCACACGCGCAGGACGCCCCACCGCCGCCCGCCCTCTCCGAGCAGCTCCAGAAGCTCACCGAAGCCATGGCGCGCACGCAATCCCAGCTTGAGCAGTCGCAGCGCGACCTCGACGAGATGCGCCGCCAGCTCGCCGCCTTACAAGCCCTCATGGCCCAGGGCAACGCATCTGCACCAGCCGCGCCCGCTGTCCCAGCCTCCGCATCCTCTTCCTCTTCAGCCCCAGCCACCACCGCCGAAATCGAAGACATCCGCGAGCGTCAAGCCATCCTCGAGTCGCAGGTCCAAACCCACGAGCAGACCAAGGTGGAAACCGAATCGAAGTATCCCGTAAAGATCACCGGCCTGCTCCTCTTCAATGGCTTCGTCAACACTCGTCAGGTCGATAGCGCAGCCACGCCCACCCTCGCGATCCCCGGCACCGGCAGCACCGGCGCCTCCGTTCGCCAGACCATCCTTGGCTTCGCGGCCCGCGGCCCGCATCTCTTCGGAGCCACCAGTTACGCGGACCTCAGCGTAGACTTCGACGGCAACCCCTCCTCCGCCAACTCCTCCGCCACCTACACCGGCTACGCTGGTTCCAACGCCACGTTGCTGCGCCTGCGCACCGCTCACGCTGGTCTGGACTGGCAACACACGCGTGCCTACTTCTCGCTCGACCGACCCATCCTCAACCCCGACACCCCCACCTCGCTCACCGCCGTCGCAGAGCCCGCACTCGCCTGGTCCGGAAATCTCTGGACCTGGAACCCGCAGCTCGGCCTCACCCACGACCTCGTCGCTGGCTCTCACTTCGTCCGCCTGCAAGGCGCGCTAATCGATGTCGGCGACGCACCCTGGTCGGTCTCGATCGCCTCCACCGCAACCGGCGCAACACCCGCGACCTCGGCAGAACAAAGTCGCTGGCCCGGCGTCGAAGCCCGTGTCGCCCTGCTCGGTTCGAAGCCCGAAGAAGGAAGCCATCTCGGCGTCGGCGGATACTTCGCCCCGCACCTCGATCCCGTCGGCCACCGCTTCGACGCCTGGGCCGGAACTCTCGATGCCAAGCTCCTCCTCCCCGCTCACCTTAGCTTCACCGGCAGCTTCTATCGCGGCAAAGCCCTCGGCGGCCTCGGCGCAGGCGGCTTCAAAGACTTCGCCTTCGCCGCCGACCCCGGCACCAACTCCTACTACGTCCGTCCACTCGACGACGTCGGAGGTTGGGCGCAACTGAAAGAGAAGCTCTCCGAACGCCTCGAGTTCAACGTCGCCTTCGGGCTCGACAACGTCTTCGCCAACGAGCTCAGGCCGTACGCCGTCACCGGCGGAACAACGTATCAGAACCTCGCGCGCAACCGCACCTACACCGGCAACACCATCTACAGTCCCAGCGCCTATCTCCTCTTCTCACTCGAGTATCGTCATCTCGAAAGCTCTCCCATCACCGGCCCTGCCGCGGGCAGCAACATCATCGGCCTCGGCGCGGGATACAAGTTCTGATGGCCAAGCGAAACCTCCTACTTCGCAAACGACTCTTCTGCGGCTTCTTGGGCCTCGCCTGCCTCAGCTTGGCCTCGACCTTTACCTCAACACAGATCCACGCCCAATCCGCTCCGCCCTCCAGCCCCCTCGCTCAACTCCGCCTCCGCATCGTCTCCGCTCCATCCGCTACACATCACGCAGCCCCCGCAGTCGCCTGGCTTGAACCTCTCACGCCCAACCCCACCCTGACCTTCCAGCCGCACGGCCACTACACGTTATTGCAGAAGAACCGAACCTTCGTCCCTCATCTGCAAATCATTCCCGTCGGCACCGTCGTGCAGTTCCCCAACGCCGACCCCTTCTTCCACAACGTCTTCTCGCTCTTCGACGGCAAACGCTTCGACCTCGGCCTCTACGAAGCCGGTTCCAGCAAGTCCGTCACCTTCTCCCGCGAAGGCGTCTCCTACATCTTCTGCAACATCCATCCTGAGATGAGCGCCGTCGTCCTCGCGCTCTCTACGCCCCTCTACGCCGTCGCCGACGCGAACGATGCCTTCCTCCTGGCCGCCATTCCACCCGGCGATTACACCCTGCATCTCTGGGTCGAAGGCATCCCGCAATCCGTCACCGATCCCCTCACACGCGTCGTCCATCTCCCCGGCCGAACCGTCGACCTCGGCACAATCAATCTCACGCCCGCGCCCGCCGCGAACCCTCACACCAACAAGTTCGGCAACCCCTACGATCCCACCGCCAAGCCGCCCTACGACCACTAGAACACGAGTCTCGTAGCCACGCACCCATCCTCAGACTCCATGACAATCCAGTGACTCGACGCTGACAACTTCGATTCTCCCATCCCATAGTCTGCGTTTATCGCAAGAGAACGAACTCGTTCTCTCGCCAATGACAGCAGCGGCTGAGCCTGCCCTCATCCCAGGATTGGAGTTTTGCTATGAAAATTCGAGCACCGCGTGTCGTCGTCTGCGGAGCCGGAGGGTTCATCGGAGGTCACCTCGTCAAGGGGCTCTTGAACCGTGGCGTCAACGTCGTACGTGCAGTCGACATCAAGCCACTCTCAGAGTGGTATCAACGCACCGAGGGCGTCGAAAGCCTCGCCCTCGATCTCCGCGACAAGCGCAACTGCCTCGTTGCCACCCAAGGCGTTGACCACGTCTACCAGCTTGCCGCCGAGATGGGTGGCATGGGCTTCATCGAGAACAACAAAGCCCTCTGCATGTTGAACGTCATGCTCAGCACCAACATGCTCCTCGCCGCCCGCGAGTCCGCCGTCCAACGCTTCTTCTACGCCTCCTCCGCCTGCGTCTACAACGCGCACCTGCAGAGCAGCCCCGCCGTCACTCCCTTGAAAGAGGCTGACGCCTATCCCGCATCGCCCGAAGACGGCTACGGCTGGGAGAAACTCTTCAGCGAACGCATGTGCCGCCACTTCGAAGAAGACTTCGGCCTCACCTGCCGCGTCGCCCGCTACCACAACGTCTACGGCCCTCACGGTGCCTGGTCCGGCGGCAGAGAGAAAGCTCCCGCAGCCATCTGCCGCAAGGTCATCGAAGCGAAAAACTCCGGCGTCCATCACATCGACATCTGGGGCGACGGTCGCCAGACGCGCAGCTTCATGTTCATCGACGACTGCATCGACGGTACCCAGCGCATCATGTCCAGCGATCTCGATCAGCCCATCAACCTCGGCTCAAGCGAGCTCGTCACCATCGATCAGCTCGTCGACATCGCCGAAGAGATCGCGG
>Ga0302314_10016664_pt1 | contig 12392 bp, 11 predicted proteins | sample III_Palsa_N2_3_FD_200533 | JGI IMG/M metagenome (GOLD analysis project Ga0302314, IMG submission 200533) | Peat permafrost microbial communities from Stordalen Mire near Abisko, Sweden - III_Palsa_N2_3 | ecosystem: Environmental > Terrestrial > Soil > Palsa > Peat permafrost | place: Sweden...
CCTGATGCATGAAAGCATCGGCGCCGCCGATCTCAGCGACGACAAGCTGGTGGACAAAGCCAGCAACATCACCATTCCCACCACTTATACCTTCAACTTCCCGCCGGGCTGCGCCTGAGCCATCCGGAGGTGGCGCGCATGCGCCGCCGCGCTGAATTCGTCCAACCTGCAACGGGAGAATTTCATGTCAGCGAATGTGGAAATTTCATCCGAGGTGCTCGACCGCCTGATGCTGGAAAGCATCGGTGCCGTCGATCTGCGCGACGACACGCTGGTGGACAAAGGCGACAACCTGGCCACGGCCAATACCTGCCTTCGTTCGTGCGCTCACACGCTGTGCTTCTGTATTTCCTGAAGGCACGGTTTCCCGGTAATCGACGCGGGCTGTTCCACAAGAACAGCCCGCTTGGTATGCAAGCTTCGAATACATGAGTCATAGCGAATTGGAAGAGAAGGGCAGCAACGCAGCGCTCATTCCGCTGCTGCGCTGGGCCGAGCCGATCTTTGCGCCCGCGCGCGAGCGCACGCTGCAGCGCTGGGCGGCCGCAGCGCGCAGCCATCCGGAGCAGTTCGATCTCGAACGGCTGCGTCACAGCATCGACGCCGCGTTCGCCGAACCGGCGCTGGGCTGGAGTTCGCGCACGCTGCTGCTGGAGTTGGCCATTGCGCGGCATCAGCAGTCCTTGCAAGGCGATACGCCGCAACAACGCTTTCAGGATTTCCTCGACTGGATCGATAGCGCGCCCGGCCGCCACGCGCTCGACACGCGCTATCCGCTGTTGCAGGCCGACATCGCGCGCCAGGCCGTGCAGGCCGAGCAGTTCCTCGATACCTTCCTGCAGCGCATCACCGACGATCTGCCGCGCATGGCGATGCTGTTCCCGAGTGCGAACGGGCCAGGTCGCCTGCGTGCATTCGCGATGGGGCAGGGCGATCGCCATGATCATGGTGGCAGCGTGGTCAAGCTCGCTTTCGAGGGCGGCCGTGCGTTGTACAAGCCGCGCTCGCTGGCGATGGATGCGGCTTACGCCCGCCTCGTCGCCGCGCTGGTGGAGCACGGCGTCGAACCGACCCAGCAGGCGGCGACGACACTCGGTCGCGGCGATTACGGCTATGCGGCCTGGGTGGAACATGCGCCGCTGGCCGACGACGCGGCGGCGATGCGCTACTACCAACGCTATGGCGGCCTGGTGGCGCTGTCCTATGCGCTGAACTGCACCGATCTGCACTTGGAAAACCTGATCGCCTGCGGCGAGTACCCGGTGCTGATCGATCTGGAGACCGTGTTGCAGCCGTGGATCAGCCGCGACGGCAAGAACGATGACGGCAGCCTGCCGTATGCGCCGTCGATCCTGGTCTCCGGCCTGCTGCCGGGGCAGCTCAGCAATCTGGATGCCCGCGATATCAGCGGGCTGGCCTGGGCCGAGCATCGCTACAAGACCCGCCTGGTCGCCGGCGCGGGCACCGACGAGCTGCGCCTGGCGCCGGCCGATGCGGTGGCGCATCCCGGCCCGAACGTGCCGTATCTCGCCGATGGCCAGCGGGTCGCCTCGCATGGGTTTGTCGACGCGATCGTCAACGGTTTTGAAGCCACTTATCGCGGCCTGCACCGGCTGAAATCGCGATTGCGCGGCATGGACGGCCTGCTGGCGCCATTCGCCCGTCTGGAAACGCGCACGGTGCTGCGTTCCACGCAGATCTATGCGCGCCTGCTCAATGCGATATCGCATCCGCAATACCTGCGCTCTGCGGCTGAACGCGAATCCGTGCTCGCGCGGCTCGAACTCGGTGGTCGCGAATGGTCGTTCCTGCTGCGCGCCCAGCCGGTCGAACGCGAAGCCATGCTGCGCGGCGACGTGCCACGATTCCTAGCGCGCGTGGATGGTGTCGACATCCACGACTGCGACGGCCACGTCATCACCAAGCTATGCGAACGCTCGGGCTGGGCGGAAGTGCAACAGCGCCTGCGCGGCCTGTCTCCGCGTGATCTACGGCGGCAGCGCTATGCGCTGGTGCAGACGCTGGAATGCGACCGGATGTCCAGCGCCGACGATAGCGATGACGCGAAGCCGCCGCTGGCGGAAGGCGTTGCCCTGTCGCTGCGCCCGTATCGCGGCGGTTCGTTTCTCGCCACCGCCATCGCGCTCGGCGACGAACTGCTGCAACTGTCATTCCGCGATCGCCATGGCATCGTCTTCTTCCAGCCCGAGTATCGCGACAGTAAGAAATCCTCGATGCAGGCGATGGGCGTCACGCTGTATGAAGGTTTGTCCGGTCCGCTGCTGCTGTTCGCCGAGCTGGGCCTGCAAAGCGGCTTGACCCGCTTCACCCGTGCCGCCGAAGTGGCGCTGCGGTCCTGCCGTCGCCTGATGCACGATGACGCGTTGGAGCTGACCTCGGTCGGTCCCTATGACGGCATGAGCGGCTGGATCTATGCCTTGCTGACGCTGGGCGTGCGCTGGCGCCGCGACGATCTGATCGACGAGGCCGCCAGCTGGTTGCTGCGCCTGCGCAAACTCATCGACGAGGATCAGGAACTCGATCTGATCGCCGGCGCGGCCGGTTGCCTGCTGGTATTGCTGGAGCTGCACAAGCATCGGCCCAGCCACGAGCTGCTCGCCGCCGCCGCGGCCTGCGTAGCGCGACTTGCCGCCACGGCGCAGCGCGACGCGGATGGTGCCTACTGGCGGGTTCCTGCATCGCAGGGACGCGGCCTGACCGGATACGCCCACGGCAACGCGGGCATCGGCGCGGCCTTGCTGCGCTATGGACAACGGATGGGTGATGCCGCCAGCCAGACGCTGGCCGCGGAGGCTTTGCGTTACGAGCGCGTGGCCTTCGAACGACGCGGTCGGCGCTGGTATGACCGCTACGAAATCGATCTTCCCGATGGCCAATCGGATGATGTCTACTCCTGGTGCCACGGCGCACCCGGCGTGGGCCTTGCCCGGCTGCTATGGCCGGCGTCGGCACGCGATGCCGCTTGGCACGACGAGCTGGCGCACTGCGTGGCGATGACGCGCGCGCACGGCATGATCAGTGGGCACTGCCTCTGCCATGGCCAGTTCGGCAATGTGGACTTGCTGCTGGAACATGCCATGTACACGGGCGATGCCGTCGAGCTGGCCGAGGCGCGCCGGCTGGGCCAGGCCGCGCTCGATGGCGCGCGTTCGGGCTGGCTCTGCGGCGGCGGTTCGGTCGCGCAGCAGCCGCTGGGCATGATGGTCGGACTGGCCGGCATTGCCTACGGCTGCCTGCGCCTGGCCGATCCAGTCGGCACGCCATCGGTGTTGAGCCTGTCGATTGGCCGCTTCGTTCCCGTGAAGGCCGAGCTGGTGCTGGTCCGGGCAACGGCGAATCATTTCGAACCAGCGCCGATGTAGACTGGCTTTCACCTCCATCCACTCGGTGAAAGTCATGCCGTTCGCTCTGTTTTTGACGTTTATCGTGGCCGCATTCCTCTTTTCCGGATTGCGTATCCTGCAGCAGTACCAGCGCGGCCTGCTGTTCCGCCTCGGCCGCTACAGCGCCACCCGTTCGCCCGGCCTGACCTGGATCATCCCGATCGTCGATCGCCTGCAGGTGGTCGACATGCGCGTGATGACGCAGGACATCGAGCCGCAGGAAACCATGACCAACGACAACGTGCCGGTGAAGGTACGCGCGGTGGTCTGGTACAAGGTCGTCAATCCGGAGCGGGCGATCGTGGAGGTCGCGCGTTTCGAGGACGCAGTGCGCCAGACCGCGCTGACCAGCCTGCGCAGCGTGATGGGTCAGCACTCGCTGGACGAGCTGCTGAAGGAGCAGGAGAAACTTTCCAGCATGCTCGGCGAGATCATCGACAAGGTCACCGAGCCGTGGGGCGTCGAGGTCGACCGCGTGCAGATCAAGGACGTGGAAATTCCGCAGTCGATGCAGCGCGCGATGGCGCAGGAAGCCGAGGCGCATCGCGAAAAGCGCGCGCGTATTATCAAGGCCGAGGCCGAACACGACGCCGCGATGAAACTCACCGAGGCGGCCACCAAGATGGCGCAGACGCCGATGGCGATCGAACTGCGCCGCATGCAGATGCTCACCGAGGTCGGCGCCGAGCAGAACACCATGACCATCGTGATGATGCCGTCGGAGTTCGTCAACGCCGCCAGCGCGCTGGTGCGGCTGGCCGACAAGGCTAGTGGTTCGAGCTAAGTAAGCGATCGGATCGACGCGCAGTGCGCGTCAGTCGTCCGCGCGCAGCTTCAACTCGCCGTCGACCACGCGAGCCTTCAATGCATCGCCGGGGCGGATGCCAGCGGTCGAACGTACGACGCGTCCGTTCGCATCGAACAGGATCGCGTAACCGCGTTCCAGCGTGGCCAGCGGGCTCACCGCATGCAGAGAGCGGCCGGCATGCTGCACGGCGAGCCGCTCGCGCTGCAGCCGCTGCAGGATGGCGCGACGCAGGCGTTGATCCTGCTCGGCCAGCCGCTGCGCGAACAGCGGCAGTCGCCGTTGCGGATGCCGGGCGAGCAGGCGTTGATAGAGTTGTTCCAGCCGATGCCGGCGCAAGTGATGTTGCTCGCGCCGTACGGCGGCGAGCCGGCGGTGCAGGTGCAGCAGGCGTTCGCGATCGCGCGCCAGCCGTGCCTGCGGGCGCTGTGCGCTCAGGCGTGCGAGCAGGTGATCGGCACGCTGGGTGTGCGTCTGTAGCCGGCGCTGCTGCAAGGTGGCCAGGCGCTGTCGCAATTGGCGCAGGTGGTGCAACGCCGCGGCACGATCGGGCACCAACAGCTCGGCGGCGGCGGACGGTGTGGGCGCGCGCAGATCGGCAACGAAATCCGTGATGCTGAAATCCACCTCGTGCCCGACCGCGGAAACCACCGGCACCGCGCTGGCATGGACCGCCCGCGCCAGCGCCTCGTCGTTGAAGGCCATCAGGTCTTCCAGCGAGCCGCCGCCACGGGTCAGTAGCAGCACGTCATAGCGTGCACTGGCCGCGGCCTTGCGCAGCATCGCGGTGATCGCCGGCGGCGCTTCGCGGCCCTGCACGGGCACGGGCAATACGTCCACCTCGACCAGTGGCCAGCGGCGCCGGAGCACGCTCAATACGTCGCGCACGGCGGCGCCGGTGGCCGAGGTGATCACGCCGATGCGGCGCGGATAGCGCGGCAATGCACGCTTGCGCGCGGCGTCGAACAAGCCCTCGGCTTCCAGCTTGCGCTTGAGCTGCTCGAACTCGCGCTGCAGCGCGCCTTCGCCGGCGGGCTCCATGTGTTCGGCGATCAGCTGGAATTCGCCGCGCGGTTCGTACAGCCCGACCCGCGCCTGCAGCAGAACCTGCATGCCGTCGACAGGTTTGAATTTCAGCCAGCCACTCTTCGGGCGGAACATCGCACAGCGCACCTGGGCGCTGCTGTCCTTCAGGGTGAAATACAGGTGACCGGACGCCGGGCGCGCCACGTTCGACAGTTCGCCCTCGATCCACACCAGCGGCAGTGCGTCTTCCAGCAGATCCCGCACCAGCCGGTTCAAGCCGCTGGGAGTGAGAATGTGCCGCGGCGGTGTCGTGTTGTCGTCGGGTGCGTGCATGGACTTGGGAGCCTAGCATGTCGCGGCGGATCGAGACGCCTGTCACCAGGCGTGGATGAAATCTCGATGTCGCATTCTCCATCCACGGATCGACATGGGATACTTGCGCGAACGGCGCAAGCCAAGTGAAAGCATGTCCATGGTCAACCCTTCGAAGACGCTGCCCGGTCGTTGCCACTGCGGCCTATTGAGCGTCGAATTTTCCACCACGCAGGAACCCGCCACGTTGCATCCGCGTGCGTGCGACTGCTCGTTTTGCCGCAAGCACGGCGCGGCCTGGATTTCCGATCCCGCCGGCACGCTGTCGGTATCGGCGCGCGGCGCGGCAACACTGCGCGAATACCGCCAGGGCTCGGAGGCGGCGCGGTTCCTGTTGTGCGCGCATTGCGGCGTGCTGGTCGCGGTGGTCTACGAACAGGATGCGCGCGTCCATGGCGCGGTGAATGCCGGCTGCCTGGATGGAGAGCCCGGACTCGCCGATGCGGTGCCGGCTTCGCCGCAGCGCCTGAGTGCGGAAGAAAAAATCTCCCGCTGGCTGCAGGTGTGGGTGCCGGATGTCGTGCTGACCTCGTCCGAGCCGTAAACACGTACTCGAATTCGCTCGAGGAGACCAAGCATGGCCCTATCCGCATCCATCAACCCGCTGCTCATGCTGGTCGGCGACTGGCGTGGCCAGGAGACCATCGAGCCCTCGAAGTGGGGGCCAGGCGGCATGGCGGAAGCGACGGTGTCCTGTCGCGAAGAGCTTGACGGCCGCGCGTACGTGCAAACCTATGCGGCCGAACGCGACGGCAAGCCCTGGCTGCAGGCGCACGTGGTGTTTACGTGTGATCCGGCCGATAACGACTGCAGCCTGTTCTGGTTCGACAGCCTCGGTTTCGTGCCGGCGCAACCGGCACCGGGGCAGTGGGATGGTGAGACGCTCTCATTCGTGCGCAGTTCGCCGCGCGGGCGGAGTCGCCATGTGTATTCGCCGCAGGGCGACGACGCTTATGCGATGCGGCTGGAGACTTCGTTCGACGATGGCACCACCTGGGTGCTGGTGATGACCGGCCACTACACGCGCATCGACTGAACGCGACGCCTCATGCGCCGCTTCCGCTGGCGGACAGTTCCAGCAGCTGCCGCTCGATCTCGAACACATGTGGATCATGCGCGTCCATCTCGCGCAGCGCCGCCGCCAGGTGGATCAGATAATCGCGGTTCGGTCCGCTCGGCCCGCGGGCGGCGGCGATGTGCCTAGCAATCTCGTGCGCGGGCGCCGGGCCGAGGTAGGCCGCATTCTCCGCGGTGGCGATATACACCAGCCCCTCGATGCGACGGCCATCGTCCAGGTTGAGTTCGGCGACGAAGCGCAGGTAGCCATTCTTTTCGCGCAGGTCGAGGTGTTCCAGCGTATCGGCGGTGATCAGGTAGGCCAGCCCGGCGCAGACCGCGTCGTGTTCGGGAATCAGGGTGACCACGCGGCCCGGCGCCTCGGGCGTGCCGCGGTGATCGTGCGAGCCCTGCCAGAAGCGGCGCGCCCAGTGTCGGATGAAGGCTGGTCGGCGTTCGAGGTAAGCGAAGTCGGTCTTGTAGATCAGCGAGCCGTAGCCGAACAGCCAGATCTGCTCGTGGCCGTCGAAATGGGTCATGCGGCGATTGATAGCGATCGTATTGGTGGACATGACTAGGTTTGCACTGGATACACTGCGATTATGCCGATTACCGAACCGAGAGGTTGTCCGATGCGCAAAGTCATCACCGTTTCGCTGTTCGCGCTGAGCCTGGCGACAGCACATGCCCAGCAGGCTGCGCCGGCTTCCAGCGTGCAGCTGGCGCCGCAGATCAACGCGAAGGATTTCGCCACGTTCGACCAGGCACTCAGTTCCGATGCGTTCGGCGGCCGCAAGCCCGGTACCGATGCGGAGCCGCGCACCACCGCCTGGCTGGTCGAACAGTTCAAGCGGATGGGCCTGCAGCCGGGCAACCACGGCTCGTGGTTCCAGACCGTGCCGGCGGATTCGATCGCGCTCAACGACAGTGCGAACGTGGCGCTAGATGTCGTCGCCGCCGGCGGCAAGCAGGATCGGTTCGCCTATCGCACCGATATCGTCGTATCCACCCTGCAGGCGAAGCCGGCGGTCGATCTGAAAAGCTCGCCGATCGTATTCATGGGCTATGGTGCTGATGCGCCGGCCTGGCATTGGAACGACTACGCCGGTGTGGACGTAAAGGGCAAGACGGTGATCGTGCTGGTCAACGATCCCGGCTCGGCCAACGGCGATCCGAAATTGTTCAATGGTCGCACCATGACCTACTACGGCCGCTGGACCTACAAGTTCGCCGAGGCCGCGTTGAAGGGCGCCGCCGCCTGCTTCATCGTGCATACCAGTGATGCCAACGCCGGCTATCCTTGGTCGGTGGTGCAGAACAGCTGGAGCGGGCCGCAGCTGAGCCTGCCGCCCAGCGTGGATCCAGCGCCGCGGTTGCAGGTCGCCGGCTGGCTGACCCGTGGCGCCGCGACCCGATTGTTCACCGATGCCGGGCTCGATTTCGACCAGCTCGCCAAGCAGGCCGCGCTGCCGGGTTTCAAGCCAGTGCCGCTGCAGGCGCAGGCTTCGATCAGCTTGCGCAACACCATCGGCCATATCCAGTCGCACAACGTGCTGGCGATGGTGAAGGGCAGTAGCAAGCCTGACGAGGCGGTGATCTACACCGCGCATTGGGATCACCTGGGCACCGACAAATCGCTGAAGGGACATCAGGTCTATAGCGGCGCGATCGACAATGGCACCGGGCTCACCATGCTGCTGGAAATCGCCGATGCGTTCGCGCACCAGGCCAAGCCGCCAGCGCGCAGCGTGCTGTTCTTCATGCCGACGCTGGAGGAATCCGGTCTGCTCGGTTCGCAGTACTACGTGAACAAGCCGGTCTTCCCGATGGACCACACGGTCGCCGACCTTGCCGTGGACGCCTTGCCCATCATCGGCCGTGCGCACGACATGACGGTGATCGGCAAGGGCCAGTCGCAGCTGGAGGACATGCTGGCCGATGTGCTGAAGGAGCAGGGCCGGGTGATTTCGCCGGAGACCACGCCGGAGAACGGCTTCTACTTTCGCTCGGATCATTTCAATTTCGCCAAGGCAGGCGTGCCGGCCATGCTTGCCAGCTCCGGCCTCGACCTGGTCAAGGGCGGCGTGGCGGAAGGACGCAAGGATGCCGCCGACTACACCGCGCACCACTACCACACGACCAACGACGTGTTCGATCCGAACTGGGATTACTCCGGCATCCTCGAGGACACCCAGGCGCTGTACGACCTCGGCCAGCACTTGAGCAAGGCCGGCGTCGCCCCGGCGTGGTATCCGGACAGCCCGTTCCGGGCCAAGCGGGAAGCCGCACCGCTCGCTCGCCCGTAATCCGCCGCTCGGACACCGTTCCCTGGCTTGAGGCTGTCGTAGAATCCTGCCGTGGCGCATGTCGCGCCACGGCACAAGGGGAATGGAGATGATCAAAGGGATGGCCACTGCCGCGGCTGCCGCGGCATGTCTGTTATGGGGTATGGCCAGAGCGACGACGCCGGCCGTTTCGTTCGCCGATCTGGCGAAGCACATGCAATACGGCGAAGTGAAGATTTCGCCCGACGGCAAATATCTGGCGGCCACTGCCACCATCAAGGATCAGCCGGTGCTGGCGCTGGTCGAGCTGGCCACCAGCAAGGGCGTGACGATCCATCCGCGCGAAAACGATACGGTGGTCGATTTCATGTGGGCGAACGACCACCGTGTGCTGTACACGGTGGGCACCAAGGTCAGCGGGATCGACCGGCCGCTTTCCACCGGTGAGATTTTCGCGGTGAACGCGGACGGCACGAGTGCCGATCTGCTGTTCGGCTACCGGCTCGGCACGCAAGCGACCGGCACGCACATCAACAAGGCAACGGCCGAGCGGGCCAGCGCCGACATCGTGGGCCGCCTGCGCGACGATCCGAACCATGTGCTGATCGGCGTGAATAGCTGGGACTCGGGCGCCGATGGTTCCTATACCAAGGTGTACCGGATGGATGTGCGCAACGGCAGCAAGGTGCCGGTGATCGGCGCGCCATTGCGCAATGCGGACTTCATCGTCGACCATCACGGCGTGGTGCGTTTCGCTTTTGGCGAGAGCAGCCGTGCGCGCGAGGAGGTGTATTACCGTCCAGACAACGACACGAGCTGGTCGCTGCTCTTCAGCGAGGACGATGGCGGGATCGACCAGCCACTCGCATTCAGCCGCGACGACAAACAGGTCTACATGACCTGCGAGGCGCCGGGCATGGTTGGCACGCTGTGCCCGTGGGACGTGGCGACCCGCAAGATGCAGGCGCCGCTCTGGACCAGCCCCAGCGTGAGCTTGAGCGGACTGGTCGAGAGCCTGGACGGCAAGGACGTGGTCGGCGTCCGTTCGATGGATGGCATGCCGGCAACGGCGGCGCTGGTGCCCGAGGCGGACACGGTGAAACTGGTGGCGACGCTCTCCAAGCTGCTGCCGGGCGAGGACGTCGAGATCGTTTCCAGCAGCGATGACGGTGGCAAGGCGGTCGCGCTGGCCTCTTCGGACGAGGACCCGGGTAGCTTCTATCTGTGGGATGCGGCCAGTCAGAAAGCGACCCCGCTGCTTTCGCGCGCAGCGTGGATCAAGCCCGGCGCGATGGCCGCCATGCGGCCGATCGAGTTCAAGGCGCGCGACGGCCTACTGCTGCATGGTTACCTGAGCATGCCGCCCGGCCGCGAGGACGCGAAGCATCTGCCGCTGGTGGTGTTCGTTCACGGCGGTCCGTTCGGCATCCGCGACGATTGGGGCTATGACCCGTACGTGCAGATGATGGCCACGCATGGCTATGCGGTGCTGCAGGTGAACTATCGCGGCTCGGGCGGCTATGGCAATCGCTTCATGCACGCAGGCTATCGCCAGTGGGGCGGCACGATGCAGGACGATGTCACCGACGCCACCCAGTGGGCGATCGGGCAAAACATCGCCGACCGCGGCCGGATCTGCATCTTCGGCGGCAGCTACGGTGGCTATGCCGCGCTCGAGGGTGCGATGAAGGAGCCCGATCTTTATCGCTGCGCGATCGGTTATGTCGGCGTCTACGATCTCGGCCTGATGTACAGCAGTGGCGACATCCCGCAGGCGAGCGTCGGCGAGAGCTACCTGCACGCGGCACTGGGCACCGACCGCGCCGAACTCGCGGCGCATTCGCCGATCAACCAGATCGGCCAGCTCAAGGCGAACGTCATGCTGATCGTGGGTGGCGCCGACACGCGCGTCGCGCCGATCCAAGGCCGCAACCTGCACGATGCGCTGAATGCGCATCACATCGCGCACGAGTGGCTGTTCAAGGAGGACGAGGGGCACGGCTTTTACGACGAGGCCCACCTCGCCGACATGTTCACGCGGGTCACCGCCTTCCTCGATCGCAATATCGGCGGCAGCGTGGCGGCGCACTGACGCAGCGTGCAGCTGCTGCGATCGGCAATTTCTTGCTGGGCGAAAGGTGATCTCCTCGACATCTCACGCGTCACTGCCATGACATGATCAATCTGCATGCTTGAACGATGGAACAGGGAATAGCGCCCGCCGCGATGGCGGGCATCACGCCAATCATCAAGTTATTTAGGAGAAATCATGAAGCCGTTGAATACGACTATCGTGCTGGCTGCCGTTGTTTCGCTGGCTGCACTCGTCCCGCTGCGCGGCAACGCGCAGGATGCTTATTCGGCGTACCTGTTGCCATCTGCCGCGGCATCGGCGCCTTGCGATAACACTGATTTCCTCAAGGATCAGCAGAAGTTCGAGAGCGGCCAACTGACCCAGGACGTGCTCGAGAATGTCTGCGGCACGGTGACCTACGTCTACCCCAAGAAGCACACCACCAGCGGCTGGCACGGCTACTTTCTGCTGCAGCTGTCGGCCGGCAACGTGATCGAGATTGTGTCCGACCTCGGCCAGATGAATGCGCCGGCGTGGCCCTGGGTGCAGATCGGCGACTCCGCCACGGTGCGCGGCCGCTACTACTACGACAACGACTCCAGCCAGGGCATCGACTGGACCCACCACGGTACCAGCAGCAGCTGGACGACACCGGGCTACGTCGTCGTCAATGGCACGAAGTATCAGTGACGTGACGCGCGGATTCTCTCGCAAGGAGAGATGAAGTGCGGCGCCTTGAGGGCTCTGTCGTCGCGAGATGGTGGTCGACGGCAGAGCTCGCTTTTGAAATTTTCTGGTATGAAAGCCTGATCCTGATCCTGTTTGTCTAATAAGAGACGACTTGCAGCTCTACGCGGCGGTTACGCGCCCGCCCCGGTTCCATTGCATTGTCGGCAACAGGGCCGATACTTCCTTGGCCTTCGGGACCATCAAGCTGCTGAATAGCAACGCCGTGATGGATAAACCAGTCGAGAACGTATTTAGCGCGGCGAAGAGAAAGCTGGATGCAGTTGTTCCCGAAGCATTCCCGGTCGTCTGTATATCCAACAATCTTCACGCGCAATTTTGGATAGTAATTCAGAGTGTCGGCTGCTTGCTGAAGAATGGCGATCGAATCGACGGCCGGTTCGGCCACGGCCACCTGCAGGAAGTCGCCATCGAGAGGGCGGGACGGCTTGAAATTAATGCCGCGGATGTCGATGTCGTCTGCTCGCCCTATCTGTGGAAGCATTCCAACGACGAATAGCAGCATGGCCATCGAAAGCAGTCTGGCATTGGTGCATTTCATGATCGCTCCGTATTTCTCGTAAATTACGCAGGGCTGGCTCGCAATAGGAGGGCCCTTTGCAGGTCATCCAGTATCTCTTTCC
>Ga0302314_10016665_pt1 | contig 12391 bp, 14 predicted proteins | sample III_Palsa_N2_3_FD_200533 | JGI IMG/M metagenome (GOLD analysis project Ga0302314, IMG submission 200533) | Peat permafrost microbial communities from Stordalen Mire near Abisko, Sweden - III_Palsa_N2_3 | ecosystem: Environmental > Terrestrial > Soil > Palsa > Peat permafrost | place: Sweden...
TGCCGAGCTCGACGGAATCGTCGAGGTTCTTGTATTCGCGCTTGTCCCAGACCTTGATCGCCTTGCCGTGGCGGCCCTTGTCCTGGCCGATACGGATGCCCTCGGGATGATAGCCGTCGGCCCCGATCGGGAAATTGCGGCCATTGCCGCGCTCGTTCTCGTCGCCTTCCTCATCGCCGTCGCCGCGACCCTGCTTCATCTGTTCCTGGAGCATCTCCATGAACTTGTCGAAGCCGCCCATGGCTTCGATCTGCTTCTTCTCCTCGTCGGTGAGGAAGCTTTCGGTCAGGCGCTTCAGCCATTCGGTCGGTATGTCGACAGCCTTCTCGGCGGAAATCAGTTCGAGGCCCTTGAACACGTGGCCGAACACCACATCGAAGCGGTCGAGGTGCTTTTCGTCCTTCACCAGCGTCGCGCGCGACAGATAATAGAACTCCTCGACCCGCCGGTTGATCACCGACTTGTCCATGCCCTCCATGAGCATCAGATACTCTTTCAGAGTCACCGGCACCCGGGCCTGCTTGAGCTCGGTGAAGAAGCGCATGAACATCGCGGCGGTCTCTTTGGGCTTCGTCGAACGGACGTTTGAAGTTCAAGAGGATGGGGGCGCGGAACGATCCTGTCCAGGGCTATCAGCCGCGCCGCAGGATGAACTCGCGATCCATGGCCTCGCCGACCTTGAAATAGTACTCGCCGACCTTCGCGAAGCCCAGTTGCTCATAAAGGCGGCGGGCGCCGCGGTTGCCCGACCATACGCCGATCCAGATGCGGCGCGGGCCGTCGCGTTCCAGCCAGGCCAGGGCCTGCGACATCAGGCGCGACCCCACGCCGCCGCCCTGAGCGGCAGGCGCGAGGTAGATCCGCTTTAGTTCTGCGCAGGCCGCCGTCACCTCGGAGTGCGGCAGGTCGCAGGGGCCAACTAGGGCGTAGCCGACCGCGACGCCGTCGCGCTCGGCAAGCCAGGCGCCGATATTCGGATCCGCCAGTTCGCGCCGCGTTTTTTCCAGCCCGTATGCGCTGGCCAGAAAGGCCTCGAGATCCTCCGGCCAATAGAGGTCGGCGAAGGCGGCGCTGAAGGTTTCGCGAGAGAGTTGGACGAGCGTCTCGGCGTCAGTGGTTTGCGCCCGGCGAATTGTCTCCTTGATCATGGCCTCCCGTGGATTCTCAAACTAGGATCGAATTATGGCTCTCGCCCTTTACACGCATCCGGACATGCTCGACCACCGGCCAGGGGCGAGCCATCCGGAATCGCCGGAACGGCTGGCGGCGGTGCTGGGGGCGCTGGAGGACGCATCGGACCTCGACATCGACCGGCGCGACGCGCCACTGGCCGACGGCGCCGATCTCGCCCGGGTGCACGGCGCGCGCTTCCTGGAGGGCCTTTTCGCGGCGTCGCCGCTCGTCGGCTATCAGGTGATCGACGCCGATACCCGGATGTCGCCGGACAGCCTGCAAGCCGCCCGGCGGGCGGCGGGAGCGGTCGCGGCCGCGACGAGGGCGGTCATCGCCGGAGAGGCGGATCGGGCGTTCTGCGCGGTGAGGCCGCCGGGCCATCACGCCGAACCGGACCGCGCCATGGGCTTCTGCCTTTTCTCCAACGTCGCCATCGCGGCGAAGGTGGCGCGGGCGGGCGGCGTCGAACGCGTCGCCGTCGTCGACTTCGACGTCCATCACGGCAACGGCACGCAGGCGGTCTTCGAGGACGACCCCAGCCTGTTCTTCGCCTCGGTCCATCAGAGCCCCTGCTATCCGGGCACCGGCGATCCCTCGGAAACCGGTGTCGGCAATATCGCCAACGCCACCGTGGCCCCAGGCGCGCCCCGCGAAACCTGGCGGGCGGCGTTCGAAGGGCTGATGGACCGCGTCGACACGTTCGCGCCACGGATGATCCTGATCTCGGCCGGTTTCGACGCCCATGCCCGCGACCCGTTGGCGCAGCAGGCGCTGGAGGCGGAGGACTATGCCTGGGCGACGCGGGCGATCGTCTCGGTCGCCAGGGCGCGGGCGGGCGGACGCGTGGTCTCGTCCCTGGAAGGGGGCTACGACCTGAGGGCGCTCGGCCAATCGGCGCTGGCCCACGCCCGGGCGCTGCAAGCCGCGTGACCCAGCCCATGGGCTCGATAATCCTTGCCCGTCACGGAGAGCCGGCGCTGTCGCGCAAGGTGCGGCTGACATCGGCGGAGTATCGGGATTGGTGGGCCAGGTATGAGGTCGGCGGGCTCAAGGAGGCGCAGACCCCGCCCTCCAGGCTGGTCGCAACCGCGCGAGACGCCGGCGTCATCCTGGCCTCGACCCGGCGGCGCGCGGTCGAGACGGCCCAGGCTCTGGCGGCCGACCGCGCTTTCGCTCAGGACGAGGCGCTGATCGAGGCGCCGTTGCCACCCCCGGCGCTCCCCCGCTGGGTGAAGCTGTCGCCGCGTCATTGGGGCGTCGTCGCCCGGTTCTGGTGGTGGTTCTCGAATCGCCACCAGGAGGAAACCCGGGTCGAGGCGCAGACGCGGGCCGACGCGGTGGCCGACACGCTGATCGAACGCGCGCAAAACGGCGACGATGTGCTGGTGCTGGCCCACGGCTTCTTCAACACCATGGTCGGGCGCGCGCTGCGGCGGCGAGGTTGGCGCTGCACCGACGACGGCGGTTATCGCTACTGGTCGGCGCGGCGGTTCGAAAAGCGCGCCTAAGAAGGCGCCTCAGTCGGGGCCCAGCGCCACCGTGGCGACGTCGACGATCGGCGCCGGTCGCGCGCCGGCCAGGGCGGGGCTGGCGGCCGCCTTGTCGAACGCGGCAAGGATGGCGGCGAACCTCTGCTCGACCGCCGAGCGCATTTCGGGGTGGGTGAATACGTAGAAGTCGTTGTCCAGCACCGCTTCCAGCACACGCTCGGCGACGAGGTGTACGTCGATGCCGGTCAGCACGGGCTCGGTCATCTGGCCATCGAACGCCGTCGTTTCGGCGCCCGCCCCGTAGGTGTCCGGGCGGTTGCGGCGGCTCTCGTGGATCCGGGTCTTGACGAAGCCGGGGCAGAGCACGGAGACGCCTATCCCATGGGCCGCCATCTGCGGCGCCCAGCCCTCGCTCATCGCCACCACCGCGAACTTGGTCGCGCAATAGGGCTCCATACCAGGCACTCCGACCATGCCGGCCATCGAGGCGGTGTTGACGAAGTGGCCGCCCTCGCCATGGCTGATGATCAGGGGCGCGAAGATCTCCATGCCATGGACGACGCCAAGCTGGTTGACGTCGACCAGCCAGGACCAGTCGCGCTCGGGAATCTCGCCGAACGCCCCTCCCGACAGCACCCCGGCGTTGTTGCAGACCACATGCACCGTGCCGAACCGGGTGAGGGTCTCCAGCGCGGCGTCCGCCAGTGAGTCGCGGCGGGTGACGTCGGCGACGACGCCCTCGGCCCGCACCTGCGAAGCGCGCAAGTCCTCGACCGCCGCCTCCAGAGCGGTGGGCTCGATGTCGGCCAGCATGACCGACATCCCCTCGCGCCCGAAGACCCTGGCCATGGCGAGGCCGATGCCGCTGGCGCCGCCGGTGATGAACGCCACCTTGCCCTTGAGATCCTGCATCGCCTTTGTTTCCTTGCCCGCGTCGGGATGATCTGACGACAGGATGGACGGCGCGACCCGGTTAGACAAGCCACCCTCCCCTCCAGGACGGTGGATGCGATAGCCCTCGCTATCATTGGACAACAGGCGCATAGTCGCGCCGGCCGCCGATCCGCGACGGTGGAGCGTTCGATGTCAGCCCTCATCTTCAAGATCGTAAAGCACGACGGCGCCTGGGCCGTCGAACATGAAGGCCGCCTGACCAATCGCGCCCGCGACAAGGCCGAAGTCATCGCTTCGGCGACCAAGCTCGCCCGCGCCGCTGTCGGTCAGGGCCGCATCGTGCAGGTTCGCGTCGAAGGCGAGACGGGCTACTTCTGATCCCCTTGAGACAAGGAGCGCTTCGATGGCCCAGAAAGATCAGCGCGGCAACAAGGAAGCCCGCAAACCCAAGAAGGCCAAGGCCGCCCCGGCCCCCGCGGCCTCGCCGTTCGTGGTGACACCGGGCAAGAAGAAGTAGGGAACAGTCCCTCTTCCCTCCCTCCCCTTTATGGGGAGGGACAGACGGCGAAGCCGTCAGGGTGGGGAAGTCTCGATGAAACCCCACACTGTTGTTGAGTGCGTCACATTACCCCACCCTGGACGCTTCGCGTCCTGTCCCTCCCCATAAAGGGGAGGGAGGAAGAGGGCCGGCGTCCCTCCCTGGAGTCCCCACCACCGAGGTGCTATCGCCCGCCGATGTCTCTCAATTCCCCCGCCGCCGAGGCCGCGCGCCGGCGCACGTTCGCGATCATCAGCCATCCCGACGCCGGCAAGACCACTCTGACCGAGAACCTGCTGCTGGCCGGCGGCGCGATCCGGGCGGCCGGCGCGGTGCGCGCGCGCGGTGAACAGCGCCGCACCCGTTCCGACTGGATGAAGATCGAGCGCGAGCGCGGCATCTCGGTCTCGGCCAGCGCCATGACCTTCGACCACGCCGGCCTGATGTTCAACCTGCTGGACACCCCTGGCCACGAGGACTTCTCCGAGGACACCTATCGCACCCTGACCGCGGCCGACGCGGCGGTGATGGTGCTGGATGCCGCCAAGGGGATCGAGCCCCAGACGCTGAAGCTGTTCGAGGTCTGCCGCCTGCGAGACATCCCGATCATCACCTTCATCAACAAGATGGACCGCGAGGCGCTCGATCCCTACGCGCTGCTCGACGAGATCGCGTCCAAACTGGCGCTCGACCCGGCGCCGCTCTACTGGCCGGCCGGCTCGGGCGGGCGCTTCAAGGGCATGATCGATCTGCGCCACGACGTCCTGCTGCCGTTCGAGCGCCACGCCGGCAGCCATCCGGCGCCGCTCGCGCTTAGATCAAACGCGCTGGACTCCTACCTCTCCCCCGATGAGCGCGAAGAGGCCGAGGAGGGCGCGATGCTGGTCAAGGAAGCCTCCAAGCCGTTCGATCCGATCAGCTTTGTCGAAGGTCACATGACGCCGGTGCTGTTCGGCTCGGCGCTGCGTCATTTCGGCGTCGATCAACTGCTGGAAACCCTGGGCGCCTTTGCGCCGCCACCGCGCGCGGTGGCCGCCACGCGCGGTGGCGAGCCCACCCATGTCGCGCCGGGCGACGACGAAGTGTCCGGCTTCGTGTTCAAGATCCAGGCCAACATGGACCCCAACCACCGCGACCGCGTCGCCTTCGTGCGACTCACGTCCGGCCGCTTCGCGCGCGGCATGAAGCTGAAGGTCCAGAACACCGGCCGCCAGATGAGCGTCAACGCGCCGATCCTGTTCTTCGCCTCCGACCGGGAGCTGGCCGAGGAAGCGTTCGCCGGCGACGTGATGGGCATCCCCAACCATGGCGTCCTGCGTGTCGGCGACAGCCTTTCGCAGTCGGGAACGCTGCGCTTCGCCGGTCTGCCGAACTTCGCGCCGGAGATCCTGCGGCGCGTTCGGGTGACCGACCCGCTGAAGGCCAAGCATCTGAAGAAGGCGTTGGAGGGTCTCGCCGAGGAGGGGGTGACCCAGCTGTTCCGCCCGGCGATCGGCTCGGACTTCGTAGTCGGCGCGGTCGGACAACTGCAATTCGAAGTCATGGCCGACCGGCTCGGCGGAGAATACGCGCTGGACGTGGTGTTCGAGCCGGCCCCCTACGCCGAAGCCCGCTGGCTGAACGGCGCCAAGGCGGACGTCGAGGATTTCGCCAGCAAGCACCGCGGCGCCATGGCCACCGATATCGACGGCCAGGTGGTTTTCCTGGCCAAGTCCGCCTGGGAAATCGGCTACGTCACCGAACGCTTCCCGAAAGTGACGTTCGAGCGCACCCGCGAGCGGGGATAGGAGCGTGCAGATCGTGCCAAATCTTCCTTCTCCCCTTGCGGGAGAAGGTGGCCGAAGGCCGGATGAGGGGTCTTCCACTCTCTCTCAGCCTCGCGCCCACGCGCTGCGGATGGACCGGGGAGCCCTCTCATCCGTCTGCTTCGCAGCCACCTTCTCCCGCAAGGGGAGAAGGATGCACCTGTGGGTTCGAGCCTGATGACCCCGCTGAAAGTAGTCTATGGCTCCCCCTCGCCGGCGCTGGCGACCCCGGCCCCCGGGGCGGTGCAGGTCTCGCCGCTTGCCCACGGCGGCCAAGCGATCGAAGGTCTCGCCGACCGCTCCTTGGACAGCGCGTTGATCCTTGCGCCCGCTGGAACGATCGAGCGCCGCTACGTCATCGCCCAGACCCTGCGCGCGTTGAAACCCGGCGGAGAACTGATCGCGCTGGCTCCCAAGGACAGGGGCGGCATGCGCCTGCGAGGGGATTTCGAAACGTTCGGCTGCGCGGTGAGCGAAAACGCTCGCCGGCATCACCGCATTGTCGCCTGCGTCGCTCCGGAAAATCCGATCGGCGTGACAGAGGCCATCGCGGCTGGCGGCCCGCAGATCGCGCCCCGGCTCGGTCTTTGGTCGCAGCCGGGGATTTTCAGCTGGGACCGGCTCGATCCGGGAACCGCGCTGCTGATGCAGGCGCTGCCATCGTTGTCGGGACGTGGCGCGGATCTGGGCTGCGGCGTCGGCGTCCTCGCCCAAGCCGTGCTCGCCTCTCCCAAGGTTTCGAGCCTGCTGCTGATCGACATCGATGCGCGCGCCATCGCCGCCGCGCGACGCAACATCGACGACGAACGCGCCGTCTTCGATCACCGTGACGTGCGCGACCGGGCGCCCGCCGACCTCGACTTCGTGGTGATGAACCCGCCCTTTCACGACGCCGGGCATGAAGACCGCACGCTGGGCCAGGCCTTCATCTCGGCCGCGGCGGTCAGCCTGAAATCCGGCGGCGTCTGCTGGATGGTCGCCAATGTGGCGCTGCCCTACGAGGCGGTGCTGGCCGCGTGTTTTTCGAAGGTCGCCCCGGTGACCCAGGCGGGTGGCTACAAGATCTACGAGGCCCGCAAATGAGCGTGCGCCTCGATCGTCTGCTGGCCAACCTCGGCTACGGGTCTCGCCGCGACGTACAGGCGATGATCGTAGGCGGCGATGTGGTGCTCGATGGCGCGCCGGCGCGAAAGATCGACGCGAAGGTCGATGCAACCGCCGATCTCCCCCAGCGCCTGTTCGTCGAAGGCCGGCCCGTCGACCCGCCGCCGCCGCTCACCCTGATGCTCCACAAGCCTTTGGGCGTCGTCTGCTCGCACCGTGAGCCAGGGCGCAGCGTCTATGAACTCTTCCCGCGACGCTGGCGGGCGCGCCAGCCCGTGCTGTCGACCATCGGGCGCCTGGACGGCGACACCTCGGGCCTGCTGCTGGTCACCGACGACGGCGCCCTGCTGCACAAGATCATCTCGCCGAAAAACCATGTGCCCAAGCGCTATCACGCGACTCTGGCGCGTCCGCTGGCCGGCGCCGAAGAGGAGGTGTTCGCGGCCGGCGCCCTGATGCTGGAGGGCGAGGACAAGCCGCTGGCCCCGGCGCGGCTGGAGGTGCTGACGCCCACGACCGCCTGGCTGACCATCACCGAGGGCCGCTACCATCAGGTCCGCCGGATGTTCACCGCCGTCGGCAATCATGTCGAGGCGCTGCATCGCGACCGGGTGGGCGGGCTCGATCTGCCGGGAGACCTCGAGGCTAGCTACTATCGCATAATGAGCGAGCGCGACCTGGACGCGGTGTTCAGCGCCCCCGCCACCACTTGAGGGCGCGTCGTTCCAGCATCTGCAGCACCACGTGCAACGCCATGGCCATCAAGGCGAGCACCAGGATCGCCGCGAACATCCGGTCGGTCTGAAGACGATTGCCCGCCTCGAGTATGCGCCAGGCCAGTCCCTGCGCCCCGCCCGAACCGGCGACCCATTCGGCGACGACGGCGCCGATGATCGCGAGACCGGCGGCGACCTTGTGTCCTTCGAGCATGAAGGGAATCGATGACGGCAGGCGCAGCCGCAGCAGCTTCTGCAGGGGTGTCGCGCCGTAGAGATCGAAAAGCCGTTCCAGATCCGGGTCGGCCGAGTTCAGCCCGCTCGCCGCGCCGGAGAAGATCGGGAAGAAGGCGACGATCGCCGCCAGCGCGATGATCGCCCGGTCTGGATGGTCGACGCCCATCCAGATGACGAACAGCGGCGCGATGGCCACGACCGGTGTGACCTGCAGCGCCACGGCCAGCGGTCGGACCGCCTGGTCGAGCGTTCTGCTGATGCTTACGGCGAGAGCCAGGGCGTTGGCGAACAGGCTTGCGACGATCAGCGCCTGGAGCGCCATGGCCAGCGTTCGCCACGCCGCCGCGCCGAGGGTCGTGGCATTGTTCAGGAGCGCGGTCAGGATCCGCGATGGGGCGGGAAGCAGGTACGGTGGGATGGCCAGCGCCCGGCAGATCAGCTCCCAGGCGCCCACCAGAAAAACCAGAAGCACAATCGGCGGCAGCACATTCCTCATGCATGCGCCCTCATGGCCGCCGCGAGCTGGACCGAAACCGCCTCGGCCGCCTCCCTGAACAGCGCCGTCGCACGGAAGCCTTGGGCCCGCGGGAGGGGGGCGTCGACAAACGTTTCCCCGCCAGAGCGACCAGGACCCGCCGTCATCACCACCACCCGCTGGGCCATGTACACCGCCTCCTCGACATTGTGGGTCACGAAGACGATCGTCGGGCGGGTGATCGCCCACAGAGCCAGGACGTCATCGGCGAGAGCGCGGCGGGTGATCTCGTCGAGAGCCGCGAACGGTTCATCGAGCAACAATAGCTTCGGCCCAGTGACCAGGGCCCGGGCAAGCGAGGCGCGCATGGCCATGCCGCCGGACAGCTGCGCGGGACGGGCGTCGACAGAGGATGCGAGGCCGACACGTCCGAGAGCCTCGACCGCCCGCACCCGCGCGTCCCTCGCCTTCACCCCGGCCAGTTCCAATGGCAGGGCGACGTTCGAGGCGGCGGTAAGCCAGGGGGCCAGCGTGGGCGACTGAAAGACCACCGCCGTCTCGCCCCGCCCAGCCACGCGGCGCACGGCTCCTCGCGTCGGCCCCTCCAGCCCGGCCAGAAGGCGCAGGGCCGTCGACTTGCCGCAGCCCGATGGCCCCACCAGCGCGACGATCTCACCGGATGTCAGCGCCAGATCGAACGGCCCCAGAGCGCGGCCTCGGCCGGGATAATCGACTTCCACGGCGGAGAGGGAGGCGACGGGATCAGTCACCGCGCGCTTCGATCTTCATTTTGCGGGAGGGAGGAATGCCAGGGTATAGGCCGCCTTGTAGTCCATCGTCTTGGGGTATACGCCGCCGTCCGACGCGACCTGGAAGAACTGCGCCCAGCGGTCGTCGGTCATCGTTCCGGGGCCGATCACTTGATACTTACGCATCTTGTCTCGAGCCTGGGCAAGGACGTCCTCGGTCATCTCCGGATTGTCCTTCAGGATCAGCTTGTCGCCGGGGGCCGGGTCGCCACTGAGATAGGCATTCCAGCCGGCGGCGCTGGCCTCGACGAACGCCTTCACCGCCGCCGGATTGCCGCTGATCATGCGGTCGGGGGCCAGGACCATGCCGGCATAGCCGGGGTAGCCTTCGTCGGCGAGCAGGAAGACCGCCGGCTTCAGATGCGCCTGCTTCTCGATCGTATAGGGCTCGGAGGTCAGATAGCCCTGCTGCACGATCGACTTGTCGGCCAGGAACGGCGCGTTGCTGAAGGTGTACTTGCGCACCTGGGCGTCGGTGAAGCCGTACCTGCCCTTCAGCCAGACCCAGAAGGCGGAGATCGAGGCGTCGGCGAGCAGGATCGGGTGGCCCTTCATGTCGGCGATCTTCGCAATGCCGGCGTCGGGGTGTGCGATCAGAACCTGAGGGTCCTTCTGCATGAAAGCGGCGACGGCCTTTACCGGCACGTGTTCGGCGGCGAGGTTCATGACGATGAAGCTGTTCGACCCCACCCCCATCTCGACGGCGCCGGCCGCCACCAGTTGCGGCACGTTCACGCCCGGGCCGCCGGGAACGATGGTCACGGCGAGGCCACGCCTGGCGTATTCGCCGTTTGCGAGCGCTTCATAGAACCCGCCCTGCTCGGCCTCCGCCCGCCAGTCGGTGGCGAAGCGGATCGTCGTGGGTCCGCCGGCGGCCTGCTTCGCGGCGGGCGAACAGGCGGCGAGCAGGGCGGCCAGGACGACCGCGAGCGATTTTCTAACGGACATGGACAGGCCTTCCCCCGTGGACGAGCGTGAAGCGGCGGCCAACGTACACGGCCGATCGTATCAGGAGAACCGTTCCGACGCCGCCTGCCCCGACACGCCCAGCGCCTCGCCGACCTCCGTCCACTCCACCGAGCGCGCGCGCAAGGTCTGAACGAGCCATTGCAGCTGTGTGTATTTGGCGCGGTAGGTGTCGTCCACCGGCGCCAGCTGGGCGATCAGCCGTTCGCTCGGCTGGCGTTCGGGCGGTACATATTGCGAGCGGTCGGGTATTCGTCCCGCCATGTAGACGTTGCACATCGCGATGCATTCGTCGCAGATGAAAATGTTGGCCGGCCCGGCGACGATCTGGGCGACCTCCTCCTCCGACTTCATGCAGAACGAGCAGAACACCTTGGCGGGCTTGCGGTATTGCGGCGGTGAAGGGGCGTCGGTCATGAGTGGGACACCGGAACGAGACCCGGCAGGCCGTCGATCGACCGCGCCCCACTTTTGAATCGCTTTGCTTTCCAGGTCTCCGGTTCGATGTTGTCGATGTAGCGCCGCAGCTGGTCGCGCTCGCCCATGTAGTCATAGAAAGGGACCGCCCAGCCGCAGCTATCGGACACCCGGGTCACCCCCACGGTGATCACCGCCCTCGCCTGGGGCCGACCGGGGAAGAGATCGAGCAAGGCCGGATAGTCGGGCGAATCCATCGCGGTCGATGTCCCCTTGCCAGAGATCCGCAGGATGTTCGCCGCGCCTTCGAAGGCGCACCACATCAGGGTGATCCGCCCGTTTTCCCGCAGATGCGCCACGGTTTCTATGCCCGACCCACCGAGATCCAGATAGGCGACCGTGGAGTGATCGATGATCGCGAAACTCTCATAGCCCTTGGGAGACACGTTCACATGCCCATCGGCCGACAGGGGCGCGGTGGCGACGAAGAACATCTTTTGCCGCCCGATGAAGGCGATCAGCCGCTCGTCGAGCTGTTCGTAGGTCTTGCCCATCGGGGCCTCCTTAGTGAGGGCACGAACGAAAGAATAGCGCGAACCGGGCGGCCGCGCGATGGCCGTCGTCCGCCGGGTCATGTACGGTGAAAGCTCAATAAATCGTTCGCCCGGGGGGCGACTTGGCATTCCGAGTTTTCGTTTCGGCGGTGTCGAAGGAACTGGGCGAAGCCCGGCTCGAGGTCGCGCGCGTGCTGCGGCGCAAGGGCCTGGAGGTCAAGCTCGCCGCCCTCTACACCGAAGTCGGCCTCGCACCTCCTTCGCCCTCCGAGCCCACCCCATGACCGACACCGCCCCCCCGCGCCCGATCCTCGCCCTCACGGTGGCTGTCGCCGGCAAGCGCGTCATTCCCGACACCGCGCGGCCCGGCCTGACCGAGGGACTGACCCTGGCCTTCGACGCGCTGGCCGCGCGGCTTTCGGCGCTGGGCGACATGGCGCGGCGGGTGGGTGATCCGTTGGGCGCGCGCTTCGACCACGCGAAGCCGGCGCGGCTGACCTTGGTCACCGGCCTCGCCGACGGAGTGGATCAGGTCGCCGGCGGGCTCTTCCTGGACGGCAGGCCTACGCCCCAGGTCGATCGGGTGCTGGGTGCGGTGCTGCCGTGCGGGCGCGAGAAATTCGTCACCGACAGCAAGGTCGAGGACAAGGCCACGTTCGACGCGCAGTTCGGGCGCTGCGCGTTCGTCGTCGAGCTCGACGGCGCCATGCCGCCCTCGCCCCCCAAGCCCCATCGGTGCGGGGACGCGCCGCCCCCGCCGCCGAGCAAGGCCGACGCGGAGGCCGCCCGCGAGCGCGGCGAGGCCTTCAGCGGGCAATCGGAGGTGTTGCTGCGGCAGGCGGACATCCTGCTGGCGGTCGACAACCCGCGCGACGACGCCCGCGTCGGCGGCACGCGCGAAACCATCCAGGGCGCACTGGAGATGGGCACGCCGGTGATTCTTCTGCACCTGGGCGTGGCGGGTTTCGCGGTGCTACGCACTCGCGGGGATTTCGACGAGCCGGTGATGCTGCCGCCCGGGGCCGCCTATCAGGCCGTGGCGCGACTGGTGGACGAACTCATCGGCGTATCGCGATCGGTCGGCGAAGACCTCTATGTCGACGCCCTGATCGCCGAGTTCTTCGCGCCGACGGCCCGGCCGTCCGGCCGCCTGAACAAGGTTTGGGACCGGTTTGAAATCTGGTTCAAGAAGACGCGGGGACCATTGGACTAT
>Ga0302314_10016666_pt1 | contig 12391 bp, 7 predicted proteins | sample III_Palsa_N2_3_FD_200533 | JGI IMG/M metagenome (GOLD analysis project Ga0302314, IMG submission 200533) | Peat permafrost microbial communities from Stordalen Mire near Abisko, Sweden - III_Palsa_N2_3 | ecosystem: Environmental > Terrestrial > Soil > Palsa > Peat permafrost | place: Sweden...
ATGTTTGCCGAACTCAAACAGGCCGCCCTTGTCCGGCGACGGCTCGTTGTAGGGATGGGTCTTCGTCCGCCAGAGTTCCAGCTTGGCGTCAACGCTCGCCGGATGGTCAAGTCTCGCCTCAATATGGATCACCGGACGGTTGGCATCGACCCAGACTTGCACAACGTTCTTACCGCTGCGGATCTCGATGCTTCCATCCTCGAGATGCAAGGTCTGCGTAAACTGCTCGGCACCCGCAAACGGATTGGGTGCCATATGAACGCGTACCCGGCCCAACTTCAGAAGTTTCCCCATCTCCGACCACGCATCGGACTTCGCAACCAGCAAGACCAGGTCGCCGTTTTGCTCCGTCCAGACATTGGCCGCCAGATCGCCATTGCCGATCGGCATCGAGTCGTTTTCGTTGTTGCCCAACGTCTTCCACGTCACATCGTTGACCACAACGAATGACTTTTCCGGAGACGCTGCCATCGCCGCTCCATGACACAGCTGAAGCTGGATGGCCATCAATACAACACCGAGAATCGACCTCATCGAACGTCCTTTCTATAGCTGCGGCGTACTCCAGACCGAGTCGAATACGATTGACTGTGCAGAGCTTCCGTCTTGAGCAGGGGTGCCACTATGACGCGTACGGAGTACTCAGGATGTACCGTTACATCATTTATGGTATCGCTATCATATGCAAACCACTTTACCTTACTGCCTGCAGATCGCGAACGTCAAGGCTTCCGGTGGATGCCTCATAAGCAAGTCGGTTAGGTCTCCGCGGATCGGCCGCATCTTTTTCTTGACGTCCGCCAGATTGTGAATCTCCCGCGACAGGGCCGGACCATACTCGAGATAGCCGATCGGGTTCAGGGCACAGCCGCGCCGATCCACCCCCGGCTTCTTACAGGACGCTGTCATGCCGTCATCGAAGCGTTTCCGGCCCATAATCCACACGTTAGGGCGCGGCGTATCCGGTATCTACGGTTTGGTTCGGGTGAGAACGTTGCCGGGGCTGGGCCGCAGAGTTATATTTATCGAGATTTTCCAGACTATTTTCGGGGTGGCAACCATTTTGAGACAACGGCGACAGGTAAACGACTCGGTTCAGCTATCGGCAGCGCAGAACGCGACAAGGAATCGGCGTTTTGGGATGATCTTAGAGCGGTTGAAGCCGACGATAAGCTTCGGCGCCCTGACATCGGTGCTCTTCCTGTCTCTATCCGGTGCCGGAGACGCCCAGACCGTGCAGACTCCTGACGTGACCAAAACGCCGACGTTGTTTGTCGTTCCCTATGCTCATCTGGATACGCAGTGGCGATGGGAATTCCCGCAGGTCATAAGCGAATACCTGTTGAAGACCATGCGAGTGAACTTCAACTACATGGATAAATACCCTCATTACGTCTTCAACTGGACGGGCTCGAACCGCTACATGCTCATGCAGGAGTACTACCCGGCCGACTTTGCCCGAATCAAGGGATATGTCGCGAAGGGCCAGTGGTTTCCGGCTGGCTCGTCGGTCGAAGAGGGTGACGTGAACCTTCCCGACGCGGAGGGAATCCTCCGTCAGATCCTCTATGGCAACACCTACTTTCGCCACGAGTTCGGAGTCGCCAGCAACGAATACATGCTGCCGGATTGCTTCGGGTTTCCGGCCTCCCTGCCGAGCATTCTGGCTCACGCCGGAATCAAGGGCTTTTCAACGCAGAAATTGAACGCCGCCTGGCAGCCAGCGCCCAAGGTCGGCGGTCCCGATTCACCAGAGCAAACGCCGGAGGGGATTCCGTTCAACGTCGGCGTATGGATCGGACCGGATGGAAAGACCGTGCTCGCCGCGCTGAACCCGGGCGGCTATAGCGGAACCGTGTTTACCGATCTCAGCGACGATCCCGGCCCGCCCCCTCCCCGGCCGGCGTTGACTCCCGAGCAGCGAGCGAGCATGACGCCCCAGCAATTGGCCGCACAGCAGAGGCCACGCCAGTGGGAGCAGAACTGGGTCAAGCGGATTGACCTTGATGGCAAGCTGACCGGGGTCTACGCCGACTATCACTACGTCGGTACCGGTGACATCGGCGGTGCGCCGCCCGAGGCATCCGTCAAGCTGCTTGAGGCTATCGAAACCCATGGCGAAGCCGTACTGACTCCGCCGTCTTTTGGTCCGGGGAACCGCACCCCGCCGGGAACACCGGGCCCACTACCTGCTGCGGGTCCCGAAGTCAAGGTAGGCGATGGACCGGTCCACGTTGTGATGTCGGCGGCAGATCAGATGTTCAACGCCATCCACCCGGATATGACGGCGCGGATGCCCCAGTTCAAGGGAGACCTCGAGCTGATCAATCACTCCGCGGGCTCGTTGACCTCGCAGGCGTATCACAAAGAGCAGGTCATCCGGAACGCGACCCTGGCGGATGCAGCTGAGAAGGCCTCTCTTGCGGCCGACTGGCTGGGCGGCCTGCCCTACCAGCAAAGCCGCCTGAACGGAGCGTGGAGGCTGGAACTGGCGGGACACTTCCATGACAGTGCTGCCGGAACGGCCACACCACGGTCGTATCAGTACATCTGGAACGACGACACGATCGCATCGAACCAGTTCTCGACAGTCCTTGCCGACGCCAGTACCGCGATTGCGTCGGCACTCGACACCCAGGTTCGTGGGACACCCATCGTGGTTTACAACCCGCTGAGCATTGGCCGGGAAGATATCGTTGAGGCCAGCCTCCACTTCACGGGTGGAACCCCGAAGGCTGTTCGCGTCTACGGCCCCGACCAAAAGGAGATACCGGCACAGATGAACGGCGGCAAGGTGCTGTTTCCTGCGAAGGCGCCATCGGTCGGTTTCGCGGTCTACGACGTTGTATCCGCTGAGAAGCCGGGCGTGGGCGGCGAATTGAAAGTCACGGCATCTTCACTCGAGAATGCGCGGTACCGCGTGCAGCTCAATGCGGACGGAGACGTCTCCAGCATCTTCGATAAGCAGCTCGACAAGGAATTGCTCTCCGCGCCGGTGAGGCTGGCGATCTCCAACGATGCACCCCGCATTTACCCAGCCTGGAACATGGAGTTCGAGCAGGAGCAGGCGGCTCCGCGGGCATACGTCAGCGGTACGCCCCAGATCCGCATCAAGGAAAGAGGACCAGTCCGTGTTTCGATTGAGGTGACCCGTCAGACTGAGGGGTCAAAATTCGTGCAAACGATTAGTCTTTCGGCGGGCGACGCTGGCAATCGGGTCGAGTTTGCAAACGCGATCGACTGGAGAACGCTCTCGGCCAACCTGAAGGCAACGATTCCCCTGACAGCATCGAATACCGACGCGACGTACAACTGGGATATCGGCACGATTCAACGGCCCAATGCCGAGCAGCGCCAGTTTGAAGTAGCTTCGCACCGCTGGATCGACCTGACGGACAAAAGCGGCGGGTTCGGCACGACGATTCTGACCGATTGCAAGAACGGCTCCGACAAACCAAACGACAATACCATCCGCCTGACTTTGGTGCGGTCTCCAGGCACTCTCCCGGAGCCCGGCCGGCCCAATCCATATTCGGATCAGGCGAATCAGGATTGGGGCCACCACGAGTTCGTCTTTGCACTGACCGGACACCGGGGTGACTGGCGCCAGGCACAGACCGACTGGCAGGGCTATCGGCTCAACGATCCACCGATCGCATTCGAAGCCACGAAGCACCCGGGCGCGCTCGGAAAGAACTTCTCGCTGCTTCAAGTCAGCGATTCGCGAGTCCGAGTATTGGCGCTCAAGAAGGCCGAAGACAGCGATGAAATCGTTCTCCGCATGGTTGAACTGGATGGCAGGCCGGCGAGCGGAGTCAAGGTGTCGTTTGCCGGACCGGTTACAGCAGCGCGCGAGATCAACGCGCAGGAACAGCCGGTGGGCAACGCCGATGTGACGGGCGGAGCGCTGGTTACGTCCTTTACGCCATACCAGCCGCGTACGTTTGCGTTGCGGGTTGGCGCATCGGCCACCCGGGTCACCGCGCCGCACTGGGAATCTGTGCAGCTAAACTACGATCTCAGCGTCGCCAGCAACGACGATACAAAGACAACGGGCGCAGGCATGGACGGCAAGGGCGATGCTCTGCCGGCCGAGATGCTTCCCGCGCAAATCGACTACGACGGGGTCGGGTTCAAGCTGGCCCCTGCCGCAACGGGCACTCGTAATGCGATCGCCGCCACCGGCCAGCAGATCTCGCTGCCACAAGGCTCCTTCAATCGCGTCTACATCCTGGCAGCGTCCAGCGACGGCGACCAGACCGCATCGTTTCGAGTGGGCGACCAGAGCACGGAGCTGAACGTAGAGGCGTGGAACGGGTTCATCGGCCAATGGGACACGCGCATTTGGAAGGACCGCACTGAGCGCGATTGGGCCACCTCCGCAACCCATGCCGTATGGCCGGCGGACGACATGGTTCAGCGCGAGGGAGCGCCGCCCTCGCCACGTTTTCCTGACGATTATATTGGCCTCCAACCGGGCTACATTAAGCCAGCCAGCCTCGCATGGTACGCGTCGCATCATCACACACCCGATGGATTGAATGAGCCGTACCAGTACTCCTATCTGTTCGCGTATTCGCTCGATCTACCCAAAGCGGTGCGCACACTGACCCTGCCCAATAACGGCAAGATACACATTCTTGCGATATCGGTGGCCAATGTCGCTCCCGAACTGAAACCGGCAGGCCCGTTGCACCAGACACTCGGTCGATCCGAACCAGCGAAGGAGATGGAGCAAGCCCGATATTGAGAGATATCTGCCGAGCGCACTAACCGCCGATGGACTTGGAGGTGAGGCCGCAATTCGCACTATATTGGTCCCAAAGCCAAATCGAGATCTGAACGATGACTCAACTGTTGCTGACACTTAGCTAGCGGTTATGTCATCGAGGTGACAATTCGGAGCCGGAACCTCGGCAACCCCCTGTGCGTCCTCACTGGAACGCCATAGACTCGGTGTGCTAGTATTCGGCCAACCGAGCCATGGCGACTGCAACTCAATTCGGAGAGAAGTCAGGTACTTGGGAGATATCCGAAATAGCCCAGACCCCGGAAGGAAAGGACCTTCTGCGGCGTTCCCTCACCGAGGTTACGGAGGGTGCAGCCTTCAAGAGCAGCCATCGCAGCGCTCAGTTTCTTGAGTACGTCGTGCAACACTGCGCGATGGGACAAGCAGACCAGCTGAAGGAGCGGCTCATTGGGATCGAGTTGTTCGGCCGTCTCCCCTCCTATGACACGGGAGAAGATGCGATTGTCCGGGTCACCGCGAGCGATGTGCGCAAGCGGCTCGTCCAGCACTATAGCCAGGCAGGCAGCACCTCCGAGTTCAGAATCAGCCTTCCCTCAGGCGGATACATTCCCGAACTGATCCGCAACCCTGCCTTCGACATAACCGTGCCAGCGAGACGGGAGATGACCGAAGCGCAGTTTCCACAGCTCGCTGAACTTGCCGCTGTCGCGGAGGCACCGGTCGTCGCGCCGGTTGAAACCATGCCGCCGCGTGGTTGGAGATATTGGTCTCTGCCCGTCTTCGGTGTGCTGCTGATGATCGGAAGCATCTCCCTGGTGTTTGGCAACCGCTTGTTGCACGCCGTCAGTCTGCAACGGAACTCAGGGGTCAGCCCACCCTGGGCGCCACTCTTCGATGGATCACGACCAGTTCTTGTTGTGGCCAGCGATCCAGACATCAAGGAAATCCAGCGGATCGCGCACACCAACATCAGCCTGTCTGACTATGCGAATGGACACTATATCCCTGCGAATACCACCGACCTGTCGCCAGTGGGAAGTACATTCATGCGCGACATGCTGCGCGGCGACAAGATTTCCTCCTATGATGGCGGGATCATAGCCGGCCTGGCAGCCCTGACACCCCGAGGCGACTATCGGTTGGCAGTCAAAGGTGCCCGCGCTACACGCATGCAGGATCTCCAGACCGACGGGAACGTCGTGTTGCTCGGTAGCCCAAGTTCAAACCCGTGGACCCTGATGTACGCCGACTATCTGGACTTTCGCTTCGCGTTTGATGACAAGGTCCAGAGCGAAGTCATCCGCAATGTCCATCCGAAGAACGGCGAAGCCGCGGTATACACTCCCACCGCAGTGGGTTTTGGCACCGGCGTGTCATTTGCCACGATCAGTGTTCTGCCAAGCCCGGGACATACCGGACGTGTGCTGATCATCGCCGGCGCAAATGCGGAGGGGACGGAGGCCGCAGGGATTCTGGTGACGGACCCGGCAAGGTGGGATACGGTTCAGCAAGCCTGCCACTTCTCTGCCGCTCCATCGAAGCAATCCATGCAGTTGCTTCTGCAATTGGGAACGATGGCCGGTTCGGCGGATGATGTCAAGGTTATCGCCTGCCACGCACTCACCCCTGTGACCTAGCGAGGAAGCATCCCCGGTCGAGACAATGGACCGGGCCGCGCCAAACGCATAACGCTAAACCACCCTGAATAGGCGTTGGGACTCGGGAATAGCGAGTCCTTGACGCCTTAGTCACGTCCTCCTATACTTGGTCGCGATCGGCACGTCGACAAAGTTACAACGATAAAAGGAAGGCGTCGCGTTATGATAACGATATCCCTTATGAAGCATCGATTACTCACCTCAGCCTGGTCCGCACGGCGATGGAGCATCTCGTGAAGCGCCGCGCATTTCTAGGCGCAGTGGCCGGCGCTGCCGCAAGCCTCGCATCACCGCTCGCGGCTTCAGCGCCATCTGTAGCTTCCGATGCAGATCCCAGGCAGCCACAACAAGAGCAGAAGCGCGGCGCGGCTGTGGCTTCGGGTCAATCCACAATTGCCGAGACGGCGCACGGCAAGGTGAGAGGGTTCACACGCAAGGGGGTCTACTGCTATAAGGGCGTGCCCTACGGTGCCTCGACTGCCGGAAGCAACCGTTTCATGCCACCCGGCAAGCCAGAGCCGTGGACAGGCATCCGAAATGCGTTGGCGTACGGACCCGTCTGTTACATGCAGGATCTTCTCTTCGAGCAGAGTGATCATCACAACCTGGCTCCGGCCGACGAAGACGCGTTCCTCCTGCATCGCGGCTCGGCTGTGATGGTTCCCGGTGAAGATTGCCTTCGTTTGAACCTCTGGACACCGGAGATCAACGGTTCCCACAAGCGGCCCGTAATGGTGTACATGCACGGCGGAGGGTTCGCGAACGGATGCGGGCATGACCTCCTGTCCTATGAGGGCGAGAGCCTCGCACGCAATCACGATGCGGTGGTAGTCACCCACAATCATCGCCTCAACACCTTCGGATATCTGAACCTCTCGGGCATAGGCGGAGAGGAGTTCGCGTCGTCTGCAAATTGCGGGTTGCTCGACCTGGTTGCTGTCCTGGAATGGGTAAGGGACAACATCACCACCTTCGGAGGCGATCCCGCAAACGTAACGATCTTCGGACAGTCCGGAGGCGGCGGCAAAGTCCTGACATTAATGGCGATGCCGGCAGCCAAGGGCTTGTTTCATCGGGCCATCGTGCAGAGTGGCCCCTACCTGCGCATGCTGTCCCCGGACTACTCGCACCAGGTCGCCGAGCAGGTGCTGGCAGAACTAAACATCTCGCGCGAGCGAGTACACGAACTTCAGGCCGTGCCGCCGCGGGCGCTATCTGCCGCCGCTGCTGCCGTGATGCGGAAGATGCCCCGATCTTCCGCACCATTTCGGGCGGATTTCGGCTCGTCCGGCTGGGCGCCCACAGTCGATGGGAGGATCCTGCCAGCCCATCCCTTCGATCCCTCTGCCCCGGAAATCTCAGCCGATATCCCGCTCATCACCGGTACGAATCTCCACGAGGCCGTCAGCGCGATCGATCATCCTGATGCCCCGCTTATGACAACCGACGATCTGCAGCGCCGCTTGCAGGAGAGCTTTGGCAAGGATGCCCCCGCAATCCTCGAAGCCTATCGGACGGAATACCCCGATGCAAAGCCGTTCAATCTCTACGCAGCGATCTCTGCCGCGAGCTTCCGCCTGCCCTCGGTGGAGCAGGCCGCTCGCAAAGCTGCTCTCGGCCGTGCACCGAGCTACTCGTATCTCTACAAGTGGCGCACACCAGTCCTCGATGATCGCGTCGGAACCTTCCACGCATGCGAGATTTCCTTCGCATTTGATAACGGCGCACTATGCGACCACTACAGCGCTGATACCCCGGCTGCGCTGACGCTTTCGCGACAGATGGGCGCTGCGTGGGTTGCCTTCGCCCGCACCGGCGACCCAAACCACAGCGGCCTGCCGCACTGGCCACCGTACACGGCGAAGACACGAGCCACGATGCTCTTCGACACGCCGTGCACAGTCAAGAACGATCCCGAAGGCGGCGGCTTGCGAGCAATCGCATCTTCCATTCACGTCACGGCTTCGAAATCTTCCTAGGTGATCGATGAGACTCTCGACAACATCCGTTCTCACATTTCTATTCGGGCTTCTCTCGGCCGGCTACTGCATGGCTCAGCAGCCAGACACCGCATCGATGGACACTGATGGAACGGCCCACCTGACGCGCGTCATTCCGGTGCCGCACAGCGTCAGCCCTGAGGCGCAACGTTCGCTCGCGAAGCACATCACCGACCCACCGATGGATGAATCGCTCGCAGCGAAACGTATACGTACGGATGCCTACGCTCACTCCGACGCTGAAGCTTACAAGGCAATCTATCCGTCCAAAATCGAAGAGTCGAAGATAGCCGGAGTCCCCGTGCATGTCATCACTTCTGCAACCGGCGTTGCGCCTGACCGGCAAGACCGTGTGCTTATCAATTTGCACGGCGGCGGATTCACTACCGACTCAGGTTCTCTGACCGAATCGATCCCGATCGCGGCCCTGACGCACACGAAGGTGATCGCGGTGCTCTATCGGCTCGCGCCGGAGAGCCCGTTCCCGGCTGCAGTGGACGATGCCGTCGCGGTGTATCGTGAGCTCCTGAAGACTTATAAACCCGAACACATTGCTGTCTACGGGGCTTCTGCCGGAGCCATTCTCAGCGGAGAGTTCGCAGTAAAGCTGAAGGCATTGGGTCTCCCCGAGCCCGCAGCGCTCGGCATCTTCTCAACCACAGGCGACTTCTCCATCCCCGGTGATTCGCAGTCGGTGTACACCGTCACCGGAGTTGCCGGCCGCCTGTCGCCCCCGCAGTTTGGCCGCAAGTTTATCAACGATTATGTGGGCAGCGCCGACGCTACTGATCCGATACTCTCGCCGCTCTACGCGGACCTGCGCGGATTGCCCCCGTCGCTGTTTATCACGAGCACACGCGACATGATGCTTAGCCAGACCACCATTCTCCATCGAGCTTTCCTCCGAGCCGGCGTGGACGCTCAGCTTGTCGTCTTCGAGGGGCTAAACCATGGGTTCTGGTACGAGGCTGGCCTGCCGGAAAGTAAGGAAGCCAACACCCTGATGGCGAAGTTCTTCCTTGCACACCTGGGACTCCCTAGTCAGTGACCGGGCTATCCCCGACTGCATGGCATGTCATGAATCCCTGCCCTACGTATTACTTCCGTGGTGGAGGTGTGTTCGCAGCCGGTTGCTTGCTATCCGAATCGATAGGCTTGAAATTCGTCGAGAGATAGTCGATCACCTTATCGATGTCGTCGTCCGATAGATCCGCTCCCCGGTTCACCATGTCGTCTACGGTCTTGGCCCATTCCGCCTGGGAGGCGCGCCTGGTCGTAATGACTGTGAGCGTGTGGCAGGCTGTGCAAGCCCTCAGGACAATTGGCTTCCCGGCACCATTCGGCAGTGGATCGCTCGGTTGCGTCTGCGTGCGAGCACTTTCCGTCAACGCCGCGCTCGATACAGCGGCGCCGCCAATGAGGCAAACCCAGCAGAGAACGATCGCCATTGGCCGGCTTCGCAGGCTTTGCCGGACGATCTTTGATTGCCATCGCAACATCGCTACCAGGAATCCTCCCTATTTTGAGTCGTTGCATCGATATAACGTTGACAGTCCATGATTGAATTTATACAATTCGTCGCTGTAACGCAATTGCTGTTGCGTATTGCACAATGACGATTTCTGGGTCGCGCCGCTGGTGAGTACGATCCGGACAGGACAGTTAGATGTGGGAACGTTTATCACGATATCTCGCTACAGCCGGCCGCCTCTCAACGACGGGCAGCAAGCTTTTGACTCTAAGCTTAACTGCAACGGCTCTTCACGACCGATATTCTTTGAGGACAAAAGAAAACGGAAGCACTCTGTCGCAATTGATTCGAAGCATTTGGATTCGTTTGGTAACGTTCATCAGCATACGGTGCAAGTGTTCGCTCTGCCATAACTCGCAAGATGCAGTCCGGTTCAGGCCGCGTTGGGTTGCAATGGGCTACCTATCCGCAAGGAGCAGATAATGAAAATGAATCTCGCTGCAGTGGCTGCGCTGTCCGTGGGTCTCATCGCGCTAAGCCCCGCAGTCTTCGCCAACGGTCCATCCTTTCCTCCCGATACCTTGATCGATCTTTCAACGCTGAGCGCCTGGACAACTCTTGGCCATGCCAAGTGGACGCCAGGTAAACAGGAACTCTCGGGCACATCGGACGGCAACGGTGGGTGGCTCGTGCTCAACAAGTCGTACCAGGATGTAAGTCTGTACGCGGAGTTCGAGTGCGAAGATGCGTGCGAAACAGGCATCCTGTTGCGTACGGAAAAGACTCCCGACGGCGGCCTCAAAGGCGACTACGTCTCGCTGAACGACACTTCCCTGCCGGCATACGCGGTTACCATCAGCCCAGACGGCAACATTACCAACCGCGACCCGCTAGCGCGCGGCGGCCTGCTCCAACGATTCACCCCTCCCCCCGCCAAGCCGCAACCGTCCGCGCCAAGCGGCGGTCCCAGGCCTGCCCGGCAAGCGAACCCGATCGAACTCCCTTTTCATGCCGAAGATACTTCCCTGAAGCAGCACGCCTGGAACAGCGTCGAGATCTTCTTTGACGCAAACACCATTCGTTCCTTCCTGAACAACGGGCGCCAGCAGGGTGCCATTACGGATGTCGACGGCTATGGTCCCATCGCTCTCCACGTCGGTGGCAAAGGTACGGTCCACTTCCGGCATCTCGCCCTCTCGGACATGTCGCTCAAGGTTCGAGACGCGGAGACCGTCGGCCCCGGATTCCGCAAACAGCGGCTCAACGATTTCTATTATTCATGGGGAACAGCCGCCGCAGACTTCAACCGCGATGGATACACGGATGTCATCTCGGGCCCTTATATCTACTACGGTCCTGACTACACGAAGTCCCGCGAGATATGGCTTGCCAACAGCACGAATCCCACGAATGACTTCGCCACAGACTCCACGATGGAGTTCACCGCGGACTTCAATGGAGACGGCTGGCCGGACGTACTTACCGTCATGTTTGGCGGCTCGCAAGGAATGCAGCTCTACATCAATCCCAAGGGCGAAAACCGGAGATGGGAGAAGTACAACGTCGGCGGAAACGTCCAGAGTGAGATTGCGGTGTTGCGCGATTTGTTTGGCGATGGCAAGCAGGAGCTTGTCTACTCCGGCGAAGGGTATGTCCGCTACGCAGCGCCGGACCCGGCCAATCCCACCGCACCATGGATCGTCCACAACGTGTCGGCCCAGGGGTTGGGCGCCGCGCACGGCATCGGAGTGGGGGACGTAAACGGCGACGGGCGCATGGATATTCTGGACCCGTACGGCTGGTGGGAACAGCCAGCAAAGAACGCGAATTCCGAACCGTGGATGTATCATTCCGCCGCCTTCGGCCGCTACGGACGAGGCATGATGGGCGGTAGCGTGATGGCCATCTACGACGTCAACGGAGACGGCCTGAACGATATCGTCACTTCTCTCAACGCTCACGGCTGGGGCCTTGCGTGGTATGAGCAGAAGCGCGATGCGAACAATCAGATCAGCTTCGTCCAGCACATGATCATGGACGATTTCGGGACCAAAAATGCAGGTGACGTCACATTCTCAGAGCTCCACGGCACCGGTTTTGCGGATGTCGACGGCGACGGCATTCCGGACTTCATCGCAGGCAAGCGCTACTTCTCACACAATGACACCAATCTCGACCCTTATCCCCGCGGAGCACCGGTCCTGTATTGGTACCAAACGGTCAGGAATCCCAAAGCCCCGGGAGGAGCGGAGTTCATACCGCACCTCATCGATACCCACAGCGGTGTCGGGTCCGATGTTCTTGCTGTCGATCTCAACAAAGATGGCGTGATGGACATCGTCACGTCTACGCGTTTCGGTACTTTCATCTACTGGGGATCACCTGCCACCCAAAAGGCGCAGAAGGCCAGGTAAGTAGTGAACTAACGGACGTTAGGTTGTTACGACTATCCGTTAGGACAGCATCAATCCTTGTAAACCGGGCAAGCGATGACTACCGTCGTGCTTGCCTA